>MDTB01074219.1_pt1 | contig 158931 bp, 165 predicted proteins | sample 811161 | NCBI WGS metagenome assembly MDTB01 (sample SAMN05326650, study PRJNA326480) | marine metagenome | isolation source: seawater | place: Mediterranean Sea | collected 2009 | reverse complement strand
GATCCTTTTATGGGTAGTGGTAGTACCTTAATTGCCTCTGAAAAAACCAAGCGTTGTTGCTACGGTATCGAGATTGAACCTAAATACGTAGACGCTACCATTAGGCGTTGGCAAGCCTTAACAGGTGTCGATGCGATTTGCTTAAGCAGTAATAAGCAAAGTTTCTCTGAGTTGGAACAACAAGGAGAAAACAATCATGACTAAAGACAAAAAATCTTATGATACTGGTTATAAAAAACCACCCAAAGAGCATCAATTTACCAAAGGTCAATCGGGTAACCCACGAGGCAGGCCGAAAGGATCAAAAAATGTCGCCACGCTTCTGCAAGAGGAGCTTGCTCAAACCATTATTGTTCAGGAGCAAGGCCAGAATAAATCCATTAAAAAACTGGATGCCATCGTCAAGCAATTGGTCATGAAAGCACTTAAAGGCGATTCACGAGCGATTGAGTATTTGTTTAAGCAGTTAAATCTAAATACTGATCAAGAAACCGATAAGACATCCAACTTTACGGCTGATCCTGAGATTGTCAAAAACTTATTTGACCGCCTATCGAGCAGTCATGAGGCGCCAAATGAAAAGTAATCGACCTTTATCAGTTCATGAATACCAATCTGTATTACGTGAAGACTTGTCTAGCTTTATTCAATTTGCATTTTCTGTTATTGAGCCACATACGCTGTACTCACACAGTGCACATATTGATTTAATTGCCGATCGTCTGATGCAAAGCCAACAAGGTCAAGCACGTAATTTAATTATCAATATGCCGCCTCGCATGATGAAGTCTTTATCGGCAAGTGTGGCTTATCCCGCTTGGGTGCTGGGTAAGGCTCCACAAACTAAAATCATGTGTGTCAGTTATTCTGAAGATTTAGCCAGAGACTTGAGTATGAAAACGCAAAAGCTCATGCAATCAACAGCATACCAGGCCATTTTTCCTGACACACAGTTATCTGATAAAAGACAAACATTACTGGAGTGCCATACCACGAGTGGTGGTGGACGTTATGCGGTATCGACTGGCGGTGCGATTGCAGGTCTTGGTGCCGACATCATTATTATTGATGACCCGATTAAACCCAGCGATGCTAATGGTAAACGCCTTGAGAGCTGTAATCGCTGGTTCAGTGAGAATATTTATCAACGTTTAAATAATAAAAATACAGGCGCAATCATTGTTGTGATGCAACGAGTGCATGAAAATGACTTAACCGGATTTTTACTTGAACAAAGAACGCCGTGGCAATACTTGTGTTTGCCCGCTATCGCTCAAGTTGATGAGCGATGGCCTTTACAATCAGGCGGCACCTATCAGCGTAAACAAGGTGAAGCTTTGCATCCCGAAAGAGAATCTCTAACGCAATTAGATTTAGCTAAATCAGATTTAGGCAGCTATGTATTTGCAGGACAATACCAGCAACAACCAGCACCCGAAGGTGAATCCATTGTTAAAAGCGCTTGGTTTAATAGCTACCATGAGGATCTCATACCACATTTTGATTTGATTATTCAAAGTTGGGATACCGCCATGACTGCGAATGAATTTTCTGATTATTCTGTCGGCATGACAATAGGATTTATTAAAGATGGCGTTAAAAAGCACTACTACATTTTAGATGTCGTGCGCAAAAAAATGGAATATCCTGAGCTTGTAAGATGCATCCAGTCATGGATTCATAAGAATGAGTACGCACGACGTAAAAAAGTGATTGTTGAAGATGCTGGTTCAGGCAAGGCCGTTATTCAGTCATTACGAGCTGAAGGTCATAGCGTCTGTGCTTATAAGCCTACTGCAGATAAGCACACACGTTTAATTGCTGTAACAGACATACTGGAAAGTGGCTTCGTGTATTTACCTGAAAAAGCGCGATGGTTAGATGATTTTTTACTGGAAGTGACACGCTTTCCTAATGCCAAGCATGATGATCAAGTAGATGCGCTTTCACAAGGACTTAATTGGTTAACCAGCAATTATCGCGCGCCTGTCAAGGTCATTAGGAAGCCTCGCTTATTAGGGTAAGCAGTTTAAAAAGAATATTTGACGGGGTTAGCGGCACCGCGCTTCCTCATATAGTCGGGTAAACGCGTTCTGAGATACAGCTTTTGTATGTCATCAGGTGACTCGTAGCCGATAAAACCATAGCGACCTGACCGCTCTTCTTTGCCTGGGAAGTTTTCAGGGTTAGCGGGCAACCATTTTTCTGCGATAAACACACCAATGACAAGACCTTGTTGCATGGCCAGTACGAATTGGGCTAGTTGTGCTTTTTTAGAGTTTAATTTCCAGGCATGTCGTACCGCTTCGTAAATACTGGTTGATTCGAGTGCCGTTTGATTGATATTTATCATCAACACTTTATGCTGAAAATCAATCTCACGCGCTTGGTATTGCTCAATAATTTGCTGTGAATGCATAACACCGCGCTCATCAGCATAATGACCTTTAACGATATTAGTCACTTCTGGGTAAGCGTCAATCAAAGCGGCTTCGACCTCAAAGGCTGTTTTTTCATCTAGACCATGACGATGGATGACATGAGCTACCTCAAAGCCACTGTTGCGGATTTCGCGAACCCATTTGAGCTTTTCAGACAGTTCATCTTCCTTAAGATCAATTTCACCTTTAGCATGAGAGAACACACGATTACCCAAGCCTTTACCGACATAAAAGGTTTACCCATTTCTAGGATCAATTAGGCGATAAACGTAATAACTAAGATGGTTAACGACTTCTTCAGTAAACATCAGAAGCTTCCTGTTTTACTGCCAAAATCACAGATAACACTGTTTAGCTGATCATATTTTGCGTACGTGGGGTTTAAATCTAACAAACTTGATAAACCAATGGTTTGTTGTTTTGGGCATTGTTGATTCAGAATTGATGTAGGCAGTACATAAAAATCCCATTGAGATAAATCCAACGGATTCAATATATTTCGGTCTTGTGTTGCTAATAGGCAGAATACGTAGATATCTGAAGGTCTTAGTATTGAAGCATTAACGGTACGGTTACCTTGTGAATCTAAAAGTCGTTTAGCTGGCTTAATACTAAATCGAATCTTTGATAATGTTGATTCACTATCGTGCCATGTTTGGATATAGGCAGCGGATTTAACTTCTATCTTTAGGCCATTTTGTGTTACTAGATCATAATCATCCCATTCTATGCGTGGCTCTTGATAATTAATCGCCTGTGCCACGATATATTCTGCCAACACACCGCGCTCTCGGTTACACAACAAATCGGAATGTGCCCATTTCCAGTAGCTGATTTGATCAATAAAGTGCATGCGATTAACTAACCTAAAATTAACCACGCAATTAGGACTGGAATACCAAAAAATATAAGGGTCGCTACTAACATATTAATCGTTGGATTTTTCTGTCCGCAATGTGGGCATGTTCTCGCATACTGTGCCACTTCTTTTTTGCACGATTTACAGTCAACCATCTTCGCCATATTTTCTCCTCTTTAAGATTAATCAATAAATGCACCTAAAACAGGTTCATATTACCGTGAACCTAAAATAGGTTCAAATGGTTAATGACTCTTTCAGAAAATCAATACATTCAAAGGAACACGTGGCTTTACGTGAGCTTTGGATCGCCAAGAGAAAAGCACTTAATTTGTCTCAGCGGCAGTTGGCTGAACGCTTGAATGTCATTTACTCGTTGGTTGGCAAGATAGAAACGGGTGATAGACGCCTAGATACAGTAGAAACAATCGAATATTGCCGAGCACTTGAAGTGGATCCCATGGAAGTCACGCAATTACTGGAAAATCTGCTTAAGTAACTTGCTATAAGCACTGAACAGAGCGTTACTGTCATCATGATGACAGACCTTAAAAAAGACGCCATTCAAGCAATCATACAAGCCGTTTCGGCAAACCTTGATCAACTGAGCGAGCATTCGTTACCTACACTGCAAACTATCTGGAAAGCACTGCATCCCCGTAAAAAATCACCTCACTTAAAAACCTTATTAATACGAGAGATTGCTTATCATATGCAATCGAAGCAACAAGGTGATTTAGACCAACAAAGCCTAAGTACCTTGCAAGCAGCGAAGGCGAACTACCTTTGTGCCCAAACAGCAAATAGCAATCTCCCCGAAGACAAAAACACGAAAGTAACTATGTCTAAAGCATCCAATAGGCTGGCCGATGGTACGGTACTCAAACGCCAATTTAATGGCAGAATTTATGAAGTGACCGTCATGATTCGTGATGGCAAGCAATACTTCTTATTTAATCAGCATGAATATAAGAGCCTATCTAAAATAGCCAAAGAGATTACCGGTGCACACTGGTCGGGCCCTCGTTTTTTTGGTTTGACTAAATTGAAAGGTAAACAATGAGTGCGTCTATAAAAAACTATCGCTGTGCTATTTATACACGTAAATCTCATGAGGAAGGACTAGAGCAAGAGTTTAATAGCCTAGACGCCCAAAGGGAGTCTGGTGAGGCTTATATTCAATCACAAAAACATCAAAATTGGTCTCTCATTAAAAAGCATTATGATGATGGCGGCTTTAGCGGTGGCAATATCGATAGACCTGCATTGCAATCCTTATTAGCTGATATTAAGCACAATAAGATTGATATTATCCTCGTCTATAAAGTGGATCGACTCTCTCGTTCTTTGGGCGACTTTGCCAAATTGATGGATAGCTTTGATCAACATAACGTTTCCTTTGTATCGGTTACTCAGCAATTCAATACGACCAGCTCTATGGGACGTTTAACACTGAACATGCTGCTATCTTTTGCTCAATTTGAACGAGAGGTCACAGGTGAACGAATTCGGGATAAATTTGTGGCCAGCAAAAAGAAAGGCTTATGGATGGGTGGTTCACCACCCTTAGGCTACAGAATTAACAACCGTAAACTTGAAATTATTGAAGAAGAGGCCAAAACTGTTCGCAGCATCTTTGAGCAAAAACTAGCCGGCAAGGCCACGCTAAGCATCGCTACTGAGTTAAATACTCAAGGCATTACGACTAAGGCATGGGTTAGTCAGAAAGGTCATGCACGAGGTGGTAACCGATGGACACCCAAGCAGATCTATCGAGTTTTAACAAACCCTATTTATATCGGCAAAGTTAAACATAAAGATGCCCTTTATAAGGGTGAGCATCAGTCCATGATTACTGGTGATGTTTGGCATTCTGTAAAAAACATCATGACTAAGAATACTCAACCCGAAAACAAAATAGTGAATGAACCATTTCCCCTGAAAACACTGGTTAAAACAGAGACTGGCTCTGCTCTCAGTCCTTCAACAACCAAAGGAATTCGTTATTATGTGAGCCAAGACGCCATAAAAAATGGTTTTAAGAATTGCCCAATAAAGTCCCTCAATGCTAAACGGCTTGAGGAATTAGTCATGGCCCATCTAATAAATGCTTTACCTGAGATTATCAGGCAATATGTTCTGATCAAGTATCAACAGTCAGAAAACGCAGCCTGGTTGGTCCTAAGAGATCTTATCTTTGAGGTGAAAATAACCACAACCTCTATTTGGATCAGTTTACAAAAAGAGAAGAAACACGAACTTAGTACAAAGTTAAAACAAAAGGATTTTCATCGTAACGAAAGCAGTAAAGACAGAGTATTAAGCCCCTTCAATATTATCTATCCAAGCGAAACCATTGAAGACGAAACCCATCAAAAAATACGATTGGATATCCAAATCAAACGGCACGATGGCAAGCGATGGATTTTATCTAAAGATGGCAGCCCTATGATAATGAACAGCCATAAACAACCATCAGATAAACACGATAACAATGCTATTTTGATGGCGGTTGCTGAAGCGCATGTTTGGAAAGAGCGTCTAATAAAAGAACAAATCACCGTAAAACAGCTGGCTCAAAACTTAAGTATGAACCCCAATTTCATCTACAAGCGATTAAAGTTGCTATCTCTATCGAGTACGATCTTGAAGCAAATCACTTCAAATAGCTTATCACCTCTGATCTCAATCAAAGATTTATACCAAGCCTGTGAAAACCTCTGCTGGCAAAAACAGCATCAATTCTTAAGCTTTGAATAGTCAATCAATAAACACTTCTTTTCAGTACAGTTACTGAGAAAATCTAGCACTTCCCGCGCCGCACATATCACTAAAAGTCAAGGCAGTGAAATAGCTCTTGGGACAATCGAGTCACTGGCAAAAATCGGCTTTGAGACTTTAAGATGTTTTGGGTGAGTTATTGGTGATGAGTGTGCGTCTCTAAATAAGACGATGCATCCAAAGGCCGCACGACGTGCGGCTTTATCAGGTTTTCTCTAAGTCACCTACGTTAGAGAATAAAATAATGGCGGAGAGACAGGGATTCGAACCCTGGAAGGGCGTTAACCCTTGCTGGTTTTCAAGACCAGTGCATTCAACCGCTCTGCCATCTCTCCAAGCCGTAATCATGGTATCAAAACGTTTAGTGAAATACATCACCTCTTCAATAGCTAAATAACAGCTGAATTAAACGGTTTCTTTAAAAAAAACATCCAGAACTATTGAAATTTCGTAATTCTTTTATATTATTACTTATACTATATATATTAGAAAATGCCCGAGGAGGCAAAAATGCAAGGAAATACTATTACCGTCCGCGACAGTAGCGCGATATTAGCGACAAATAAGTTAATTCGTAATACATATATCTTACTTTCTATGACTCTTTTATTTAGCGCAGTGACAGCCACTTTAGCAATTGCCCTGAGGTTGCCGCCCATTACTAATTTAATTGCAACAGGTGGCGCACTTGTTCTTATGTGGTTCGTTTTACCTAGAACAGCTAACTCTTCAGCTGGGATTGGCGTGGTTTTCGCAACAACCGGTCTACTAGGCTTGGGATTAGGTCCCCTTCTAAGTATGTACCTCTCACTGCCGAACGGGCCCCAAATAGTTGCGACAGCATTAGGGGGAACAGGTGCAATTTTCCTAGGTCTATCCGGATATGCGCTTACTACCAAAAAAGACTTTAGCTATCTCGGTGGATTCTTGTTCACGGGGTTTATAATAGTCCTGCTAGCCTCCCTTCTAAATATTTTTTTAGGGATTCCAGCGTTAAGTCTGACAGTTTCTGCAGCTGTGATAATGATAATGAGTGGATTCTTGCTCTATCAAACAAGTGCAATGATTCATGGAGGCGAAACCAATTATGTTCTGGCGACTATTGGTCTTTATGTTACCATTTTAAATCTATTCACAAGCCTTCTCCACATACTTGGCTTCGCTAGTAACGAGTGATTCAAAACCAGTCTCTGGGCAACTGCTAAGCAATCGCCCAGAGAAACTGGAAATGAAGGTATGGAGTTAGCGTCAAAAATTGGAACAGCTGCGTTACTAGTAGCGATGCTTATCTTTCTTATACCTCAGGCAAAAAATATATATGCAAACACACGAAAGGGAACATCAAGTGAATGGTTAAGTTTCGCTGTTATAATCTGCGGAATCTTCTTTTTCGTGCTAATTCTCACTAAATTTGTTTAAGACTTTATACCCTTACCTCAAAAGGCCAAAGAAATCATACATTCAAAATCTGTGTCTTCCCACCCATATATGGTTGAAGAACTTTTGGAACTAACACGCTCCCATCTTTTTGTTGATTATTTTCTAGAATCGCTATTAGAGCTCGACCAGCTGCCACACCTGATCCGTTAATAGTATGAAGCAGTTCAATCCCCCCTTTATCCGATCTCATCCTAGCCTTAAGACGTCTAGCCTGGAAGTTTTCAAAATTACTGCACGACGATATTTCTCTATACTTGCTCTGTGAGGGCAACCACACTTCAAGATCGTACGTTTTGGCCGCGGAAAACCCCATATCTCCCGAACAAAGTAGGACCTTGCGAAACGGAAGCTCTAGCTTTTTCAGAACTGTTTCTGCATGACTCGTAAGTGACTCTAGAGCTCCATAAGAATCTTCAGGCTTTACGAACTGCACTAGCTCTACTTTCTCAAATTGATGTTGTCTAATCATCCCCTTTACATCCCTGCCATAAGAACCAGCCTCACTTCTAAAGCACGGTGTGTGGCACGCAAACTTGAGGGGTAGCAAGCACTCTTCAACAATTTCATTCATCAGCATACTTGTAACAGGAACTTCAGCTGTAGGGATAAGAAAAAATCTGTCGTTTTCGATACTAAATAAATCTTCTTTGAATTTTGGAAGTTGTCCAGTGCCAATCAATGCGTCTCGATTCACCAAGAACGGAACGTAAATCTCTTTATAACCATGCTGTTCTACGTGAAGGTCTAGCATAAATTGGATTAACGAACGCTGAAGTTTTGCTATGTCCCCCTTTAAAATAACAAAACGGGACCCTGATATCTTCGCAGCATTAACAAAATCAATATCGCTTTCAAGCCCACCCAGGTCCATATGGCCTCGCGGTTCGAATTCAAACCGTCTTGGTTCGCCAAAGGAATCAATAACTTTATTGTCTTGATCCGAGCTACCATAAGGCACGGATTCATGTGGAATGTTTGGGATTCTTTGAAGAAATTCTTCTATTTTTTCAGAAAGCAACTCAAGTTCGTCTGCTTTTTGCTTTAGTTCCAAATTTATAGCAGACACAGCCTCTTGCATTACTTGAGTATCCGCACCTTTCGCCTTGGATAGGCCAATCTCTTTACTTTTTTGGTTTCGTTGGGCCCTTAATTTCTCGGTCCCTAGCTGCAAAAATTTACGTTTCTCCTCGGAACTCTTCCAAAATTTAATGTCTAGACTAAACGAACGTTTATTAAGACCTGAAACAACGGCATCTAAATTCTGGCGAAGCAATTTTGGGTCTAACATAATTTTAATTTACTGAATAGATTAATTAATTTCTTCGACTTCAACATTTGGAGGAGCGTCAAGCTCAAAGTCACCCTCATTTAATTCCAAGTTTATTTGAACCATGTCAAATTTTATTTCAATTATCCTGCCAATGCGATAAAAAATTTCAATTTTATTTATTACCGAGTTTTTGAAGACTATAATTATTTTTTCATAGTCTGATTTTTCAACCAAAGGCGATAGTTTAACAAAAGACAAGTTGCCTGAGTTATTTAATTTGTCAACATCATAAAACGTCTTGAATGTCTGATAATCTTTTATTAAAAAATCGATAGGCGTATCTTGATCAACATATCTGTTTATTTTTGACAGTTGCATTAAATCTCTGTCATAAACAGAAAATGATGTCTTGTTTTTAATAAAAACTTGATTGATTGGTTTGTCATAGGACCATTTGACTAAGTCAGGCTTTCTGAATAGCACAGTACCTGCGCTCGAGGAGATTTCCCGCTTATCTTCTGCGTCAAAAACCACTTGCGAAAAATTCGCACTCATTGTTCGCATGCTGAATAAATCAACTAAAGCACTGTCAGATTCTTTTCCATCAAAACCTACGCCCGAAATGGTGCGAAATATAAAAGCTGAACCGGCTACTACGATGATTAATTTAGTTCTATGAATCACTTACGTTCGTTGGCACTAGTATTTCACGTGCGCCATTAGCTTGTACTTCCCCCACAATTCCTGCTGATTCCATTGCCTCAACCATTCGGGCGGCGCGATTATACCCGATTTTTAATCTTCGCTGAATTCCTGAAACTGAAGCCTTTTTTGTTTGAAGCACAATGCTTACAGCGCGGTCATAAAGTTCGTCCTTTTCAGAATCCCCGGAGCCTTCATAGCTAACATGATTACCCTCCAACTCTTTGTGCCCAGCTAAGACATCTTCATTATACTCGGGATCGCCAATTTCCTTGAGTCGTTTTACAACTTTATGAACCTCATCATCGGAAACAAAAGCTCCATGAATACGATTTGGCAATCCAGAACCTGGAGGAAGGTATAACATGTCACCATGCCCAAGTAAATTCTCCGCCCCAATTTGATCTAATATAGTTCTTGAATCGACCTTAGAAGAAACTTGAAATGAGATCCGACTGGGGATGTTAGCCTTTATCAAACCGGTAATCACGTCAACAGAAGGTCTCTGTGTTGCCAATATTAAATGGATTCCGGAGGCTCTTGCTTTCTGAGCCAGTCTTGCTATGAGGTCCTCAACTTTTTTTCCTACCACCATCATCAAATCTGCCAATTCATCTATAATTAGAACAATTTTCGGCTCCTCACACAAAACTTCCTGTTTCAAATCCATATCTTCATCATTACTGGGTGTTAAAAGAGGTTTGCCATTTTTAGTCGAATCGGCCACTAGTTTATTGAAGCCGTCCAAATTTCTGACACCAAAATGAGACATTAGTTTATACCTACGCTCCATTTCTGCAACACACCATCTCAATGCATTAGCGGCATCTTTCATATCAGTTACGACTGGGGCTAATAGATTTGGGATATCGTCATATACTGACAACTCAAGCATTTTTGGGTCTATCATAATGAACCGAACGTTAGCTGGCGTGGACTTGTACAATAAGCTGAGAATCATAGCATTTAAAGCTACTGATTTGCCTGAACCAGTTGTTCCCGCCACCAACAAATGAGGCATCTTTGCCAGATCAGCCGTTACCGGATTACCGCTAATATCCTTTCCAAGGGCAATAGGCAAAGAGGATTCAATCGAGTGAAAAGAATGAGAATTCAAAATCTCTCTCAAATACACCATCTCTCTACTTTCATTGGGAATCTCAAGTCCAACACATGTTTTACCAGGGATCACTTCTACAACTCTAACACTTATAGCCGACAGTGAACGAGCAAGGTCCTTGGAAAGGTTTGTGATCCTGCTTGCTTTTAAGCCGGCTTCTGGTTGTAGTTCAAATCTAGTAACAACAGGGCCTGGCCTAACGGAGACAACCTTTACTTCTATACCGAAATCTAATAATTTTTCTTCAACTTTCTGAGACATTAGATTCAACGCATAATCAGAATGGGCATTACCTTTAACTTCTGGATGATTCAGTAGGTCTAAATTAGGAAGAGTTTCTTTATCAAATCTAGTCTCATTTTCAATCTCGATTGAACTAATGATCGGTTCTTTTGTTATTTTAACTCCTCTATTTTTTAGCAATCGAGGTTCAGTAGCCAAAGTACGTGAAAAATGATTAGTCGCTATTTGCTTATCCTTCTTTTCTTTAATTGCGATAAGTTTCTCTACACTTAAAATGACAAGATTTCTGACCGACTGAACAACTCTGCGATAAGCGATTATAAGAAGAGCTCCGAGTGTATCCATGATTTTTAACCATGACCATCCTGTTAAAAAAGTGAATCCTGCAAAAAAGCCTGCAAGCATGAGTATAGTTCCACCGATATCTCCGAATGAAGACAAAATACTCGAACCAAAGATGTTACCTAAAATCCCTCCGCTGTGAATACCGGGCATAGCTAGAAATCCACCTGCTCTAACCCACAAGAGTCCGCAACCGTTACATACAGAGGCTATCAATCCTACGAACTTTAATCCTAAAATATACTTATTTTCGATGATGTCATACACCCAACCCCGATATATTCCCCAGCCTAGCACTGCAACAAAAACTGGTATTAGGTAGGAGAAATAACCGAACAAGTACATTACAAAGTCGGAGAACCAAGCCCCGACAAAACCAGCTAGGTTATGAACTGCGCGACCACTTGAATCAACGCTTGACCAACCTTGGTCTGCGGGGTGATGGGTTATCAAACTCAACATTAAAAAGATTGCCAGTCCGATAAGCGTTATTAAAAAGCCCTCTCTTATTCTGCTGACAACCAAAGGCGGAACCTTCATAGTGTCCCGTCGTTCTTTTCGAATTGCTTGAGACATTTTTAAAATATTACCTCCAGTTTGCACTGTAACCTTACGAAATATAACAAAATTTTCGGTGTTCTACAAACATGCCGCGCAAATATTCAATCGTAAAATCAATCGTCCAGCAAACCCCTTCCGTCAGACAAGCTAATTTCTTACCAGTGGGATCGACAAAGATACTTTTATCGTATAACTAACAGATAGGGTATAGTTATAAACTTGTGATTAATTGAACAGCATTGCGCGAGAGAAAACATATGAGCCTTAAAGAAAAAATTTACAAAGTTTCGTTTATAAATCAGGGAAAAATTTACGATATCTTCGCCAAGGGCGTTCATCAAAGCGGACTTCTCGGTTTTATTGAAGTGGAAGAAATCGTTTTTGGAGAGAAAAGCTCGGTGGTTGTGGATCCCTCAGAAGAAACCCTTAAGGCAGAGTTCTCGGGCGTGTCTCGAACATATATACCGATGCATTCGATAGTTCGAATTGACGAGGTTGAAAAAATGGGACAAAGCAAGGTTTCCAAAGCTGAGGGTGGAGCTGGCACAGTAACCCCTTTTCCTGTAATAACTAACAATCACGAAACTGGAAACTCTTGAGTCAAACAAAAAACGACACCGACTTAAAAGTTGAATGTATAAATTCACTAAATTCAGTGCAACCGTCAGAATGGAACGCTCTTACACAAGATAACCCCTTCATAAGTCATGATTTCTTACTCAATTTAGAATCGTCAGAATGTTTAGAGCCCCACGGTTGGTTCTCTTATCACTTGATTATAAGAAAGAAAAATACGCTGGTCGCCGCTTTGCCAACGTATGCGAGAAATAATTCCTATGGAGAATTCGTTTTCGATTGGAGTTGGGCCGAAGCTTACGAACGAGCTGGTGGGAAATATTACCCCAAACTGGTAAGTGCTTCACCTTTCTCTCCGGTTACCGGGCCACGTTTATTGTACAACAAAGATGCAGAAGACTATGAAGCTGCAAAAAAAAAATTAGTTAATGCAGCTCAGGATATATGCTCAACAAAAGGATTATCATCGTGGCACACCCTATTTTTTAAACCCTCAGACCTCGATTTCTACAAAAGCCAAGGATTACTAATAAGGCTAGGCGTTCAATATCACTGGGAGAACCATAATTTCAAAAACTTTGCAGCTTTTCTGACTACTTTGAGTTCTAAACGCAGAAAATCAATAAAGAGAGAACGAAAGAAAATAATTGATTCGGGTGTCAAAATAGAAATAATCGAAGGTAAGGATATCAAGGAATCTCACTGGGATCTTTTTTATACATTCTATTGCTCAACATTTAAAAAAAAGTGGAGCCAACCAAGATTAAATAAAAAATTCTTTCTTAATATTTCTAACTCAAAAGAATACAAGCCGGTGCTTTTCCTCGCAAAAGAAGGGAATCAGTATGTCGCAGGGGCTTTTGCCCTGGCCACAGAGCAATGCCTATATGGGCGACATTGGGGAGCAACGACCTTTAATGAGTATTTGCATTTTGAACTTTGCTATTACCAAACGATTGAATACTGCATTAAAAACAAAATAGGCAAGTTGGATGCGGGAGCCCAGGGTGAACATAAGCTTAAACGAGGTTTCCATCCCGTAAAAACCTATTCTGCTCATCTTATAATCGAAGAGGGTTTCAGATCAGCGATATCAGAATTTCTCATGCGGGAAACAGAGGCAATCGAAGCTTACATTGATTCTCTTTAGTTGATTCTAAAATGAAAGAAGATAGTAAAACTAAAAATCCGAGAAAGTATTTCTGTCCGAAGCTCGCAGTGTTCAGTGACACCCTGCCACATACCAGACATGCCCTTACGGATCCTGATGGACTACTAGCGGTTGGGGGCTCGCTGGACGAAGAGGAAGTTATCACAAATTATAAAAAAGGCGCTTTTCCGTGGTTTACCAAAGATCAACCGATCATCTGGTGGTCACCTTCAAAACGACTATGTCTACTCCCCAAAAATTTAAGAATCAACCGCTCTCTTCGTAAAAAGATAAATAATACTAAACTGTTGATAACGATAAATACAGATTTTGAACAAGTAATAAATAAATGCTCTACCGTCAAAGATCGCTCCAGTAACACTTGGATTACAGAAACTATCAAGCGAGCTTATATCCGCCTACACATATCAGGGCATGCTCACTCAATAGAATGCTGGAACGGCAACCAAATGGTTGGCGGTTTATATGGAGTTTCGATTGGACAAATTTTTTTTGGTGAGTCTATGTTTTCTTTACAAGCCGATGCCTCAAAATTAGCTTTGTTTGCATTATGCACTTATGACACATTACCAAGATATCATTTAATTGACTGCCAAATAGAGAGTGCTCATCTTAAAAACTTGGGAGCGGTACTTTTTTCTCGTTTCGAATTTGAACAAAAGTTGGCTTATTACTGCCAAAAAATGCCAGAGAATGTTCTGGGTCATTGTAATATTTGATAAATCAACTAATTTTAATTTTGCTCAAACTTTTTTTTTAAGGCACAATAAACATTCAAGTTTAATGCTCTAAGGCAAAAAGATAATTTAAATGTCAAAAGAAGAACATATTGAAATGCAGGGCAAGGTGGTTGATACTCTCCCAAATACAATGTTTAGAGTTGAACTCGAAAACGGGCATATCATTACTGCCCATATTTCAGGTAAGATGCGAAAAAATTATATTAGAATATTAACAGGAGACGAAGTTACCGTAGAGTTAACCCCGTATGACCTATCAAAGGGCAGGATAACTTATCGAGCGAGGTAGTTTTTTGCTTTCTCTAAGTCTTCTTTTGTATCAACTCCAATTCCCACTTCACCTTTAGCCTCTAACACTTTAATTTGTATTCCATGATAAAGAAAACGCAGCTGTTCCAGCCTTTCTTCGCGCTCTATTTCGGGACGCTCTAGCCCTACAAACTTAAGTAATTGTTCGACGGTATAACCATAAATTCCAATGTGCTTCTTTAGGCTCTTAGTATAATTACCATTATCTTGCATGAAATAAGGAATTGAGGCGCGACTAAAATATAATGCAAGACCATCACAATTGGTTACTACTTTTACTACGTTTTCATCATTAGGAGTCTTCGGACTTAGTTGTTTCGAAACCGTAGCAACGAATTTTCTTTCATTTTCAACTTGAACACCTACTTGCCTAATTACTTCTGCGGAAAGGAATGGTTCATCTCCTTGAACATTTACTATTATATCTTCAGCATCAAAACCAAGATGCTCGACAGCGCTCGCAACTCTGTCGGAGCCAGAAACCAAACTGCTATCTGTCAAACAAACTTTTCCACCGAAAGATTCCACCTCTGTTCTAATCCTCAGATTATCCGTAGCAACAATCACACTCTCAGCGCCGCTATCAAGACAATTCTGATAAACGTGCTGAATCATTGTCCGGCTTCCTATTTTTAAAAGTGGTTTTCCCGGCAATCTAGTTGAACCAAAACGGGCTGGTATTATTATGAAGAAACTCATTTAATTGACGACAATTCTTCCTCAGAAATCTTTCTTGCTTCTGATTCAAGCATGATCGGAATACCTTCTTTAATTGGGTAGGCTAATTTTGCTGATTTTGATATCAACTCATCCTTCGCCTTATCGTATATTAATTTTTCTTTCGCTACGGGGCAAACTAGAATCTCCAGAAGTCTTTTATCCATGTTTATAATACTCCAACTTTTTTAAAACAGCTTCACCAAATGCTTTTGGTAGACAATATTCTAAACTGATTGACCAAAAATCATAACCTTCAATTCCCTCACATTTTACTGCGTCTTTTTCCGTCATTAAAATAGGTAAGCTTTCGTAACCGTAGAAATCTTCGGCCCTAAATCTATGATGATCTGGAAAGGGCTTTTTAACTGTGTGAAGACCTTTTGACTCGAGGATTTTGAAAAATTCCTCAGGATTGGCTATGCCAGCAACCGCGACAACCTTTTTATCTTTAAAAAAAGTTAAGGGCTCGATTTTTGAGGGCATATTAAGAGCATACACATAATTAGGCCTATAAGATAAGTTGTACTCACCATTTTTTGGAGCTCCTTTGGATATCTTTAAGTCAATATCTCGCAATCTTCTCATGGGCTCTCTCAACGGGCCCGCAGGGAGAAAATATTGATTCCCAAAACGTTTTCCTCCGTTCGTCACATGTATTTCTATATCACGCATTAGCTGGTAATGTTGTAAGCCATCGTCGCATATCAAAACATCAAGAGCAAAATTTTGTTCCAAAAAAAGAGCGGATTTAACACGATGCTTACAAGTCACTACCACGCATTCGGTTCTTCTAAAAATATGGACAGCCTCATCACCGACTTGGAAAGCCTTGCTATCCGAAGTTATTTGAATTGGATATTTGTTATTATCTGCTCCATAACCCGAACACAATATGCCAACTTTTAAACGTTTTTCCTTTAAGTAGTTTGCAAGCCAAATAACCGCAGAAGTTTTTCCCGTTCCTCCCACAGTTATATTACCAATAACTATTACTGGCAAATCGATTTTTTTCGCGTGAAAAATTTTCTTTTCATAAAAAAATTTTCTCATCACCGAAAAAAACAAAAACAAAAAACTTAAGGGCAAAAGTACGAACGTAAAAAAAGATTTGCTATCCCAATAGTTTTTTATTTTATGCAGACGAAAGAATGTGTTAACAATTAAAAAGTTCACTTTTTTTAATTTGACCGTTTCACCGAAAATGACACTCTACTAATCTCAGCATTAGCCAGCGACTCCATAATACCAATAAAGGTTTGATAGTTTAGTCGAGAATCAGCTACAACCGTAACATGGGAAAGGCCCGAGCTTTTTAACTCACCCAACTCTTTTTTTATTTCATCATGTTTATCTAGATGAAAGACTTTTTGCCCTATAGTCACAATGTTATTGATGTCCACAAATATCGATACACTATTTTTAGTTATAGACTCAGAATAACTTGATAGGGGTACATCAATATCCTGTCTTTTGTTAGTGTCAAATCTAGTTGAGACCATAAAGAAAATCAAAAGTAAAAAGACTATATCGATAAGGGGAGTAAGATTTAATTCCGCCTCATTTTTTCTATTTTTCGGCATTATTTTCATTTAACTTAGCGAAGGGATTCAATAATTTTTGTAGCGCTAATATCAATCAAAACCACTAATCCCTCTATTTTCGCACTAAAAAAACGATGAAATAAAAGGGCTGGTATCGCAACTGACAAACCAGCGGCGGTTGATACCAAAGCTTGAGATATACCACCCGCTAATAGCGGCGCATCTTCCACACCAGCTAAATAAATTTGTTCAAATACATCAATCATCCCCAAAACTGTTCCCAACAGCCCGAATAAAGGTGTCGCAACCGAAATAGTGCTCAGGATATCTAAATATCTATACATCTCGTGAATATGATGCTTTGCAATTTCCTCGACCTTTTCTTTTAATTCATCTTTATCCAAATCAGCATATTGATTTATGGCCGAGTAAATTACACCTAACGTCGTGGAACTAAATTCACCGGATCCTTTGAAATCCGTTGTTCCGAATGTTTCTCCGGTAGCGTACAAATTCCTCAGCTCTTGTGGTGCTATTTTACTCACCCGTAACGAAAGAAGTCTTTCAACTATCACCGCAACTCCGATAATAGAAGCAAATGCTATTGGAAACATCATCATACCGCCGATTGCGAATATCTCGAACAACTACTACCCCTTTTAAACATGATTTGATTGAATGTTGTGTCTTGTAAGCACCAAATAGTCAAACATACAACCCCGTGGTCATATTCCATTTGGTTTAAATACTACAGAGGTGACAATTTCCCGTCAATTAAACCCATTTTACTATCCACAAAATCAGCTACATACGAATCATGCGTCGTTACTACCAAAGCCGTTCCAAACTCAGAGCACAAATCAATGAGTAAATTACACACAATATCTGCATTTTTTTTATCAAGATTACCAGTCGGTTCATCCGCCAACAAACAAGCTGGATTCATAATAATTGCTCGCAAAACTGCTATTCTTTGGCACTCACCACCCGATAGATTGGCTGGCAGTCGATTCGCTTTTCCATTCAATCCAATTTTATCCATCAGGGAACAAGCTCTCTCGATAGCTAGTTTGCGAGGATTTCCAGCAATCATCAAAGGCATTGCAATATTTTCAGCTGCTGTAAATTCTGATAAAATACTGTGAAATTGAAATACAAAACCTATATTTTGGTTTCTAAACTTACATAATTTTGAAGAATTCAATTTAGCTAATAGCTGATCGGCAACATGAACTTCACCGGCATCTGGGTTGTCTAACCCAGCAATAATGTTAAGAAGAGTAGTTTTACCGCTTCCAGATGAGCCTGTTATCGCGAGCGAAGTGCCTGGATCTACCCTCAAATTTATCCCTTTCAAGACTGACTCATTCAGACCCTGTTCATAAGATTTTTGTATGTTTATACATTTGATCACAGGTTTATTGATTTTTTGAGACATGGTTTATTTCAACATTTTTAGATAAGGTCGAAGACACGATAATAGCGATAAAAAGCATAATTATGGAAGAGGCTAGAACCAAAATTACATCGCCTATCTCTAAAATTGACGGGACGGCGCTTATGTAGTACAAATCAGCGGGGAAAATTGCAAAGCCAAATAAATTTTCCATGAAACTCACTATTTGGGTAATCCATACAGATAACAATACTCCGAATATAACCCCTAAAGTTAGACCTAAAGAGCCCACAAATAGTCCATAAGTGGTAAAAATTCTCTTTATTCGTTCTTTGTCCAGTCCCAAAATATATAAGATACCGACTGTAGAACGCTGCGAGATGATTCCAATTATTAAAACAGAAGTTACATTCAAAACAGCCACGATTATAGCAAGCATTAGGGTTATAAACATTACAAATTTTTCCAAGAGTAGGGCCTGATATAAGGCTACGTTTTCATCCTTCCATGTTTTCACGGTCACATTTTTTGAAGCGAATGACTTTATTTTTTCGGATATATCTGTACCCTCCTGATAATGAAGGCGAAACATTTTATTTGAGTTTGTTGGACCAAAAAAAGAATTTGAATCACCCAAACTTAAAAAAATAATATTACTGTCTAAAAGCTTATATTTGAATTCTACCTCGTCGACTACCTCAAATGAGCGAGAGCGAAAAAAATAACCCATTGGCGTAAACTGGATTTTCGGGGAAGAAAGTTTAATGCTATCGCCAACCTCTAAACCTAGTTCGTTTAACAACTCTCTGCCAAGTATTGCCTTGAAACTTTTGTCATCAAGTTGATCAAATCTATGAAATCTAGAAAATGAATTTAATTTTGCAATAAGTTTTTGATGGGAAGAATCCATCCCCCTAACCATCACTAAAGTATGGGCACCTTCAGCGGTTACAATCGCCTCTCCTTCTGCAAACTGAAACAGATGAACTAAGTCCTCATCAGCGGATAATTCTTTTATTATAGCTTCTTGTTCGAAAGACTTGATCACGGGTATCTCCACAGAAATATGACCATCAGCACCAAAGCTTCTTGATTTGACCTCCTCCTCGAAACCGTTCATGATGCTCAAAATACAGATAAGAATTGCAACAGAGAAAGCTATACCTAAAACACAGGCCGCTGTTAAAGAAGAAACATTTCTAGAGGAGCCAGTGAAAAAAAAACGTGCTGCAGCGAAAGCAGTTATATTTTGAAACATGTCTGAAATTATAAACCAAAAGAAACAAAAGTTAACAAATAATCAAGGAAACATTCTGGCCATTGATGTCAGTACTCGAAACTATCATGTAGCCTTGTCCCCAAATAATTCATCAATTGTCTATGAAATTTCTCGCAAAGATTGCGAATTAGAAGATTTTTTCACTCTGACAGAGCAAATTTTAAAAAGAACAGAAATCCAATTAAAAAATATTGAAAGTATAATCTGTTCTAGGGGCCCCTCCTCATTCACAGGAGTCAGGAAAAATCTTACCGTTTTAAGCGCGTTAAACTTTAAAGATACTTATAAAATTTTCACCATATCTGACCTAGCCGCACAATCTTATGGGGCATCGCTTAAGAGTAAAGCAGAAACAGTCCTTCTTGCGAACGATGCTAAGAGACAGCAAGTTTTCTTTGCCGTTTATCAGTTTAAAAAAAACAATAGGGTTTGCTGCCTAGTCGAAGACTCTATAGTTAGGCCCGAAGACGTAGTAAACCCGATAATGGTTAAGAATCAATCTATATGTTTTGCTGGGAACGCTTGGGGTAAGTATCGAGCGAAATTCCCAAAGAGTCTGAGAAAGATGCCGTTAGTAAAAATCGATCCCGTGCTTCCCTCTACACTAATCTCATTGTCCCAGTCTTATCCAACTTTAATGGAACCCGCAAATAAAAGCACTCAACCAAATTATCTGCGCCACCCTGTTAACTAGTTCTCATCCGAATTAATCAACTCTAATAACCGAAGAGGAGAACGACTTTTTCTTTGTAAAATCAAATAACCTAAATGCAGGGGCAACATCGTCTAGCGCAAAATCGTGAGACATTGGTTTAAATTGTGCGCACGTGGAAGGCGTAGTTAAAAAACTGGTGCTATTAAGTATTGATTCGCTTTCTTGATGTACGTGACCTGCTACAACCAAATCCACATGATATTGCTCGGTTAGTTCGATGAAATTATCCCTACCCTCTTTTAAATTGATCTTGTCCAGCCAATTGCTACCGACTTCTATCGCAGGATGGTGCATAAAGATCGCAGTCTTGCGGTCCTGTCCTCTTTCTAAATAATCAGCTAAAAGCGCCAGTTGACGTTTTCCTAGTGAACCGTGAACGGATTCTTTTTTAAGTGTATTTAATAGTAAAATATTCCAGTGTTGGAATTGAACCAAATCTGGATAAGGTTCAACTTTTAAACCAAAGATATCTTTCAAATTTATCAAATTGTCGTGATTGCCTGGCAAGACGTGATAAGGAGTCTCAAGAGAATCTAACTGGAGTTTCAGCCAGTTATATGAATTAATTGAACCATCCATACTCAGGTCGCCAGTAACAATAACTAAATCAAACTCATGTTCTTTTCTGGCGATAGTCAAAACCGCTGACAAGGAGTCTCTAGTGCATACTCCACCAAGCTTTTTAGACGGGTCATTGTATATATGTGTGTCTGAAATCTGTAAAAGCTTCATATCAAACATTTTAAAATAAATTTTTATTCGTTGCGATATCTACCGTTATTCTATTATTTTAATCACCCCGCCCCTCCTAAACGACTGATTTAATGGGCTAAAATATTTATAATCAAGTTATCCACAGGCAATCAACCATACTTCCACAAGAAATATACACCATCTAGTAGTAAAATTACCTATTGACCACACTCTGTAGTGGTGCTAATAATACTCAGGTGAGCTTAAAAGCTCCACCAAACGTATCTTATTTCTAATTTAGGAGAACAGTCGGCCTATGGATCCGAATCAAAATCGTATGGAAGACAATGGAAATGAAATGAGTGTTTCTAACAAGCAACCAAGCGCCAGAAGCACTCCCGACTTACAAGCGACAGCGCCTGAAGTCTACAAAGTGATACGAAGAAACGGAAAAGTGACCGGGTTTGATGCCTCTAAAATTCAAGTAGCCATAACCAAAGCTTTCCTAGCAGTTGAGGGAAAAAATGCTGCTGCTTCATCACGAATTCACGAAGAAGTCGAAAAAATAACCAAGCTAGTAACCGGGGCTACTACCAGAAATATGCCAAGCGGTGGCGCGATTCATATTGAGGATATCCAAGACCATGTCGAACTAGCTTTGATGAGGGCTGGTCATCAGAAGATAGCCAGATCTTACGTGTTGTACAGAGAACATAGGGCCGTCGAAAGGAAAACGAAGAAAACTACCGAAGACGCCAGTAGTCTAGGAGGCCAAGCACTCGAAATAACTTTAGAGAATGGAGAAGTAGCCTTGCTCGATGAGAACAGGTTGCTTACAATTATTAAAGAGGCTTGTCAGGGACACGATGAAACGGATGCATCAGCCGTTTTTGCAGAGACGAAACGATCACTATTTCCAGGGGTAGCGGAAAAAGACGTTGCTAACGCGGTCGCCATGAGCGCAAGAACTTTCATCGAGAAAGAACCGAATTATACTTTCGTCGCTGCAAGATTGCTTCTTGATAACCTAAGAACCGAGGCCTTGACAGAGTTAAACGGCACCAGAACCGAGGCCACTCAAAGGGAGATGTCAGATCTGTATGCGGATTACTTTCATCAATTCATAAAAAAATCGATAAAACTAGAGCTCCTTGATCCAAGACTGGGAAACTTTGATTTAGAAAAATTGGGAGCAGCAATCAAGCCTGAAAGAGATTTCAATTTCAATTATCTGGGCATGCAAACTCTTTATGATAGATATTTCATAAAGAACTTAGAAAAAAGGATAGAACTACCTCAGGCTTTTTTTATGCGAGTAGCGATGGGGCTAGCCATAAATGAAATTGATCCGGAAAAGTGGTCAATAAAATTCTATAATCTTTTATCCAGTTTTGATTTTATGAGCTCTACCCCGACTTTATTCAACTCGGGAACACTACGACCGCAACTCTCTTCTTGTTATTTAACGACGATACCAGATGATTTAGATGGAATCTTTAATGCAATTAAAGACGATGCATTGCTATCAAAATATGCAGGCGGCCTAGGTAATGACTGGACTCCCGTCAGAGCTATGGGGGCGCAAATAAAAGGAACAAATGGAAAATCACAGGGTGTAGTTCCATTCTTGAAAGTAGCCAATGATACAGCTGTAGCGGTTAACCAAGGAGGGAAAAGAAAAGGAGCGATGTGCGCTTATTTGGAGACTTGGCATCTCGATATAGAAGAATTCTTAGAGCTAAGAAAAAATACAGGGGATGATAGACGTAGAACTCATGATATGAATACAGCAAATTGGATCCCTGATCTTTTTATGACGAGGGTGTCAGAAAATGAGGAATGGACTCTTTTCTCACCTGATGAGGTGCCAGACCTTCATGAATTATACGGAGAAGAATTTGAGATAACTTATTTGCAATATGAAGAAAAAGTTAAATTGGGAGAAATACAAAACTTCAAAAAGATAAACGCTCTCGAACTGTGGAGAAAAATGCTTGGAATGTTATATGAAACAGGACATCCCTGGATCACTTTTAAGGATGCAGCTAATCTAAGATCGCCCCAACAACATACTGGTGTAATCCACAGCTCAAATCTGTGCACTGAAATAACCTTAAACACACAAGCAGAGAGAGAAATAGCTGTATGCAATTTAGGATCAGTTAACTTAGCAAATCATTTAATAGAAACTGGACTAGATAGTGAAAAACTAAAAAAGACAGTTAACACTGCGATGAGAATGTTAGACAACGTAATAGATTATAATTACTACAGTGTCAACACAGCACGGGCTTCGAACCTCAAACATCGCCCAGTGGGGCTTGGAATAATGGGGTTTCAAGATGCCCTCCACTTCTTAAACATACCGTATGCTTCTGAAGAAGCCATTGAGTTTGCTGACAGTTCTGCAGAAGAGATAAGTTATTATGCAATAAGTGCCTCGTCCGACTTGGCCACGGAAAGAGGAGCATACCAAAGCTTTAAAGGTTCCCTTTGGAGTAAAGGAATATTACCAATCGATTCTATTGAACTTCTAGAAAAAGGAAGAGGGAAATTTGTGGAGGTCGATACAAGCACTAAACTAGATTGGGAAACATTAAGAACAAAAGTAAGAACCTCCGGCATGAGAAACTCGAATTGCCTAGCAATAGCGCCAACGGCGACAATATCTAATATCTGTGGGGTCAGTCAGTCGATAGAGCCCACGTATCAAAACCTATTCGTCAAATCAAATTTATCTGGAGACTTCACGATTATCAACATGCGACTAGTAGATGCACTAAAAGAGAGAGGCCTATGGGATGAAGTAATGGTAAATGATCTAAAATACTATAATGGTAGTGTAAGTAGCATAGATCGAATACCCCAAGACCTTAAAGAGTTGTATAAAACCGCTTTCGAGATTGACCCGAGGTGGCTCGTAGAATGTGCTTCTAGAAGACAAAAATGGTTGGATCAGGGCCAATCATTAAATCTTTATATGGCAGAACCAGACGGAACCAAATTAGATAACCTATATAAGTTGGCCTGGGTAAGAGGATTAAAAACGACCTACTATTTAAGGACTATGGGAGCTACACATGTTGAAAAAAGCACATTAGCAGACGGCAAACTAAATGCAGTTCAAAATTCAAACGAATCTGAAGAGCAAAGCGTTTGCTCAATTACAGATCCAGATTGCGAAGCATGTCAATAAGAGAGGAATAAATATGTTAAATTGGGATGATCCATTAAATTCAGTTCAAAATAATAACAATAGCGACTTAAATTCACAAAATGAAGCGAGTCTAAAAGTGTCAGCTATCAATGTTAGCAAAGATGAAGACCCTACAAAAAATTTATTGGGCACTAAACTTGGGGAAAAAGTTAATCACCCAGAGGACAACGGAACAACTGGCCTAGAGGAGCTAGAGTTTGGAGCAAAACGATTGGCAGTTGACGACAAGAAAATGATCAACTGCAGAGCAGACTTAAATCAACTAGTGCCATTCAAATATAAATGGGCATGGCAAAAATATTTAGATGCTTGCGCTAACCATTGGATGCCACAAGAAGTAAACATGACGGCTGACATAAGTTTATGGAAAAGCAAGGATGGATTAACGGAAGACGAAAGATTAGTTATTAAGCGTAATTTGGGATTTTTCTCCACAGCAGATTCATTAGTAGCTAATAATCTAGTGTTAGCAGTCTACAGGCATATTACTAATCCAGAGTGCAGACAGTATCTCTTGAGGCAAGCATTCGAAGAAGCACTGCATACCCATGCATATCAGTACTGTATTGAGAGTCTAGGCCTTGACGAGGCAGAAGTTTTTAACATGTATAGGGAAGTGCCTTCTGTTCATAAGAAGGCCGCTTGGGCATTGCAATTTACAAAGAGTTTAGGTGACCCAGCGTTTCAAACAGGGTCAAAAAAAGCGGACCAAAGACTACTTAGAGATTTAATAGCGTTTTATGTAGTATTTGAAGGTATATTTTTCTATGTTGGTTTCGTGCAAGTCTTATCAATGGGAAGACGAAATAAAATGACAGGAGTAGCGGAGCAATTTCAATACATATTGAGAGACGAGTCAATGCATATGAATTTTGGTATTGACGTCATAAACCAAATAAAATTAGAAAATCCACATCTTTGGACAGAAGAATTCCAAAAAGATATCGAAAAATTAATCACCGAAGCTGTAGATATAGAAGTCGAATATGCTAGAGATACGATGCCACGGGGAGTGTTGGGTCTAAACGCAAATATGTTTCAAGACTACCTAGGTTTCATAGCTAATAGAAGATGCTCGCAAATAGGCTTGACAGAGTTGTATCCAGGGGCAGCGAACCCATTTCCTTGGATGAGCGAAGTCATCGACCTACAAAAGGAGAAGAACTTTTTTGAAACTAGAGTGACAGAATACCAGACAGGTGGAGCGCTATCCTGGGACTAGCGCTTAAACCTTTCAGCTCTTATGATATTTTGCGATTAATGAAAGCAAAAAATTGAATTTTTTAAGATCCTTTATTTAAATTATCGGATTCAGGGTAAAACGGCCGCAAACTGCACCAAGGGATATGACTCGATTATTCCCCACATTAAGCCTGTATCCATTCCAAAAATATTCGCCTTATACTTTTTGAGGAAACTAGATTTGACAATTACTTTAACAAAAGTAGTTTAAAAGTGCCCGCTATGCTATCTTCCACCAAAGTGTGTTAACTGGGACAAAGAAATGACTAAAAAAGTAAGGCTAAAGCCTCGCGGTAGACAGACTAACAAAGACGAAAAAAATATACTTTCCAATTTGGTAGGTCCAGATCCAAAGAGAAGAGACCTGCTTATTGAGTATCTCCACATCATACAGGACACGTACGGTCACATAAGCAAGAGCCAGATAGCGACTTTAGCTGAATTAATGAAACTGTCAATGAGCGAGGTATACGAAACAGCTTCCTTTTATCATCATTTTGAAATAATTGAGAGTAATGGACAAAAAAAAAAACCAAATTCACTTTCAAGTAAGAGTTTGTGACTCTTTGACCTGTCAAATGTATGGAAGCGCCCAATTAAAAAAAGAAATAGATTTATTATCCGGGTCAGACTATACAACACATAACGTGTCTTGCGTGGGCAGATGTGATAAAGCCCCTGTTGCTGTCGTCGGTAAAAATACTATTGAGTATGCAACACCCGAAGTTGTCGATCGCGCTGTAAAAAATAAAAATATTAAACCAGCAAAGATCAATCCGGAGCCTCTAAACTTTTATCTAAAGTCAGGGGGATACACCACATATAAGAAATGCTTGGCAAATAAGTTAAAACGAAATGACATTATCAGAGAATTGAAAAATTCGAACTTGAGAGGATTAGGTGGAGCAGGATTCCCTGCAGGGCTGAAATGGGAGATCGTTTCTAGACAAAAAGAAAAACCACTTTTAGTAGTTAACATTGACGAAGGTGAACCAGGAACTTTTAAAGATAAATATTATTTAGAGAATAAACCTCATACGTTTCTAGAAGGAATGCTTATCGCAAGCTGGGTCATAAAGTCAGACCACATTTATATCTACCTGAGAGATGAATATCATGCTTGCTTAGATATGCTTCATTCAGAAATCGATAGTTTGTCTCAATATTTCAGCAGCAAGCTTCCAAAGATCGAAGTAAGAAGAGGTGCAGGGGCCTATATTTGTGGGGAAGAGTCGGCGATGATTGAATCGATTGAAGGTAAACGAGGGATGCCTAGACAGCGCCCCCCTTACATTGCAGAACGAGGTTTATTTTCTAGACCTACGTTAGCACATAACATGGAAACGTTGTATTGGGTTAGAGATATAACAGAAAAAGGAAGCGATTGGTTCGCTAGTCACGGTCGTAGAGGCAGTAAAGGTCTACGCTCTTTTTCTGTAAGTGGAAGAGTGAAGAAACCTGGGGTACACCTTGCACCAGCAGGGATATCGGTAGTAGAGTTAATTGAAGAATATTGCGGAGGCATGCTTGATGGTCATAAGCTTTATGGCTTTTTCCCCGGTGGAGCATCCGGAGGAATTCTTTCCGCAAAATATAAGGATGAAGCCCTTGATTTTGGCACACTTAATGAAACAGGTTGTTTCATTGGATCGGCCGCTATAATAGTACTTTCAGATAAAGATAGAGCAAGAGATTACGCGCTTAATGCAATGAAATTTTTTGTCAGGGAAAGTTGTGGTCAATGCACGCCTTGCAGAGTTGGCACTGAGAAAGCTACCATGTTGATGCAGTCAGAAAATTGGGATAAAAAGTTACTCAAAGATATAAGTAATGTGATGAGGGATGCATCAATCTGCGGTCTCGGTCAAGCGGCTGCCAATCCATTAGACAGTATCCTTAAATTTTTTAAACATGAGATAGAATGATCAAAGAAACCACATCGATTAAGTTTTTACTAAATGACAGAGAAATAGAAGCGCCACCAAGCTCAAGGCTACTTGACCTTATTGAAGCAGAAGGGCTAGAAATTCCGCATCTTTGTTATAATACAAATTATCGGCCAGATGGCAACTGTCGCTCCTGTGTGGTGGAAGTAGAGGGTGAAAGAACCCTAGCGCCGTCTTGTTGCAGACGGCCAGAGAACGGGATGAAAGTCTACACTCATTCCGAGAGAGCGGTTTCTAGTAGAGAAATGGTCCTTGAAATGCTTAACTCAGATACAGAAAATTACCAAACTACAAAGAAAAATAATGAGTTGAAAGAATGGACCGATAAACTTGAAGTTAAAAATGCTCGATTGCCAACAAATATAGATAAAAGGATTGATGATTCTAATCCAGCAATTGCCGTAAATTATGAGGCATGCATAAAGTGCACCCGCTGTATCCGTGCTTGCAGGGAAGCTCAAGCAAATGACGTCATAGGTTTTGCATTTCGAGGTAAAGAGTCTCGAATAGTTTTTGATTTAGATGATAAAATGGGCTCAAGCACATGTGTTAGTTGTGGAGAATGTGTACAGGCCTGCCCTACCAATGCTTTAATTTCAAAAACGGAGTTAACTAAAGATGAACAAAAAATAGAAAAAACAAACTCTGTCTGCCCTTATTGTGGAGTAGGCTGTTTATTAACATTCAATACCTCAAATAATAAAATTTTCTCCGTTGCAGGGCGGGACGGACCGTCTAACCAAAGTAGACTTTGCGTGAAAGGGCGGTATGGGTTCGATTATATACACCATAAAGACAGGTTAACCTCTCCGCTGATTAGAAGACCGGAAGCAAAAAAAACCAAAGAACTATTAACTCCAGAGGAAATCGACGAAACTTTCCGAGTTGGGACTTGGGATGAAGCCTTAAATATTACAGCTAAAAGTTTAAAAGAAATTTACTCCAAATATGGCTCTAAAGCGCTGGCAGGGCTGGGGTGTGCTAAAGGCTCAAACGAAGAAGCATATCTATTCCAGAAACTAATAAGAACGGCTTTTAAAACAAATAACGTTGACCACTGCACAAGACTGTGTCACGCCTCATCCGTATCCGCTATGCTGGAAATGCTAGGTTCTGCTGCTGTTTCTAACCAAGTATCTGATGTTAAAAATACAGAAGTGATAGTTGTGATTGGCGCTAAACCTTCGGTAAACCATCCAGTAGCTGCTACTTTCATAAAGAATGTCATCAAAGATTCTAAAGCTGATTTGATTTTAATGGATCCTTATAGGTCTGACTTAGCCCGCCATTCGAAATATTATCTACAGTTTAGACCCGATACTGACGTTCTTCTCTTGAATGCCATTATGCACACGATAATAAAAGAAAAGATTCACGATAAAAATTTCATTAAAAGACGAACTCAAGAATTTGATAAATTAAAAGAATGTGTAAAAGAATATGAACCTGAAAAGGTGTCAGCGATTTGCGGTATTGATGCAGAAACAATTAAGAACGTTGCTCGTCTGTACGGAAAAGCCAAAAGAGCACTGATATTTTGGGGGATGGGCGTATCTCAACACACCCATGGAACAGATAATGCAAGATGCCTCATATCTCTGGCGTTACTTTGCGGCCATATCGGTAAAGAAGGCTCAGGCATCCACCCTTTACGCGGACAAAATAATGTTCAGGGCGCATCAGACTCTGGTTTGATACCAATGGTATACCCCAACTATCAACCAGTAACAGATACTGAGGTTAGACGAAAGTTTGAAAAATTATGGGGCCAAGAACTTAATTCGGAAGTAGGACTTACGGTTATAGAAATCGCTGAAAAAGCATTTGAAAAAAAATTAAAGGGTCTTTATATCATGGGGGAAAATCCAGCAATGTCAGATCCTAACCTTAATTTTACTAGGGAGGCGCTATCAAGACTGGATTTTATGGTGGTGCAAGATATTTTTTTTACTGAAACTGCTGGCTTCGCCGATATCATCCTCCCTGCATCTGCGTTCGCTGAAAAAGACGGTACTTTCACGAATACCGACCGACGCGTTCAACTGGGTCGAAAAGCCGTAAACCCACCTGGAGAAGCTAAACAAGATATATGGATTATTCAGGAATTAGCCAAGCGACTCGGCCTTAATTGGCAATATAGTTCAGTAGAGGATGTTTTTAACGAATTAAAACAGACTAACGAAACAATCGGAGGGATCACTTGGAATCTGCTCAACGAGAAAGATTCAGTAACGTACCCCTACACTTCGAACCGTAGACAAAGTGAACCTATACTGTTTTCGGAATCATTTCCGACTGAAAGCGGTAAAGCGACTTTCGTTCCAGCTAAATTTCAGGAAGCTAATGAACTCCCTGACACGGAGTTTCCTTTTGTATTTATAACAGGTCGTCATCTTGAACATTGGCACACGGGCTCCATGACCTCACGGTCAGAAGTTTTAAACGAATTAGAACCAGAGCCAACGGTAAGTCTAAATCCTGAAGATATAAAAGAATTAAATATTAAAGAATCGAGTAGAGTTTCCATAGTTTCAAGAAGAGGGAAACTTGATGCGAATTTAAGGGTAGACCCAAGTGTACAGAGAAAAACCATTTTTATGGCTTTTTGTTTTTCCGACGCGGCAGCAAACTTAATAACGAATGGGGCGATGGATCCTTTTGGTAAAATCCCTGAGTTTAAGTATTGTGCGGCTAAAGTTCTTCCTGCGAGCCCAAAATCTAATTAACTTTTGCTGCAATTCGATTATTTATTTTTGATTCTACTTTCTTAAAAATCTTTCTTACCGCGGGACCGCCAATTCCAAGTGCTTTACTGTTTGCAGAAAGCCGGTCAAATTCATCTTGTGGGATATCTTTACTTACCAATATTGCTCCAAACATACCGGCGTTAACATGTGGATTACACTTATGAAAATAAACTCCTTTTTCATCGAAATTTACTGTGAACCCCTCTTCACCCATATTAGATTTCCAGCCAGCATAACCTTGGGGGCTTAACTCCACCATAGATTGGGTATCATGCCCCATCATACCTATAAACTTGACCGAATCACCTTTATTTATCACTAAAATTTCGGGTTTCCATTTCATACCGACAGCTTTAACAACGTACTCCTTACTGAAAGCGTAGTGTGTGTTTGTAAATAAGATTACCCCTATTAAGACATTAAGTCCCACAAAATAAGCTGTTTTATTTGATTTTAAAGAAAACATTACTAATTTGCATATTGATTCTTAATTTAAAAATTTGTTTAATATAGGGTACATTGATTTTGGCTGGAGGGAAACACCATTACTGGAATTAATCGCTCAAAACCCAGAAAAAGTTTTATATTCGTACCTGGTACTAAGACAGATCTATACGAAAAGGCTGTAAAAACAGGTGCTAATATTATCTGCCTTGAGTTAGAAGACGGAATTGCTCCGCAGGATAAAGCCCTGGCCCGGGACGCTGTAGTAAAGTTTTTAGAAAGCAATAGGAATGCTGAGAGTGAACCCGAACAAGTAATTCGAGTCAACCCCATAAATACCGCTGAAGGCATGAAAGATCTTCTCGTTTTACTCAAATGTAAAAATCCTCCCGCGAGCATCATGTTCCCCAAAATAAATAACCCGGAAGAGGTAGCGTTAGTAGACGATTTGTTCGAAGACTTTGAAGTACCCACGCGTATTCAAATAATTATTGAAACCAATCACGGTCTGGAGGCAGCTTTTGAAATAGCACAGAGATCTAATCGGACAGATGCGCTTTTCTTTGGAGGAGTCGATATGGCGGCCGAGCTTCGCTGCAGCCTTGATTGGGATGCTCTTGCGTACGGTCGATCGAGAGTGGTTCACGCGGCAGCTGCGGCAGAACTAGATGTTTTAGACGTCCCGTTTTTAGATTTATCAGATTTAAAAGGGCTCAAACACGAAGCGCTTAAAGCAAAAGCACTTGGGTTTACTGGAAAAGGAGCAATACACCCTAGCCAAATCGCAATCATCAATCAGGTTTTTATGCCCAGCAAAGAGGAGCTTAATTATGCGCAAAAGATAATTAACGAGTTTGAAAGAGCCTCTACTGGCCTAATTGTAATTGATGGAAAATTAATCGAGAAACCAGTACTTAGGAGAATGTATCGAATTCTCGCAAGCGCAAGCAAATAGTCTTTAAAATAATTACCCGGCTGTTACCGTGAAAATCGCTTCCATTGCCATTTCTCTCGTTGGAATAATAGCCTGATAATCGTTAGAATTGTACCATTCTTTTGCTTTATCGACCGATTCGAATTTTACGATAACAAGCATATCATATTCTGAATTACCTGAAAGAGTTTCAGCCTTACCTTTAAACAAAACCTCACCACCAAATTTCTTGATACTAGGCCCAGCAACCGCAGAGTAATCTGCCATTTTTTCTGAATCTAATACATTTAAATTAACAATCACATATCCATGCATAATTTCCCCCTTAGTGTCCAGGTGTTTTGAATTTAAACCTTCGAAGCATCTTTTTTTGTACATTAATAAAATAATGAAATTGGCCGAAAGGTAATGCAACGGCCAGTAAAATCACTTGATAAACTACAAAGATTCCAACTACTCTCAGTGACCAATACAAGGCCGGTAAATCCAATCTCAAATTAGTGCCTAAAAAACCTGTAAGATAACCAGAAATGAACACAGCCAAGCTCCCGGTTATAGCAAACACCAGGTTTATTAAACAGAATTGTCGAAAAGATGTGATTTGCAGTTTTTTTAAAATTGACATAATCCTGAAGCCTATCAGAATTCGTCATTATATCAAATTATACTTAAGTAGTCTGAGAAAAAACTGGAAAAATTCTGAGATTTGGTACATATTTAAGCACTGGTAATTTACTGAAGTGGAGGATCACAAATGGAACTAAATATAAATGGAGAATTAGCCCAAAGGGCTAACCCGGTGAAAAAAGGGGCAGCAACTCAAAATATAGGTGCTGATGACAAGCTTAAAGTTCAAAAGAAAGACGCAGTAGTTGAAAGCAAAACCACAATAAACGAGGCTGTTGGAAGTAATTCTCCAGAGAAAGTCGATATAAAGGTTTAACAATTCCAGTTTATGCGTAATTTGCCAAACCTTTTTATTTTCGTCTTGTTTAATTGGTTATCACTTTCTATCTATGCGGATTCATATGTAATTGAAAATCATAAGCTACAAGTTGAAAAAAAAAAATTCGGTAAAGAAATTATTAATGTACAAACGGTTTGTATAGATGGATATAAATTCATAATCACATCTAACTCGATCGAACAATTCTATGAAGAATCCGATGGCCTACCGATGCCAGCACCTTGCTACTCTAGATAAATTCTTTATCTATTATTCTTATCCTGACACCTTCATTGGGCACAGGATCACAAAATACAAAAATTTTTCCATTTAAATTAGGGCTTTGTTCAATTTCTAGATTCCATCTGTATTTTTTTCTAAAAATTATCCATGCTAGAATCCACGTCGAAAGAAAAGTTATCAAAATCGCAGCCTCAAACATAGTACACCTCCTCTTATTTAATCCAGTCTCTATTTTTATTTCGCAAGTTATTTTCAAGCTCAACGACTCTACCAATCGCAAAACTAATCAATAGTACAAATATTATTATGACTGCCAAGGCGACAACGAGTATTATATTCTTCACGTCAAAGTACACCTTTAGCATCTAACCAAGCCAACATCACTTCCTCGTTTCTTTCATTGAAATTTAGATGATCTGTCGTAATCTCACTCCTATCAGCCTGATTTTCTACCCGAGACTTCATTTTTTCAAACCATGCCCCTTGCCAATCAAAAGTTTCTGGGACCAAATGTTGCTCATCAATATGGCCATTTAGAAAATTGATATAATTCTTATAAAGATGATGAAAATGAATTCCTCGCCTGTGATTATGAATAAATTCTTTCGAAGGAATATCTAATATATTAAAAATCTCACGAAGCGTAGATTGAGTTGGTGAGCTATCTTTTATTGTTTTGTCATACAATTCCCTGAAGTTTTTTCTGTACCAATTACGCCAAAATTGCCACTCTTGCCGAAGTGGCTTCAATAGCATTCTCCCAGAAGTACTACCGAGCCTCTTCCAATTTTTAAGCCCTGAATATTGACACAACCCCTCTTCCAAACTAGTACACGTCACTGCGACGACCCGTTGTTGATATTTGTTTTCCCAAAATGGGATTAATCGATCTGCAAAACAAGCCAAAAATTTGCCGCCCAGAAAACTGAAACCAAAAGGTTGGGTGGGACAACATACGGATAAGTTTACTAGGTGGTCCCTTTTCTCTTCTCTTAATTCTTTAGTCCATCCAACATGTGAATCTCTTGCTTTGATGGCATAACTTGGACTGCCGTAGGAAATGATTCCTAACAGACGATACCCATTACTATTGTGGAAACCGACGAATGCTGATAGCCTTCTCCCGATTTGCTTGTTGTTATCTATGCTATGAATATGAGTTCTCACAGTGCTCCAAAATTTCTGATTGAAATAATTTTTATCAACTAAGTCGAGACAAACCTTATCGATTGCAATACTTTCCGAAAAAAAATTTTTTAACTCCAATAAACTAGGTGTTACTTCTTTTAATTTTTTAAGGTATTTAGGGTCTATATAGGTATTCTCGACTTCATCTTTTTTCCGAATAGCTACTAGCTCATCATTAGATAATTCCGATAGAAAAGAAAGTTGATCTGTAAGTCGCCTTCTTTTTTCAGCGGATATATTAGTCCTATTTAAACAATAAGGGTGAGTTCTTTTTATTACTTCTTCTATATCATCTAGAGATAAATTAGTTGCTTTCAAACATTTGCCGAGTTCTTTATACTGCGTGTACTTTGGAATTTTATTACTATCATTATTGAAAAATTCTTCTTTAATTTGCGCGTAAGCGGCCGAAACAGACAATCCTCCTTTATCAATCTCCTCTATTAATTCTGGTTTATAATTAGAAATAGAAAAGAGTTGTTTTAATCTAGAAGTTCCTACCCCTAGTTTTTTTGAAAGCTGCACTACCATTGTAATTCTCTCGCCCTGATGACGTCCCTCTCTATTTTTTGACGCATACCTTCCCCGTCCAATCTTTTTTCGCAATTCCTTTTCAAGAATTCTGGCCTCTTTCAAAATGTCTGATGAACTTTTTTGGCGATAACGATTATGTTCTATCAAAGCAATCAATTCGTTTTCTGGTTCGACGATTCTCACATCACATTCCACCCAACCCAAAGAATTCATCGCGTTATATCTTCGATGACCAGATATGATTACCCCCGACTTAGTCACTGCTATGGGCTCCATCTGCCCGTGAATGCTTAAGCTTGTTTTCAAATCTTCGAGACAATGAGGCTCATATATTTGATTGTTTTCTGGATGTTCCTTTAACGTAAAAAGTTTTGTTTTCATAATTGATTTACTTTTAATTAAGTATGAATTAACCTTTTTTATAATTAATATTGACGTTTATGCCACAAAACAGAACAAATTGCTAGTAGTCGCTCAATTTTTTTAGAAAGTTATAAAATTGAAAAAATCAAATTTGAAAAAATTCGCCTTTTTATTCAAACTATTCGTAATAAATCTCGTGGTGCATAACACGCAGGCGATCGAGGAAAATGGGCTTATATGTGTCAGATCGAACGACAAGTCGGGCCAAAAAGAGCAGCCCAAACTATATTATTTCGAATCAAATTGGGTTCAAGAATTTGTGTTTCACGAAATTATTAAGCCAGGAGCTATAATTGCTTCAGAAAAAAATATTATTCTCAAAAAAGCAGGAAAATTTAAGTTCAGGGTGCCTCGTCCCAACTATCTCTATTGGCAGGAAAACAACGAAACTATGGTATACAACCTAAAAACTAACTCTTTAAAAGTAAAAATACTTGATGAAAAGGTAAGAGTACTGGACTGTAATCAGCCATTATCCAAGACGGACTTCTATGCCAAAATGATAAGGTGGAAGAAGCTATACAATATGAAATTAAACGCAAAACCTTGACAGTAACAGTCAGTCATCTAAACGTTGATTTCGCTTAAAAGTATCAACGACTAAAGCACAAACTGTAAACTGAATAAAGCGAAGACGATTTACTATACCCCGTTTTGTTCTAAGCCGATTAAACGTATCGAGCCCACATTTTGTTTTAATATAAACCCTAAAATCAATTTTTTTTTCAAAAATTTTCATATAGCCATTCAGCTATAATCTTTCAACATCTTTGACAGCTCCATACTATGAATCTCTTCACTTTTAATCATTTCTCTTGCAAATTCTTCAACAAGGATCGATTCTCCTTCTACTGCCTCAAGTAATCCTTTATAAAGACTGACTGCTGTTTTTTCATGCTCTGCACTCTCTCTTAACAGCTCAATGGCAGCATGTTGATTAGTTTCTTCAATAATAGAAATTTCTACGGACGGGTGACCACCTAATCCGGTGAGAATATCTCCAGCTTGCTGAGCATGCATAAGAGATTCAGTCGCTTGTTCCTCAAAAAATTTTTTCAAGGTCAACCTATCCCTCCCCACAATCATTAAGGCATAGTGGCTATATCTAATCACACCTGACAGCTCATATTTAAGTATATTATTTAAAATTTCTATAGTAATTGACAAGACTTTATTTTTCATAGCGATTCCTTGATTTATAAATTCACCCAACGGATTCAAATAGACACCATAAATATTGCAAAATAGATGGTAGCCACGATTATACCAACTATAAAAATATGATTAAGTAATTTATTTGCTTTATCTCTTCCGAAGATAAAAATGTAAATAGAAAAGAAAAAAATAATAGCGAGAGTCGCATATAAAAAAATCCGCATTTAAGAGGGCCTCATCAAAACGGCAACATCTTTTGAAAGAGACTGATCATATATTAATGAGGGACTTCCCCCTAATCTGTCTAAAAACAAAGATAATCGATCAAAACAAATGTAATATATCCTCTCTTTAGAAATTTTCGACACACCTGAATCGGTGTATTGAAAATTAAATATCATGGCGTTTTTAGTGTAACTCCATATTTTTGATAAATTTGAAAACACATAACTTTCCCACATCGAAACATCAGAAGTCGCGGCTAAGCCAAATGTACCAGATAGTACAGAAAAACCCACATCAAAATCTAAATGGCTTTTATGGAGAAAACTAGCTTTTTTTAGATTATATTTGCTTTGGCAAAACTCAATCATCTCTGAAGAGAGGTCTAATCCGTAGTAGTGTGCAGGCATTAACTGCCTATGTTTATGTAAAAATTCCAAAAAAGCACCATAACCACAACCGAAATCCATTATAGTGTCCAATGGTGTAAAGCCAGCTTTTAAAATACTGTTGCTGATAATTTCAAACCTTTTCAGCTGCCGCTGTTCGTTTAACCAAAGAACACTGGGTGCCGATGGTCCATGTTTTTTAAATCTAGATGAATATAAATTAGCTGTTCTTATGTTAAAAACAGTGTTGACTATCTTATCTTGAACCGTTTTGAAACTCACAATTTAAAAAGACCAATATTAAAATACAAAACTCTTACTAATATTTTAACGATTTTTTTCAGCCACATCAAAAAACCCAAGAAAACTAAAATATATCCTCTTAAAAAATTACAAGTGATTAGATTTTCTCAACTTCAGCGGAATAAAAGGCATTAAAATAGCAAAAAGTTAAAAAGTAGGATCACGAAATCTTGAACATATATAAAACGCATACAATTGCAATTAAATAAGACTAAAATCGATTAAATTACGCTAAATGTATAAAAAATACTTAGATTTATATCAATCATAGGTCAATAATATGCAGACTAATTATATAAGTAGGCGAAAATTTAAAAAAACGAAATAAAAATCCATTGATTATCGTTATACTTCATCAAGATAAAAACGGATACTTTAGCAAGATAAAAAATAGTGTTTAAATTTGGTCGATAATAGCCTAAAATATACTTAATCTCTTATAAAAGAGATGTAAAAAGTGATGCGAGAATCTTTTGACAAAAAGCTTCGGAGCATCATATCAAAACTAAACTTGGGAGGTTTTTTTATGGGTTCTAGAATATTGGGGTTTCTAACCCCCATCTTATTGTTAGCTCCAGTTAGTGGCTTTGCGGCCCAACTTGATCCAACGGATTCCGTCGGAATTTCATTTTGGGTTATCTCAATGTGTATGGTAGCTGCAACGGTCTTCTTTTTAATGGAAACCTTGAACGTTTCATCCAAATGGAGAACATCAATGGTGGTCGGCGCACTTGTAACATTAGTTGCTGCGGTTCACTATTTCTACATGAGAGATGTTTGGGTTGCGACCGGTGAATCACCAACTGTCTTCAGATATGTTGACTGGTTGATTACAGTTCCATTACAAATGATCGAGTTCTACCTGATACTTGCAGCTTGTACGGCGATTTCTTTGGGAGTTTTTTGGAGACTACTCGTAGGTACAGTTGTAATGCTAATGGGTGGTTACTTAGGTGAAGCTGGCTTCATCAATGTGACAACTGGATTTGTAATAGGGATGCTGGGTTGGCTATTCATTCTTTATGAAATATTCATGGGTGAAGCTGGGAAAGTCTCATCAGAGAACGCACCAGAGTCTGTAAAAGCTTCTTTCAATATAATGAGGTTAATCGTTACTATTGGCTGGGCTATATATCCTCTCGGATATTTTATGGGCTATCTGGCCGGTGGTGCTGATGCTAACACTCTTAATATTATCTATAATGTTGCTGATGTCATTAACAAAATCGCATTTTGCTTAGCGATTTGGGCTTGCGCAACCAAAGAGTCAAACGCTTAAGCGATTAAAAACCAGTAAGTTTGGTGTGTGGGTATAATTTATTTTTATGAATTATACCCCGCCCAATTAAAAATCAACCTTTTACAAGAAGGTAGCGAATAATGCTTAGCTTACCTGCAAGCGACCTGTCACATGATGGGATTTTTGAGCCTATCAAAAAAGGTAATGAGTCGCTTGAGAATAAATTACATAACGAACTAGAGCTTCTGCTTCCACCAAAGGAAACTCACCTTGGCAAGATAAGCAGATATCATTTCAAGGCTCGCGGTAAGTTCATAAGAGGAAAATTAGCTTTAATCACCGGAGACTCTTTTGGAGTTTCGAAAGAATGGTCCTTGTTATGGGGTCTAAGCGTTGAATTAATGCATAATGCTTCTCTAGTGCATGACGATATATGTGATCACGACTCGATTAGAAGAGGTAACCGGAACGTCAGCGCAAAGTTCGGCGAAGAGGTCGCACTTACTTTTGGAGACTGGTTAATAGGGAAGTCGTTTGAATTAGCTAGCATCATCACATCTGAATCAAAAGAAACCTCTTTAATCACTAGCCTTGCAAAGGCCCTTCAAATTACTAGTAACGGTCAAGTAAAGGATTTATCGTATCTAAAATACCCAGCTTGGAGTGAATACTTGGCTATTGCTGGGAACAAGACAGCACCTTTATTATCGGTTCCAATCTCGGGAATGCTCCAACTGTCTGGCAATTTGTGTCATTGCGGCCCATTAAATAATGTGCTTTTAGAGACAAGTAAATATTATCAAATATCAAATGACATATTAAATTTTTTAGGGGAAGATGGGGCCTTGTCTCCTTTTTCTGACATACACCGAAGAGCTCCTAACGCAGTAATAATTAAATTCAGAGATACGATTAACACATCGACCAAAGGTGCTTTTGACGAATGGCTTAATTCATTCATTGATTGTGATGTCGAATATTGGAGGAATCAAATTAATCACTCTTCTGCCCTTCTAGAAACAAAAAAAGCTTTAGAAAGCATAGATCGCAGAATAGAAGATCAATCAAAAGCACTGCCAAAAAAACTAAAAGATATAACCAACTCTATAAAAACTCAAATTAAAATTGCCAACCAAATTAAATTTTAACTGTACATCTGGGTGTCAGTTTAAAAAAAATAGAAAAATTCATGTTGCAATATTCTAAGTCGAACAAATATAAGTCAAAAAGGAACGCTATTGTTATAGGTGGGGGCATTGGAGGAATTGCTGCAGCAATTAGAGTAAATGCCCTAGGTTATAAAACAACATTAATTGAGAGGCTAAGTGCCCTAGGCGGAAGAGCCCAGGTGTTTAAGAAAAATGGTTACATTCATGATGCAGGCCCAACCGTTCTTACAGCACCCTTTTTATTCGATGAATTATTCACCCTTCTAGGAACTACACGAGAAGAACATGTCGATTTTAGGGCTTTAGATCCTTGGTACAGCTATTACTTCCATACTGGCGAAACTTTTGACTATAGAGCGGAAGTCCCGGATACACTAGAAGAAATTAGGAAATTTAATTTCGATGATACCAAAAATTATCTGCGACTTTTAGCTGCTTCCGAAAAAATTTTTGACGTTGGATTTACAGAATTATCATCAAAACCTTTTAATAACCTATCCACCATGATACTTCAGACACCAAATATTTTAAGACTAGGAGGATATAGAACGGTAAGCCAATTTGTAAATAGCTATCTAAAGCATCCACTTCTGAGAAAAGCATTTTCAATACACCCTCTTCTGGTCGGGGGGAACCCCTTTAGTACTACATCAATCTATTCATTGATTCATTTCTTAGAAAGAAAATGGGGGGTTCATTTTTGCATGGGAGGAACAGGTAATTTAATAAGATCTTTATATGAACTAATGTGTCAAAATCAAATCGATGTAGTGCTTGAGACTGATATCGCAAGACTGGAGGTCAGCGACAAAATAGTAAAGTATGCAATTAGTTCAACGGGCACAAAATATGAGGCTGATTTATTCATTAGTAACATTGATCCGCCCACTCTATTTGACGAAGTTTTACCATATAAAAGATCACCATTTAATAAAATTCTTCCTGATAGCTTAACCACTTACTCAATGGGATTGTTCGTGCTTTTCTTCGGGACAAAAAAAAGGTATGAAAATATCGCACACCATACTATATGGATGGGAAAAAGATTTAAGTCTCTACTAACAGATATTTTTAAAAATAAAACCCTTTCTGACGACTTTTCGCTTTATTTGCATAGACCAACAGCTACAGATACCTCTTTCGCCCCAAAAGGCAACGATAGCTTTTATGTGCTTTGCCCAGTACCCAACCTGCTTGCATCTATAAATTGGAAAGTTGAAGGCCCTAAACTCTCTCAGAGAATAATTGAGGCCTTAGATAAAACTATTATGCCAGATTTATCTAAGCATTATGTTGATGATTTTTTTATGACTCCTGAAGATTTCCGATCAGACTATAGATCCACACATGGAGCGGGATTTTCTATTGCGCCCTCTCTCACTCAATCGGCCTGGTTTAGATACCACAATCATGATAGCTCATATAAAAACCTATTTTTAGTTGGTGCTGGAACACACCCTGGGGCGGGTATGCCAGGTGTGCTATGTTCAGCAAAAGTTATTGAAGAATTAATAATAAATAAAAATATTCATTAATTAATATAATGAATATAGATAACGCACATGAAAAAGTTTTGGGCGAACACAGTAAAAGTTTTCATTGGGCATCAAAACTTTTCCCCAGAAAGCAAAGAGATTCAATTTCCTTGCTTTATTTTTTTTGTCGAACACTTGACGATCTTGCTGACGAGAAGGATAAGAACAACTCACGTTTATTAAGGGATTTTAAAGAAAGAATAATCAATGAGACGCGTCCTGAGAAAGGCTCCAATAATTTTAAAAGACTACAAAGCGCATACCACAGCCTAGGACTCAACAAAGAAGTTTCGTCGCATTTGCTGGATGGATTAATATCTGATCAAGAAACAGTACAAATTAAGGACGAAAAAGAATTAGTTGAATATTGTTATCGAGTTGCGGGAACCGTAGGGTTACTCATGTGCCCAATATTGGGATGTAAGGGAAAGGAAGCGTTAAAGTTTGCGGTAGACCTTGGCGTTGGGATGCAAATGACTAACATAGCGAGAGATGTATTCGAGGATTCCAATTTAGACAGACGATACTTACCTGGCACTTGGCTAGATTCTATGACCACCCGAGAGATACGAGAATCCAGTCAGCATCCTTACAGCGATAGCCATCGAAAAATTAGAATTGCTATTCATAGACTTCTTGATTTAGCTCAACAATATTACGAGAGCGGCCGCCAGGGGTTATCTTATTTACCTTTGCGCAGCAGGTTTGGAATTGCAGTTGCATCGAATATATATCAGGATATAGGCAAAAAAATTAGGTCAAAACATTTTGACTGGGGGAAAAGTAGAGCCTATACCACTCTTTTCGATAAAATCTTAGCAACTATCTTTTCAACTAAATATCTTATGGATGTTCGACAGACGAATCCAAAACATTCAGCTATACTCCACCATCACTTAAAAGATTTTAAGCGCTCATGGTAAAAAAGGAAATCCACATTATTGGAGCTGGTTGTGCCGGGCTATCACTAGCAAAATATCTATCAATTGATAGTAAAACCAATACATATAAAATAAACTTTTATGGTCGTAAGTCAAATGCCTTCGCAACCCCAAATTATTGGAGTTTTTGGGGTGATCAAGTAAATCTCTTTGTTGAACAGTCTATTAAAAAAAAATGGTATGAATGGGAAATTATAAGTGAGGAATCGGTAGTCACACACAAAACAAAAAACTCTCCATACTGCACAATAAATAGTCGCGAGTGGCTGGCTTTATGCGGATTCGAAAAATTAGTTATCAGCCCAAATATTCCCGAACCTGGACCTTTAGTATTCGACAGTAGGAACCCAAGGGCATCTTCCGGCGGACTGACTCAGGAATTCGTTGGGCAAACCATTGAGGTAAAAAAACCGTTATTTAATCCAAAAAGCGTAACTTTAATGGATTTTCGTTGCGATCAACGGCAAGGACCTCATTTCATATATATTTTACCCTTTTCATCCACAAGTGCACTCATAGAGTCGACTCGAATTAGTGAGTTTCTTTGCCCATCAAAATATTACAAAGAAGCAATCAAAAAATATCTAACCGAAAGATTAAAATGCATCGAATACAGAATAATTGCAGAAGAATACGGAAAAATCCCTATGGGGCACGTGGTTAAGCATGACAGTAACTATCTTGGTATTGGCAGTAATGGTAATTGCCTTAGGAAAAGCTCTGGATATGCATTTAATTCAATTCAGCACCAGACACAGCAGATAGCTGCACAAATTTCAGCAGGCCAAACAATTACCAGACAAAGACAGATACCTTTCGCTTTTTCAAGGCTTGAGACTATACTTGATTCAATTTTTTTAATGGCATTGAAGCGACAACCCCACAAAGCTCCAGAATTCTTTATAAAGATTAGCAAACGACTGACTGGGGACGAGTTCGCTAGTTTCATGTCGGGCAAAACACGTCTTAACATCCTATTAAAAATAATTTGCGCCTTACCAAAAATACCTTTCTTGAAAGCGGGATTTCAAACAATACAGGCTAAGCTATACCATGGAACTGACATCGATTGATACGATTTGTCTTGCCCTGATTATATTAATTGGATTACCCCATGGAGCAATCGATGGCCCCTTACTAAATAAAGTAAATAGTATCCAGATCAACCAAAACCTTCAGCTCTTGTTATACGTTTTTGCCGGTATTGGCTTTTGGATTTTTTGGGCGTATTTTCCAAACATCGGACTATCGATATTTCTAATTATAAGTCTTGTGCATTTTGGGCTCAGCGACTTAAGGAGCAATTTCCCAGATTTCAATCTAAATAATTTTGAAAAATTAATAATAAGTTTTTCCCATGGAGGTTTGGTAACTATAATAACCCCTATATTTCATCCGGAAAAAACATTCTTTATATTCTCCATACTAGGAGGATCTGAATACTTTTTTTATTCATTTTTTTTGGCCGCTTTTCTGCTTTGGTGTATTAGTTTACTACTGTTTAGCTTGGTAGCTTTTCAGTGCTCTTTAAAAAGATTTCCTCTATACGAAATTATACTTCTCACTATAAGCTGCTTTCTATTAGACCCAATAATTTTTTTTACCTTTTATTTTTGTGGTATTCACACGATACGCCATCTGAATTCAATTAAAGCCATTTGCCTATCAAGCAACGAGTTTCACGACATTATATATAAAACTATTCCTTTTTTTATCGCTACCATGATAATCGTTGCTAGCTTAGTACTTTATTACAGCTTTTATAAAGATTTTGAATTTAATGACTCTTTAACAAGAACGGTTTTTATCTTACTGGCATCTTTAACAGTGCCCCATATGATCTTTATCGATAATATTTTTCATAGGCGCCAATCCTAGCATTATATCATTACTTACTAAAACCAAATTTTTGTTTTGCGACAAGATTCTTCTCGTAGTCATCGTTTAACACCCAGCCTCCGGTAAGTTTTCTCACTGAATACTGTTTGTTATATAAGAAGGGCATGATAATTTGAAAAATACCGAAAGTTATCACTGAAAGAAAAAAGTGCAGAAGACCGATTAGAATCTCTCCGCGAAATACTGGAACGAAAAACCCAAATAAAAAATATGTCCACGAATAACCAAAATAACAATGCCCAGAAAGACCAGATTCTTGGTGCAAAATACGAACACTTTTTTGCCACCCTAAAAGCATCACCCCCAAGATAACGGGAAGAAAAAAAACCAATAGAAGAAGTAACCCTGGGATAGAAAAAGCAAAGGTGTGATTTAAAGCCAAATTCAAATCCTCCCTTAGCTCTTTTTATCAACTCTTTGTCGAATAATTGTATTACTAATGAACTGAAGAACCTTGTCGTTAACTTGATTCTTTACGATAATTTTAAATCTAATAGTGCCTCTTTTAAAACCTTTAGAAGAAACTTTTTTATCAAATACTTCAATACGCGTTGAAAGCACGTCATTTGGGAAAACTGGCTTGAACCATCTCAATTCATCAATACCCCAGCCACCCATACTTGACTCTTTTATCAGACCGAGTTCGAGAAACTGTGTGAATGCCTTTGCGACAGTCATAAAACCACTTGCGATGATTGAGCCGAAATGACCATTGGCAGCAGCTTTTGAATCTATATGAAATGGCTGTGGGTCATATTTTTTTGCAAACTCAACTATTTCAATTTCAGTAATAAGGACAGGGGCAGCATCAAATACCATTGAAACGTGAAAATCGTCGAAAAAAAACGATCCCGGCAAAGCTTTTGTGGACTGTTCCATCAGATAATAACTTCAAATCCTTCAAAAACGGGATGACCTAAATAAAATTCCTTTGATTTTCCCGCATTTTTATGAGCTTGGCGAAAATTCTCAGATTTTGTCCATGCAATAAAAAGTTTTTCCGACTCCCACAAACTATGGCTAGCGTAAATACAGTGGTCGTCATGCTTAGGCCCTTTTATAAGATTAAATTTACAAAACCCTGGTACCTCATCAAGGTGCGTTTCGCGATTTCTCCATACTTTTTCAAATTCTTGCTCCATCCCATGCTTTACTTTGAATCGGTTTAAAGCTATGTACATAAGACTGCGACCTCTTTAGAAAAATATTAGTTTATCGAATAAATCGACCAAACACTAGTTAGCTAAATACAGTTTGTCTATTATTGAGGGGATGTTTTTTTTAAAACTGAAAAAGCCTTTTTTAGCAAAATTCCAGCAAAAACGATCTAGTTTACGCACTAGAAAATTTGTAGTAAAACCCTCACCTTGAGCAAGGTTATTAATAAAATATAAATTGTCTCCAACGGTAGGATAGAGAACGTCGATCTCTTCGCTACCACTTAAATATGCCCCTAATAACTTTGGGTCTATTAGTATTGAGCTTTTTACATGGTTACAAAAACTTTCCGCCAGTTTTCTTTTAAAGTTGATAACCTTATCATCGACTTGAATTAGCCTATTATCATTATCGAGAACAAGTACTAGGATTTCTTCATAATCACCTTTAATGATGAATTCAGAATTAATTGACAATTGATTGTCAAATACCAACAACTTTTTATTATTTGGATTGTTTTTTTCAGGAAATAAAGGCGTCTCGATTTCATATCCACCCCTTTCAACGAGACTCGCTGCAGATTCATTCAGACTTGTATCCCCATACCTTCCTTGAGTAAATTTTTGAATATTCGTTGACCTTGCTAGATAATTTTTTCCTTGTGTTTGTAAGCCTGCAACCCATCTCCAACTAAGTGTATTAGAAGCTGGATCACCGTCGTATAAATGCTCTTGGAAAAACTTTGCACCAAGCTGCCAAGGTAACTTAAGTGTAAAAATCCAGATACTAGCAAACCACATCCTTGAATGATTGTGCAGATAATTATCGGATTTTAGCTCATCAACCCAATCATCAAAACACTCAATTCCTGTATGACCAGTGATTGCTCTTGCGTAGCCAATGTTGCTAGCGGTCTGGTCATGAGCAAGATCGCGATAAACACTATGACGATGTTCAAGCCAACCTTTCCAATAAACCCGCCAGAATAACTCTTGAATGTATTTTTCAACTAGTTCGATTGAATACCGATCTAAAACTCGTTTTACTAAATCAAATTCATTAATTACTCCGTGACTGATATACAGGGAAAGTTGTGAAACTGCTCGATGCTTACCCCTGCCAAAGTCAAAGTTTCTCATCTTAGTATAGTTAGCAATACCGTTTTCTAAAAAAGACTCAACTGCCAGGTCAGCTGTTTGGTGTAGATCCGTTTCCGGATTTTTAAAATTTCCCATCGAATGAAAGATTTAAAACAGAGAAAACCAAAGATTCATTAATAGGACTATTACAGTCGATAAGACTGTAGTTAGATGTAGGCGCTTAAAGGCCGATTCATTACGCTGGTCACGTGCGGTATTTATTTTTGGCACCAAAAGCAAACAAAAGATCATTAAAAGAATCCCCATGATAAATCCAAAGATGGGAACTAGATCGCCAAAATAAATTGCTATCAATGCATTCAAACCCATCAGAGTCGCACAAAGCTTAAAAAGCTTGGGAAATAAACTACGCAGGAATGGGCCTGCTTGATTTTCGGGTAAGGTTTGAAAGATTGTAGGAGCTACTATTGCCGATTGGAAGAGTATAAATCCGCTTATTAAACCACAGCCAAGATTTTGAAGATTATCAAAAAAAGTATCCATAGGATCGATACGCAATTTAATTATTTTGGATCATAAAACTCTATAATCATATTGCCCGATTAAATAGAGTACCTTGATGTTAAATTATTGTTTATATGCCATAATCGTGAAAACTAAAATGGAGTCAATTATAACGATGGCATTTTTCGAATTGAGAGTTTATGAGATTTTTGAAGGTAAAAAAGACGAATGGATAAAGTATTTTAACGACAAAATCATTCCCTTTCAGACACAAAAGGGAATGATCATTCATGGGGCGTTTGATGTTCTTAGTACTGATCATTTTTCAGAGGTAAATAAAGAAAGAGTCATGAATACGGTAGACAATCCTAATTTATTTACTTGGATTAGAAGATTCGAAAATTTAGCGCACAAAGAAAAACTATATAAACGAGTTTATGAAAGTACCGAGTGGCAAGAGGAATATAGACCAAATGTAGCCAAAATGATTAATCTCAACACCGTGGTCGTTCATAACTTATCCTCTATCGAAATGTCAGTTATGAAATAAAAACTAAAAATTGAGATTTTTTTATTTGTCTTAGCAACAGTTACTATTCTGATAGGCTAGGCATAACTTCATTTACAAAAAGTTGTTCAGTCAGTTTGGTACCATTAACAAAAATAAAATAAGACATTCCCGTGTCTCTATGTCGGTTATGAATCTCCTCCAACACCTCTTCTGGCGTACCTAACAGTGCTACAGGCGCTCGCTGCGCACTTTTCAAGTCATCAAACCCTAACTGTTTTGAAAGTTCAACCAATTCTGGGTCGTTTCTTTTTTTTGATATGCCTAAAAGCATGAGCCCCCCTATCTCAATTTCTGAAATGTCCCTTCCCTCTTTTGTTAACATACTATGAAGTATATCAATTCGTTCCTTAAGTACGTTCATTGTAAACTTAAGGGTAGCTTCTTTGTCGTTTATGAAATCCTTTCCATTTCCGGTAGGTGGAATGATATTTAAGATATCTGCTTCTCGGGCTGCTATCTTAAGCAAACCGGTCCCTGAACCACCCAACATCAGCGGTATTTTAGTTTGGACTGGCCTTGGATTATTATAAGCATGATTTATTTTAAAGTGTTTTCCTTTGAAAGACGGGACTGTTTTGCTACTCATCTCGTTAATAACCTGGATAGTCTCTTCTAGCTGCTCTAACCTTGTTTTTAATGGAGGGAATTCATAGCCATGGGCAATATATTCTTTATCTTGCCACCCGGCTCCAAGCCCAGTGATAAATCGTCCTCCGGAGATTTGGTCAATCATCGCTATCATTTTAGCCAAGATAGCGGGAGGCCTAAAAGAAGCAGAGATCACCGCTGGTACGAGCTTGATTGTTTTTGTAGCTTGCGCAATTGCAGCATAAGCAGTGAGGCATTCTAATTGATTGGATTGCGGATTCCCTAAAGGTGAGTAAAAATGATCATTCAGTGAAACTGAATAATATCCGGCCTCCTCAAGTTCAATAGAACGCTGGATTGCTTTTTTTATATCGCCATCAACGATATCCCCGTCTGATAAAAATACCCCGAATTTCATAACCGATCCCCTAGAGGCTTGCAGAGCCCATATGAATTTCTATTTTATCATTAAAATTTCATAAAAAACTATATAATTTGATATGATTATATTTATGAAGAAATTCTCTAAATGGATCTTTGATCTGGACGGAACACTCACTCAAAATAACATTGATTTTGACAGAATCAGAAACGAATTAAATATACCCAAAAACATCCTTATCCTTGATCACTTAAAACAACTACCAGCCACAGTCGCACATGAGTTACAAGAGAAGCTTGCAGTATTAGAGCATGAAATGATATCTGAAACGAAAATTGCGCCAGGAGCAGCCGAGCTTCTTTCTTTACTTCAATCAAAAAACTTTCTTCTCGCAATATTGACCAGAAACACAAAAGAAAATGCTATTAGAACTCTAGAACAAATTGCACTTTCAGCTTATTTTAGTTGGGACACGATAATTGGCAGAAGAGAAGCAACTCCCAAACCCTCTTCTGATGGAATCAACCTTATTTTAAGCAAATGGAGAGAAAATAAAGATGATTGCGTTATTGTCGGAGACTTCTATCTCGATATCGAATCGGGGCAAAACGCAGGGATAAATACTATTTATGTAAACGAGACTGACAACTGTAGTCTTGCCAATTTTTCCTTCAAATGCCTTGGCGATATAATAGAACAATTGAGCTAGTTTCAAATTGACATACATCCCAATTAAAACTAGTCTTTAGACGCCTTCCACGTGCCACCGTAGCAATATTTATTCCCTCCTTTTAATTTGAATATCTTGAGACAAGAAGGGCATAGAAAGATCCAACTTGTAAGTCCAAGTATTCTACAGCGGTATAGAATGACAAATTCTTTTTGGCACTCGAAACATAATTTAATTCGCTTTCTCATAACAAATTACTTTGCTACTATGTGATACTTTTAACTTCCATCTTATGCACTTCTTTCTTTTCAAATATAGCCTTTTTAAACCATCTAATTAAAAAAAACGATCGCTTATCACGAGCAAGCACTATACTAATAGATTACATTTAACTTGTGGAACTTTTGACCAAACTTTTGACGGATGACTGAAACTCGGGAAAAAAATTTGTAATCTCACGCAAATCGAAGGACTTCAATATAGATGTATTCGGTTCTCTTTCTAACAAAAATTCAAAACTAAATCGAACTAATTGATTTTTAGTAAATTTATCAGCTACTAGTTTATTTGCATATTCGTCCGACAAAGTTACAGAATGTATGGATTTTGTTTTTGAATGAACTGTAACCTCGAATAAATCGTTAGCTACCGGAATTATATCTATAATCATCATTACCCTTTTATTCAAAAATTATTAGTCTTCAGAACTATAGAATACAATAAATAAAAGACAAATTCTTGGCCTTAATTTAGTAGGATAACACCATCAAAATCTGATATAGTTTTTTGAAGTGAATCAAAGGACTTGATGAGATATGGGGAAATTAATCAACGGCGAATGGGTCAAAACAAGCATCATTACCAGCGATGAGTCTGGGGCATATAAGAGATTACCTAGAACCTTCCTAGAGACAGTATCTGAGAATCATGCTGTTTTTAAACCAGAAACTGATAGATATCATCTTTATGCTAGTCTTGCTTGTCCATGGGCATCCCGCGCCTTAATCTATCGTGAACTTAAAGAACTTCAAAATCATATTAGTGTAGATATTGTTCATCCTGACATGCTTGAAGATGGATGGAAATTTGATCCATCTTTTCCAGGTGCAACGAAAGATTCAATTTACGACTATGAATTTCTACGTCAAATTTATCAGAAAGCAGATCCAAAAATCACCACAAGCGTTACTGTTCCGATCTTGTGGGACAAACACACTGAAACTATTGTAAATAATGAGTCCTCTCAAATCATTAGAATCATGAATTCTGCATTCAATTCATTGACAAACAATCATGATAATTACTACCCGGAAACCTTATCTGAAAAGATTGATGATCTGAATGAAACCATTTACATAGGGATAAACAATGGAGTTTACAAATGTGGGTTTGCCAAATCGCAAAACACGTACGAAAAATCAGCGAAACTACTATTCAAGACTCTTGATGAACTAGACTCAATCCTAGCAAAAAACCAATTTCTTTTAGGAGACGTTTTAACCGAAGCGGATTTACGACTTATACCCACTTTGTTAAGGTTTGACGAAGTTTACTACACGCACTTTAAATGCAACTATAAGCGTATAGTTGATTATAAAAATTTATTTCGATACACCCAAGATTTGTACTCAATACCGGCGATTAAACTAACCACTGACTTAGATCATATAAAACGCCACTATTATTACAGTCACGAAACGTTAAATCCATATAGACTTGTGCCTATAGGTCCAGCGAGGACTCTTGTGTGATGCAGCTCATCAAAGCTATAGAAACTTCTGATGGCGCCGGAGTAAAAATTTTCAGGAGTATTGGAAGAACTCAACAGATTGAAGATTATGACCCACTATTAATGCTGGATGAATTCTCTTCAGAAAATTCCGAGGACTATATTAATGGATTTCCTGATCATCCTCATTGCGGTTTCCAAACTCTAACGTATATGCTTAACGGCACGATGTATCATGAAGACAGTTTGAACAACTCAGGTAAACTGGGGCCGGGAGATGTGCAATGGATGACTGCGGGTAAAGGAATAATCCATTCCGAAATGCCCGCTCAAGATAAAGGTTTAATGAGGGGGTTCCAATTATGGGTAAACCTTCCGTCTGAAGATAAATACTGTGATCCGACATATTTAGACATAAGAGGAAATGATATACCAACCGCAGAAGAAGACTCTGTGATCACAAAAGTCATTGCCGGCAGATTCAACGACAAAATGGGGCCTATTGATTCAGGCACAACTAAACTAGATTTTCTAGATATCAAAAGAACTCAAAGTGAACAAAGACTGAAGTTAAACGAAGAAAAAAAACATTTTTTGTATGTCTTCGAAGGGGAGTTGATCATTGATGATAGTTTATTAATAGCTAGGTGCGGAATATCCTTACATAAAAATTCCACCATTTGCTGCGAGAACTTCGCTCGCTATCTCGTGATAAGCGCTCTGCCTCTCAAAGAGCCTGTTGTAAAATACGGACCCTTTGTAATGAATACTAAATCCCAAATTTTAGAAGCGATCGAAAAATACAAAAATGGCACATTTGGAACGTAAACCCGCTATTTTTTTAGTAGCAAGGTAAAATTTACTTTTGTTAACCACTGAACTCATTAAAGCCTACCTAAATGCTAATTACTTTATTTTAGAAAAAGAACAATTTAAATTTCAGATTGGTGCATATAGCAAAGATTTTGAAAACCTATTTAAACAATATAATGTTAATACTGGGTCTTTCATTAGTGCTTATAATCCTAGAAGCCAACCAACCATTCAAATTCAAAATAAAGATAAACACAGACGATTTAAAAACAGACTCCTCAAAGATAGTTTGCGCTTTCTTGAGGCGGTTAGTACTGATCCTTTAGGCAACTGGCCTCCTGAATATGGATTTTTAGTTTTAGGTGTAAATAAAAACAAAGCGATTCAATTTGGTATAAGCCTTTGCCAAAACGCAATCGTTTATATTGATTTTAAAGCAGTTCCTGAACTGATTTTAGTGGATTAGTGATACATGTTGATTTATTTCTTAAGTATAACATCCGGTTATCCAAAAAATTTAAAATTAAAATTTGACAGTTTCATCTTCATTTAATACTATACCCCCTATGGGTATAAACAAAATCCTTTTTGTTATTTTTATCGCAATTATCGTAAATGTAGACGCAAGGCCAGTATCTTGGACTCAAGGATCCACTTTAATGGCCTACTCAAATAACCTGAAAAACTCTATTTATTATCATTTCTCACCAACGTATAAATTTTCTCTTGGACTAGAAATGGTTGAAGATAAAATTTTCGATAACAGTTATGCCTACTTTAGATTCACTCGCTTATTAAATCGTAAAAATATGCAAAATTCACAACGAAACTTATATTTTCGCTCGGGAGTTAGTTCAAAACAATGGGCTTCGTATTTTTTCGGATTGCAGGGTGATTGGGAAACGAGGCGTTTATTTGCTGGGTTCAACGTAAATCTGATTGAATCTGGGAATAGAGATTATTTCAACCAATCTTATCAAGTTGGGATAGCACCTTATTTAGGAGAATTTGGCGATTTACATACCTGGATTATGGTTAAAACAAAGAGAAACTCAGTGGCAGACGAATGGAGTACATTTCCTGTAATCAGGCTATTCAAAGGGGACGTTATGCTGGAGCTGGGTTACAACGGGGAAACGAGCTGGGATACCCATTTAATGTACAGATTTTAAAAAAGGACTCAAAATGAAAATATTACTATTAACTATCATATTCTGTTCAACTCAAGTATTTAGTCATAGCAAGGAAAATACGAGTCATACTCCGCATGCTCACTCTGCAGATGCAAAATTAGTTGATGGAAAACTCGAAAACCTAGATTCAGATAGATTTGATAGTTTCGTATCTGACCTAAAAGGCCATAAAGTAGCTGTTGTCAGCGTCAAAGGGATGGTCTGTGATTTTTGCGCCAGAGGAATTCAAAAGACATTTAATAAAAGGGATGAAATTAGAAAGGTTGATGTTGACCTAGATAAGGGTAAAGTTCTTTTGGCCTTTACTAGTTCAGCCACCATAGATTTTGAAGAAATTAAAAAAACAATCCAATCAAATGGGCAGACCGCAGTTGATATGGAAATAATTAATATTTAACTAGTTATGATTAGAGTAAAAGAGAATTTGCCAAGCCTCGTGGCATTATTAGCATCATCCTCGACATTAATATGCTGCGCACTACCTGCTTTATTAGTGTTGCTAGGGGCTGGTGCTTCCTTGGCGAACTTTATTACTATCTTCCCTTTCTTTATCGTTTTGTCAAAAAATAAAATTTTAATTTCAATTATAGCAACCGTAACGCTGTCACTAGCGGGTTATCTTAATTATAAAACATACCATATGCCCTGCCCCGCAGACCCTACGTTAGGCAAACAATGCATGCAAACCAGAAAAAGATCAGTTTATATCTACATAATTTCGGTTTTTATTTTTATTTTTGCTACCATATTCACTTACGTTTTGCCGAGGATCATATAAAGATGAATCATCCCAATCATAAAGACAAGCTACCAAGTATTAAAAGAATAGAAGGTCAAGTTAAAGGTATTGCTAAAATGGTCGAGGAAGAACGTTACTGTATTGATATTTTAAATCAAATAAAAGCTATAAAAAACTCTATTAGCGCCGTTGAAAGAAAAATCCTACAAACACATCTAAGAGGTTGCGTTAAAGATTCTCTTGATGGTGGCCCAGATTTTGATAGCAAGATAGACGAACTGATGAAAGTTCTTAAAAGATAAAAATGCAACCTATTATGAGTCAAAACTCCACCTATCAACTCAACCGTCAAGGTATAATCATGTCGGCATTAACTCTGTTTAATCACAGAGCAGACGCTTATAAATAACAGAAAGTTCTTTTTTTAACCTTTGACAGACATTTCATACATGTTCCAATCAGTTTTTTGAGCCAATTGGTCATATAGTGATCTGGCCCGATAATTATCGTCTTTAGTGATCCACCGCATAACACCCCAACACTCACGCTCCGCAATTAACCGCAATTCATTCAAAAGCATGTTTGCGGCATCACCCCCACGACTTTCTGGAACTACTATTAAATCGTCAAGGAATCCAATATCCTTCCCTCTTAATGGACTAGGCATAGCCCTATAATGAGCAAGCCCAATTAGCGTATTGCTTTGCTCGGCTACTATACCTTTAAGAGGATGATCTGTAGCAAGTAACCAACTCCAAGTAGCTTTTATACCTTTATCATTTAATTCGATTTTATAATGATCAGCATAATGCTGGTAAACAACCAACCAATTCTCAAAGTCTTCGAACTCTACAGCTCTAATATTAATCATAAAACCCACCCCTAATTTTCTGTTTAAAGCTAAGTAAAAAACTAAACTACATAAAAACATAAATAGAGACAAGCCGCAAAAATCAAATTTTTCACCAAACAATCAGATGGAGATGCAATTGAAAAAATAAACTATTAACATTCAAAAGTGGCCAAAATCGGCTGTTTTGTAGGCTAATTGAGATACTAAGAGCCTCACAATACAAAATTCTTTATCAGCTCTGTTATTTAAATAACAGTTTGAGACAAAAAATCAGAAGAAGATTGTCCAAAAAATAAATTAATTTCTGAACCAAAATCGCAGTTATACCGTACTAAAATTGACTTTAGGCTTTTTTAAAGGTAGTTTTCATGACCACTCTATATCTCTTGTACAGGTTGTTGTCACTAAGAAATGCCAAAAAAAAGACTAGTTAACATTTAATCTTTTTCTGCTCTTGTGGTCTGAAAAATACTGCAACTCCACCTATTTGATGAACTAATACAGCGTCCACGTTTTCAACTATCAGCTTGGTCAATTCAGCTCTAGATTCCTTTCCACTTCCTCTAAACCGCACTTTTATTAACTCGTGCGCTTCAAGAGCGATATCTATCTCGGACAGAACCGCATCCGAAACTCCTCTGTGGCCAATCATTACAGTTGGTCTTAATGAATAAGATCGCGCACGCAAAATCTTTTTTTCGGAATTTAATAAGGTTTTTTTCAAAACAACATCCTGTTTAATAGGTAATTAGAAAAACGATTTATGTTAACAATAATGAAAATAAAATTATAATATCATTTTTCCCTCATTTTGTCGGAGTTTAAAACTAAAACTTGGAGCTAATAGCCCCTGCCATTTGCCAAGTTTGTATGGTCTGGTATAATCGTGTTGATTTTAAGGAAAACCCCTAATGAAAAAAGATATACACCCGAAAGAATATAGAGAAGTGCTTTTTCATGACACTAGTGTAGATGAATATTTTTTGGTTCGATCTACGCTTCAAACAGAAGGGACAAAAAAGTGGACTGACGGAAATACTTATCCATATTGCCCTCTTGATGTTTCCTCAGCTTCACACCCTTTTTATACCGGCAAACAAAAGCTCGTAGATACCGAAGGAAGAATTGACAGATTCAACAAACGTTTCGGTAGTAAATAAGGTACGCCCAGGATACTAACGATTACCGAAGAGAAGATGCCGCGTACGGTTAATTTTTAATTCCCTTTTGTATACTAGCCAAACTAAAGCTCAACAATAAAAAAAACAAAAACACGTTCGTCTAGATTCTTGTTTTCACTGCCTTACAACTCCTCGTAGTATTTCAATGATTGAATTAGACTAAAGAGAAATAACTGACCAGAAAGGAACTTGAGAATTCACCTATTGTTCTTTTTAATAAAGAAAACAACGCTAATTAATTTCCCAACATCTTGTTCTGTGTTAGAAAAGGAACTATGAAATTAAATTATATAGAGTGGGAAAAAACAAATAGAGTGGTGGAAGAAAAAGCTTGGTGTGTCTGACCACGGCATCGCTTGGATATCTTTTATCAAAGGAATTATAATTGGATTACTGATTTACCACTTTTTTTTAAATTAAGAGTTACAATAATCTTTCTTCCCTTTTCTTCCCATGGTAAAACTTGAACGTGAATCAATACACCCCAATACTTTCTCTCCTGTTTTTAATATTTCCTTTTTAATTTCCCGGAGTAGAGTTCGATAGCTTAGTTAGACGAGACAGTCTTTATTATGAGAAGCCATCAAATGCCCCGTTCACCGGGAAGGTTAATGGTAAAGAACAAGGTTCGACGAAAAAGGAAATGAAAGAAGGTTATTGGCTCCGGTATCACGACAATGGACAGTTTTTCTCAGAAGGAACCTGTAAGAGTGGAGATATGGTGGGTCAATGGGGCTTTTATAAATGAGATGGAACCATTATTAAAAAATACAGTGAAACCTAGGCAAACGTTAAGAAGATAAGGGACTGAATACCTCTCAGAAAAACTTCCCTCCCCACACCGGCCTGTGGTAAAAATATAATATGTACCGTGATATTTTAATATTTACTTTGATGATCACTGCTCTTCTTATCACCTCGACTGCGTGTTTAAGTGATAATTTTCAAAAAGGTTTAGATGCTTCTCAAAAAGGAGATTATTCAACCGCTATTAAGGAATGGACCCCTCTTGCAAAACAGGGAGATGCAGACGCTCAGTACGCTCTTGGTGCGATGTACTTCGCAGGTTATGGAGTATCACAGAATTATCATACTGCGGTAAAGTGGTACACCCTTGCTGCAGAACAAGGGAATTCAAATGCCCAGTTTAATCTGGGCGTGATGTACGGCAAGGGGCAAGGAGTTTCACAAAATTTCCAGACTGCAATGAAGTGGTACACCCTTGCTGCTAGCCAGGGGAATGCTCTTGCCCAGTTCAATCTGAATGTTATGCGTGACAAAAGACAAAAAGTTTCACAGGACTACCAGACTGTCATCAAATCACACATTGGTGCCGCAAAACAAGGGAACGCAGATATTCAGTATCGTCTGGGTGTGATGTACCACGACGGACATGGGGTTTCACAAAATTTCCAGACTGCAATAAAGTGGTACACCCTTGCTGCTAGCCAGGGGAATGCTCTTGCCCAGTTCAATCTGGGTCTTATGCACAACAGAGGCCAAGGAGTTTCAAAGGATCAAGTACGTGCCCATATGTGGTTAAATCTTTCTGCATTAACTGGACACAAGAAAGCGGCCAAACTTAGAGATATTGTCGCAGAGAATCTCACCGATCGTAACTTATCTGACGCGCAAAGATTCGCCCGTGAGTGTATTGCAAAAAACTATAAAGGTTGCTAAAGGCTACCCTCCCAACGCAGTATCTGGAGAGTTATCAAATCTTTGCCTAAGTTTTATCGGTATCAAAGAGATTATTTGTTTGAATATATTACCTTATTGAGTGATAAATAATTCCGCTATTACTCAAAACTTTCGCATAATTTTGAAATATATTAGCAATCTCTTCAAAATAATCATTTTTCATCGCAAACTCTGTATGACGAACCACACTCTTTAATGAAGTAAATCTTTCATTGATTGTGAAAACTATATTTCCGGTTTTACCTTTTGAGTGGTCGGTTGGGTCCACAAATTCGGGTGCCTTCGTAAAATATGAATTTAAAAGGTGCTTTTGTCCATTGTTATCCTCTGAATAAAACTCCTCCATCCATGCGGCGTGTTTCCGAAAAACCACCTCAACTTCTTCAGAACTTTCTTTTGGAACCGCAAAACTGTAATTAATGCATCTTATTTCTTCTGACATTATCCCTCCCTATTTTTTTAGTTTTATATAAATATCCCACTGGCCTTTTTAATTTTCCAATAGAATTTACGTCTGGTTTAATATTAATTCAGGGCCTATCGGAAAAAAATGAGATGTAACATTTTTCAATGAGTTCGCAGTCAGACCTGACACTCCATATATTTCTGTCTCGTTATTATATAGTTTCCTTATTCGATGAATCAGCATGTCAAAATCGCCGTCCCCAGATGCTAAAACTATAATGTCTGACTTACTGGCATATTCCAATACATCAATAGTTATTCCGACATCCCAATCTCCTTTTGAAGAACCATCTGATCTACTAATGTAAGGTTTAAGTTTAACCTCAAAACCGATTGCTCTTAGGATATTTTGAAATTGAATCTGTCTCTCGTCGCCTCTGTTTGTTGTGTAAGCGAACGCACCAACAACATATCTCTGTGAGGTTGCTAACTTCCAGAATTTATTGTAGTCAAAATTGGCCCTGAATTGTTGTTTTGTTGTGTAGTAAATGTTTTGCACATCAACAAAAATAGAAACTTTCTTCATTTTTAGAGCCTATATGAGAAATCTAAATAATTTTATAAAATTAAATTCTGAAAGGAAAAAGGATAAATTAAATAATTCATTCACCGTTGACAGAGTTGCAGGCTTAGTTGTTTTTCCCTGAGAACCCAAAACCGACGTGTTTCCTTACTTCGACCTAACCATTGCCACTAATCTACCATAGAAGTCTCGCGATTGAATAGACAAAACCAAAAGCTGCAGAAAATTGTCAAGTCTCCGCTTATATTTCGTTGACATTGAATAATAAATGATTATTGTTAGTCCAGCACTCTCCAGATAAACCGTAAATAGCATCGTTTTGCTGGTATCTTCAGCTCAGCAAAACGCTTCCTAGAGACTTCGATAAATTATTCTTTGAAGTTGATACCAAAATGTTCCTTATCCACGTTAATCATGCTACATCAGTCGTTTTACTACCATTGAGAGGATCAAGTACGGATCGTCCAATCTCTGACGGAGATATCAAATATTTTTAATAATTCTAATGGTTTCCATGCGGGGGTGTTTGCTAAACGATCTCTAAGACTGTTTAGGGGCAGTCATGGCCCAAACATCCTACATTTGCTCCTCGCCATTAATATTCTTTTGACTTTCAAATGATACCCTTTCCCTATGAATCAAATATAACATCTGTCATCAAAAAACAGCAATAATCTCTTTTACCTTTCCCCTGCTAGAAGATTTACTTGCGATGCTTCTTTGGACATTTATCTCGTAAATATGGGACCTCTCGTATAATTTCCTCGTAATATCTAAGTCGTGATTGGAAATCACACATCTTATCCCTCTGGACTGCGATGTTTTTGCGCGATTCGCCAGCCGGTGCTGGTCCTCCAAATCGAAATCATACTTAGAATAGGATGTAAAACTTGAGGTGACCGATAAGGGTACATAAGGAGGATCACAATAAATGACGTCTCCTTTCATGGTTTCTCTAAAAGTCTTCTCAAAATCTTGGCATTTAAAGGTTGCAAATTTTGCTTTACTGGAAAATGCTTGCATCTCCTTCAATGGGCACTTGGGCGCTTTGTATCGTCCATAAGGGGCATTAAAAAAACCTTTCCGATTGTACCGGCACAATCCATTGAACGCATGCTTGTTCAAATAAACAAAAAGTGCACTCTTGCTTATGTCCGTAGGTTCTAAGGCATTAAACTCTTCTCTCAATTCATAAAACTTCGATTCAGTGTTATTTTCAGAAGTAAAAAATTTATCGGTCTTTTCCAGTAACTCATCAGGACTTTGTTTCAAATTGTTGTACAGATTGATGAGATCTACATTAGTATCGCAAAGGAGATATTCTTCAAATGTAGTGGTCAAAAAAATAGCGCCAGATCCCACAAAAGGTTCGACCAACCGTTTACCGTTCGCTAAATATGTTTTTATATCCTCTGCTATTCTCGACTTCCCTCCCGCCCATTTCAAAAATGCCTTCATACCTTCACCTGGTTTTATGATCCGCTAACCCCATCATTCCACAGTAACAGAATCGCGGGATTGGTAGATTATGCCTCAATTGAACCCGAGATCAACGTATTCCCTTGTTTCGATTTGACTGACATCACTACTCTACTACGGAAATCTCGCGATTCAAGAGACCAAAGTAAAAAGACAGAAAAATTATCAAATCTTCGGTTATATTTTATGGATATAGGATAACTTACTAGGGATAATGATTCCTCTCTATTTCCTCCCATCTCGTTCCGTGTTAAAACATAGGGTATGCATAAATACACTTTAACGTCTATTCTAATAATCTCATTTCTTATTGGAAGTTCTGGGGTTTGTTGGAGTGCTGACTTCCAGAAAGGTGTTGATGCCGCTAACAGAGGGGACTTTGCAACTGCTATCAAAGAATGGACTCCTCTTGCAAGACAAGGAGATGTAGTTGCCCAGTTCAATCTAGGTCTAACCTATCATGAAGGGCAAGCAGTTCCGCAGGATTATAAGACTGCCATGAAATGGTATAGCCTTGCTGCCCAACAAGGCAATGCAGATGCTTATTTCAATATGGGTGTGATGTATTACAACGGACAAGGAGTTTCCGTGGATGATTTACGGGCTCATATGTGGTTCGACCTTTCAGCAGCGGCTGGGAACGAGGGTGCGGCAATAAATAGAGATCTTATTGCAGAGACAATGACCCCTTCTCAAGTAGCACAAGCAAAAAAACTCGTCCAAGAATGTCTTGCGAGGAACTATAAGGGGTGCTGAACCTTACCTCTCCACACTGTCCTTTAGTAAAACATAAACCGTGAACCGATACACTTTACTATTTACTTTTCTCTTATCTCTAGTTTCACTCTCCGTTTGGAGCATAGATTATAAAGATCTACAAGAACGGGACGGAATTATTTATAAGAAAACATCCGGCGTTCCTTTTACGGGGGCGTTTACAGGAGAGAACCAAGGTTACGTAAAAAATGGAAAATTAGAAGGGAAGGTAATTTTATTCAACGAAAACGGAACGATATTGGCAACGTCGAATTATAAAAACGGGAAGATACATGGGGTAGAAATCTTTTATCATAAAAACGGAAGATTAAGTGCAATTAATAATTATAGAGACGGTGAATTGGAAGGTGAATCGATTGCTTACTATGATAATGGTCAGTTAAGACGTAAAGGCGTTTGGAAGAACACGAAATTGGAAGGTTACTGGGAATTTTATAATAAAGACGGAAGCACCAGAGAAACATCAGGCACTTATAAAAACGGTAAAAAAATTAGTGACTAACTTTCTTCCGTCTATGTTTATCAGAGAAATATCCCCTAACGTAGTCACTCAACCGTTACAGATTTAGCTAAATTTCTCGGCTGGTCGACATCGGTTCCTCTTAAAACAGCCACGTGGTAAGCCAGAAGTTGCAGAGGAATGGTGTATCCTATCGGCGCGAAGAGTTCAGGCATCTTGGGCACTTTGATTACCTCTTCAATCCCATCCGAGCTAACGATATCATCCGCATCCGTGAAAATAAAAAAACGACCACCCCGCGCTCGCACCTCCGAGATATTAGATTTTAATTTTTCCAATAAGCTGTCATCTGGAACAATGACTATAACCGGCATCTTTTCATCTACCAAAGCTAAAGGACCATGTTTTAACTCTCCCGCTGGATAAGCCTCAGCGTGTATGTACGAGATTTCTTTTAGCTTTAATGCACCCTCTAGGGCAATTGGATACATCTGTCCTCTGCCCAAAAATAGAGAGCCTTCAGTTTTAACAAAACCCTCTGCAATTGATGAAATTTGATCGTCTAGGGACAAGATATTTTCTATAACCCCCGGCAAAATACTAAGATCCGTACACAATTTCTCAATTGGTTTATTTTGAGTTTTTTGTTCAGATCCAAGTTTAGCTGCAAAAATCAAAAGTGCGAGTAACTGAGTAGTAAACGACTTAGTTGATGCCACCCCTATTTCTGGTCCGGCTCTCGTGAGAAGAGCCGCATCAGCTTCTCGCATTAAGGTACTTTCTGAAACATTACAAATTGCCAAGATCCACCGATAACCAAAATTTTTTGAAGCATTCAGCGCGGCTAATGTGTCGGCGGTTTCTCCAGATTGGGAAATTACGATAAATAGACTATCCTCTATTACAGCAACTTTGCGATACCTAAATTCACTTGCCACCTCCACATTACAAGGAATTCCGGCAAGCTTTTCAATCCAATACTTCCCCACCAGGCCCGCGTGATAGCTTGTGCCACATGCTACTATATTAATTGACTTTATTTTTTTCCAAATGCTTGGTTCAAACAAATGGGTAGTAGAATCTATCTCTTTCATCAAAAATGAACTAGTCTCTCTTAAAGCTTCTGGCTGTTCATTAATTTCTTTAAGCATATAATGCTTATACCCCGACTTACTTGTCGATCCAGACGATTGCTGTGATATTCTCTCAGGTCTTTTAACCGTATTACCATCAACATCAAGTATTTCAATTTTTTCTTTTTCTACGATTGCTATATCGTTTTCTTCGAGAAAAATAAATCTTTGCGTAACCAAATAAAGCGCTGAAATATCAGAAGCAACAAAATTTTCTCCAATACCTAGGCCTAAAACTACTGGACTCCGCCGTTTAACTATTAACAGCTTATCAGGCTCATGAATAGAAAAAATAGCTAAAGCAAATGCGCCCTCCAGTTTATTAGTCGATGATCTGACAGCTTCGACTAGCGATTTTTTTTTCGCTAATTCTTGAGATATTAAGACAGCTATCACTTCGCTATCAGTATCTGATTGAAATAAACAACCTTCACGTTGTAATTGTTTGTTTAACTCAGCATAATTTTCAATGATGCCATTGTGTACTATTGCGACGTCATTACCACCGATATGAGGATGTGCATTTTTTTTTGCCGGGGAACCATGAGTTGCCCACCTTGTATGTGCAATTCCTATATTACCCTCACAAGGACTGTCTTTCAGAGATCTTTCCAGCGACGCTACCTTACCCTCAACTTTATTTAAGCGTATTCTTGACGTCTCATCAAGAACCGCTAAACCAGCTGAGTCATACCCTCTGTACTCAAGCCTTTTTAAACCTTCTATCAGAACTTTGGAAACTTCCCTCTGGCCAATCATTGCTACGATTCCACACATTTACTTCGTCTCTTCTTTATTATTAATCTTGTCTATTAATTTCAAAATGAGTCAGTACGCCTTCCTCAGCGTTGTATTTGAAATCGATTGGTTGACAACATACCTCACAATCCTCTATCCCAGCCTGATACTCTACTGAAAGATCGAGCAAAAAAGAAATAGGCTCTCCGCAATAGCAACATTCAAAAGCTTTTTCTAAAATCAAATTAATTCCTTTTTTGCCGATTACGATCTAATATAGGTTTAAAATATTGTTTTATATCAGCTAAGGAGTTTTCTTCACAACTAGAGCTTGCACTCCAATTATTATTAGCTGCCAAAGTAAGCTGATTTATATCCAAGGTAAATTTAACCTTCGTGGACTCATCTCTCCACTCCAATTTAGAGCCATCCGTTCGATACTCGCCATATAGTTTTTTTTGTAATTCTACAGGAGGGTCAAACATGTGGAAAGCAGAGTACCGGATAACTTTGCCATTGATAAAAAAGAAAGCTACTTCGGACCCCATCTCGAAGCATATAACCCCTCTTCTGTCGAAACTCTCCTCTGCACCAATGCAAAAAGCAATAGACACCAGTAAAATTAAAAATAATTTTATTTTTTTTTGCATCTGATGAACCCAATAAAAACCTCATTAATTCAAGCTATGTCGGGGCGATTGGATTCGAACCAACGACCCCCGCAACCCCATTGCGGTGCGCTACCAGGCTGCGCCACGCCCCGATTTCATAATTTTACAACAAAAAGATACGAACATAACAATTATTGAAAAAATGATGATACCATGTGGATTTGTAGATTTAAGAAAATTCCGAGAATGATGATCAGGAGACTCAAATGAGCCAAAGTCAAGATAGCGCAAAACAAATTAGAAAAAATCGGAGGGCTTTATTTGAAATACAAGGCCAAGTAATGGTTAACAAGGCTAGGGCCTACGCGACAAGATCGAATATCGAAGAAAATAGATATTTAATATTAAAAAACTATGTTGCTGCCTTTGTAGGCAATAGACAGTTAGCTAATCAAAATACTGACGACATATTTGAAAACAGAATAGCCATTTTGGAAAATATAGAGATAGAAAAAGATAATGAAATACAAGAAAATTTTATTGATTCTTCGGTAAATAAAGCAAAGGTCGACTTTCTCGTACATCGTGCGGAGCTCAATGAAACCGTTCTCACAATCAATCAAGAATTAGTAGAGGTAAATCAAAAGCTGATTGAAATCAACGAAAAACTGTTAGCTGCGAATGAGCTGATCAAAAACTTCAATGGGAAAGAAATCGAAGAGAATAAGAGGCTATTGAATGGAGGCGTAAAACCCGAAGGCGCTACCAAAGAATCAAATACAGCCACTATTGATTCCAATACGGAACAAGTCCAGAATTTGCAGGAAAAAACCCAATCTAATTCGCAATTAATAATGGACTTGTATGATATCGTAGCTGTTCATCGCCAACATATAGCAGAAAATAGTGACGAAATATTGTCCAGAAGAGAAGGAATTGAAGAGAATCACGAAAAAATTGTGGAAAACAGAGAAGAGGTCGCGGAAATGATCAGTCCTTCAGAATGAAGGACTGATCATTTCTTTAGGATTGTTAATATATCTTCTAACTCTTCCCTCATTTGTTTCACTATTTGTTTACTGACATTATTATCCGCTTTAACCTCATCACCAGACAATTGTTGCCTTGCTCCACCAATCGTAAAACCATTCTCGTAAAGCAAACTGCGGATTTGCCGTATTAATATCACGTCCGCTCTTTGATAATAGCGTCTATTGCCTCTCCTTTTAACGGGTTTGAGTTGAGGGAACTCCTGCTCCCAGTAGCGAAGGACATGCGGCTTCACTGCACATAATTCGCTTACCTCACCAATAGTGAAATAACGCTTGCCGGGGATAGTAGGTAGCTCACTGCTATTAGTTGGATCAAGCATTTCGCTCACCCAACATCCAAATCATTGCGAATTTTTTTTCCACTATATAAATCTACTTTAGCCTTAAGTTTTTGACCCGGCCTGAAAGTAACAACCCTTCGTGCGCTGATTGGAATCTCCTCGCCGGTTTTTGGGTTTCGTCCAGGTCGTTGATTTTTATCTCTTAAATCAAAATTTCCAAACCCTGACAATTTAACTTGTCGCCCGTTTTCCAGTGAGTTTCGTAGACATTCGAAGAAACCCTCAACAAGCTCTTTTGCTTCTCTTTTGTTAAGCCCAAGCCGGTCAAATAATTTATCTGCCATTTCGGCCTTTGTAAGCGCCATTATCATTCCCTCAATTGAGCTTCAAATGCATCATGAAGCTTTCTCACTATTAAATCGACAGAATCATCTACTTCTTTATCCGTAAGAGTGCCAACTGATGACTGAAAAATCAAGCCCAACGAAAAACTTTTTTTACTGGGATCAATACCTTGGCCTTTATATACATCAAATAACTCTAAGTTTTTCAATAAGGGCAAGTCTAGCCCCTTTATTTCACCTATACACATGGCGGCTGTAATTTCTGTTTTGACTATTATTGAAATGTCTCGACTAACAGACGGATATTTTGAAATTGGGGTAAATCCTTCGACTTTCTTTAAGTCAAGTACAGTTAGGTCAATTTCAAAAAAATAAAGAGGGAGGCTGAGATCGTTTAATTTTTCCACATTTGGATGGAGCCGACCGATCATTCCCACAATATGTTCTTTATAGTTAACTACGGCAGATTGACCTGGGTGAAAACCCTTTAATTTAGCAGGCCTAAAATCGAGAGAAATATCAAAGCAATTAGAAAACAATGAAAACAAATCATCTTTTATGTCAAAAAAATCAGAATCCCTAACCTCTTGACACCAATGCCGACGTGCAACGCTACCGTATCTGCATGCTCCCAACATGTTAGTTTCATGGTTGCTATCATTCCGTTTAGAAAAAACCTTACCGATTTCAAAAAGATTCATCTGGTTAACTTGGCGCGACGCGTTATAAAGAACAACTGGGAGCATACTGGATAAAATTATTGGTCGCATAACATTCATTTCTTTAGATATCGGATTTTTAAGTTTCATAACATCCACTTCACTAAAAAAATCAGCCAATTTTGCTGAGACGAAGCTATAAGAAATTATCTCGTTAAATCCACTCGATGACATCGCGTTCCTAATTTTTTGCTCATGAGCTAGGTGCTTATTGAAACTACTTGGACTTAATTTAATTGATGGCAGGGAGGCCGGTACCCTATCGATACCGAAAAATCTAATTATTTCTTCTACAATATCCATTTCGATCTCTATATCAAACCGGAAACTAGGAGGCTTTATCTCCCATAAATTTTGGGAAATAATCTTAATTTCAAATCCCAAATTTAATAATATATTTTTTATATTAGTCAAAGGAATTTCGGTTCCGAGAGTTTTATTAACTTTGTCTGGCCTGAAGTTAACCATGTTTTTTGTTGGTACATGGTTATCCGAGCAAGTGGTTTCTTTAAAGACCAACCGGCCACCACAAAACTCAGTAATCAGAGCTATGACTTCTTCTAGTGCTTTGGGAGATAGGTTTGGATCGACACCTCTTTCAAATCTTGTTGAAGCATCCGTTTGAATATTGAATTTTCGGGCTGTCCTAGCTATTGATACAGGATTAAAGAAAGCGCTTTCTAATAATACACAATCCGTACCCGAGGAAACACCCGATGATGCTCCTCCCATCACACCAGCTAAAGCAATAGCTTCTTTATCACTCGCAATGACTAAACAATCATCATCAAGTTGAATTTGATCCTCATTCAAAAGGTCAAGTTTTTCTGCTTTCCGTCCCCTCCTGACTTTTATAATCTCACTAGAAATCCTAGCCGCATCAAAAGCATGCAGTGGCTGTCCGGTTTTTAACATCACATAATTAGTAATATCGACTACGGGATTGACCGAATGAATGCCAGCACGACGCAACCTCTCAGCTATTTTAATCGGCAGAATCACATTGTTTTCTATTCCCTCAATTATAGCAGCTGAATATCTAGGACAAGCTTTATCGTCTTCTATTTCTATAGCTAAACTTCTCTTTAGACCATTTATTGCTGCTGGTGCTGCGTATTCTGGATTAAAAGAGAACTCAAGAAATGCGCAAAGTTCTCTGGCAATACCAAATGCTGAAAAACAGTCGCCTCGATTGGGAGTCAAATCGATATCATAAATATTATCTGGAAGTTTTAGAATATTATTAACATCATCGTCAATTTGACAGTCTTGAGATAGCAAGATTATTCCATCAGAATGCTCATCAAGCCCGAGTTCTTCGGCTGAGCATAAAAAACCGTGACTTTCCACTCCAGCTATATCTTTAGAAACAACCTTTCTTTTAGCCAATACAGATCCCACCGGAGCCAAGATTGCTTTGGCGCCCGTAAACACATTTTTTGCTCCACAAACCACTGTAATATTCTTGTTTTTACTGGTCTCAAGCAAACAAATTTTCAACTTATCAATTTTGGGATGTTTCTTTATTTCCTTTACGAAACAACATACCAAATTTTTATGGCTATCATTTCCAATCGATTCAACCTTATCAACCTCTAAACCAAGTTGGGTCAATACATCTTCAATATCTAAAGAATTTAATTTATCCCCTACTAGTTCCTTTAGCCAAGCTTCACTTATTTTCACGGATTATCTCAATTATTAGAATTGATTTAAAAAATTTAAATCATTTGTAAAAAACTGACGCAAGTCTGAAATACCGTGCTCAAGCATGCATAACCTCTCAACCCCCATACCAAAAGCAAATCCACTAAATTTCTCAGGGTCAATATTACCGTTTTTTAACACATTAGGATGAACCATTCCGCAACCCATTACCTCCAGCCAACTTTCTACGCCATATTTTGATGGTAATTTGATATCTATCTCCAAAGAGGGCTCAGTAAAAGGGAAATAAGACGGGCGAAAACGCATCTTTAATTCACAACTATTAAAGTACACTTTAAGAAATTGTGCGACCAAACCTTTTAAGTTGGATAAGTTTGTATTCTCACCGATAAACAAGCCCTCCACCTGATGAAACATCGGAGTGTGAGTCTGATCATAATCACACCTATAGACTTTACCAGGAGCGATCATAGCGAAGGGAGGAGTATTTGTTTTCATGTAACGGATCTGAACAGGTGATGTATGAGTTCTCAATAATTTATTATTGGATAAATAGAAAGTATCATGCATGGCCCTAGCCGGATGATGTTCCGAAATGTTTAGAGCTTCAAAATTATGAAATTCATCTTCAATTTCAGGGCCGCTTTGACATTCAAAGCCCAATCTACAGAATATATCGATGATTTTCTCAAGCGTTAGTTGTATAGGATGAGAAGAACCTTTTAATCCGGAACTTCTTGCGGGAAGAGTCACGTCCACTGTTCCCTTTCGAATTTTCTCATCAATTAAATTCGAAGTTATATCCTCTAATCTGCGCGAGAAAAGAACATCTATCTGGGACTTTGCTGTGTGAATTTCAATACCTGCTTGCTTACGATCATCAGGAGGCAAGGAACCTAAGGTTTTCAAAAGCTTTGTAATAGCACCCTTTTTTCCTAGATATTTTACTTTTAAATCTTCTATTTCTTTCAGGGTAACTGATTTTTCAAGGTCGGTTCTTACGTTGGCAACAAGATCTTTTTTGTTAGTCATATCTTAATCATTTGCTTGCCTGCCTAATCAACGGCCTAACTTGCAAGTGCCAATTTTGCTTCCGACACTATCATTTCAAACGCTTCGGTATCTCTTACAGCCATGTCAGCTAACATTTTTCTATCTATTAAAATTTCTGCCTTCTGCAACCCGTGTATTAGCTGGGAGTAACTCAATCCATTTTGTCTAGCAGCGGCGTTTATACGAGCAATCCAAAGCAATCTAAACTGTCTTTTTCGCTGCTTCCTATCTCTGTAGGCGTACTGGCCCGCTTTGATAACAGCTTGTTTTGCCACTCTAAACACATTCTTCCGTCTGCCTGAATACCCCTTCGCTAATTTAACGATTTTCTTGTGTCTTGCGTGAGCCTGAACACCTCTTTTAACTCTAGCCATTTATTTCACCTTCATTAGTTATATTTACAGCGCTGGAAGTAGTTTTTTTATTGCTGCTTCATCAGCTTTAGCGATTAGCTCAACACCTCTCAAATGACGTTTCCTTTTAGCGCTTTTTTTTGTAAGGATGTGATTTTTAAAAGATTGACGTCTTTTAATTTTTCCCGTACCCGTCTTAGAGAATCTTTTCGCGGCGCCGCGATTTGTTTTAATTTTTGGCATCTAATTTTTCCACTATTTTTGATTTTTTCTGGGTGCAACTACCATTACCATCTGCCTTCCTTCTAGTTTAGGATATTGCTCTACCTGTCCAATATCGTCTAAATCAGCTTCAACCCTCTTAAGCATATCAGCACCCAATTCCTGATGTGCCATTTCTCTACCTCTAAATCTTAACGTAACCTTTGCTTTGTCTCCGTTATCTAGGAATTTTCGAAGACTGCGTAATTTAATCTGATAGTCGCTTTCGTCTGTTGCGGGACGGAATTTAATTTCTTTAACCTGAGCTTGCTTCTGTTTTTTCTTTGCCGCATGTTTTTTTTTGTTTAATTCAAATAGAAATTTACCAAAGTTCATTACCCTGCAAACTGGTGGGTCAGCGTTTGGAACAATTTCTACTAAATCGAGACCACTATCTTCTGCTTGTCTACGAGCCTCAGTGTTTGAAACAACCCCCAAATTTTTACCATCCTCATCAATTAATTGAACGTTTGGGACGATTATCTCCCCATTAATTTTATTTTTTTTGGTCTCGATTACAATATTCCTCCAAAAGTTTATACATTTTCCCTTTTCTTTATTTTTTCTACAAGAGTTATTATAAAATTTTGTAGATTTTCTTCGCCTAAATCGCCTTTACTTCGCTGTCTAATCCGAATAAGGCCATCTTGTTCCTCTTTAGCACCAATGACAAGAATATAAGGTACTTTTTGCAATGTGTGCTCGCGAATTTTAAACCCGATTTTCTCGTTTCTCAAGTCCGTAGTCACTCTTATCGAGGCATCCATTAGTTTTTTAGCTATCGAAGCAACATATTCATTATTTTTTTGGGTAACACTACAGATAACCACCTGATTCGGAGATAACCAAAGAGGAAGAGCTCCGGCAAAATGCTCAATTAAAATCCCTATAAATCGTTCAAGCGAGCCAAGAATGGCTCGATGGATCATCACTGGAACCCTCTTATTAGAACTTTCGTCGATATAGCTAGCTCCCAATCTTTCTGGCATCGAAAAGTCTAATTGGATAGTGCCACATTGCCAGACACGCCCTAAACAGTCTTCGAGTGAAAACTCAATTTTTGGCCCATAAAATGCACCCTCACCTGGTTGGAGAAGGAAATCCAGTCCTTTAGACTCAAGTGATTCACGCAGAGAGCTTTCCGCTTTATCCCAAAGTGCATCCCCTCCCACCCTTTTTTCGGGTCTGGTTGACAAGGCAACGCTAATGTCATGAAAGCCAAAATGGTAATAAACGTCGAAGGTTAAATCAATTAGACGACCTATCTCTTCTTGGAGTTGCTCCTCTGTACAGAAGACATGAGCATCATCTTGAGTAAATCTCCGGGCTCTGAGTAAACCGTGCAATGTTCCACTTGGCTCGTTTCTATGCACTGTGCCGAATTCAGCAATTCTAATCGGAAGATCACGGTAGCTTTTCAAACCATTATTAAAAATTTGAATATGTCCGGGACAATTCATTGGCTTTACGGCATATTCACGACTTTCCGAAAAGGTCTGGAAAATCATTTCTTTAAATTTATCCCAATGCCCGGATTTTTCCCACAAACTTCGGTCTAGCATCTGTGGTGTATGAACTTCATCGTACCCTTTGAAGCAGATTTCTCTGACATACTTCTCCACCATTCTAAATAAAGCCCATCCTTTTTGATGCCAAAAAACCATGCCTGCTGCTTCCTCTTGAAAATGAAAGAGGTCTAACGCTTTCCCCAGTAATCGATGATCTCTTTTTTCGGCTTCCTCAATATTTCTCAGATATTCATCAAGTTCCTCTTTCGAATTCCATGCAGTTCCGTAAATTCTCTGAAGCATTTTATTATTAGAATCACCTCGCCAATAAGCTCCTGCTAATTTAGTTAATTTGAAATACCTAAGAAATTTCGTATTCGGGACATGAGGACCCCTACACATATCAACATATTCTTGGTGGTGATATAACCCTACCATTTCCTCTGGAGGAATATCATCTAAGATCTCAATTTTATAGTCCTCTGACCTTGCCTCAAATATCTTTCTTGCCTCACTTGCTAAAACTGGCTCCCTAATAACGTTATAATTTTGACTTACTAGGAATTTTATTTTTTTTTCTAATTTTACAAGATCATCAACGCCAAATGATCCTTCAAATTCTATGTCATAGTAAAAACCGTTCTTAATAACAGGTCCGATAGCCATCTTTGCGTTAGGATAAATTTCTTTAACAGCGTGTCCAACAAGATGAGCGAATGAATGGCGAATAATGTCTAGACCCTCATCGTCGTCACTTTTGATAATCTCAATCTCTGCATCGTAGTCAAACTCGTAACTTAAGTCTTTGAGTTGTCCATTTATCTTCGCAGCAACAGCTTTTTTCAGTAATGACTTACTTAAAGACTCAGCAATGTAACTAGGAGTTATTAGCCCATCGTAATATTTATTATTCCCATCGGGAAATGTTATCTTTGGCAATTTATCGTCTCACTTTTTATGGTAGGCACGATTGGATTCGAACCAACGACCCCCTGCGTGTCATGCAGGTGCTCTAACCAACTGAGCTACGCGCCTGTGCAACTTTAACTACACATGGTACCAAGTTTTAAGAGCAACCTTCAATTCCTAAATATCTCGTTATTTTTTTGGAGATAAGATTAAATAGAAAACAGGAACAACAAAGAGTGTAAAAATTGTTCCAAATCCCAAGCCGGTCGAAATAATTAATCCAATTTGGAAACGACTTTCCGCACCGGGACCAACAGCTATTAAAAGTGGAATCATAGCTACAATCGTGGCAGAGGTTGTCATTAAAATTGGTCGTAACCTTAAAACTGAAGCCTTTTCAATAGCTTCTCTTTTGCTTGCCCCCTCTTCCTTTGCAACTCGGTTAGCAAATTCAACGATCAAAATACCATTCTTGGTTATCAGTCCTATCAAGGTTATAAGGCCGACTTGAGTATAGATATTGAGTGATACGAATCCTAAGGAAGCGAAGAATAATGCACCAAAAAGGGACAATGGTACCGAAGTTAATATAATTAAAGGATCAACCCAGCTCTCGAATTGTGCCGCAAGAACGAGGTAGATTATCATTAACGATACCAAAAAAGTTACTATTAAAGCGCTAGATTGATTTTTAAATTGGCGCGCTTCCCCGGCGTAATCCCAAGCTAAATTTTGAAAGGGCGCCGATTTTATACTTTGCTCTAAAATCTTAATTGCTTCTCCCATATTTGAGCCGGCAGAAACTACACCCTCCACTATTATTGCATTCATTTGCTGGAATTGAAGACGTTCACTTGGCTCAACGGTTTCTTTAAAACTAGCAAAAGAGGATAAGGGTACTAGTGAATCACTAGTTGAGCGAACATAATAGTTGTTGAGCATATCTTGATTTTCTCGAAACTTTTGCTCGACCTGAGGTATTACTTTATAGCTCCGCCCTTTCTGACTAAACCTATTAACATAATTACCACCTAAAAGCGTGCCAAGGTCCAAACCAAGCGCATCCATATTTACCCCAAGCAAGCCCGCTTTACTTCTGTCAACCTCTATTTTAATGAGCGGTCGATTAAATTCTATAGATTTTCTTAAAAACGAAAAACTACCTGACCCAAGTGATGACCCAATGATGTAATCAGCCACTTTGTCCAACGTCTCTTCATCTTCAGGGCTCAATATCACAAACTGAATCGGGAGTCCTCGCCCAGGTGTCGGGAGACTCGACCTTGGAAATGCAACAGACTGGACTCCAGTAATTCCCAAAAGCTTGCTCTGAAGCTCTTGCTGCACACTTTTTTGGTCTCTTGCACGCTTGTCAGTCGTTGGCATCTTAAATCCACCAAACATTTGATGTCTAGCATTATCAAACCCAATTACCATGAAACTTTCTTTATACTCAGGAATTGTTTGAAAGGTCTCAATCATCTGATTCGCGTAGGTTGTATTATATTCAAGAGTAGCTGTTTGAGGGGACTTTGAGGAAATATATAGAATGCTTTGATCCTCCTCAGGAGCCAATTCTGAATTCGCTGTTAAGTAAAATATCAAAAGACCGACTACGGATAAAATACATATCGAAATAATAAAATATGGATTGTTCAGAGAAAAACCTAAAATTTTTCGATGGATATTTTTACAGTGGGCAAAAGCAATCAAAATATTATCTGGAATACTTATTTTTTGTTTTTGTTTCAAATCATTTTGATTGATTAACTTTGAACACAACATCGGCGATAAAGTTAGAGCAATAATACCTGAGATAAATACAGCACTTGCGAGCGCAAAGGCAAATTCAGTAAACAACATTCCAACAATCCCTTCCATAAATCCAATAGGCAAGTAGACTGCAATTAGTGTGGTGGTCATGGCTATGATTGGAATTACCAGCTGACGAGCCCCTACCAATGCAGCCTCCTTAGGTTCAATACCTTGTTCAATCAATCTGCAGATATTTTCCACCACTACGATTGCGTCATCCACAACTAATCCGATAGCAAGAACCAAGGCAAGCAACGTGAGCAAATTAGCTGAAAATCCCATCAACAGAACAAAAAAAGCCGAACCTATAAGACACAAAGTAAGTGTAAGGGCAGGTATAAGAGCAGCCTTTACGGAGCCCAAGCTTAGAAAAAGTACGATTAAAACTATGATAACTGCTTCGATAATTGTTTTAAAAACCTCGTTGATAGAATCTTCAATAAATTCACTTGCATCATAAGGAACAAACACTTCAACCCCAGAAGGAAGATCAGGTTTAATTTTCTCAATCGTTTCTATTACTTTATTAGATATCTTTATTGGGTTTGAACCAGGCGTTGGTTTTATCCCGATAAATAGTGCGGTTTTACCATCATACCAGGCCGTGGAGTCATAATCGTCAGCGCCCAACTCGACTCGTCCAAGATCCCGTAGTCTAATTATAGTGTCGTCAACCTTCCTAACCACTAAATCACTGAATTCTGAAACAGAAGTCAAATCAGTCGTGGCGCTCAAATCAATAGCAACAAGGCTCCCCTTCGTCTCACCCGATGTTGAAAGAAAATTGTTCTTCAAAAGTGATTTTCGAACTTCATTCGCCGTAACATCATGGGAGAATAGTTTAATTGGGTCGAGCCAAACCCGCATTGCGTATGTCTTTTTACCATATATTTCAGCTTTAGCTACACCCTGAATAGCCTGAAATTGAGGTCGAATAACTCGTAGCAAAAAGTCGGTTAATTGTGTTGGTTTAAGATCATTGCTATAAAAAGCTAAATACATCAAAGCAAGTCTGCTACCAGTCTGCACCTCTATTACTGGATCATCCGCCTCTCGAGGAAGAACGTTTCGTCTGCTTGCTACTTTAGCTTGAACTTGAGCAACCGCTTCGCTCGCAGAAAAATTTAATTTTAGATAAATTTCAATTACAGAGACACCAGGACGGCTAGTTGCTTTAATATAATCAATTCCAGACGTTTCAGCTATGACCTGCTGAAGTGGTGTGGTTATGAAGCTTTTGACACTGTCACTATCAGCTCCTGGCAGAGATGTAGTAACGGTAATAACCGTATCCTCAGTTTTGGGATATTGCCGAAGCTCTAAGCTTTGAATAGAACGCAGACCTAATATCAATATGAGCAAACTGATAACACCTGATAGGACTGGTTTTTCTATAAACAAGTCAGTTAACGATCTCACGTTACCCTACTCACTTTTCAGGACATCATTATCAGAAACTAACATCCCTTCTCTTAATTTATTTTGACCTACTGTCACCACCTCTTCCCCCGCATAGAGCCCACTGATAATCTCAATTCTCCCTCCAATTCTATCGCCGGTAGAAACAATTTTCTTTTTCAATTTTGTTCCATTTTGATGTTTGTCCAAAACAAACACAGAATTACCATAGGGAGTAAAAAAGATTGCGGTTTCTGGCAAAGTTAATACTGACTGTTCTGAATCCGTGATTGCATTGACCTCACAATACATTCCCGGTCTAAGTAGCTTTTCATGGTTATGTAAAGTGGCCCTGACCGATACATTTCTAGTATCCAATCTTATAAGAGGATCAATTGCAGTGACCATTCCGGAAAATTTATGATCAGGGTACGCTGCGACTTTAATCTCCGCAACTAAGCCAATTTTGAGTAAATTGATAAATTTTTCAGGTAAACCAAAGTCAATATGGACAGGGCTAACGGTTGACAACTGCACAATCGGATCTCCTGGCTGTAAATACGTTCCAATATTGATTTGTCGAATTCCGAGTAACCCATCAAATGGTGCCACGATTGTTTTCAACTGAATTTCATTACTCTTAGCCTTTACTTTAGCCCTTGCTTGCTTCAACAAAGCCTCACTTCTATCGAACTCCGATTTAGAAATTTTTTTTGCTTGAAACAATTTAGCCGTTCTTTGAAATTGTATATTATGCAATTTTTGATCTGCTTTTAATCCTTCTAATTCAGCCGCTAGGATTGAAGTATCTTGCCTAATCAAATCGGCTCCCTTTGAGACTTGATCGCCAGAATTAAAATAAATTTTATCAACTATACCGGGTAGAGATGCCGTCACATTAATTCCCTGGTCAGCAGAAATTGAGCCAACTGAAATTAATGATCTCGACCAGGATTCAACTTTCACTTTTTCGGTAGAAACCGGCGTTATAGGTCCCGTTAGAGATTGTGAACCAAAATAAATTGTAAGCTTCTTAACAGATATAACTGAAAGAGGTGCGAGAATTAGTAGCAGCATTATTCCTAATACATAGATCTTCGTTTTTGATAAATAGATTAACTTGTTCAATTTTACTCTCAAATTAGGATGGTAATGATAATAGTTTTGTCTTTATATTTTTTATCTGATCTCTGGCAGATGCAGCAGCCTCAAATTCAAGATTCATTGCATGTTTTGCCATTTTTTTCTCTAATTTAGCTACCTCTTTAAACAGCTCATCTTGACTCATTCCTGTAAATTTTAAAACATCCTCCAAAGGGCCGCTCTGATTTTTTCGACCTTTCTTTCGTTTTGAAGATGATGCTCCCTCCATTATATCTATTACTTTTTTATTTATCCCTTTAGGTTCAATGTTTTGATGTTTATTGTGTTCGCTTTGTATTTTTCGTCTGCGTTCAGTCTCTTTTATTGCCTTTGACATAGATAAAGTAGTATTGTCGGCATATAAAATAGCTCTACCGTTTAAATTTCTTGCCGCTCTTCCTATCGTTTGAATAAGAGAGTCTTCAGATCTCAGAAAACCCTCTTTATCTGCATCCAAAACGGCAACCAGTGCAACCTCAGGAATATCGAGGCCCTCCCGCAGTAGGTTTATCCCAATCAATACGTCAAAAACGCCTAGACGCAAATCTCTTATTATCTCAACCCTCTCTACTGTATCAATATCTGAATGCAAATAACGAACCTTAACCCCAGCTTCTAAAAAATATTCAGTAAGATCCTCAGACATCTTCTTAGTTAAGCAAGTTACGAGAACACGTTCTTTTGTTTCAACCACCTTGTTAATTTCACCCAATAAATCATCAACTTGATTAACCGCTGGCCTGACGTCAATTTGCGGGTCTAACAACCCGGTTGGCCTCACTAAAAGCTCTACAACATCACTACCGATATCACTTTCATAGCGCCCCGGCGTCGCAGAAACAAAGACAGTCTGAGGAGCAATCCCCTCAAATTCATCGAATTTTAAGGGTCTATTATCCAAAGCGGAAGGTAGCCTAAATCCGTGTTCCACTAGATTGGTCTTTCTAGACCTGTCACCCCTAAACATTCCACCCAATTGAGGTATAGTTATATGACTCTCATCGACAAATAAAATTGAGTCTTTTGGCAAATAATCAAATAAAGTAGCTGGCGGATCCCCTGCTTCTCGGCCAGACAAATGGCGACTATAATTTTCAATTCCGGAGCAATATCCAATTTCTTGCATCATTTCTAAATCAAATTTAGTACGTTGCTCCAAACGCTGAGCCTCAAGTAATTTACTTGATGAACGCAACTGGCCCAATCTTTCTATTAACTCTGATTTAATTGTCCCAATTGCTCTTAGAACGGTTGCCCTAGATGTGACATAGTGACTTTTCGGGTAAACTGTATATCGTGGAAGAGTACGAATTTGCTGTCCTGTGAGTGGGTCGAATTCGCTGATCACCTCTAATTCGCCATCAAAAAGTTCCAACCGTATTGCACTAGCATCTGACTCAGCGGGAAAAATATCTATAACCTCACCTTTAACCCTATAACAGCCTCGCTCAAGCTCGAATTGATTTCGTCTATATTGAAGTTCTGCAAGTCTTCGCACTATTGTACGTTGATCGATCAAGTCCCCGCGACTCACATGAAGGACCATAGAATGATATTGTTGAGGTTCACCTAAACCATAAATAGACGAAACAGTTGCAACGATTATAGTATCCCTGCGTTCAAGAAGAGCTTTTGTCGCAGATAACCTCATTTGTTCGACGTGAGAGTTAATAGAGGCATCTTTTTCTATATAGGTATCAGACGCTGGAACATAAGCTTCTGGCTGATAATAATCATAGTAAGACACAAAATATTCAATCGCGTTGTTCGGAAAAAATCCTTTAAGCTCTCCATATAATTGCGCAGCTAGAGTCTTGTTTGGAGCAAGAACGATTGCTGGTCTTTGCAATTTCTGAGCAATGTTAGCAATTGCGAAAGTTTTACCTGAACCTGTTACACCTAACAATGTCTGATAGGACAAGCCATGTGACAGGCCGGCTACCAATTTTTCAACCGCCTCAGCTTGTCCGGCACCCATTTTAAATTCAGACTCTAAATTTAGTTCTTTTTGCATAAACCTGCAGGCCTCTTCTTTGCTTTTTTCCACTGTAAGTCAATAAAATAATATCTTTTTTAAATTATACGTTTTGATTGTTTTAAATGTTTCATTATGAGACTTTTAACAAATCACACTATTAGATACAATAGAGATACTTCCCCGGTAGCTCAGTCGGTAGAGCGGGTGACTGTTAATCACTAGGTCGGCGGTTCGAGCCCGTCCCGGGGAGCCACTTGTGTAAACATTAATTTTTCTATTCCTTGGTTTCACGAGAACCCAGCTTTGTGTCCATTTTTGCCTCCAGAGCAATGATAATTTCCGGATGAACAGGTTGAAATGTTGAGTTTTGAAAATTTAGACGCTTTGCACGTAAAATCGAGCGAAACCCCTGAGCTTCGTCTTCGGTAGCTTTATCATTTAAAATAAGCTTGAGATAATATAAATCCTCCGCCATCATGGCCAACATCTCGTTTGATAGATTAGCAACGGGTATTTTGGCGGATAAATTAACCAATAATTTAAGGCACTCTTCTTTTTTGTCCAACAGAAAATAAAGGAAACTATTCTGATACATAAGTATCATCCTGGGAATGTAATGAATATCTTTTTTGCCGTAGATCGATAGCGCATTCTGATTGTTTTTTATAGACTCATTGAATCGGCCTAGACAAGCTTGAGATGCAGCCAAATTTTCATATTGAAGCGCTAATCTCTCAGAATCTGGAGGCAAGTTATTTTCGAACCAACTAATTGTCTCTGCTAATAAATTCATTGAAAGATTACAATCGCCCCTTTTTTTTAAAGCTCTTGCTAAAATAGTGTTTGTAATTTGGAACTCAGGAGACTGCCTGCCTAACCCGCTTTCTAGGATTTTTAAAGATTGCTGCAATAACATAATGACTCTTTCCGGTATTTGTTGTGACTCGTATTCGGCCTTTTCTAAAATTATGTTTCCTTTCTGAGCGACATAAAGGCCCAATTGCCATTTTTGCGTATCTTCTTGGTTTCCAGCTATCGAAATAGCTTTATCAACAAAAAATTCTGCTTTTTCGAAGTTCTTCAAAACTTTTGATGATTTATGTTCATAATTATTTGAACTCACATAAGAATGTGCCATCCGAGAATACAATTTTGCGAGACCGGGGTGTCCGGATCCGAGAATTTTAATCCTTTCATCAACTACCTGTTCGAGGAACTCTCTTTGCTTAATAAAGAGGTTTTTATCCCTTGCTTTTCTCGCTTTTTCAAGAAGATCATGTGTTTTCTCTAAACTAGGCTCACTTATCGAAAAAAAAATTAGTAAAAGAAGGTTGATTACAGCAAAGAAGGCTATTATTTTATTCATTACAAATTTATTTCCTACTTTAGAACTAAAATATTGTGGAAGCCATCATAAATTATTAAACCATAGGCTCATTTTATGAATAAAATAACACTTCTTCCAGAAGAAGTTGCTAATAAAATAGCAGCCGGAGAAGTAATTGAACGACCCGCTTCAATTGTTAAAGAGCTTGTTGAAAATAGTATTGATTCGGGGGCTAAAAAAATAAAAATTGAGATATCTAATGCAGGGGTTGACGAAATCAAAATAACTGATGATGGATGTGGAATACCCGTAGAGGATTTACCTTTATCTATCGTGCGACACAGCACAAGCAAAATATTGGATTTATCCGATTTATCAAATATAAACAGCCTAGGTTTTAGAGGCGAAGCACTTTCGAGTATTGCAGCTATTTCGGAATTAAAAATCATTACCCGACCGACAAACCAAAGCTTAGGCTTTCGCCTCAACGCCAAAGGTGGCTCTTTAATTAGTCCAGTTGAACAATGTGCTAGCAATGTCGGCTCTGTCTTCCAAGTAAAAAACTTGTTTTTCAATACACCGGCAAGGAAAAAATTTCTTAAGTCCAAAACGATAGAAAACAAAAAGATTAAATTAACTTTCATGAGGCTAGCCTTAGCCCATCCAAATATAGATTTCCAACTAATCAATGAAAGAAAAACGATATTCAATTTCAAACCAATAAAAACACAAGAAGAAGCCTTACGGTTTGATTATTTTTGCAATGCAAACTTCTCTAGAGACTCACTTTTTTTTGCCGGTGAACTTTCTAATATTGCAATTCATGGTTGGTTATCTCGCCCATCGATGAATGGTGCATCTGGAGATTTGCAACCAAAGTTTGTAAATCGTCGATTTATCAAAGACAGAGTAATAGATAAAGCAGTTAGACTAGCCTACCGAGACATAATGTTCGGTAAGCGCCTGCCTCCTTTTTTGCTATTCATCCGAATTAATCCAAAAGTTATAGACGTCAATGTTCACCCGTCCAAGGAGGAAATAAAGTTTGCATCGCCTCAGATTATTTCTCAATTGGTAGGAAGAGCTTTTCAAAACACGCTGCGTAAAGACACTTTCAAATCTCAAATCAATTCAGCAGAATTCAAAATATCTCCCACTTTACAAAACGCTAACACTAGCACGCAGGTTACACTTGATAGAGTCCAATACAGAAATCAATTCAGTTCCGAATCCGATGAAAAACTAAGGCTAGCTGAAGTTGATTTTTTCCGAACCGAAACCGCAGATCTCGGCACCGCAATAGGCCAAATTCACTCAACTTTTATTTTGGCTCAAAATAGTTCAGGCGTTGTAATTATAGACATGCATGCGGCTCATGAAAGAATAAATTTTGAGATGCTTAAAGAACAATGGAAGAAAGGACAAATTCAAAAGCAAAAAGCGCTATTTCCGATAGAAATATCTGTAAATGAGTTCGAAGCCGAGGAAATAGAGCAAAAGAAAGAAAATCTAACTCTGTGTGGATTTGAAATTGAGAGGATAGGCAAAACAACTATAACAATCAAAGAGTATCCATTCGTCTTCACGAAAAGAAGTATATCTGAAGCAGCAATGCTAACGATTAGCAATATATTGAAGTTTGATCTAACAGATAAAATAGATCCATATGCCTCTAAATTATTAGCAGACATGGCATGTAAAGCGTCGTTAAGAGCTTATGACAGAATTACAATCGACGAAATGAATAATATTATCAAAAAAATTGAATCGACTGAGAATAGCGCCTATTGCTCGCATGGCAGACCAGTATGGCGTTACATGTCGATTAAAGAATTGGATAAACTGTTTTTACGTGGTCAATAAATTAATGCAGCATCATATTGCGATTAAATTTAATTACTGCCTCAAGGTCTTTGGCCTTCTGGAGTAAACTATTTTTCTCAAGTGCCAATCTTTTAAGTTCCGAAAGTGCGTACACCGCAGAAGGATAATCACTAATCGAAATTGAATACAATCCAGCACGATAGAAATGTTCTCCAGATTGTTTAATTAAACCATTTTTTTCTGATGTTAGAGCCAGTCCGACATGAGCCGAAACACTCTTTTTATTAATCGAAAGAGCCTTTTCAAAATTTGTTAAGGCCTCTAGATAATTACCAAGTCGCAAGCTAGTGATTCCCAGGCCGTTATAATAGTCACTTTGACTAGCATCGATTTGTATAGCCTTCAAAAAAAACTCTTTAGCAACCTCAAACTCTCCTTTTTGCATCTGAGCCTTTCCGGCAAGAAATAAAAATTCACTGTTTTCAGGGTCTTGCACTAGCAATTGGTTAGTGATCATTTTGGCTCCATCAAAATCATTAAGTTCAATTGCAAGACGAAGATCTAACGCGCTATAAACATGTGCCTCTTCAGTTGATTTTGCTGTTCCTGAACTTAATTGAGGGCCCCGATCAATTTTATCAAGAAACTGGTCTAATTGTTCAACCAACTTCCTGCTTACAGACCCTACTAATTGAACGGCGATTTCTTCCTTCCTATTTTTCGAGGCGAAAAAAATTCCTGTCAGTGCACCGATCGGAGTAAAAGGAATCGCGCCTGCATCACTTTTACCGTTCTCTAGCTCAGACCAGACCAACTCACCTTTATCGTTAAATAAATCTAAGCGCATGACTATTTCTGTAACTGAATAAGTCAAAAGGAATTTATTAGAAAATTTAATTATCTCGCCTGTTACGTAAAAATCACAATTGAGTTCCTCAAGCGCATTAAAAAAATCTAAACTACCATGTTTCTTTAACACTTCATCCACCACTGCAATCTCAATATCTTTGTATCCTAAAGGTGCTAATTGTCCATAAATAGATTTGCGACCAAGTTTTTCCTTTGACAAATTTGCAAAATGAGCTGGATCCGAGGAATCAACAAACTTTCCTACCATAATACAATTTTGGTGTATTGACGCGGTATTTCTAAATTTAATAGTGTCAGCCTCAATAATTTTTTGGCTTTTATTTCCATTGGAGGAACTCGAGCAGCCCGAAACAGCTATCAAACATGATAAAAAAATTAAAAAAATAAAATTAGTAAAAAGCAAATTCATTATTCAAAGTCTTCAAATGGTCTAGATTGTTCTGTACAGATTAACTTGGTCTTCTCAAATTGTTATACTGCTAGGAATTACCCAAATATTTTAGCGACTACGCAGTCTTTTTTATAGTTTAAAAAAATTAATCTAGGAATTTCAATGGGCAGAAATAACATATCATTCTATCCAGCGCTAATGGCAGGCTTCTCAGTCGTTTTAGTCTGCGCTAACTTTATTGGTCCGGCGAAAGTCTGCGAAATAGATTTGCCAATAACCCTACCAATCCTAGGTTCTGTTTTAATCTTTGGAGCCGGCAACATCTTTTTCCCAATCAGTTATATTTTTGGCGACATACTCACAGAAATTTATGGATATGCCAAAGCCAGAAAGGTAATCTGGGTAGGCTTCGTTTCCATAATTTTTGCCAGTATAATGGCGTTCATAATCATTAACTTACCACCCGCAAAGAACGAGCCTCATAATCAGGTGCTCCAGCCAGCCCTCGAACTTGTTTTTGGTTCTACTTGGCGAATAGTGTTAGGTTCAATTTTAGGTTTTTGGGTCGGCGATTTTATAAATGCTTTTGCGATGGCTAAAATTAAAGTCATTACTAGCGGTAGACATCTCTGGTTTAGGACGATTAGTTCGACCATCTTCGGCCAAGCTGCCGACAGCTTAATTTTTTATCCAATAGCGTTTTGGGGGATCTGGAATACAGACACCATGCTAAAAGTGATTCTGTTCAACTTTTGTTTTAAAGTGTTTGTCGAGATCATAATGACCCCGTTTACTTACGCGGCGGTTAATACAATTAAGCGACGAGAAAATATCGATCACTACGATATCAAAACAAACTTCAATCCTTTTTCATTGAAAAATCATTAGTATAATCAAAATTTTTGTTCTTTTATCCAGCTGATCAATGACTCTCCAACCTCGCCTGATTTAGTACCTAACGCAATGTTTGCCTTTAAAAAACCTAGTTTTGAACCACAGTCAAACCTTGTTCCATAGAACTCAAATGCATTAATATCTTCTAGCTTTAAAAGTTCAGAAATACCATCGGTCAATTGAATTTCACCTCCGCTACCCGGGGGCAATCTACCTAGAATTTCCATTACCTTGTAAGACAATATATACCTGCCAACGACACCGAGGTCGCTTGGAGCAGACTCAAACGGCGGTTTTTCAACAATTGTTTTTATCTTGCCCAGTCTATCTTCAAAATTTTCGATTTCGATCACGCCGTATTTACTAATTTCTGGACCCTTAACTCTCTCAACCGCTAAAACAGACTTGCCCGTCTGGTTATATATATCCATCATTTGTGATAAACAACCACAACTATCTGAATCAATAAGATCATCAGGCAGAATTATCGCAAAAGGCTCGTTACTTATTACAGGACGTGCACAATGTATCGCGTGCCCCAAGCCCAAAGCAGTTGGTTGCCGTATAAAAATGCAGTTAACAAATGAGGGGACTATTGCTTGAACTGAATCAATTAAAAGTGTTTTTTGTTTGGCCGCAAGCTCGGCTTCTAACTCATATGCTTTGTCGAAATGATCTTCAATCGACTGCTTGTTCCGCCCAATGATGAATATTATATCTTTAATGCCTGCCGCAACGGCCTCTTCTGCTGCATATTGAATTACTGGCTTGTCAACAATAGGAAGCATCTCTTTTGGGTTCGCTTTAGTCGCGGGTAAAAATCTGGTTCCGAATCCTGCCGCTGGAATTACGACTTTGGTTATTTTTTGCAAACATCCCTCCTTAACTGTAATTTTTTTAGTCTAGTTGCGAAATCTCTCTTAAGATTCTAATTATTTTTTCTTCATTAAAATCATTGATCGCGAAGCGTGCATCTTTTAATTTATCTGAAAGAACGGTCCATCTCAAACTTTCCACATTTGATAAAAACAATTTATCATTATTAGTGGGCTGCAATTGTTCAAAATCAAAAAATAATTCTTCCATCAACTTTTCTCCTTCCCTTAAACCCGTAAATGTAACCTCGACAGATCTTCCGGATAACTTAATCATTTGTTCAGCCAGAAAAGTAATGGACACCGGTTCGCCCATGTCCAAAACGAATACCTCGCCTCCCACTCCGACCGAACTTGCCTCCATTATTAGCTGGCACGCCTCTGGTATACTCATAAAATATCTAGTTGCCTCAGGATGCGTTACCGTAACTGGGCCGCCCTTTGCAATTTGTTTTTCAAACAAAGGTACAACGCTTCCAGCAGAATTTAAAACATTTCCGAATCTCACTACCATAAAACGAGTTTTAGACCTAGAATTTAAACTCTGCACAATTAGCTCAGCGAATCGTTTCGATGCACCCATTATATTAGAGGGTTTAACCGCCTTATCAGTTGATATAAGGACAAAATTCCCGACACCGTGCTCACTTGAAATTCGCGCAATAGACTCAGTTCCTAGTACATTATTAGAGACTGCTACCCTAGCTTGATTTTGGAGAATCGGGACATGCTTGTAGGCTGCCGCGTGAAAAACGACATCAAATCGATCAGCTCTAAATAAATTTTGCAGTAGTGTTTCGTCGCAAACATTTCCCAACACGAATTTAACCTCGGTATCCGAGTGCTGGATTAAATCATGTTTTAGCTCGTGCAAACCCAACTCGCTTTGATCAATTATCGTTAAAGAAGATAAGTTAATTCTGAGTAATTGACGACAAAGCTCCTTGCCGATAGAACCCGCACCTCCTGTGACCAATATCTTTTTTTCGGAAAGAAAAGCCTGCATTTGTCTCCAGTCTAATGCGATCTGTTCTCTTCCCAATAAGTCATCAATCGAAACTTCACGCATTAAACCTAAGTCAACCCGACCTTCAACAATATCGTTTAGCTTTGGCAAGGTAAGAAATCTTACAGTTGTTGAGGAACACCTTTCGATAATAACTCTCATCTGCGACGCACTTGCGGTAGGAATCGCTATAATAACCAGTTGTATATCAAACTCTTGAACCAACCTGGGAATGCTCGGAACGCCACCAATAATAGGAATCCCGTGAATCACCGAGCCTTTTAAATTAACGTCATCGTCAATGAAACCAATTGGATTGTAGCGTGCCTCTCTTAACATATCACGAGCTATAGATTCTCCTGCCCTACCTGCACCAACGATCAAAGTCCTAATTCCCAAGTGTTTATTCAGTCTTCCACCATTGTCTTTAATAAGACGATAGGCGAATCTAGGCGCGGTCAAGAATCCAATCAAAAAAAGTGGATATAAAATAATCGTGGTCCTAGGTATAAATTCAAGTCGATTTGTTATAAATAAAATAACAGATATAATTGCGATTCCAAAAACTGCAGATTTAATAATGTTGAGAATATCTTGCAAACTAGCAAATCGCCAAATACCTTTATAAAGGCCAAAGCTTATATTCATTGAACTTTGTGCTAACAGGACGATCGGTAACGCCGAAACAATTGTAGCGTAGGTCTCACTCGGGGGATTCTCGAAATTGAATCTAATAAAAACAACCAAGAACCAAGATATACAGGAAACCGCCAGATCGTGAATAAATACCAGTGCTTTTTTAAACATTGTTTTTCAGGAAGTTAGCGTCCATTAACTTGATATTTAAATAGTACCAGATAAACGAACTTATACCGAATGACATTAAAAGGTTTAAAGTTCGATATTCATCAAAATAAATAACAGCCGCACTAATCGGAAGAAATAGAAAAATATGCATAATAAATAAATTGATATTCAACTGAAAAGGCTTTAACCCTTTTTCAATAAGTTGCTGGTATACATGCTCTTTATGCGGCCGCCACCATTTTTTTTTGGCAATCATACGTTTAGTCAGGGTGAAGATAGAATCTGACAAGAAAGGAGTTAATATTACTAAAGAAAATGGATATCCAATTTCCTGATACCCATAAAACCCTACCAAAAGCATTTGAGAGGCAATAAAGTAACTTCCGGAATCTCCCATAAATATTTTGGCCGGCGGCCAATTATGGATTAAAAATCCGACGAGAATACTGGTTAACGCCAAACAATAGAGCGCCAATGCCTCAGCGTCGCAGAAGAGAAAGACTATTGCATGAAAGGCAAAAAAAATAATCCCTTGGGAAGCGGCAAAACCATCTGACCCGTCCATAAAGTTAAAAAGATTTATATGGAGTAATGAAATTAATGAAAAAATTAAGAGATACAAGAATAAACTGTAATCACTAATCAACGGTAAATTAATGGGTAATGCTTGTTCAACTAACGTGTACCAACATAATGCCGCAAGAATAAACTGTCCCAATAACCGCACTCGTACTTTTTGAGGCTTAATATCATCCAAGCCACCCAATAAGGCTATGCCCAAAGAAAAAACCAACCAATTAAAGGTAAGAATCTCTTCGAAATCGTGTAAGAAATTAAAAGAAAAAAATATTAGAATAAAAACAAAACCACCCGCTGTCGGTTTTGGGCTAGTGTGCAAACTCCTCTCTTTTGGTAAATCTGACACTGAAAAAAAAGAAAGAATTTTCACAGCGAGGCCGGTCAACAAGTAGCTTGTGACCGCTACTAACGAAACTAAAAAAATAAAATGATTAATCATGGATAGATTTCCTAAAAGAATGTCAGCATCGAAAAAAAATCATCTCCCAACACAAAAATAAGAAAAACCATGGCTCTCTACCACGTCGCGCTCATAAATATTCCTAAGATCAATAAAAACACTGCCTTCCATAATTCGCTTCAACATATTTAGATCAAGGCCTCTGTACTCGTTCCATTCGGTCATTATAAGCAACGCATCAGAGCCCTCTATGGCATTTAACATGTTTTTACAGAAGATAGTACCGGCCGGAAGAGCCTGCTTTGCGGCATCCAATCCTTTTGGATCATGAACTTTAATCTTTAAACCTGCTTGCAACAAATGGGGCAAGATATATAGCGATGGCGATTCCCGAATATCATCAGTTTCCGGCTTAAATGTTAAACCAAGCACGGAAACCGTTTGCTGATTAACCGAAGGACCTAACGCGGACATAATTTTATCAACCATTTTTAGTATTTGATTATTATTTGCTTCAATCGTAGCCCTGACGATGCCAAGCTTATGCCCGCTTTCTTCTGCAAAAGAAAGCAAAGCTTTTGTGTCTTTTGGAAAGCATGAACCACCATAGCCAGGTCCAGGATGTAAAAATTTTGAACCAATCCTCCTGTCCATACCCATACCTTTTGCAATATCATGAACATCAGCTCCAAGTGTTTCGCAAAGGTTTGCAATTTCGTTAATGAAGCTAATTTTGGTAGCTAGAAAAGCGTTTGAGACATATTTAATAAGTTCAGCACTCTCAAGATTTGATATTAAGATCGGAGTCTCTCTAAGGTTCAACGGCCTGTAAAGCTCCACTAATTTATTCTTAGCTTTTTCAGATTCAACCCCTATCACCACACGATCTGGGCGCATGAAATCTGATATAGCTGCTCCCTCTCTCAGGAACTCAGGATTGGATGCTACATCAAAGTCTGCATCCGGATTCTCTTGTTTTATAAGCTCCCTGACCTTCCTAGCAGTCCCGACTGGGACCGTTGATTTGTCAACTATTACTGTATAACTGTGCAAATAAGCAGCTATTTGTTTTGCGGACTCGAAAACATACCTCAAGTCTGCTATCCCATCACCTCGATGGGTAGGCGTCCCTACAGCAATAAAAACCAAATCAGCCCTCGGAACGAAATCCTCAAGAGCATTAGAGAACATTAGCTTATGTTGTTTCACATTTTTTTTGACGAGCTCATCAAGACCCGGCTCGAAAATTGGAATCTTTCCTTCGTTAAGATTTTTTATCTTTTCTGAATCAGAATCAATGCACACTACATTTGCTCCAAACTCGGCAAAACAAGCGCCGGAGACTAGCCCGACGTAACCAGTTCCGACCATTACGACTTCCATGTTCTAAGTTCCTCCAAATAGATATCAAATAACCACTAGTCAATAATAGATGCATGTTTTAGATATTTATAGTATAACCGATTGCGCTTACAATAGTTTTGCACTACAAATGATTTGGGGCGATTTAACCAAATACACAAGATCATAACTTGCTCGACTCAGGAAATACGGTAAAACTCCTTATACCAAGCCAGAAATCTTGATATCCCTGTTTCTAGATCAGTTTTAGGTAGATAGCCAGTCATTTTTTCCAGTAGTTCAATATTGGCGTGGGTATCATGAACATCTCCAGGTTGCCGAGGCATGAAGTTTAACTTCGCTTTTCTTCCTAAGGCATTTTCCAAAATTTTTATCATTTCTAGAAGTTCTACCGGTCGGCCGTTGCCTATATTGAATATTTGGTAAGGAGGTGAAATTGATTTATCAGGCTCATCTGGCGGTCTTGATGGGACTAGGTTTGAAGCTGCTACTAATCCATTAATAATATCATCTATGTAAGTAAAGTCTCGTTTATGATTTCCATCATTAAAAACGTCAATCGGTTCGTTAGCGATTATATTTTTTGTGAAACGAAAAAGAGACATATCAGGTCTCCCCCACGGGCCGTAGACCGTAAAAAACCTAAGTCCTGTTGTAGGTATATTATATAAGTCACTATAGACTCGAGCCATAAGCTCGTTTGAAATCTTTGTAGCCCCATAAAGTGATAAAGGTTTTTCCACTCGATCATCCTCTGAGAAAGGCAACACAGTATTTCCCCCATAAACAGAGCTAGATGAAGCGTAAATTAAATGCTGAACCTCAGATTTTTTACATCCCTCAATGATATTTAAAAACCCATTTATATTGGATTCAATGTAAGCATGTGGATTAGTCAGAGAATAACGCACCCCCGCTTGAGCGGCTAGATGAACAACAGTTGTAGGTTTCAGAGTATTAAAAAGCTCCCTCACTAAAAACCTATCTGAGATATCGATTTTCCTAAAATCGAACAATGGATTAGCGCCAATTCGGCTTAATCTGGCTCGTTTTAAAGCAACATCATAATAGTCGTTAAGGTTATCCACTCCAACCACTTTTTCACCCTTGCTTAAAAGTGCTTCTGCCATATGATAACCAATAAAACCTGCTACTCCTGTTATTAAAGTAGTCATAAGTACAATTTCCTCCGAAAACAGGCTAACGTTTTCAGTTTAACACAACAATATTGGAGAATTACCTCAATGAAAGATTAATCTGTTACTATTTACAGACCTGAAACTTAATATTAATAAAAAACTCTTCTAAAGGACGTAAACAGTGGAAAAACAACCAGAGGGACTCGATGCATTTACGATTGATACTGAAAATTTGTATAAGGAAGAATCGATTACTGATCTTAAAGCGGCAACCATTAGAAAAATGGTTCCTATTAAAATTGATGGTTCTGCCGATGAAAAAAGGCCAGTAAAATTTATTGGAGATACGACATTAATGACTCAAATGGGTCCAATCCCTGTTCAATTTCCCATTGAAGCAGATAACCTTGAATCAGCTTTCGAGCTTTTTCCTGAAGGAATAAAAACTGCAGTGGAAAAGTTAAATGATAGGGCAAAGGAAATGGCAAGAGAAGAAGCGTCTAGAATAGTGGTGCCAGGACAGCAGGGTCCGCAAAATATGTCTCCTGCACCTGGAGGTAAATTCAGAATAGATTAAGGAACCTCACGCCATAGTGAAATATAACCATACACTTGAAATCAAGGGCCTAAAACTCCAGAGAGGACTCAAGCTGATTCTCTCAAACTACAATCTAACTGTGAATGCGGGACAAGCGATTAAAGTTTCAGGTCCAAATGGGTGTGGAAAAACTTCTTTGTTACGCACGATAGCTCGACTAAATAGGATGAATGAAGGAAAATTACTAGTAACCTCTAACGCCGAAACCAAGCCACTGTCCCAGAATTTGGTTAACTTTATAGGACATAGTCCATCCATAGCTTCGGACCTTTCGATAGAGCAATATTTAAAATTTTATTCCGAAATAACCGACGGAAAAGTCAAATACCACTCAATAGAAGACTCACTCAGCATTTTTAAAATACAAACTCCTCTCCAGTTGAATAAAAACCTATCAGCTGGGCAAAAACAAAGATTGTCACTCTGTAAATTGCTACTTTTTGAGGCGCCAATATGGATATTAGATGAACCTTTTAACAGTTTAGATGTTGAATCACAGAAAATATTAGAGATTCAAATAGAAGCTCACTTGAAAAATGGGGGAATAGTAATTTTGACGAGTCACCAGTCTTTCAATAAAGAGGAAAAATTTAAAAAAATTTGTTTAGAACAAATATCATGAAATTATTTTTCACTCTATGTAGCTTCGAGTTAACACGTTATTACGCCAGCTTAACGGATATATTGAACTCCGTTGCTTTTTTTGCATTAATAATTATCATAAGTGCAGTCTCGGCAGGACCAACTTTTACCAATAACGATTATTTAGTCATAGGATCCATATGGACTGCTTCTGTTTTGTCGTGCGTTCTCACTCTAGATCTGATTTTTAATAAAGATTTTAGAGAGGGCACAGCGGATCTGTTTATATTATGCCCCGTCTCCCTCGAGATCCTATCACTGGCAAAGGCTTTTTCTTACTGGCTCACTAATTGCTTAAGCATAATAACGGTTGCAAGTTTTACATTTTTGTTGATGGGCTTTAAATTCGAATTTATTCTTAATTTTCTAGTCTGCATATCACTAGTAACCCTTACAATGAGTTTGATTGGCGTTGCGTTAAGCGCACTAACTGCAAACTCAAGAAACGGTACTTTGTTATTAACAATTTTAGTGTTTCCTATGATGATTCCCCCAGTGATATTCGGCACCAGTTCCTCCCTGAATGCGTACAATGGTTTAGACGTTTCAAATGAAGTATTATTTCTAATTGGTTTTTTCATGTTGCTGCTTTCTACTCTACCCTGGGCGAGCGCAGCAGCTATTAAAACAAGGATTCATTAATTATGTTTAAATTGATAAAAAATTTTCTAGCACTCGAGTCTTTTTATTTTTTTGCAAGAAGAATTCAAAAACCTTTGCTTTTTTTTACAATTGTCCTTATTGCGGTGGGACTCTATAGCGGTTTATTCCTAGCTCCACGAGACTACCAGCAAGGAGATGCATTTAGAATTATTTATGTCCACGTTCCAGCAGCATGGTTGTCACTATTTGTCTATATTTACATGTTATTAGCGGCGTTTACCGCATTAGTGTGGAAATTAAAAATTGCCGAAATAGGAATAAGAGCAGCCGCTCCAATAGGCTTTTGTTTCACGGCTATTGCTCTGGTAACAGGATCAATCTGGGGCAAACCAATGTGGGGAACCTGGTGGGTTTGGGATGCTAGATTAACGTCAGAGCTTATCTTGCTTTTAATCTACGGGGGCATTATCGGTATAGCGAATAGCGCCGAAGATCCCAGGATCGGCTCAAGGTCAGCAGCTGTTGTTACTTTAATTGGAGCAATTAACATCCCGATAATTCATTATTCTGTTGAGTGGTGGGCGACGCTACACCAAGGACCCACAGTGTCTAAATTCGACAATCCATCAATTGAACTTTCTATGTTGATCCCTCTGATCATAATGACTATTGGGTTCATAGCATATTTTGTACTTATTTTGATGATAAGGATGCAAAGTGAGATAATTCGCTATGAACGAAATGCTAGTTGGATTCGTAAGGAAATTAGCTAACTATTATAAACCGGGGCTATGTTTTGCAATATATCGAATATATTCTTAGTGCATTTATATTCACGTTTGCTGGAATGAGTATTTTAGGGTTAATTTCTCAGATAAACCTGCAAAATACCAAAAAATTAATGTGGGAAATGCTACAAAACGAGAATAACAATGAAAAAAAGAACTAAACGGATATCAGGAATAGTACTCGGAATGATTGGAGCTAGTGTAGCGGTTTACCTAATCTTATCAGCATTTGAAAGTAACCTTATGTATTTCTACAGCCCCACTGAAATAGCAAATGGAGATGCAAAAAGTCGACAATCTTTTAGGGTTGGGGGCCTAGTGGTTGAAAACAGTATATCAAGGGCACCAAATTCACTTGAAGTAAGTTTCGTTCTTACTGACTTAAAATCAACTCAAACAGTCCGTTATACTGGAATACTGCCGGATTTATTCCGTGAGGGGCAAGGAATCATAGCTAACGGCTCTATGGGGTCAGATGGAACATTTAATGCTTTTGAGGTTTTAGCAAAACACGACGAGAATTATATGCCTCCTGAGATAGCAGACACCCTTCACACAGAAAAGCTTCGCGAACCAAAATGATTCCAGAACTCGGAGCATTTTTTTTAATTCTATCGCTTAGCCTCGTGCTAATTCAAATCTCCTCTCTTTTGATAGGAGTTCAATCAGATTCAACCATTTGGATCACTTTGGGCAAAAGAGCTCTTTATATCCACGCTTTAGCAATAATTGCATCTTTCGTTATTTTATCATATTGCTTTGCTTCAAATGATTTTACCGTCAAGTATGTCGCCATGAATTCAAACACCTTATTACCCCTCCAATATAGGTTGTCAGCGGTTTGGGGCGCTCATGAGGGCTCTCTATTATTATGGATTATGATTTTGTCAATTTGGATAGTGGCTTTTGCATTCTTTAGCTCCTCTCTACCGAGAAAATTCGTAGCATGGACCCTAATATTTGCGGGGATTATAAGCTTAGGCTTCCTTTTATTCTGCTTGTTCACCTCAAATCCTTTCATAAGGCAAATCCCTCCACCGTCGAATGGCGCCGACCTAAATCCCTTATTACAAGATTTTGGTTTAATTATTCATCCTCCTATGCTGTATATGGGATATGTAGGGTTCGCTATTTCTTTCTGTTGTGCGCTAGCTTCACTAATGCTAAACGAGTACACAAATCAATGGGCGGTCTGGGCCAGAAAATGGACGCTATTAGCATGGGCTTTTCTAACTATAGGAATCGCTTTGGGCAGTTGGTGGGCGTATTACGAATTGGGGTGGGGTGGCTGGTGGTTTTGGGATCCCGTCGAAAATGCTTCATTAATGCCTTGGTTAGTAGGAACTGCACTGATTCACTCTTTGAATGCTACCGCTAAAAGAGGGGTGTTCGCAGGATGGTCGCTTTTGTTAGCTATATCAGCTTTCGGGCTAAGCTTACTAGGTACGTTCCTAGTTCGCTCGGGTGTGTTAACATCCGTGCATGCATTTGCCACTGACCCCGCTAGAGGGATTTTTATTTTACTATTTATTGTTATAGTTGTGGGAGGCGCTTTTTTAATCTACGGACTTAAAGCCAGCCAGATAGATGATGAGGGATATAAATTTGCATCACGAGAATCGTATCTTCTTTTAAATTCAGTGGTATTAAGTGTAGTAACTGCTACGATTTTGTTGGGAACACTTTACCCACTTGCAATGGATGCCTTAAATTTAGGAAAAATTTCTGTAGGACCTCCATATTTCAATGCGGTCGTTATTCCAATCATGGCCCCCCTTATGATTTTTCTAGGTATAGCGCCGCTGGCAAAGTGGCGCCACGATAATTGGATATTCACCCTAAAAAAACTCAAACTACCGCTTTTAGGAACAATACTCTTCTCAATCGCTGTTCTACTCATGCTAGTCGAGAACCTAACCATTATGGCTGTCATAGGAACCGTCTTATCCTTCTGGGTCATCGCTACTAGCCTGGCCACTTTGATTAGTAAGGAAAATAGGATTTCTGTAAAGCGGCTCGATGGAGCCATCATTGGACGTACTATTGCTCATATTGGTTTTGGACTCTGCGTCATTGGCATAACCCTGGTAAGCTATTACGAGAACACTTCCCACCTAAAAATGGAGGTTGGAGATAAAACACAACTCGATGAGTATAGCTTTAAATTTGCCTCGCTCGATAATGTGAAAGGCCCAAACTATGAAGGTGTCAAAGCTACTTTCGAGGTGACCAACAACAAAGAAACATATCAAGTTTCGATTCCCGCGGAAAAGCGATTTTACAACACCCGCGGGATGACGATGACGGAAGCCGGTATAGACGCTGGCTTGCTTAAAGATATTTATATATCTTTAGGAGAAAAAATTGGGGCGGAATCTTGGAGCGTCAGACTAAATATTAAACCTTTCGTACGATTTATTTGGCTAGGGGCGATCCTCATGGCGGCAGGAGGGCTCATAGCAATGAGCATCACATCAAAGAGAGTTAAGCCGTGAAAAAAAAAATATTTTTCATAATTCCACTTACGCTTTTCTTCGTTATGGTAGCCTTCCTAATTGTTGGGTTGCAGTTAGACCCTAGGAAAGTTCCTTCCCCTTTAATAGGAAAACAAATTCCACAATTCAACCTCCTCGAACTGAGTGCTAACGAAACATTCATCACAAATAAAGATTTACCTTCAACACCTTATTTACTAAACGTATGGGCTTCGTGGTGTGGTGCCTGCCTTGAAGAACATCGATTGCTCAAGCAAATATCCGAATTAGGTTCCTTAAAAATTGTTGGGCTCAATTATAAAGACGATTACTCGGAAGCAACTAAATGGCTTCTTAGATATGGCGATCCTTACATACAAAAAATATTTGATCCCGAGGCACGTCTTGGGCTCAATTTAGGGGTTTACGGCGTTCCAGAGACGTTTTTAATTGACGAGAGCGGAACAATCGTTTACAAACATATTGGTCCGTTAACATTTGAGACATATAGCCTCCTTCTCCAACAGTTGGAAAGTAAGAAACTATAATTCTAATGAAGATCATAAAAATTTTGATACCAACGTTACTCTTGGCTGCTATATCCATCTCTTTTGCGTCCGACAAAATCTATTCTTTTGCAAATTCAAATCAAGAATTAATTTTTGAAAGTCTTCTTGAGGAATTAAGATGCCTAGTTTGCCAAAATCAATCACTTGCGGATTCCGGTTCTGGATTAGCAACTGACCTACGAGACGAAGTGTATCAGATGGTACTTGAAGACAACTCTCACCAAACTATTAAGAAATTTTTAGTCGAAAGGTATGGCAACTTTGTATTATATGATCCACCATTAAATCCAAGCACAAGTATTCTCTGGTTTGCACCTTTTTTAATGGCTATAATTGCTGTCGGGCTAATATTGTTTTTCTCGAATAGACCCAAGCAGAACTAATATGTTTTGGTTAATCGCAATAGTATCAACTACATTCGTAATACTTATTTTATTGTTACCAGCAGTTAAAATTAGTAAAAAAGATAAAATTATTGATTCGCCACAAGAGAATGAAATTCAAAAACTCAAAGATAAGATTAATTTTTATAAAATAGTATGTTTTCTTGTTGTCATCCCGATCACCTCATTTGGAATTTATAATATGATTGGGCTGCCCGACAGCCTTACGTTATCTGAACAAAGCTTCAAAGCAAACAGTCAGGAAGAATTCAACCCTGAAAAACATTCTAAACAGATAGAACAAGTGCTGGAGCAAGACCCAGATAACCCCAATCTTCTTGAACAAATGACGAAAGTTTACATGGTCAGAGGAGACTACGAAAAAGCCGTAGAATTTGCTAATAAAAGGGTTAATTCGAGTCCAAACGATAGTAGTGCACTAACGCAACTAGCTGATGCGATGGCCATGCTAAAAAAGGGAAATATTGATTCAGAGGTCATGCAAATTTTAGATAAAGCGATTAGTTTAGATAACAGAAATCCTGTAGCACTCACTCTTTCTGGCATAGGACATCAACAAAAAGGTGAGACAGCTAATGCAATATCTCAATGGAATATGGCTGTAACAAACCTGCCCCTTAATTCAGAGTTAAGCACAAGAGTAAATGAACTGATTCAGGATGCCCAAAATCAACTGGGCTCAAATCCGAAGAGCCCTCCTGATAAAGTAATTGCCAATATTGAAATTAAAATAAAGCCAAAACTAATTGAAAGAATAGACTTGGACTCTACAATGTTTGTTTTCTTAAAATCAAATGAAAAATCGCCACCGCTTTTCGCTATCAAAACAAAAGCACCAAAAAATTTTCCTGTTCTGATAGAGTTTACAGAACAGAACGCTATGCTAGGGAATGCAAGTATGCAAAAAATAGATTTCTTATATGCTGTCGCCCGAATCAGCAGGACCGGCTCGCCTCTTGGTAGCATAGGCGACATTGAGGGTAAATCTGAAATTTTCGAACCAACCTTAGATACAAAGATTATTACAATAAACAAAGTGTTAGGTAATGAAGAATAAAGTGAAAAATTTCAGTTCATCTAAAAGACTTTTTTTAAAAAAATCGTTAAGCTTGGCAAGTTGCGGGTTGTTTGTGAGCCCACCACTTTTCTATATTAAAAAAGTACAATCAGTCACTAAAAAAACCCTGGCATCAAGTATTGAAGAATACACCGAAGGTAAAATTAAACATACAGACGTTATATCCGCAAAAAATATCTCGTACTTGGAAAATCTAGTTGATCCCTCAACTTATAAGGAGGTTATGTTTGAAAATAGGGAGTTTCTTCTTTCCCCCTCAGAAAACGATCATGAAACCCTTTTCCCTCCTTTCTTTTATCAGGCAACAAGAAATAATAGAAATAAATTGAGCATTAACGAACAAAATAATGTTGTTGACAAGGCTGGCGCTGAATGGACAGGCGGACTACCCTTCCCGACTACCAAGTCGGCAAAAGAGATAACCTATAACCTAGCTCTGGGTTGTAACAGACATGATCAAGCCGTTAACGCTATCAATGGTAGTATTATCGACAAAAACGGCAATGTTGAACAAAGTTTTGATATGGTCTTCGCTTCACAGCAATTAAGTGGCATCTGTAATCCTTCAATTAATGATTCAATCGAGGATAAAACACGGTACAAACATCTTTTGAAATATAATGCGGTATGGTTTTCTGAACCTGAAGAGCTCAAAGGACTTACTTTCACGAATAAATGGTTCAAAGATCAATATAAGTTTCCTGAACTTTACTCTTTTAGTCCAAATACAAGAAGGATGACGAAGCTTGCCAACTCCAGGCGCTTAAGCGAAATAATTCCTAATATAAATTTTTCACTATCAGATGCTTATGGATTTGGAGATCCATTTGGTGTCTGGGGCAATTGGAAGATAGTTTATAAGGGCCCATTCTTAGTATCAACGCAGCACAATTGGAGACCTGACCTACCAAATTGGGATTTACCTATTACCGGGGGCTTAAAAGGTCAAAGTTATTATCTAGTCAGAAAGCAATATGTCCCAAACATTATCGTGATAGATATAACTCCTACTGGATATAGAAATCCTGGTTTTGCAAAAAAAAGAATTTATATCGATAGCAGAAATATGACTCCGGCAAAAATTTTATATTATGACCAAAGTAATAATATTATAAAAAGCATTGAGATCGGATATTCACAATTAAAAATAAACTCATCAATACAACCAACCATTAGAAATGCGCCAATACTGACCAGTCTGAAAAAACCCGATTGGAATTGGAGTTGGTACATATGTAAGAATCATCGGACAAAAAAAATTGGTAGATTCCATCTAGCAGAGAGCTGCACCGGAGGTTGGAAAACAACCTCTGACAATATTACGTTAAACGGAACTCCGGACGAATTTATTGAAAAGTATATGACGCAAAAGGGAATTCGTAAATTATTCGGTTAAACCTTTTCTAAAGGCAACCATCCAAACACCAATCACAACCAGAATTGTCCCGTAAAAATGAAACAGCTGAAATCGGTCCTGGAAAATTAAAATAGAGGCTAAAGCGCCGAAGACAGGCATTAAATTAATAAATACCGATGCCTTATTAGCGCCAACATTAACCACAGCTTTGTTCCACAAAGTAGTAGCTAAGGCTGTTGGAAAAACAGCCATGAAGAAGATGATTAAAATTGCGGTCGGGTCAAACCAAAGTTGAACAACAGCCAAACCACTATGCATTAGAGTCAAAGGGAAAAGAATCAAAGCCGCCGAGAAAGAACTTGTCAGCATTATAATATGACCAGGAATTTTCATACTCCACTTTACTAAAAAAACTGTATATAAAGAATAAAATAAAACCGCTGCCAAAACTAAAATATCACCCAAATTAAATTTAAAATTAAAAATTAAATCGCTATTTCCTTTGGTTATTAAAATAAAAACCCCCACCAACCCTAATAAAATACCTAAATACTGTAGCCTTGATATGATCTCTAACCCAATGATAAGAGCTATTATCAGAGTAATTAACGGTTGCGACGCACCCAAAAGTGAGGCATTAAAAACCGTTGTGGAGTCAACGGACCAAACCAAGAATGTGGAGCCCAATGCTAGTAAAAAACCTAAAACGAATAGTTTCTGAATATTCTCTTGGATCATTTGCCCATGGCATTTAAGTTGTGAAAAGCAAAATATAAATAAAATTAAAGAACATATTACCCATCGAGAAAAACTCAACTCAAATGGCGTCATTAAGTTTGTTGCTGTTTTTGATACAACGAGACCGGAGGTCCAGAGAAACATCACAAAAACTAGGGCTGAATAAGAATTGGCGAGCATTTTGTTGGTCGAATCGTTTGATTAGTTAATCTCGTTGAGTATTTATTATATACTAATAAGGTCAACTTAAAAGAGGAGTCGTTATGATTATAAAAGGTATTAAGGACCTAGTACAAGAAGCTGAAGCAAATATTGAGACCATGTCGGTAGAAGAAGTTATAAGAGTCAAAGACGACGATAATACATTATTAGTTGATATTCGAGATATAAGAGAACTGTGGCGAGATGGAACTATTCCTAACTCAATTCACGCTCCTAGAGGAATGCTAGAATTTTGGGTTGACCCTAATAGCCCTTATTATCGCGAACAATTCGGCAGTGGAAAAAAATTTATATTCTACTGTGCGGGTGGTCTTCGCTCTGCGTTAGCGGCTTTTACGGTCAAAAAGATGGGGTTAGATCCAGTGGCGCACATGGAGGGCGGATATGCTAAGTGGGTTGAATCGGGCGGTACTACTGAGCCTAAAGAGCCCAAGTTTTAATGGGAGTTTTCCGGTTTTAATATATAACAACCTTTTTCATATTTACTAAAATAATAGTCGATATCAGGATGATTGATTGGGCCGCCAGATCTATCTTCCAACAGATTCTGCTCTGAAACATAAGCAATGTAACTAGTCATCTCGTTTTCGGCCAAAAGATGATAAAAAGGTTGATCTTTCTTCGGTCGAGTTTCTTCTGGTATTGACTCCCACCATTCTTCACTGTTACTAAAAGTTGGATCCACATCGAATATTATGCCTCGAAAAGGATAAAACCTATGCTTTACGACCTGGCCAATTAGAAATTTGGCTGTTCCTTTTAAATTCATAAAAACATTCTCTATTCTTTACTAGTCCACTATGTGCTCAATGAACAATGTGATTTTTTCTTGTAATCTTATCACGATTAATTATCAATCTAGATCGAACTGCATCCGTTGGAGCATCGATTATAGCTCTCTCCAAATCCTTTAATGCCCCTTCTTTGTCGCCGCTATTCAGAAACAGGGAAGCCCTCTCTATATACAACTGAAAATTTACATTCTCTATCAAAATCTGATAACTACAGTACTCTATAGCCTTATTGAAATCATTCTCTTTTATTGCAATAAATCTAAGATTATTAAGCATACGACTTACTATTTTTACCCCGTTTATCTCAACTAAGTAATTCGGATCAATAAAGCAACGTTGGTTATTAAGCATAGTCTCTGTTCCAACTTGAACCGCCTTTAAACCATGGGGATCAATCAATAAATCATTTAACTTTAGGAGAAAATGGCCAGGGAAATTGATACCTTTAATTCTAAAACCAAGCACATTACCAATTCCGATAATAACCATTGCAAGAGATATCGGTATCCCTATCCTATGTCTCAATACATATGCGATCGAGCTTAATTTTTTATCGTTAAAATCTAGAGCTCCCTCAAAACCAAACCTTTGCAAATCATCTAAGAAGGTAACAGTATCACCACTAACTCGCATTTTTTTAGCCAAGTCATTAAATTGGTCGTAGACCCAAGTCGTATTAAGATCATCATCAATAAGTCTAGAAACGAGTAAGCCTCCTTTTAAAGGATCCTGCTCTCCCTCCCTATAATCTTCAAATAGTTTTTTTAAAATTAATTCAGGCATTATTTTTTTTTTTTTTAAGATGCATTATACTCACTCCATATTAACAGATTTTGGAGCGATATCATGGCAGACCCAATTAAAGAAGCTAGCGATAGTGGCTGGATAGCAAAACACAGGGATTTATATCTAGAAAATGGTGAAGCCGGCCATATGTGGGATTCTGCAATAGCTGGCGGACCTGGGCCTATACCGACACTGCTTCTTTTCACTACCGGTAGAAAATCGGGTAAAGAATCAATAATGCCTCTTATTTACGGGGATATCGAGTCGGGGGTAGTCATAATCGCATCAAAAGGCGGCAATCCTAGCCATCCAGGCTGGTATCACAATCTTATGAATCAAAATGAAGTCAAAGTACAGGTTAAAAACGATGTATATCAGGCAAAGACCCGTATCATTTCCGGTAATGAAAGGGAAAGTGTGTGGAAAATGATGGCAGAACTCTATCCTCCCTATAATGATTACCAAGCAGCTACCGAACGTCACATACCAGTTATTGCATTAGAAAGAATCTAACTAATTATTTGGTAAAATCGACGTCAACTTGGGATAAGACTCTTTTATCAATTTGGACTTTGAAACTATTTAGTGCCATAGAGACTAAATTATATTGGCCGACGGTAAAGACAAGGTCTATTAGTTGCTTCTCTGAATAGTGTTTCGCAAGACTCGACCAAGTTTTATCAGTAATAGATGCGTGCTGGTGGAGCTCATCTACAGACCTTATGATCAGTTGCTGTAACTCATTAAGCTTAGTGCTTTCCTCGCCTTTCTTTATCTCTTCAATAATGACATCATCCAGCCCAACTCGTCTGGCAATGACGACATGCTGAGCCCACTCATATTCACATTTACACAGAAACCCTATTCTCAGGATAGCGATCTCTTTCTCCTTCGGTGGAATGGATGATTTAAACAAAATATGATTAGCGAATACCAGCCAACGTTTGAAAAGGGTTTGATGATTTAAAAGAGTTGTAAAAATATTCATGACTGATTTATCTTTTACAAAAGGTTGCATTATTTCATGGTCCTTCTCGTCCCAAAACGATTGTGATTTTGGATTTATTCTTGGTTGATTATCAGTAACCATAAATTTGCTCCTATATATTAAATATCAATCGATCGCTCTATCCATTTAGGCAAAACAATATTTGTGTTTTTTACAATCGTATGCAAACTATTATACGTCGTATTATCACACTGCCGGATTAAAGCTTCGCTAGCAGTACAGAAGTTAACGTGCTGATTAAATAAACATAGTATTGTATCATCACGTTTCATCTCTTGATAAACCGAAAACCCCTTATAATCTGACTTATAAATGAAAGAATGAACATCAATAAGCTGACCTAAAAAGGCCTCGGACAAATACCTTATATGAACATTCTTTGGTGAGAGTGCTAAATCTGCGCTACTGTTATTTTTTTTTTTCAAAATATGTTCCCAATATCGGTTTAAAGCCTGCTGAAAAGCATAATGGTAGTAAGATACGTTCATATGCTCGTTGTGATCGATCCACGTTTTTTCAACTTCAAAGTGACTAGTGAACATTATTACCTCGTTACGTATTATTATAATAAAATATTTAATATTTGTAATTAATCAATAGAGAGAAAAAGAATGAAAGCACTTTTAAGTGGAAAAATTGATGATAGATTTAGCCTAAATCTACAAACTACCGATGAGCCTACTATTGAAGATGATGAGGTGTTAATAAAAGTCATAGCCTGTGGCATTAATTATCCAGACACATTGATTATAAAAGATCAATATCAAATCAGACCGAAGCGTCCATTCGCGCCTGGAGGAGAAGTCTCAGGAATAATTGTAAACAAAGGCAAAAACGTTATTGGCTGGCATGAGAATGACCGAGTCATTGCAATCACTTCTTATGGAGGTCTAGCGGAATATGTATCCTGTAAAGCTGATAAATTAGTTAAACTACCGAATAGCATATCCATGGCAAATGGAGCAGGTTTCTTGTTCACTTATGGAACAGCTTATCATGCTCTACATGACCGAGGACGGCTAACTCCAAACGAAACGGTTCTCGTTTTAGGAGCTGCCGGTGGGGTCGGCTTGGCTGCAGTTGAGCTAGCCAAAGCCCATGATGCTTACGTTATTGGAGCGGTCTCCGACGATTTGAAAAAGAATGCGGTGCTAGAATCTGGTGCTGATCAGTGCTTCTTATACCCAAAAAATATGGTAGAACTTCCGGCAAAGTCACGCTCTGAAATTTTTAAAGAACAACTGGCGGGCAGGAGTCCAAATATCATTTTTGATATTGTTGGAGGTGCCTATTCCGAAGCCGCAATACGATCAATAGCTTGGGAGGGGAGGTTTCTAATTGTTGGCTTTCCTGGTGGTATCGCAAAGCTACCCTTAAACCTTCCGTTGCTTAAAGGCTGTGAATGTACTGGTGTTTTCTGGGGAACATTTTTCGAAAAAAGCCGGGCAAAAGCAAGAGAAAATCATGAGCATCTTGTTAGGCTTCTTGAAACAGGCAAGCTTAAACCAAAGATTTCCACAGTTCTCGGATTAGAAAATGCGGAGGAGGCGATTGAGCGATTAAAACGCCGTCAAGTTGTTGGCAAAGTGGTTGTTATGGTTTCACATTATTAGTTGAGATTATCGATTCATACCTAATCTAAATCTTCCTGGTAGAGCTCAAGTAAAAGTTTGTAAAAACTATAGATATCTTTAACACCGCAGAGCTCACGAATAGAGTGCATAGCAAAAGTGGGCAACCCTAAGTCAACGGTCTTCACGCCTAAGGCCGTTGCTGTAATAGGTCCAATCGTGCTACCACAGGCCATCTCATTATTACTTATGAAATATTGAATTGGAATTTTTCGTTTTTCAGCTAGATTTTGAATAATTGAACAGGTATCGGCATTTGAAGCATATGCTTGGTTGTTATTTATTTTAATCACCACCCCAGAGTTAATAATCGGCCTATGATTTTCATCATGACGCTCCGGAAAATTGGGATGTAAGCCATGGGCGTTATCAGCAGACACTAACATTGAAGATGCAATCGCTCTTGAATATAGTTCCGGAGTTTTACACACTCGGCCTAGTACATCTTTAAAAAAATTACCCTTAGCTCCAATATAAGATTGACTCCCTACCTCTTCATGGTCGTTACATATAAGCAATTTGTTTTGACTGGGCTTGCTATCTATTAAGGCTCGGCATGCGTAAAAGCAACTAACGAGGTTGTCTAATCTAGCGCTGGACACAAAGTCATCATTCATGCCAGTAACTGCTGGTGCTTGTGTATCGTACATAAACAAATCAGTAGTCAGCAAGCTCAAACCAGTCTTTATTTTTTCTTTCTTTTTTATTTCAGATATAAGCAAATCTTGGAAGTTGCTCCCCTCGCTCCGAGGGGCCAAAATAGGGCTTAACATTTTCTGCTTGTCTATAGAGCGTTTTTTATTAGCCTCGCGATCTAGGTGGATAGCGAGACTTGATAAAACTGCTAAAGGCTTCTTACAGTCGATGAGCATAGTTTTGATTTGGCCGGTCTTTGTTTTATAAACAATTTTTCCCGCGATTGATAAATCTCTATCAAACCACGGGTTTAACAAAACACCCCCATAAACCTCAGTATTTAATTGTAAATAACCAAACCTCTCTTTAGTTGCATTCGGTTTTAATTTAAGGCAAGGACTATCTGTGTGTGCACCGACAGCTAAAAAACCAGTATTCTCGCTAACTGCACGATTTAGTTCAATGGCTATTAGAGAGGAGTCACCTCTTATTACAAAGTATTTTCCATTGTTTTTGAGCGACCATTCATCTTTTTCTAAAATTTGTTCAAAACCAGCACTTTCGAGCATAGATTTAAGATTTTGCGTTGCGTGAAATGGTGTTGGTGAGTTTCGCAAAAATAAAAGGAAATCGGGGATTAAATTCTTTTTCATGATATTAGTATATTACCAAATTATTGTTTAAAAACTAAAAGATTGTATAAAATAAGAAACTAAAGAAAAATCTTGTCCGTACAATTAATATGAGCTCTGAGTTAAAAAGGTTAAAAGATTATAAGCCGTCCGATTTCTCAATAAACGAGGTATCTTTGGTTTTCGACATTAAAGAGGATAAAGTAACAGTTTCATCAGACATTTCTTTGATCAAAAATAATCTTAAAGCCAAACACCTCTATTTGGACGGAGAGGATTTAAAGATAATCGAGATAAAGATAGATAATCAAATACTCGATAAAAATGAATATACTTATAAGAATGACACGCTTAAACTAGCCATTAGTAAATCTCGTTGCTCCCTGCAAACGACAATCGAAATCGATCCCTACAGGAATACGAGATTGGAAGGGTTATATGCATCCAATACGGGCCTATTTACACAGTGTGAGGCAGAAGGTTTTCGAAACATAACGTTTTTTCTAGATCGACCGGATGTTATGGCAAAATATAAGACAAAAATTATTGCCGACAAAAAAAAGTTTCCGGTTTTATTAGCTAATGGAAATTTATGCTCAGAGGGTTCACTCGACGGCGGAAGACACTGGAAGACATACGATGACCCTTTCCCAAAACCTTCCTATTTATTTGCTCTCGTAGCTGCAAAACTTGATCATATCAGTGATTCCTTTAGAACAAAATCAGGGAAATTAGCCGAGCTTTTAATTTTCGTTGAGCCTGGAAAATTACACCTTACTTCTTTTGCAATGGACTCACTAAGAAATTCGATTAAATGGGATGAGGATGTATATGATCTGGAACTAGACCTAAAACAATATAAAATAGTCGCCGTCAGCGATTTCAATATGGGCGCAATGGAAAACAAAGGTTTAAATATTTTTAACACTAAATATATTTTGGCAGACTCCAACACGGCTACCGATCGAGATTTCATAATGCTTGATAGGGTGATCGCTCACGAATATTTCCATAATTGGACTGGTAATCGAGTCACTTGCAGAGATTGGTTTCAACTTAGTTTAAAGGAAGGCCTTACTGTTTTTAGAGATCAACAGTATGGCGCGGATCGGTATTCACATTCAGTGACTCGGATTCAAGAGGTCAGGCAGTTGAGGAGTGTGCAGTTTCCTGAAGATTCAGGGCCGATGTCTCATCCCGTTAGACCAAGTCAGTACTTAGAAATTAGCAATTTTTATACATCGACTATTTATGAAAAAGGCGCTGAATTAGTCAGGATGCTCAACACGATAATTGGCAAAGATAATTTCCATAAAGGAATGAAGCTATATTTCGAAAGGCATGACGGGGAGGCTGTGCGGATTGAGGAGTTTCTCTCTGCCATGCGCGACGCCTCAGGTCACAAATTAAGAAACTTTGAATCATGGTATGAAATTAAAGGAACTCCTATTGTTAAGGGCAAAAGCGTTTTTCACACAAGTAATAAAACCTTAGAAATCTGCTTTCGGCACATGAATCTAAAAAAAGGGGAGATGACCAGACCAATTCCTATCAAACTAGGATTAATTGACAAAGAAGGGTCTTCAATAAATATTACAGACCATCAACAAATAGATGAAAACGGGTCGATTTTATTTATTCTCGATAAAGAACAAGACAATCTAATCATTAGGGATATAGAGTCAACCCCAATAATATCAGTGTTACGTGATTTTTCGGCCCCTGTTAAAATGGACTTTGAGCATTCAAGTGATGACTTAGTTGCTCTCGCTAAACATGACCCAGATGAATTTAATCGATGGGAAGCAGCCCAAAAATTAGTCATCAAAACAATAATAGATGGGATAAAAAGTTTCCCAGACTACAAATTAAGTCCTAACAGAGATCCCTTTATCTCTGTATTAGAGGAAAATTTAATAGCACCTAAAAGCGAAGCATTATTTTTAGCAGAAATGGGTACTATTCCAGGCGAACAATATGTTTTAGAAATACTGGGTTCACTTGATCCCTCAGTCTGTCATAACATTAGAAATGATGTTCGGCGAAAAATTAGCACCCAACTCCGAGAGCCTCTTTATTCGATTTACAATGACCTTAACAAGAATAGCGATGACGACTTCTCTCGAAAGAGTGTTGGGGAACGTGCCCTTAAAAACCTTGCTTTAAATTATCTCCTAGAAAACGATGAAACAGAATTTTTTGAGCTGGCGCTGAGTCAACTTAAAAACTCTAAAAACATGACAGATACCATGGCTGCCTTCTCTGGACTAGTGAATTTTGCTTGCGAACATCGAGCAGAGGCAATCGATTGGTTCTATCATAAGTGGCAGTCAGAAGAGTTGGTTTTGGACAAATGGTTCACTGCTCAAGCACTATCTCGACTGCCGAGCACTTTGGAAGAGATCGAAAAACTCACAAAACATGAGAAGTTTGATTTAAAAAATCCGAACAGGATGAGATCACTGATAGGAGCCTTTTGCCATGCAAACCAGAACCAATTTAATCGAATCGACGGAAAAGGCTACGAATTGTGCGCATCCTACGTACTAAAACTAGATGCCATTAATCCTCAAATTGCTGCAAGACTAGCTCGAGCCTTCGACAGCTGGTGCAGATTTGGAAAAGAAAGAAGACAGCATGCAAGACAAAGTCTCGATCTTATTAAAAAATCAAATTGCTCTAAAGATTTAACGGAGGTGATAAATAAGATTCTAGCTTTATCCTGACTACGCTCTTTTGTCTTTGGATTCTTTGATAACTTCTTCCGCAATGTTAACTGGACACGGAGCATAATGAGAAAATTCCATTGAAAATTGGCCGCGCCCTGATGTCATAGTTCTTAAATCACCTATATATCCAAACATTTCGCCAAGCGGAGCATCCGCTTTTACCCTTGAGCCTAAGGAGCCGGTTTCCTGGGCCTTTATTACCCCTCTTCTTCTATTAAGATCGCCGATCACATCTCCGACATGGTCTTCTGGTGTGAAAACGTCAATCTTCATGATCGGCTCTAAAAGTTGCGGAGACGCTTTAGGTAACGACTGCCTGTAAGCAGCCTTCGCAGCTGTTTCAAAAGCGACGGCAGATGAGTCAACCGCATGATAAGCTCCGTCCATCAAGGTTACTTTAAGATCTTGTACAGGATAACCTGCTAGCACACCCTCTGCGATACATAATTCGAATCCTTTCCTGACGGCTGGCCAAAACTCTCTTGGTACATTTCCTCCAGTGACTTTCGACTCGAACTCAAAACCTGTTCCAACTTCAGCTGGTTCTATAACATAGTCGATTTTTGCAAACTGCCCTGCACCACCAGTTTGCTTTTTATGCGTATATTCATCATTAATTTGTTTAGTTATGGTTTCACGATAAGCTACTTGAGGTTTTCCAACCTCGACCTCGCAACCATGAGTTCGTCTTAAAATATCAACTTTAATATCAAGATGTAACTCCCCCATTCCTTTAATTATTGTTTCATTGCTTTCTATATCTGTTTCGACCCGAAAAGATGGATCTTCTTGAATCATTTTACCTAATGCGACACCTAGTTTCTCAGAGCCAGCTTTTTCTTTAGGGGATATCGCGACAGAAATTACAGGATCTGGAAAAACCATTGGCTCTAAAGTCGCTGGATTTTTTTCATCAGCTAATGTGTGACCTGTCTGAACATTTTTCATACCTAGCACCGCAACAATATCCCCAGCTCCTGCGCTGTTTAACTCGTTCCTTGAGTCAGCATGCATCTCAACAATCCTTCCTATCCGCTCGGTTTTGGAAGTAAACGTGTTGAGAACGTTAGTTCCTTTTTCGATTTTACCAGAATATATTCTTATAAAAGTGAGGGCGCCATATCTGTCATCCATAATTTTAAAGACCAAGGCTCTTAATGGTGCAACGGGGTCCACCAATGCAAAATTACCTGTCTCATTACCCTCCAAGTCAACTTCTGGTTGAGGTTTTACTTCTGTTGGATTCGGAAGAAAATCTATTACTGCATCCAGAACTAGCTGCACCCCTTTATTTTTGAAACTAGAACCGCAATAAGTAGGAAAAAAATCCAAATTGATTGTGCCCTTTCGGATACAAGACTTAATGGATTCCATATCGGGCTCAATGCCATCCAAATATTTCTCCATGACGTCATCGTCTTGCTCCACCGCCATTTCAATTAGCTTCTCTCTAAATTCCTCAGCTTTTTCTACCAAATCAGATGGAATGTCTTCAATGGTATACTTAGTTGGATCTCCTGAGTCATCCCAAATCCATGCTTTCATAGTAAGAAGGTCTACAACGCCACGGAAATCATCCTCTATCCCAATTGGAAGCGTCATAACTAAAGTCTTAGCACCTAAAACACTCTCAATTTGATCTGTAACACGATAAAAGTCAGCTCCAACTCGGTCTAATTTATTTATGTAGATTATGCGGGAAACTCCAGAATCATTGGCATAACGCCAATTAGTCTCTGACTGAGGTTCCACCCCGCCAGAACCACAAAACACACCAACTCCTCCATCGAGGACTTTCAGTGAACGATAAACCTCTATCGTAAAATCAACGTGACCAGGAGTATCAATTATATTAAATCTGTGGTCTTTCCAAAAACATGTGGTTGCTGCAGACTGAATAGTAATTCCTCGTTCTTGTTCTTGCTCCATAAAGTCAGTGGTTGCCGCACCATCATGAACCTCACCAATCTTATGAATTTTGCCCGTTAGTTTAAGAATTCTCTCTGTAGTAGTAGTTTTTCCAGCATCAACATGGGCAAATATTCCTATATTCCTGTAATTACTCAGGTCGCTAGTCATCTCATTCATTCCTTTTAAAATTATGGATAGGATTATTCCTGTAGAAACACTAAATTTACTATCGCTAGTGAGAATAAAATCCAATTAAAATTACTAGGCTGTGATTTTAAACATTTAACCAGCAATAGGGAATATTTTTTTTGTAAAAATTTTGTTTTTTTTTTACAAATCTAAACAAGTCTGCTAGCCGAGAACTATCTAGCTAGATAATTGTCCCCGCGCTTAAAGAAAAAGTAATCATTTAACTCTAGCCCGTGGCAATTTTCACGACTTCAGAGGATGGCTCAATCGAACACAACCAAGAAAACTCCTTTAGCTCACCTCATCACACAAACACTTTCAGTGGTAAACACTTATGGGAAATCGATTTAAGAGCTTTAGAAGAGAATTGCTGCCAATCTGTACTCTCAAACTTGCCTGATCGATATGAGTCATATCGTAAAATAATTTAAGCATTTCTCTTCTGTAAAATTCAAGGAATTGATTTGTAGAAAAAGTGAGAGTATCACCTGCGTTGCCTACTGCCGCTATCGGTATATTATTTGTCAAACAAATGGCATTAGCATTCATTAAATTAATCAATTTCCCTTCAAATACGTAAAACAAACCTATGTTGTCGACCAGCATTTTATCCTCGTAATTCAAAAATTTTAATAGTGAGAACATCAAGTTTTTGAGTTTTTGGATGGTAGCCTGATCTAAATATAATCGGTCACTTAAAAAGTTTACTACTGTTTCCATGCATACATCGATGTAAGAATCGAATTTTCTATATCCACTCACTAATAATTTATTCTTGTTGTCAGAATTCCCAAAATTTAGAAGTTGAGGTAGATTGTGGTTAAATGAACTCATATTGAAATATTCAAATAGACATTTATAAGAATGTTCCTGTTTTTTGATTGAAACACTGACTAACTTTTTGGACAGACAGTGCAGAGTAATAAACACGAAATAAAATCGTATTAACCCGTAACGCGCCATTGCAACAAAAGCTTCAACTTTGTCTGTCGGAAAGAGTCCGCTTAACTGAAGCCGTCTATGAGACCCTCCTTGTTCTATTAGGAATTTTTTCGCAGTTTTAATGTTTTGCGGGATAAGCGGTTCACAACAACTTAAGCTTAGCTGATTTCTTAAATGATTTGCATCGTCGGCCAAGTTGCTCCAAACCTCCCGATCAAACTGGGAGTCGCCCGTTAACAGCAACTCGAGTCCAAAAATCTGCTTTTTCAACTTAATTAATCTGCGTAGGATGAGCCCATTCGATCTAACATTCTCAATAAAGCAGGCCAGGCCAGGCTGCCTAATTTTCCCCTATTTAATAAGTCAGCACCTTGTTGTGCAGCAGTATTCATTGATTGTTTCGAAGGCAAATGAAGTTCCCCTCCTGTCATGGCACGAACCTGCATAGAACACGAACGCTCGATGTTATAAAGAAGCATGAAGCACTCCGGAATACTTGAACCAGTCGCTAGAGTTCCGTGGTTTCTTAGGATCATTAGTTTCTTATCACCGATGTCGTGTATCAACCGTGCTCTTTCATCAAGGTTTAAAGCAATACCCTCATATTCATGATATGCAATCTCATTACAAATCGTCATGGCTGTCTGAGTAAGTGGTAACAGTCCACACTTCATAGATGAGACCGCTACACCGTCTGGAGTGTGGAGATGCATAACGGAAAGAGCATCTTCTCTTGCCATATGAATTGCACTGTGAATACAAAAACCTGCTGGATTGACATTGTATCCATTATCTAAAATTATGTTCCCCTCAACATCTATTTTGACTAGGTTTGAAGCACATATTTCATCAAAAAGAAGACCGAAAGGATTGATTAAAAAATGGTCCTCTGGTCCAGGAACTCGGGCCGATAAATGAGTAAATATCATGTCCGTCCAACCGTAATAATGTACCAACCTATAGGAGGCTGCTAGGTCAACTCGTGCAGCCCATTCAGCTTCGGTCACGTTTTCTCTTATCTTAGAGTATTCTTTTAAGGGATGTGCCATATCGTCTCGCTTAAATTTTATTTTCTAATAACAGTGGATATAGGTTATATTTAATAGTACGGTTAGAATAGCATATTTAATTAAAAAATTTACAAAGGAGCCGAAATAATCATGAAATTGCCGCTCGGATTGATTCAATGGACAGAAGGAACGGATGGAAGGAAACTTGAGGAATATGTTCTTAGACTTGAATCACTGGGCTTTGAAGAACTATGGCTTCCGGAAATTGCGGGACGAGAACCATTTTCGACCGCTGGCTATTTGCTTGCAAAGACTACCAAAATAAAAATTTCGAGCGGAATTGCCAATGTCTATGCAAGAGACGCCGATGCCTCCGCTCAAGCGGCAAATACTTTAAACGAATTTTCAGATGGTAGATTCAGCCTTGGTTTAGGTGTATCTCATCCACTTTTGGTCGAGCCGAGAGGCCATGAGTGGGTTCCACCCGTTAAAAAAATGAATTCTTATCTTGATAGATTAAAGGATGCACCTCTACAGAGCCCCTTAGCAAGTAAACCTGCCGAAATAGTCATTGCCGGACACGCTCCAGGATTGCAGAAGGTTGCAGCCAACAAGGCAGATGGACTATTTCTATTTCTTCAGACTGTGGAAACCGTAAAAAATGCCAAGGCAATAATCGGTCCGGAAAAATCTTTACCAGTCGCGGTAAGGTGTGTGTTAGATGACAATCCCACATCTGCTCGAGATTTGGCCAGGAAAGCTTGTGCTTTTTACATGAGCCTACCGGCTTATCACAGAGTTTGGAGTTCCTTAGGTTTCGAAGAGGCAGATTGGTCAAATGGAGGAAGTGATCGATTAGTCGATGCAATTTGCGCATGGGGTGATTCTGAAACAATCAAAAAGAAACTTAAAAGCTATATAGATGCTGGGGCTACTCAGCTAGTGATATACCCTTGTAATCCAGGCGAGGATTATAAACCTGATAGTGCCTTATCCGTTGGGTGGCATTGGGAGCTTCTTGAAGCTCTATCCTAGTTCAACTGCTTTGCCAAAAACCATAAAGAAAATAAGCTGTATTTATGAAATTAGGTAAACGGCCAATAAACTCGATAGACCTTAGTTAATAGCCTTCAATAGACTTTCCATTTCATTTTTTAAAGAATGCGTGTCGGTTTCCGATAACCAGAAGATTATGCGGTTCGCTCCAGCTTCTTCCATTTTTTTAACATGCTCCTTGGACTTCCACTGGTCTCCTATTTCGAAAACAGTATAATCTAGTTCATTAGAATTGCGCCCAATTTCATCACAAAATGTTTTGATTTGTTTTACACCGTCTGCAAACTCATCAACCGATTGAACAACCGGGATCCATCCGCTTCCCCACACGGCCACTCTTTTTAGAGATTTTGGATTATTGATAGCGCCGAGGAGGACGGGGGGATATGGAGTTTGTTTAGGTTTTGGGTAGCATCTTATTGGCGGAAACTTATTATATTTACCATCAAACTCTGGTGCATGCTCAGTCCACAAAGCTTTCATTACCTGAATATTTTCTTTTACCTGAGTCCACCTTCGCTCAAAGTCACCGCCTAAAACCTTTGACTCTTCCGGATTCCAACCGGCTCCAACACCAAACAGAAAACGTCCATTAGACATATCATCTAAGGTAGCAATTTGCTTAGCTGTAAGAAGAGCATTTCGTTCTGGTACAAGCAATACTCCTGTTCCCAAGTTAATTTTTTTTGTGGCAGCAGCCACAGAAGATAGTAACATCAAAGGATCAGGCATTTGCCAAAGATAATCTGGCTCAGGCTCGTCGGGAGTACCACCTGGATAAGGAATACTGTAATCGACAGGAACAACCGTATGGTCAGGCGCCCAATATGATTCGAATCCTAGCTTCTCTGCATGCTGCGCTATCATAATTGGATCAGCATCTGCATTTGCCATCGGTTGGAATATTCCTATATCCATGTCTTGCTCCCACTAAAGTATATAGCTTATCTTGCAATTTTAAAGGCCGACGGTCAATATGTTTAAGGGAAAACAATACAAATCAAACGGAGAAATTCAAACATGAGGGAAGTAGATTCTTTTCGATTTACCGGGAAAATGATCAAAAAGTTCGTGTTAGACATGATTGAAAATGGACGGGAGCAAAAGTCAATACCGTGGACTCCTAGGTCCAAAAAAATTTCGAAATCTAGAGTATCCCTAGTCACAACAGCGGGTATTTCTATGGAAACCGACACACCATTTGATATGGAAACAGAGAGAAAAAAAGGGGACTGGGGTGACCCATCTTGGCGCTTAATTAAGCATGGGTCCAAAATTGAGCATCTAAATGTCAACCATCTTCACATTGATACCACATATATCAAAAAAGATCTAAATGTGGCACTTCCAATCGATATAATTGAAGACTTTCTTCAGAAGGGAATTGTTGGCTCAATCAGTAAATTTCACTACTCAATCATGGGATATCAAGGCAGCGACACTTCGCACTTGATAAACTTTTCAGGTCCTGAAATTGCCAAATCCATGAAACAAGATAATGTCGACTTGGCAATTCTTGCTCCTGTGTGACCAGATTGTTGCCGATCCGTTGGATTGGTAGCCCGAGCCATTGAAAAAATTGGTATTCCAACGGTAACGTTGAATATGATATGGGAGTTCCAAAGAATTGTGGGGATGCCCAGAATCGCCGCAATTGAGCATCCCTTTGGTAGGCCTTTTGGTGATGTTGGGGATAAGGATACACAGGGAAAAGTTCTTCTTTCTACACTAAAATTATTTGAAGAGGCTGATAGAGCTGGTTACATCAAACATTTAGATCTAATATGGCATCAACAACCAAAAGAAACTAGATGGCATCCTACGGAACCAGCGCCGATTATTTTAAAATTAAAAAAAGCCGGATTAATTTAAATCAATAATACTATGAATAAAATTAGTTGGATAATTGGCGGGAGCTCTGGAATAGGGGCAGCTTTAGCCCTAGAACTGACGAAAAATGGGGAAAGCGTTTGTATCTCCTCGAGCAGCCTTAATTCTTTGGAACAAAAAGCAAACGAAATATCAAAGCTAACCGGTAAACAAATCCATTACATCAAAGCCGATGTATCCTCTTACCAACAATTAAGTCAAGCTGCTGAAGAAATAAACGAAAAATACAAAAGAATTGACCGAGTTATTTTCATGGCGGGAATTTATGAACCAATGGAAACAGACCAAATGGACCCATCGTTAACGGCTAAAATAATTGAAGTAAATTTGACAGGGGCTTTTAATACCGTCAATTGCGTACTTTCAATCATTAAACGACAAGGTTTCGGGCAAATCGCAATCTGCGCCAGTCTCAGCGGATATATTGGTCTGCCCAACTCCCAGCCATACGCATCAACAAAGGCCGCACTGATAAATCTCGCTGAAACTTTAAGAATTGATTTAATCAATAAAGTTGATATTAAACTGATAAATCCCGGTTTTGTAAGCACTAGGCTCACAGATAAAAACTCATTCGCAATGCCAGGTCTGATGACTCCTAAGGAAGCGGCAATTTTAATAGGCAGAGGATTAAATTCAGGAAAATTTGAAATACATTTTCCTAAAAAGTTAAGTCTAATTCTAAAAGCTATAAGCCTTCTACCCTATTCTATTTCAAGCACCTTTCTAAGGATTCTTAACTCAACTAAAGGCATTTAAACCCGAAATAATAGCTCGCAAGGACGCCGTTACTATATCAGTATGAGTACCCACTCCCCAAAGCTCATTCCCACCAATTTTCATCTCCATATAACAGACAGCCTTAGCCCCTTCACCAGAACCAATTGCATGCTCATGGTAGTCTAATACAGAGATAGACAGGCCAAAACCGCTATTGATCGCGGAAATGAAAGCCTCAATACTTCCGCCGCCATGCCCATTAATTTGCACCAACTTACCTGCTTTCTCTATCTCAGCGGTAAGATTCGTTCTATCTTCACCATCTATATTCGCATTAGTAGAAAAAGATACCAATTTAAAAGGACTTTCCCTAGTTAAGTAATGCTCCCGGAAAACCTTCCAGATCTCCTGGCCAGTAATCTCTTTACCCGAGGAATCAGTAATTTTTTGGATAACACGGGTAAATTCGATTTGAAGTCTCCGAGGCAAATCAAGCCCTTGATCGGTCTTCAGCAAATAAGCGACCCCTCCCTTCCCGGACTGAGAGTTTACTCTAATTACATCTTCATAGGTACGGCCGACATCTTTAGGATCAATAGGCAAATATGGAACTTCCCAAACTCGGTCGGATGAAAGATTCAAGGCCTCCAAACCCTTTTTAATCGCATCCTGATGAGAACCTGAGAATGCGGTGTAAACAAGATCACCAACGTACGGATGCCTCGGATGAATTGGTAATTGATTACAATGCTCAGCAACCCTACGCGCTGAATTTATATCAGAAAAATCTAATTCAGGGTCAATACCTTGACTAAAAAGATTCAATGCTAAAGTGACAATATCTACGTTTCCTGTCCTCTCCCCATTTCCAAAGAGAGTTCCTTCAACTCTATCTGCACCAGCCATTATTCCAAATTCTGCAGCAGCGACAGCAGTTCCCCTATCATTATGGGGATGTAACGAAAGGACTATGGCCTCTCTATTATTTATTTCTTTATGAAACCATTCGATCATATCCCCATAAATATTTGCGGTACTCATTTCAACCGTAGCCGGAAGGTTCAAAATTAACGGATTATGTTCAGAAGGCTCTATCACCTCCATAACAGCCTCGCATATTTCCTTGGCAAAAGTTAATTCAGTGCCGGTAAAGCTTTCAGGGGAGTACTCATAACGAACCTGTGTGCGGCTCAATTTGCGTTCAAGATTTTTACAAAGTTCTGCCCCTTTAACCGCAATATCGATAATGCCAGCTTCATCTAGTCCGAATACAACTTTTCTTTGCAAAGTTGACGTTGAATTATAAAGATGAACAATTGCATTTTTGGCTCCATCAATACTTTCATAAGTTCGCTCTATTAATTCTTGCCTCGCCTGAGTAAGCACTTGAATGGTGACATTTTCAGGGATTAGGTTTTCATCTATGATTTTTCTTACAAACTCAAAGTCTGTTTGTGAGGCTGAAGGGAAGCCGACTTCGATTTCCGTAAAACCTATCTCTATGAGTTTATCAAACATAATCAATTTTCGCTCACCATCCATAGGTTCGATCAGTGCCTGGTTACCATCTCGTAAATCAACACTGCACCATTTTGGAGCTTGGGTAATTATATTTTCTGGCCAAGTACGATTGATATCTATTGGATCAAAGCTAGTATATTTAATACTAGGCATTACTCCAAATTTGTTGTTTTTAGGCGTCATAGGCAAAAAGTTTTACGATGTTCTTGTGCCCATCATTATACCCAAGAATCATAATTTGTTAATCAACAATAATCGAGTAATCTTCAAAAGGTGGGAAAGGGGCCGAGTGTGACCTCGGCCCCCAGAAGCATTATTTCAGGAGGATAACTATTTTAACGCTTCTTTTGTGGTTTTTATAATAGCAGCAGCGACTTTATAAGGGTCAGCGTTGGAAGCTGTCCTTCTGTCCTCTAGTCGACCCTTCCAGCCATCGGTAACAGTACCCACTGGGATTCTAATAGAGGCACCTCTGTCGGAGACCCCGTAGCTAAATTTATCAATTGATTGAGTCTCATGAAGACCAGTCAGCCTTTTGTGATTATCTGCTCCATAAACGCTAATGTGCCTTTCGATATTCTTACCAAATTCTTCGCAAATTTTGGTAAATGTTTCTTCTTTACCTGATTCCCTCATAGGTCCGTTTGAGAAGTTTGCATGCATTCCTGAGCCATTCCAATCAAGTCCACCAAAGGGCTTAGGATGGTAATTAATAGCATATCCATAGTCTTCGCCAGTACGCTCCAATATATATCTTGCGAGCCAGGTTTCATCGCCAGCTTTTTTCGCCCCTTTCGCAAATACCTGAAATTCCCATTGACCGGCTCCAACTTCAGCGTTAATTCCTTCGACGTTTAGTCCAGAGGCCAAACATAAATCTAGGTGGTCCTCAACACAATTTCGACCGTGGGCGTTTTGAGCACCAACAGAACAATAATATGGACCTTGAGGGGCTGGATATCCCCCAGCAGGAAAGCCTGGAGGAAGGTTTGTCTTGGTATCCCACAAATAGTATTCTTGTTCAAAGCCGAACCAGAAATCGTCATCATCGTCATCAATTGTTGCCCTACCATTTGTGGCGTGAGGCGAGCCATCGGCGTTGAGTACTTCAGTCATTACAAGAAAAGCATCATCTCTACCCTCGTCGGGAATGATAGCAACAGGTTTGAGCAGACAATCTGAGGAATCACCCGTAGCTTGTTGGGTCGAACTTCCATCAAAAGACCACATTGGGCAGTCCTTTAATTCACCACTAAAGTTGCTTAAAACTTGGGTTTTGCTGCGAAGAGATTGGGTAGGTTCGAATCCGTCGAGCCAAATATATTCTAGTTTTGATTTCATGTTCCGTAATCCTCCTGTGAATTAGTTTAAGTTTGGTCGCAAAAATCATGCCCAACTGATTAGATTGGATTACACTAATTTTATCAAAGAAAAATCATTTCAATCCTTTTAACTCGCACTAGATCAGTGCGATTTTCTTTCTCTTGCACTATCTGGGGGCGCCTTATTTGCAAAGTTCTATAAAAAATTGATTTGGTCAGCAGCCTGTTGATTAGAATCCGGTTATCTAATACTGTTGTGTTTGGGGAGTTTAGTTTATCATTCCTAACATTCGCTTATTTGATATAGCTTTGAGGTATAAATTATGAAAGCCGTTGTCGCTCATGAAATCAATAAATTTAGTGTTGAGAACGTAGACCTTGCTGAGCCAAAAGCTGGCGAAGTTTTAGTAAAAATGAAAGCAACGGGTATCTGCCATTCGGATTTATCAATCATCAATGGGACCATTAGCTGGAAACTCCCGTCCGTTTTAGGACATGAGGGCGCAGGCGTCGTTGAAAAAACCGGGGAGTTGGTGACCCAAGTGAAGCCAGGAGATCATGTTGTCTTGTCTTTCATACCTAACTGCGGGGAATGCTATAGTTGCCTCAGATCTGAGCCCTATCACTGCAAGGAAAACAAACCTCATGGGGGGCTTTTAGATGGCACGAGCCGAGTAAGCTTGAATGGCAAAGAAATAGCCGTTATGTCCTTTTTAGGAAATATGGCGGAATATTGCGTCGTTCCAGAAGCTTGCGTGGTTTCCGTTGATAAAGAAATTGATTTCAAAGCTGCCGCTTTAGTAGGTTGTGGTGTCACGACCGGTGTTGGAGCTGCTATAAAAACCGCAGCCGTCGAGCCAGGAAGTACAGTCGCAGTGTTCGGTTGTGGGGGTGTTGGGCTTAATGTAATTCAAGGAGCCAAAATCGCTGGCGCTGCACAAGTAATTGCAGTAGATTTATCTGAAGAAAAAATGGAAATAGCAAAAACCTTTGGAGCAACTCATACCGTTAATCCAGCCAATCCTGCTCACAAAGAAATTAAGGCTCTAACTAACGGCATCGGAGTCGATTATGCCTTTGAGGTAGTAGGAAGCGGGAAATTAGTCGAAGCATGTTTCAAATCAACCAGAATTAACGGGTCCACTATTTTAGTAGGAGTTGGGAGGGCTGACGACAGTTTTACTATAAACGCAATGATAATGCCATTCACTGGTAAGACAATTAAAGGGAGCTTGTATGGGAATGCAAACTTCAAAGTAGATTTTCCTATGTATCTAGACCTCTACAAACAAGGAAAGTTGGACTTAGACCGGTTAATCACGAGAACTTACTCAATTGATGAAGCCCCAGAGGCTTTCGAAGATCTGGAGTCAGGAAAAAATACTAGAGGCGTTATAGTTTATTGAGCTTATGATATGAAAATCCTGCTCATTCGACATGGTGAGACTGATGGTAATTTAAAGGGATTTGTGCAAAACGCAAACACACCTTTGAACGCTGTGGGACGAAATCAGGCTAATTCTCTTCAAGATGTATTAGGTAAGCGAAATATCTCAAAAATATTATCCAGCGATTTCATGCGAGCAAGGCAAACCATAGAAAAATTTGTCAGAAAAAAAAATATTCCTTGCTCATGGTCTAAAACTTTGCGCGAGCGAGATTTTGGTGAATTGAAGGGAAAGTTTTATAAGGACATAAATAACAGTGAAGTATTCAAAGATAGTTTCTCTCCTCCGGGTGGCGAGAATCTAACGCAATTTGAAACACGGATTGATTTTGCTTGGGACGAGATTATCAAAGTTAGCAACTCCCTGCGGGGGGATCTGATAATAGTAACTCACGGTCTGGTTATAAAGGATTTTCTGAAAAGAAAATTATTTGTGGATAAATCAATTAGTTCAAAATACGAGATAGTGCCCAACACCTCGATTACTATTTTTGAACCGAGCTATCCATTTGAAGTAATAGAATTCGCTAGCACAAAACATTTGAAATCCGAAAATGCTAATCAAGGTATAGCTTAAAGTCAGCGTTCAGAAATTATTGGGGAATACTGGTATCTCAATACAAGATCAAAAGCTCGTAAGCCACTAGTGTCTTTTTTGAGGTCACAAATAAATATTCCACAGGTGGCTAATATTTCCATGTTAGTATTTGATGCTTGTTTGAATTTGAGCTCATTGAGAATATCTGACAGGCCTGGATTGTGACCTACGATCAAGGTCTTATTTTTTTCCTTTCTCTCTGCCTGAAGTATACTTTTAATATTGTGAAATGGAGCGAGATATAATTCGCTGACATATTTACAGTTGTCGGTCAATCTATGGCCCGAAAACTGCTCAATTAAGTTAACCGTTTCAACGCATCGTTTTGCGGCAGAGCACAACGTTAATATTGGTGGCTTGACCGTTGAGAGAATAATTGCAGTTTTCTGGCACTCTTCCCTGCCTAAATTTGAAAGAGGTCTTGTGAAGTCAGAAATCCGCTCTGTAGAATGCCCATGTCTCAAAAAGATAATAGAATTTGGAGCCAACCAACCTAAACTGTTCGATGGGTCGAACTCTGAATTAATTATGCTCACCAGTTTGACCCAATCGATACATTTACCCGCGTTAACACAGTTAAGTAATCGACATTTGTGAAAATAAGTTTAATCCAAAAGTTATGCGGCCAAGAGACCCTGTCTTTGCGCCCAATCTAAAGTCTCATCCAAGGATTTCGTATATCTTACAAAAATTTCGCCTATTTCGTCTTCAGACGATATGAGCGGAGGACATAAGCACATTGCATCACCAATGGCTCGGGCAAGTAGGCCATTTTTTTTCATTCTCTCTAAACAGTATGCACCAACAGCTTTATCAGCTGGAAATGGCGTTTTTTGTTTTTTATCTCTAACCAGTTCACAAGCCCCTATCAACCCTTTTCCTCTTACCTCTCCAACAAGTGGGTGAGATGCCAGACTCTTTAGCTTTTCTTGGAAGTTAACTCCTAACTTTGAAGCCTTTTCAAAGATCTTATCCCTCTCATAAATTTCCAAAACTTTAAGTCCAACCGCTGCCGCGACTGGGTGACCGCTGTACGTAAAACCATGACCAAATATACCCATTTCCTTACTGGCTGAAAGAATTGCTTGATAAATAAAATCCGGAATCATAACTGCGCTCAATGGCTGATACGCGGAGGTTAACGATTTAGCCAAGGTCACAGTATCAGGAGTAAAATCGAAGGTCTCACAACCGAACGGATTTCCCGTCCTACCGAAACCTGTCACAACTTCATCGGCAATAAACAAGATGTCATATTTTTTTAATACAGGATGGATTTTTTTAAAATACATGTCTGGAGGAACGATTACCCCTCCCGCACCCATAATAGGCTCAGCAATGAAGGCCGCAACTGTCTTTGGGTCTTGTTTAATAATAAAATTTTCGAGGTTAGTCGCCAACCGATCACAGTAACCCTCTTCCGATTCGCCCTCTTCTGCATTCCAATAATAATGGGGACAATCAACATGATAGAAACCCTCTATTGGTAGATCAAAACCTTTATGATACATCTCATTACCGGTCGCGCTTGCAGCGTACGATGCAATGCCGTGATAGCCTTTCTTTCGTCCGATTATTTTCTTCTTTTCTGGTCTTCCAATGACGTTATTATAATAGCGCACTAACTTTATTTGGGTGTCGTTAGCATCAGACCCCGATAACCCAAAAAATACTTTAGAGAAGTTTCCCGGCACCATTTCCTTTAACTTTTCTGCAAGCTCCATTGAAATTACCGAACTTTTATCTTTAAACAAATGCTGGTAGGAAAGCTTCTTCATTTGTTCGTATGCGGTCTCAGCAATTTCCTCATTAGCATAGCCTAAGGATGTGCACCATAAACCCGCTAAACCATCGATATATTGATTATCATGCTCATCATAAAGATAAATACCCTCGCCCCTAACAACCATTAACGGGCCGGCTTCATTGAGTTCTGAGAAATTAGCCATAGGATGAAATATTGAATCTAAATCTCTTTTCTGAATAGTTGAAATTTTCGTCACGACAATACCCCTTGTTACTAGTTTTTTGTATTTACTAAGACTGTTTAATTAGACTACCATTATATCAACAGAATCTGAATCTAAAAGGTGTTTCTATGTCAAAAACTGAGCTTTATTCACATAAAAATCTTGAAAATACAACCTTGTTTGCTGAACTTGCGCCTCACCAATATGAAGCTTTTAACAAATTTGCTTTAAATTGTTTTGAATCAGGCGCTCTTTCCCTCAAAGAAAAGGAGCTTATAGCTGTATGTTGCGCCCACACACTCAAATGCGCCTACTGTATTGAGTATCACGTGAGACTTGCCAAAAAAGCAGCTGCATCAGATAAGCAAATATCAGAGGCGACATGGCTAGGCGCGAGCTCCGCTGCATTCAATACATTCGCTACTCTCAAGGCGACAAGTAAATGGCTTGAAAAGGAATCTAATTATAGCCAAGTTGATAGTAACGCTATTCACAGAAATAAATACGATTCATGCGAAATATTTTTGCTTAATTGCCGCGATCAAACTAGCGACCAAAATTTAGCTATGCTTTCGATCAATGCTGGCCTCATGACCCTTGGTGCGAATCGGTCTTTGATTGATTCAACCCTTACGGCCGCAAAAAATGCTGGCTGCTCAAATGATTCAATTTTAGAAAGCTGTTTTATAGCAGTTGAAATGACGGCAGGCGCATGTTTTGGGCACAGTGGACAAACCGCCTCTATCTTAAACGAAGATTCTTAGAACACATAATTGTTCTTGTAGAATGGTCTAATTTATTTTAGGGTTAAAATGAGTACAAAAAATTTAGGGGAGATATTATGGATTACGGATTCTCGTTTCTATCGTTTACTGAAATTGCCGATGACGTGGCGTATGCTGAAAAGAAAGGCTTCACCCACGCATGGCTGTATGACTCACAAATGATCTGTGGCGATCCATATCAATGTTTAGCACTGTGCGGGGATAAAACAAAAAAAATCAAACTAGGCACCAATGTAACTAACCCCAAATCTCGGATTGCCCCAGTTACAGCGAATAGTTTTGCGACACTTAACGTAATTGCACCGGGCAGAATCATTATGGGAATTGGCACTGGTAACACCGCTAGGCGGGCAATGGGCATGCCTGCTGCAAAGTTAAATGAGGTCAAAGAACATATTAAAATTTGTAAAGGTTTATTCGAAGGTGAAAGAGTTCAATATCAGGAAGGAGAAAGAGGAAGGATGATTCAATTTCTTAATCCAGATAGCGGCTGGATTAATATAAAAGATAAAATTGATGTTTTTGTCGCAGCTAGCGGGCCCAAAGCCCTTGAAATGGCAGGAGAGGTGGCAGACGGAGTTATTTTGTTTGGCGCAGTCGGTGATAGCCTGCTTGAGTACGCGCTTCAACATGTTCGGAAAGGAGCTGAAAAAAGTGGGCGGACCATGAATGACATTTATGTCATGCTATCTACTGCAGCCCATGTTTGTGGTCCAAATGATTCCCTCGAAAGCATACAGGAAGCTGTCGGGGCCTACGTAACATCACAGTGCAATATCTTCGCTTTATCCGCCAGCAAAAATCCTGAAGCCCTTCCGGCTGATGTAAGAGAAGATATTATGAATTTTAAACAAGCCTACAGAACGCCTGAAGCGTCCGTTGAAACCAGACATCTAGATCTTTATAAAGAGTACGTCCACACTTTTCAAAAAGAACATGCAGAGCTGGTTACCGAAAAAATGATCGAAGAAACAACCCTAACTGGAACGAAAGATGAAATAAAAAATAGAATCATAGAATTGGAAAAAGCCGGCGTAAACCAACTTGCAATTCACGCTGGCACAAAAGACACACTTCGAGCAGCGATGGATGACTTTGCCGACAATGTGATTAATTATTAAGTTATGCAAAAAAAATACATTGATACGCCAAACGGTGTAATTCATTACTACCAAGGTGGACCAGAACATAAAGCACCTATCATCTTTTTGCATCAAAATGTAAGCGGCGCAAAAATGTATGAAAAAACTATTCTTGCATCGTGTGATGAGTTCCATTGCATTGCACCTGACCTTCCGGGATTCGGCGGCTCCTTCGAACCCCCTGAAATAAAATCGATTAGCGAACTTACAGCTTATATACACGATTTCATAAAGGCACTAGGCTGCGATCAGTATCATACATTTGGCAACCATACTGGTGCAGGAATGGCAGCAGAGCTTGCAGCCAAATATCCTAACGAGGTCTTATCCTGCACCATGATAGGCGCATTGTTGCTTAGTCCAGAGGAAGCGATTCCCTTTCGAGAAGAATTCAGCGGCTCTATAGGTCCTTCTCATAATGCAAACTATCTGCAGGCCACTTGGGATTATATTTATAACTTAGGTGGTAATAAAGATTTGAAAAACATGAATGACGAATTTTTTGGCGCGCTAAGAGCGTGGAAGATGAGAGGCATGATTTATAAATGTGTTTGGGACTATACATTTCAAGAATTTCTAGATAACTTACGATGCCCTGTTATGCTAATGTGCGCACCAGACGATGTTTTGTATCTTGGTCATCAAAACACAGCAAGGTATCTACAGAATGCCAAAGTAGTTGATTTAGTCGGCGCTAATTTTGAACCATATTTTGACGCCAGAAACATAGCTAAGAATATGAAAGAATTTTTTGAAGAAAACAAGCTTTAAGAATTTTAACTAGGTTTAACCATTCTTCTAGAATAATCCCAAGACGTCATCCACGTAGGCTTGATATTCAAGGTAAGCTCTGTCTCCTCTCTTGATAATAAACTAAATGCAAGGGAAGAATTCCTATTTCCAAGGTATTTGTCAACCAGCGATGGCAAAACAGGATTATTGATCGCGCTAGTAACTGAAACCACGCCACGACCTCTCACGCCTTTATATGGCGCATTATCACCCGCGATTTCGAATCCGCATAGGGGGTTATTTTGCAACCATTTTGAAATTAAAGTTTTCCTTTGGACACTGCAAAACAAACGTTCAGCGTCGTAAAGAAACCATAAAGACATAATGTAAGGATATCCATTTGTTGTTATGCAACTGACCCGTGCTGGCAGTACCGCGGATTTTAAAAATTTCTCGATTTGCCTAATATCCCAAACACTTGTCTTTGCAACCTTGGCCAAAAGCGTATTTTTCATGTTACCAAGTAATCTCGCTACCATCCCAACTAAAAAATTTACCTGTATCATTGTAATCTAATTTAGCAATGACTTCCCATAATCTCTCCGCTGTCTGCTCTGGCGATGAAAGTTGCTTAGAAGGCACCCTTCGCTGGAAAGGTTTCGACAGCCTAGTATCTGTTGTTCCGGGATGGAGCGCTATGCAGATATGTTTTGGCAGCTTCCTCTTCAATTCAATAGAAGTGTTTACTGTTGACATATTCAAGGCTGCCTTTGCGGCGCGATAAGAATACCAACCTCCTAAATGATTATCACTAATACTTCCTACCTTTGCGGAAATATTAACCATAATTGATTTACGATTTTTATCGAATAAACGACCAAGATACCGAGCCATCAGTAAAGGTCCAACGGCATTTATATTAAAAGATTTCAAAAGATTATTACGAGTTATATCCTCAAGCTTTTTTTCTGGAACGGTATGCGAATCGTGCAAAAATCCACCCGCATTAATTAATATGTCTAAATAGGCACTAGTCTCCGAAACTTTACCTACAGCTTCTTCGATACTATGGTCAGACTCCATATCCAAATGGATAAATTCACAAATATCTCTTTTGTTTTTCACGAGATTTTTTAGACCAGTGAGCCTATCAGCGTTACTGTAAGAAATGAACACTTTTTTCAATGAAAAATTTGCTAGCGCATAGGCAACTAGACCTCCTCCTATTCCTCCTGTTCCGCCTTGAATAAATAATGTCGCGTCATCTATACCGTGCAAAGTCTTCATGTTTATTACGCCCAATTAAGTTTTACTAGACAATAGAAATATTTACTGTGAAACTGTCTAAAAAGGAGCCCAACCCGTTGAGAGAATCACAATCTAAACAACCAACTATTACTGTATATTACGACGACCAGTGCCCTTTGTGTACACGGGAAATAAATTTTTATAAAAGAAAGATTCATTCGGAAGGTGCTAATTGGGAGGCGATTAGCAATATGGAGGATGACAGAATTGATAAGAATAAGGCTTTGGAAAAGCTTCACGTTGCAGACAGTAATGGAAATCTATTCATTGGAGCAGATGCTTTTATAGAAATTTGGGCTAGGGTTCCAAAATTGAGTAGATTTGCGAAAATTATGAGAATTCCAATCTTTAATATATTTTTAGACATTTGTTATGAGGCTTTTTTATTTCTAAGAAAATACACTTGGAGACGACAATCATGTACCAGAAAATAGTTTCCAAAATTTTCGTTTTTCTCTACTGTATTCTTATACCATTCGCCTTTGTCTCAAAAGCAGATTCATCAGAAACAAATGTTCCATTAATTACCACCGAACCTAAATATACTGCCATCTCTAGTTCATGTGCTCGGGCAGCTCAACCTTATATTGATCAAGGCCTAAACTGGTTTTATGGCTTTCAATTCGCGGATGCTCTTATTTCCTTTGATGCAGCTTTAAGAATAGATGAAACATGTACAGCAGCACTGTGGGGTATAGCGTTAAATGCCAAAGGTAACCCAAACAGTCGCTATCTAGCTTTCAAAGATGACCCAAAAAAAGAGGGACTCAAAGCGATTCAAAAAGCACTAAAGCAAAGATCACAAGCAAGCCCTATAGTTACAGAACTTGTTAATGCGCTTAGTAAATATTACCTACCTTTAAATGGAGACCAAAGAGATAAAGATCGCAGTTATACCCAAGCTATGCGTGAACTTCGGGAAAAATTTCCCTTTGACTCAGATATTAAAACTCTGTTTGCCGAAGCCTTCATGACAGAAAATGCATGGGATTATTGGACACCTGATGGCTCCCCCCGCCGCGGTACTATGGAAGCCGTGAATGCACTAAATGAGGCATGTATAAGTGATCTGAATCATCCCGGGGCAAATCATTTATTTATTCATATTTACGAAGACTCTCAAACTCCTCAAATAGCTCTTCCACACGCAGAACGGTTAGCTAACACAATGCCATCTGTGGCTCATATGGTACACATGCCTGCCCACATTTATATAAGAACTGGGAAATACCAGAAATCTATTGAACAAAATTTAGATGCCATCCGTGCGGCCGAACAGTTTTCTAAAAAATGGAAAGTTCCTCCAACGACGCATCTTGTAAGTCTTCCAATGAGCTCTAAATCAAGCATTGCGCACGCGGACGATTTCATTTGGTACGCATATATCGAACAAGGCAATTACCAATACTCAATCAAATATGCTAACCGCATTGCGAATAGAGCTGAGAATAAGATCGGCAAAAGCTTGATGGCTCAAGGGAGATACGTCCTACCAATGCTAACCAATAGAATATTTGCAAAATGGGACACGATTTTAGCAACGGAAGACGAAAATAGTGACTCACAACTTATAAAAGGGCTTGAGCACTTTGTTAAAGGTACTGCTTATGTACACACTAATGAACTGCGAAAAGCTTCAAGCGAATTTAATAAATTGAAAGAATTAACTTCTATGGAAGAAATTCGGCATATGCAAATATATTCAAATTCAGTCCAAGATATTTTATTGATCGCAAAAAATGTGCTTGCCGCGGAAATAGCCGTTGTCTCGGGCGAAATCGAAAAAGCAATTGCTCTCTATCATCAGGCGATTATGGCCGAAGACAATTTAAAATATATGGAACCACCTGAATGGCGATTTCCCGTACGAAGAGAGTTAGGTTCACTTCTTCTGGAACTAGGCAGGGCGCAAGAGGCTACTATGATATTCTGGGAAGATTTAAGGAGACATCCGGAAAATGGCTGGGCTTTACAAGGTATTGTTGAAGGCACATCCCAAACCAAGGATACTGAAGAAATGCGACAGGCCACCGACAGGTTTAAAAAAGCATGGCAACATAGCGATACAAAGTTAGAGCACGGAAGAGCAAAGAGATTATAAACATGGATAATAGAGTTCTTGTTTTTCTCAAATATGATTGTCCGACTTGCGAATTAATTCGCCCGTTACTCGCCGATATCCAAAAAAAAGTTCCCTCATTAGAAATTATCGTTCAAGATGACCACAAGTTGTTCCCTAGTTTAAATGTTCAAGAGGACAATGACCTTGAAATATCCTTCAATCATGAAATTGAAATTGTTCCGACGGCCATAAAACTAGAAAAAAACACTGAAACCGTACGGCTAGTAGGATGGGACAAGAAGGAATGGAAAGAATTATTTAAATTTTCTCAGGAAAATTACACACTACCAGACATGAAACCAGGTTGTGGTTCAAAATCAGTTGAACCAGGAGTTTTTGAAAAATTAGCGGTCAAATTTGGAGGTATCGAATTTAGATCTAGAAATTTACAAGTGCACAGTTTTAAAGATGAAATTGAGTTTTGTTTTGAAAGGGGCTGGTCTGACGGGCTGCCAGTAGTACCACCAACCAAAGAAAGAGTTTTTTTAATGTTACAGGGCACCAAAAGAGAACCCTCAGAACTACTTGGTTTGATGCCGCCGAACCTGCAACCATGTACGATTGAGAAGGTTGCAATAAATGCTGTGATGGCTGGTTGTAAACCCGAGTTTTTACCAGTAGTAATTGCGGCTGTTGAAGCGGCGCTGGATCCAGCGTATTGCCTTCACGGACTCCTAGCGACAACGTGGCTGTCCGGTCCAATAATTGTTGTTAATGGTGATATAAGAAAAAGAATTAATATGAATTGGAAGGGTAACGTATTAGGACAAGGCAATCGTGCTAATTCAACCATTGGGCGCGCCCTACAACTTACAATACGAAATGTTGGCGGTGGAAAACCACAAGAGGTCGATCAGGCAACTTTTGGTACACCTTCTAAACTAGGGTTCTGCATAGCGGAGGATGAGTCTACTCCATGGACAACACTCGCTGAAGACAATGGTTTCGATAAAAACGAGTCTACTGTCACCCTACTCTCGTCTGATGGCCCTGTAGGCGTAATAGATCAAATTTCCCGCGAACCCGAAGGTTTAATTAGATCAATATCAGAAAGCCTAAAAATAATTAACCATATTGACATGGCAAATGCGTCGGATACTATAGTAATCATAGGACCTGAACATGGCGACGTTTTTGATAGAAACGGGTGGGATAAAAAATCAACTGCTGAAGCCCTTTACAAAGCAACCACAGTTCCTGCGGGAGGCGACTTTGGCATGATCACAAATGATTCTGTAGAAAACCTTGAAACAGAGAAGAAAAATGTACCAAAATTTAGAAGTTCTGGTATAACTCTCATAAGAGCTGGCGGTGCAGCAGGGCTTTTTTCGGCAGTCATGCCTGGATGGTTAATGAATGGAGAGTCTGGTACTAATCCAGTAACAAAGGAGATAAAGAACTAATGCAATACTTACTTGACCCAACCGGCGAGCTTGAACCAATATTCAAGAAGCCGTTGGAAAAAATCACGGCAACACCGAGTTTAACAGTCGGTCTGATTGACATCTCAAAAGCGAAGGGAGACGTTTTTTTGGATAGGATTGAAAAGCTTTTCGTCCAAAAAGGGGTGCAAACAAAACGATATAAAAAACCAACATTTACTCGGCCTGCTCCAATCAACCTCATTCAAAAAATAACCTCAGAGGTAGATGTTGTGGTTCAGGCATTAGCCGACTGAGGTTCATGTACGTCTTGCAGTTTGCAGGACATTAGAGAATTAGATGAACGGGGCATCCCAGGTGGTTTCGTAGCATCTGAACCATTCAGAGCATCAGCGGAAAGCCATGCTAAATCATTGGGATTTGATGCTGACGGAGTTTTTATTACACATCCAATTCAGGACAGAACAGAAGAGGAACTAGAAAAACTAGCAGAACAATTTTTCAATGAGATCTTACTGCTTGTCTTTAATCCCAGTGAACCCATAAAATCTAAACAAGTCTAGTAATTTTTTCGATCGCATCATTCACGACTATTTGTCCCCAAAAAACCTTAGCTTAACCGTAAAGGTCGAAAAGGCACGAATAGCGCAATAAGCCGAAACAAAAATAGCTTATCCGCAAATTAGAGCTTCTATTCAATTTTTATCAATTATAGTGATCCAAGAATTGTTGGCATTTTAAAATTGCTTTCTCTCGCGCCTCGCCCGCCTTCCAAATCTTTATGAGCTGAGCATTCGGTGCTTGATCTACTATCAACTCAGAAGTTGATTTTGGATGAAATAGATCATCGCCCATAAGAACCAGAAGCGGAGTTTTGCAAGTTGGTAAAAAAGATTCATCAAGATTAAAAAGAACATTTTTTGAACCAAACATATTCGTCTTGAAAGCATCAAATACTTCTGGACTAATGATATTGTGTCGAGAACCAACCTCAAACGCCCATTCATCAAATAATTGGTAAAAAGCTTCTCTGTTATCGTCTAGACCAATTGTCTGAAAAATAGTTGCAGTAATAACTCTGTCACGTATCGCATCTATAATCCCTAAGCAATACGGCCCACCAATACACATTCCAGCTATGTTAAATTCCTGGATATCGAGGTGGTCCATCAACGCTATTTGATCTTCAATGTAGTTTTGCCATCCATCCTCGATCGTTATTGGCGCGATTGAACGACCTGCATTCCTCTGATCCATGGCAATCACTCGATAGCTACCTCTAAGCTCCTTTCGCGGGTCCCAAGGAGTATGATTCCAAAAATCGAGAGAAGATTTCATGCCTCCAGGAGCTAAAAGTAATAATGCGGGAAGATTTTCGCCTGAATCTTCATAATAAATTGAAACATGATTTTTCGAAAATATAGCCATAGACACAACAGTTGATTTTAATTACCTTATACTAACATTAGAATTTCATAATTTGCTAATTCTTAAAATTTAGTCAACTTGGAGAAAGAAAGCTATTAACGCAGAAAGCTCAATGCATACCTGGAAAACGCCCTGTGTCTAAAATAGGTATCGACATCGATAAAATAATACAATTGGTCGGTATCACAGGAATAGTCGGCTCCCTACTGTTTGTTGGATTAGAAATGCGACAAACCCAAAAAATTGCGGTAGCCGGTCAGCAACAAGACCGATCTGCAATGGGAATTACTTTAATCAAAAGTTTTAATGAACGAGGGGTAGATTTCACATCAGTCCTTGGCCAAAACAATCATGGCCTTAAACTTTCACCCACCGAGATAACGCATAGAAACGGAGTGCAAATTGCTTGGTTTCTGGCTGAAAACGATTATTATCAGTATGAACTAGGCCTGATGGATCAGAAAACTTGGAATGCTAAACTCAATGCAATTAAATTTCATCATAATAACTGCGATTTGAGGGACGTATATACTAGCAGAGAACAATTTTTTTCTGACGGATTTAAAGAAATAATTAAAACATTCCCTGATAAATGCAAATAAAAATAGTAGCCAGAGAGTAACAAAGAAATGAGAGACCATTTCGCAAACGCAATCAGTCGCAATGAAACTTTTAAACTCTTATTTAAAAATGAACTCCTGGCTGAGTCTGATCAAGTAATTGAATTGCGCGAACAATACAAGGGAAAATATCTAGAACCAGTTTTCTACTTCCCAAAGGTTATTCTTTCCGAAATACCGATAAAAAGAGAAGAGCATACGTCGTACTGCCCAATAAAAGGCACCGCTTCTTATTGGTCCTACAAAGACGGAGATCATTGTATCTGGTCCTATGAGGATCCATTAGAGGAAGTAAGCTCTATTAAAGGATACTACGGCTTTTATGAAGACAAAGGCTTTGAAATAATAAAAAGTCCCTCTTTTAAACCGTTGTAAAGGCCCCATCTATTGGGATATTGGCACCTGTGATGAAACTGGCCCCTTCAGAGCACAAAAAAGCTACTGGGTTAGCAATTTCTTCGCATTCACCTACTCTACCAATAGGGTGTAGAGACTCATAAAAGTCTCGTGCTTCGGGACTACCTTTTGTGAAACGATCGTACATTTCTGTTTTTACAGCCCCTGGAGAGACTGCATTAACCCTAATTCCTTGCGAGCCAAATTCAACTGCCACAGCTTTAGTCAAACCAATCACCGCATGTTTTGAAGCACAGTATACACTCATTCCAGGCATCCCAACCGTGCCAGAAATAGAAGAACTGTTTACAATAGAACCACCGCCATTCTTTAACATTGCTGGAATCTCATACTTCATTGAGTTCATTACCCCAAGAACATTAGTATTGACGACATTGTGAAAATTTTGATCTGTTTGTTCAGTCACAGGAACTACCTTTCCTTCGATAGCTGCATTATTAAATGCAAAATCTAGCCTCCCAAAGGCTTCTAAAACAGACTCCACCATCTGATAGCAATCTTTTTCTTTGCTAATGTCGCCACATATAAAACGACTGTCTACGCCTTTGGCGTGTAGTCGGGCCAAAACCTTTTTACCCAAATCTTTACGACGACCAGTTATCGCTACTTCTGCCCCAAGGTTTGCAAAAGCTAATGCAGTAGCTTCGCCGATGCCAGATGTGCCGCCTGTAACTAAGGCGACTTTTCCATTGAATTCTTTATTCATACAAAGTCGATCCGCACTAAGTTAATTATTATTTTGTTGTTACCATAAAAGCTAGAATATTAAAGTTGGCGTCCCCTAGGGGATTCGAACCCCTGTTGCCGCCGTGAAAGGGCGGTGTCCTAGGCCTCTAGACGAAGGGGACTGGTCCTTCTAAATACTGAGTGTTGGTGGAGCTAGGCGGGATCGAACCGCCGACCTCTACAATGCCATTGTAGCGCTCTCCCAGCTGAGCTATAGCCCCATTTAGCGGGAAGTATACCTCATTAATCCGATGTTGAATATTATACACTAAACTGTCGGTACAGGTCGATGCAATTGTCCTGTCCTCCAACTAACTTCTCAAGTTTTCCGCCGCGAAATACATTCTGTCCAAACTTTCAATACGTCCTAAAATATTGAGGGTTTGAGAAATATCTGGAGAATTAGTCCCGCCCGATAACGCTATTCTAATTGGTTGGCCCAGCATAGGAAACGCTATGTCGTTTTCCGCAACGATCCTTTTTAATTCGCCATCTATTGATTGACGGTTCCAATCATCAAGATTTTGAAGTCTGTTTATAGCCTGACTTAGGATAATAAGCGCCTGTGGGTTTATGAATTTTTGCCGCGCTTTGCTATCATAATCCGAAGGTTTTTTGAAGAAGAAAAAACTTTTTTCTGCCATGTCTTTAATAGTATTAGCCCGACCCGTGTATAAAGCTATTACCTTTTCGAAAAACGATTGATCAAACTTCTCTGATTCCTCGACGAATGTCTTAAAAATCTTAACCAATGAACTAGGTGGACTTGTTACCATATGCTGCTGATTAAACCAATATAATTTATTGATATCAAACCGAGCAGAACTCTTTGATATCGATGACAAATCAAATTTTTCAAATAATTTTTCTTTTTGATGTACTTCTCCGTTGTCACCTGACCATCCAATATTAGCAAGATAATTTAGTAGTGCGTTAGGTAAGACGCCCTCCTCTGCTAAAGATAAAATATTCCCGAGACCAGATCGCTTTGATAGTTTCTTTCCGTCGACTGAATGAAGTAACGGAATATGACCATAGACAGGTGCCTTGATGTTTAGCGCATCAAAAATATGAATTTGTCTAGGAGTATTGTTCAGGTGATCATCTCCTCGAATTACATGAGAGACCCCGGCCTCGATATCATCAACTACAGAACTTAGATGGTAGGTAGGTGATCCATCTGATCGGGCAATAATTAGGTCGTCAAGTTCGGCATTTTGATATTCTACTGACCCTTGAACTAAATCACCGAACTTTATCGACCCCGATTCCGGAATTTTTAGCCTAACAACGAAAGGAGTGCCTGTGCTGGCCGATATTTCCCGATCTCTACATCGTCTATCATAGCGGGGCTTTAATCCAGCGCTTCTTTGTTCAGCTCTTAGTTGTTCAAGCCTCTCTAAGCTGCAAGTGCACCTATAAGCCTTGCCCGAATCTAGCAATTGACTGATAATTTTATGGTGATTGACAGCCGAATCACTTTGGCGGATTACCGGCTTTTCAAAGTCCAAACCAAACCAATTTAAGGAATTCAAAATGGAAGATTCAAATTCCGGGGATGAACGCCCCTTATCCGTATCTTCCATTCTAACGATGAAGTTGCCGCCATTTTGCTTAGCATACATCCAATTGATAATGGCTGTTCTTGCTCCCCCCAAATGTAGATGGCCTGTAGGACTCGGAGGAAACCGAGTTACGACACTCATAAAACTTTGTCCTATATTGCTAATTTTCCGCGCATTATGCCGTAATGGCCGGGGAAAGAACAGAAAAAAGTGTATTCCTTGCCGGACTCAAGCTTAGCTGCCTCAAAAGAAACGGATGTGGTCTCTCCTCCACCGATCATAGCGGTCTTTGCAATTATTCGACCATCCTCTGGCAGAAAACCATTGTCGATACCGGCGTCCATATTTATCATTCCAATGATTTCATCAAATGACTCTGTAGAGACGATAACAATATTATGACCCATAATTGATTTGTCTAATTTGCCAGAATGGTTAAGTGTTATCTCAAAATTTGTACAACTGCTGTCCACATTGATAGTGGTAACATCGTATTGCATCATGTCATTGCCATTAACAGTAATCCCACAATCAGAAGCCGATAAGCCTCCACTTAAAACAAAGATTGACATTGCTAAGATAAATTTATTCATTCTATTTTCCTTTTTGTTGTATATACGTCCATACCAACCATTACGCTCACGTAATCAAAACGATGAATTTACGGAAGAGGTAGGAGTCGAACCCACCAAACGTTTTAGTAAACGTTTCACCGGTTTTGAAGACCGGGCACCTCACCGGAGGCGATGCTCTTCCACGTCGATATTAACAGAATGGTGGCTCAACCTCGATTTTTTCTCAAAATTCGCGCGTTGTTTACTCTCAAGGTGAAGTTGGTTTTATCTAGATACTCCAGTAATTCAATTGCTTGATTCCTTCCCAACGACGAATTATTTTTAAAATCTGCGACGGTAAAAGAATTGCTAGGGTTCTGTTGAACTAGCAAAGTACATATTTTCTTTGCCTTTGCGACCAAATCGATTGAACAGTATCGTTTATCACTAATCTGGACAATCATCCCTGACCTTACACTCTCTTTTAAAAACGTAGAGATATCATTACTGTCGATATTAGTTCTTTCGGTCAACTGATGAATCGTATAAATCTGATTAAATTTTGAACCAAAATATAGATTCACTTGATTAAATTTACTTTGGTTATCTTTATCCAATTTTGGCTTATAGTTCTTAAGCGCAAACTGATTTTTCTTATTTTCAATAATATTATTTTCCACAAGTGTTTTTAAGACAACTGAAAGGAAAAGCCGCCTGTCAAATTCAAAATGCTGCTGGGTAACTTCGAAAATTTCTCCTATGTGGAAGTTTGACTTCATTGGACGATCTAAATGCAAACGCTCTAATGCCGAGACAACCTGCGAACAAACTTTTTCATAATTTTTCTTGTCAACAACAACCTGGCAATTTTTGAGCGACAAATGCATCATAGATCGATCATCAGTCATTCTATTTAACTCATCGACTCGGAGATTAAATTTTTTTTTGAAGATATCAAGATTAATTCCGGTAACATTTTCGCGCAACATACTATCAAAAACAGATTCGATACTTTTAATCGAAGGGTAAAATACTCTCTTTCTTTTTTTACTAGTGATTTCGCTCAAGTCGGGCGCAGGGTCAATTAGAGTGCCCCCTCCAATAGTGTGCCTCGCGGATTGATCTCTTATGATAAATCTATCACCTCTGACACCATGAATTTTCTTTGTTAACGTGACTTTGGCAAATTTGAACTTGCCATCACCTTTTAAAGATTTAAGCAAAAAAATTTTTCCGGTTGCGTGTTGAGAAGCAAGATGAAAATGAACAGATAGATTTTCTGATTTTCCTTTAAAAAGATTAACTGGGACTTCTACTATAAGATTTTTTGATAAATTATCCATTTCTGACGCAACGATCCAATCTCCTCTTGATAATTCAATTCTCCCAAGGTTGCTACCACTGATATTTAATGCACACCTGTCGCCTGTTTTCCCTCGGCTAGCAGGGGCACCTTGGACCCTGAGATCTCTTACTTTTATCATTGTTTTGGAGGGCAAATGCATGGCTGTGTCTCCGATATTAATTTCTCCAGAAAATATTGAACCGGTTACAACCTTCCCAACGCCTTGCAGTGAAAATTTCCTATCTATTGCCAATCTGAAATTACCGCAAGTGGCCTTGGCCCTAACATATTGTTTCAAGTTGACCAGCATCATCTTGAGTTGACTTATGCCAGCACCAGTACTGTTTGAAACCATGACACTAGATGCATTTTCAAGAAATGTTCCCCGCGATAATCCAGAAAAACAGTCTCTTACCGCCATTGCTCTACTATTTGTAACTAGATCTAGCTTAGTAAAAGCTACAACTACTTTTTCAATTCCAAGAAGCTCCAAAATTTTGATATGTTCATGGGTTTGCGGCATCAACCCATCATCCAAAGCTATGACCAGAATAGCAAGGTCAACGCAACCAATCCCCGCCACCATGGTATGAACAAATTTCTCGTGACCTGGCACGTCAATAAATCCTGTAATATCACCATCGCCTAGATCTGTGTAGGCAAATCCCAAATCGATACTCATACCTCTTCTCTTTTCTTCAGGTAAGGTATCAGTATTTTCGTTGGTTAAAGAGCGAACCAACTGCGTTTTTCCGTGGTCAATATGTCCGGCAGTTGCAAAAATCAAAGTTCTATTTGTCCCAACAATTTAAGCTGTTCAATTAGTTTGTCTGCGCTTTCCAAACATCGACAATCTAAAACAATGCATTGTTTGGTGATTCTGCCAATCACGGGATGAGGCAATCCTCGCAACATAGAGTTTAGTTTTTCTATCGATATTGATTTTTCAGTTAACGGAGTGATCTTCAACCCATAGCTCGGCAAAGAGTCAACAGGTAGCGCACCACTACCAACTTGACTTTTACATTCAGTAAGCTCAGCCGATGCCACAGAATCAAAAGATGAAGAAACTGCTCTTAAAACATGATTTACAACTTTCTTAATCTCATCAGGCGACCGATTTAAAAATCTCTGGGTTGGAATTTTTTGTTTAATTTTTTTGTGTTCGTCCATATAGACCCGGAGAACTTCGAACATTGAAGCAACAGTCACTTTATCAATACGCATGGCCCTTTTTACAGGGTTTTGCCGAATCTCATTAATAAAATTTGATTTACCTGCAATAATCCCGCACTGAGGACCTCCTAATAACTTGTCTCCACTAAAAGTCACTAGATCAGCACCTCTCGCAAGGATCTGTTCCACCCTATCTTCTGTGGTAGAACCAGCAAAAGTTGTGTTAATTAGATTACCACTGCCAGCATCGACTATAAATGGTACATTGTTTTTTTTTGCAAGTTCAGCCAATTGTTTTTCATCAACACTACTAGTAAACCCAACAATTTCATAATTACTGGTATAGACCTTCATGATCAATCCAGTATTAACATTAATAACAGCAGAAAAATCTGATAAGTGGGTTCGATTTGTAGTGCCAACCTCCACTATTTGAGCGCCAGCTTTTCTCATAATCTCAGGTATTCTGAAATGACCACCTATTTCAACCAGTTCTCCGCGAGAAATAATAACTTCTTTTGTCATTCCGAATGTATTTAAGATTAAGAAAACAGCAGCCGCATTATTATTGACAAATGTCGCATCCTCGGCACCCGTTAACTCTTTTATATTTGCAATCAAAAATCGCTCTCTCTCCCCTCTTTTCCCTGACGATAAATCAAACTCTAAGTTAGTAAAATTCTCCATCACTTTTACTGCTGATCTTACAGCTTCCTCAGGAAACAAAGATCTTCCTAAATTCGTGTGCACAACTATTCCTGTTAAATTTAAAACTTCTTTGATCTCGGGGTTAGTGCTTTCACAGATTAGCTCAAGTCTTTGGTATATATCTCCCTTACTAACTGATTTTAGCTCACCGGTTTGAATCTCCTGTTTCATTTCAGAAATAAGGAGCCTTAAACTAGATTTAACAGTCTTTCGGCCAAATTTATCTTGCAATCTATCGCCTTCTTCGTCTCTTAATAACTGATCTATAGACGGGATTGACGAGATTATTTTTTTTAAATTAGTTTTCATAATATATTTCTAACGTAATTAGAACTATTATAAATACAGAACAGGATTAAAAACTAGGATAAAAATACACAAGAGTATCTAATGAAAAGATGCGGTTGAAGGTTTTTTCTAATTATCGTATAAAAAGTGTAGAATAATCGTTATAACAAAGGACATAATTTAATGCGAACAGCTTCACAACGAGTAGGGCAAGACGAAAAACAAGAAATCCTAGATTTGCTCGAAAATTCAGCAGTTAGTTTCACAAATGCCGAGCTCGACAGATCTAGATTAAGGAAGATCAGGGATAATCAAGTCAATTTTGATTTAGAAATCTGGAGAAAAATAGGCGCACTAGGATGGCTAGATTTACTATCTACAGACGAAAACGAAATCAACTTTATAGCGCGCGCAGTTAAGTTGATTGCATATTACATGGGAACCAAAGGAGCGCCTGAACCTTTTATGGAATGTGGTATCGGGCCGTTAAGCTTGCTAAATGGATCGGCAAAGAATTTAGAATTTACCGATTCTTTGGCAAGCTGTAACACGCTAGCAGGACACCATATTAGTTCTTCTAACGAAATAGAATTTTATAAAAAAGAATCTGTAATTGATGGAGAAATTATTGGGCTACAAATTCCAGCTCAAGCTGATTTTGTAATACTCGGTCTTCTAAACTCTAGCGAATCCTATATTCTAAAAATCAAACTAGACGATCCAGATCTTACAATTAGCGAGACGAATTTAGCAGATGGCAGTAACTGTCTTAAAATTAGATTTTCAAAATATAAATTAAAGGACGAACAAATAATAGCTTCAGGCAAAAAAGCAGAAGCTAATATTCAGAGATCAAAAAACCTTAATTTAATTGCCCACTCCGCATATTTAAATGGAATGAGCGAAGAGCTTTTGAAAATCACGATTGAATACTTAAAAACGAGGACCCAGTTTGGAAAAAAAATTGGTAGTTTTCAAGCTTTGCAACATCGTGCTGTTGATATGTATATGCAACTGCGAATATCGGGTGCAGTCTTAGAAGACGCTCTCGAAAGCCTATCCGAGGAAACAGACGCCTTTGTGATCGAGAAACTTTTATCAAGAGCAAAATATCGATCCAATCAAACCGCAAAGATTATTACAAGGGAAGCGATCCAGATGCATGGTGGCATGGGATACACAGATGAGTGTGACGTGGGTTTATTCGTCAACAAGGCCTTAGTCCTTACGTCTCGGCTCGGGAATTGCACGGAGCATAGCGAAAATTTTCAAAAGCTGGAAAAACTCATGCCTAATAATCATGAACCAGATAAGTGTTTTAGCACCAGTTGGAAATCCAAACCAGAAAAAGGTTGGTCATCTTTATCTGACGAGGAGTTTAGAAAAATTTCCCGTTCTTTTCTTAAATCTGAGTATCCAGAGTCAATGAGATATCCTACCAAGAGATTTCGCTGGGCAGAGGTTAAAGGTTGGTATGTCAAACAGTCCAAATATGGTTGGGTAGCACCTGCTTGGCCAGAACAATACGGTGGAATGGGTCTCACCCCATCACAACAATTGATCCACATAGAGGAATTAGAGCGTCATGGTGTAGGAAGGGCGCCTGACATGGGAATCGTCATGGTTGGCCCGCTCCTAATTAAACATGGGACAGAAGCTCAACGGGCTCAATACCTTCCCGATATTTTGTCAGGAAAAACAATATGGTGCCAAGGCTATTCTGAGCCAAATGCGGGTTCTGATCTAGCTAGTCTACAAACTAAAGCCGTGAAAGATGGAGATGAGTTTGTAATAAATGGACAAAAAACATGGACGACGATGGCACAGGATGCGACCCACATGTTTTGCTTAGCCAAAACCTCCTCTAATAAGAAACCACAAGAAAGCATAAGTTTTTTTCTCATCAATCTAAATCAACCTGGTGTAACTGTAAGACCAATAAAAAATATTGCCGGACACGAGGAATTTTGTGAAGTTTTTTTAGATGATGTTCGAGTACCTTTCGATAGCATGATTGGTGGTATCAATAAAGGTTGGTCTATCGCCAAAGCATTGTTAGGGTTCGAACGAATATTCTTAGGCAGTCCTAGGCAATCGCAATATGTCCTACAACGAATAGAAGAAATTTTCACCCAAAATCAGGCCGAAATATCATCTTCCTATCAAGATAGATTCACCAGATTGAAATTAGATGTATTAGATTTAGAATCGATTTATCAAAAATTCGCGGATATTGTGAGGAAAGGAGAAGAGTTAGGACCAGATGTTTCTATTCTTAAAATCTGGGCCACAGAAACTTTTGCAGAACTGACCGAATTACTAATAGATTTGGCTCAATCCCAAGGATCAAAATTAGGCGATGTGTCATTTGGAAATTCAAAAGTTGATGTTTTGAGTCAATTTTATAACGCAAGACCCGCCACTATTTATGGCGGTTCAAATGAAATTCAAAGGAATATCATTTCAAAAAATGTGCTTTCTTTACCGTCCTGACAAGACACCGAAAATCAAAATAAAACCGAATTCATCGAGATACTGTAGATTTTTTTCAGTTTAAGATAATATTACAGAAAAATTTGAAAGGAATTCATATGCATCAGATGAATTTTGCAGCTCCAAAGACAGTGGCCGGAGCAGTTAAGCTGTTGGTTCAAAATAAAGGAAGATCTAAAGTTATCGCTGGAGGCACCGACCTTCTGGTGCAACTGAGGATGGGAAAAATTAAACCTGGAATTATAATCGATATAAAAAATATTAAAGAAGCCAACCAAATAACTATAGAGAAAAATGGAGTCAGAATAGGGGCAGCTGTTTCCGGTGCGGTCGTAGGAGAACACGAGTCTATAAAAAGAAATTGGCCTGGAGTCGTTGAAGCGTTGGAGTTAATTGGTTCAACCCAGATTCAGGGCAGAGCGAGCCTTGGGGGCAATTTGTGCAATGGTTCCCCGGCCGCAGACAGCGTGCCCGCTCTTATAGCTAACGAAGCTATATGTAGAATTGCAGGACCGAACGGGAAAAGAGATATCAAAGTTCAAAATTTTGTAAAAAGTCCTAGTAAAACTATTTTAAAAAGAGATGAAATACTGACAAGTCTTTTTTTGCCTGATAAACCGAACAAATCATCGTCAGCCTATTTAAGGCTAATACCCAGAACTGAAATGGATATAGCTGTTGTAGGGGTGGCTGCATCTCTGACTCTTGATGAAAACAATAAATGCTTGGATGCAATAATCTGTTTAGGTGCAGTCGCACCTAAAGCAACCGTTGTAAAAACAGCAAAGAAAATATTAGTCGGTAAAAAGATCAATAATGACTCGCTAGCAACCTTGGGTATGGCTTGCGAGGACACCTGTGATCCGATTAACGATACTAGGGGAACGATAGCATACAGAACCAAGGTAGCTGGGGTATTGGCTAAACGTGCTGTACAAATCGCACATACAAGAATTTTAGAAAAGGCAAATTTATGAACAAGCATCATGTTTCAATGAGTGTAAACGGCGACCCCGTAGAGATCCTCTGTGAAACCCAACAAACACTTCTAGACTGTCTGAGGGATGAACTTTATTTAACGGGCACAAAAGAAGGTTGTTCTACTGGAGACTGTGGCGCATGCAGTGTCACTCTAAACGGGAGATTAGTCTGTTCTTGTTTGGTTTTAGGTGTTGAGGCAAATGGTTGCGATGTTCAAACCATAGAAGGAATTGGGAGCGAAAAAACATTACATCCACTACAAAAAACATTTCTTGAGGAAGCTGCATTGCAATGCGGCGTCTGTACTCCAGGATTCATTGTAGCAGCGAAGTCGCTACTTGATGAGAAACCAAACCCTTCCGAGGAAGAAATAAGATACTGGCTAGCCGGTAATCTCTGCCGATGTACAGGCTATGATAAGATCATAAAAGCAGTAATCAAAGCCGCAAAAATAATGAGGGAAGAAAATGAGCAGCGTACGAACCGAAGAGCTAACTAGACCTAACCGGAAGGCTACAGAAGAAGAAAATAAATTCAAGGTCATCGGAACCCGGCCAGTACGTCCTGATGGAATAGACAAGGTTACTGGGAAGGCCAACTTTGGAGCCGATATTGTATTAAATGGAATGCTTTATGGAGCTATTCACCGAAGCAAGCACGCCCATGCACTAATTAAAAAAGTCGATGTCTCAAAAGCATTAAAATTAGAGGGTGTCAAAAGCATAATTACGCACTCCGACCTTGCTACTCTTAAGCCTACTGATAAAAACTCGAATGTTAATTTTTTTGACCTTGCTAGAAACGTTCTTGCAAAAGATAAAGTACTTTATGACGGCCATGCTATTGCTGCTGTCGCCGCTATATCTCAAACCATTGCTAATGAGGCAGCAAGGTTGATTGAAGTAGAATACAAAATACTAAAACCAGTAATGAATATAAAAACGGCTGAAAAGAAGAACACCCCAATTATCGATAAAAATATTTTCACTGAAGGACTTAAAGAACCAGCTAAAAAGCCATCAAACATAGCAAAGAAAGTTGAATTTCTACTTGGAGATCCTGACAAGACCTTCGAACAAGCAGAGATAGTGGTTGACAGAAAATACAGTACCCAAACTGTGCATCAAGGTTATATTGAACCGCATGCTTGCGCGGCGAGTTATACCAAAGATAATCAGGCAACAATTTGGTGCTCTAGTCAAGGTGCTTTTATGGTTCGAGCTTACACCGCCAAATTGTGCGGCCTAGAAACATCTAAAATAAAAGTCATTCCAGCAGAAATAGGAGGCGGGTTTGGGGGCAAAACTACAATTTATCTCGAGCCGCTCGCTGTAAAACTTTCAGAGAAAACAGGCCGTCCCGTGAAAATTGTAATGAATAGAACAGAAGTGATGAGAGCTACTGGTCCGACATCAGGAGGAACTGCACACGTAAAATTGGGCGCCGATAAAAAAGGAAATTTTATCGCTGGTCTCATCGAGTTAAAATATGAGGCTGGTGCTTTTGCCGGCTCTCCGGTCGGCTTGGGATGTATGACCGCTTTTGCCCCCTATAATTTAAAACATGTAAAATGTACTGGATGGGATGTTTTGGTAAATAGGCCAAAAGCAGCTGCCTATAGGGCGCCAGGTGCACCGGTTGCCGCTTTTGCGGTCGAATCGGCAATAGACGAATTGGCCTCAAAACTTCAAATGGATCCAATCCATCTCCGACTAAAGAATTGCGCTACAGAGGGAACCACCGCTCCCTACGGTGTAACCTTTGATAAAATAGGGCACAAAGAATGCTTAGAAGCTGCATTAAATTCTAACCACTACCGAAAAAAACTAAAACCATATCAAGGGCGAGGAATTGCGTCTGGGTTCTGGTTCAACATCGGTGGCAATTCAAGTGCAGAGATAATGATTAATGAAGACGGAAATGTGACCGTTGCTACGGGTAATCCGGATATTGGTGGATCGAGAGCATCTATGGCAATGATGGCGGCTGAGACTTTAGGTATAAATATGGAGAATGTCAAACCAATCGTAGCTGACACTGAGTCAATTCCTTATTCTGATCTCACAGGCGGAAGCAGGGTTACATTTGCGACTGGGAAAGCAGTAATTGAAGCGGCGGAGGATATGATTACGGAAATGTGTAAACGAGCTGCCAAGTTTTGGAAAGTAGATCCGGCTCAGGTTGAGTGGAAAAATGGAAAGGCGATTTGTATAGAAAGAACGGATATCGAACCTATGTCTATGAAACAAATTGCAAAGATAGCATTTAAAACAGGTGGAGCAATAAGCGGCAAAGCCAATATAAATGTAAAAAAGGGCGCAGGGCCCGGCTTTGGTCTGCATATTTGCGATGTCGAAGTTGACCCAGAAACGGGCAGGGTCACCGTATTAAAATACACAGCGATCCAAGATGTTGGTAAAGCAATACATCCCAGTTATGTAGAAGGCCAACTCCAGGGTGGGGCTGCACAGGGTATCGGATGGGCATTGAACGAAGAATATGTCTATAGTAAAGACGGTAATCTTATGAACACTGGATTTTTAGACTATAGAATCCCAGTTGCTTCAGACCTACCTATGATCGAAACAATTTTAGTTGAAGTTCCAAATCCAGGGCACCCGTTCGGAGTACGTGGTGTAGGGGAGACGCCGATTGTACCTCCTTTAGGAGCGGTCGCAAATGCAGTTTCTAATGCTATTGGTAGACGAATGACCGATTTACCGTTAAACCCGATCAAAATTTTGTCTGAAATTGGCTAGATAAATTGTAATGAAAGTTTTTATACCTAGCCAGATAGCCAATGGCTATACAAACGGCCTGCATGAACTAAATGCTGAAGGCGAGAAGCTGGACCAGGTCATTAGGTCGTTAGATGACCAATATCCGGGTATCAAGAACGCTTTATCAGAGGGCTTCGCCTGTGCACTTGAAAACGAGATTATTCATGACTGGTTTGACGAAGATATAAAAGATGTTAAGTCTGTAAGATTTATACCCGCTATTGAAGGCGGTTAAATTTAATTACTGAGGTCTGTAATTCTTTTTTTTGTCGTCATGAGCTTCTGTCTTTTCATGATTTTGAATATATCGCTCAAAGAAAGGTACAGCAAAAAGCGGAACAACCCCTCCTACAACAATACCGGCGACCATTTCTCTAAGATGGGGATCTATTAGGCTAGCGAGCAAGTCGGCTATCACATGAGACAATCCAGCTCCTATGATACCTGCCGCATAACCATTAGAAGCAAAATTTAAGAATCTATTAATACTCCATCCAGTATAATAGCCCAACAGCATTATACCAACATGAACAAAGCCGAACACAAACCCTCTAAGATTAGCATCATAACTAAATAAAATTTCTTCAAGTAAATGTTCCATTCTGCGTTCTCTTTGGGGAGCTTTAAAAATAACACTAATTCACTTTTTATTCTATAACCTCTGCTGCTACAGCATTCAAATGATAAGCAGGGACAATCAAAACTTCGATGGTCGGTCTATATAAACTCGTAAAACTTAGTGTCTTCTCTATTTTTACATACTGCCCAAAACTATCAGGCGTCGTCCTACCAAAATATAATTTTATAGACTGACTATCAGAAAAATTCAGTTTTATCTTTGCATTATAAGTCTTGCCCAAATTATACATCTCAAGCCGATTTGCCCTCACTTTAAAATTCCTCTCCACTTTTGCGACACACATTGTTTTCAAAACTGATTTCGGACTCGTTAATTCAGAAAATTCGAACAACTTTTTTATCGATTCCTTCCCCCCACTTGGAAGCACTCTGTTAATTTCAACGGTAGCCGAGGTTATTTTTGAGCAATTAAATAAAAATTGATCTAGTAATTGATGGGAGTGAGCCTTGTATTCCGATTCACAGGAAGCTAAAAAAATTAACAAAATTAACCTTAGCACGTTGCTCTTAATTATGTTGCTATACACGAGAACGGAAAAAAACATATATTCCTAGCATTAAAAATATAATTGGCAAGGCTAGTGTGGCTGTTAGAAATAGCACCGAGGCTTGTTTACTAGTTAAACTAAGGACATCTTGCTTGTAACTTTTTGGTTCCAATTGTAAAACATTTTCTATCTCCGCCAATTCATTTATAAGACGGGTGAACAATCTACCATTGTCGCCCACATCATAAAAAGAATTTGTGGCGAAGTCCCCGTCTCCCAAAATGGCTATGGTTGAACTATTAGCCTTACTTTTTACGATTAATCCAATTAATTTCTGGTCATTTAAATCTTTAACCCTTTCGGAGCCAGCCCTGCCTGAAGTTTGTATTAATGGAATAAAACTGGGCTTGATTTCAGCATTGCCATTTATAATTTCAGGTTCGAGGGCAACCGCTCCTGGAAATACTGTCAAGGCAAGATCTCTTGTGATTTTATGTTTAGGATACCGCGTAACTGCAATAGCATATTTGTCCGCTCGAAGGTGACTGTATTCATCATAAATAAAATCCAATTTCCAGGAAACCCCATATTCCGTTAAAATTCTTTTTAATCCGGTATCTACACCAGGCTCGAGCATCAACAATAGATTACCTCCATCAGTTAGATACTTTTTAATCGTCTCAACCTCGGTTTGCATAAACTCTCTTTGTGGAGATGCAATTACCATCACTAAACAATCATTAATTGAATCCGATTGCTTTGCTAAAAATAACTTTTCGATAGCAAACCCCAATGTAATCAGAGAATTATAGGCCTCTCCCATGCCATGTTTCTCATGGATTGTAAGAGGCTTGCCACCGAAAGTATGATTATGACTGCCTCCTTCATAATGGTCATGGGTTTGCATACTGAACGGATCGCTTTCTAGGTGGCCTGTAGTAAAACAAATTTTACCACGACTATTAGATACAACCTGTATCAAACCATTAACAAAGGACACTTCATCAAATAAGTTTATTTCGACCCTGCGATCACCTGAACGGACCACCGCAGTACCCGCAAATCTAATTCCGTGCTTTTCAGCTAGTGAAGGTTCAATTACCGGATCGAATATTTCCAGCCTTAACTTTTCAGATTCATTTGCAAAAAGACGTAAAGTATTGGCAGCATCTTTTAAAACTCGGTTTCTTATATCGTAGGCATAGTATATAGATACAGGTTGATCAATAGATTTAATAAATTCTTTAGTTTTAGCAGATAAACTAAAAATTTTTTGATCGGTGAAGTCATAGCGGTAATTAAGAGTACTCACAAATAAATTAAAAATTATAAGAAAGCACAAAAAAAGAAAAGATTTAACAAAATCCGCGAAGTGCGTCGTCACACAGTCACCCTTCCATGGCTTTTTCTATAGAGTAATAACTTGAAGCTTAAAAATAAGCAAAAGACACAAACACTTAGAAAGTATAAGCTAGAGGAAAGATCAAAGACGCCTCTAATAAGATCAATATAATTATTAGAAAAACTAATAAACATTAAAAACTCCTTTGAAACACCCTCCACAAATACGCTGAAATAGTCGATAAACCAAAGGAATAATAATATAAACCAAGCAATAACAGCCGATACTATTTGAAATACTGACAGAGTGGACGAGAGTAAACCGATCGAAAAGAAAGATAAGCCAAGAAGTAATAAGCCGAGATATCCCCCAAAAATAGGTCCCAAATCAGGCTCAGAAAACAGTATCAAGATACCAACTGATGGCAGGCTACCCGCGATCAAAATAAAAAGTATACAGGTAAGGAATAGAAACTTTGCCATAACAATATCAAATTCATGTACACCATAAGCTAGGAATAACTCTAAAGTTCCGTTTCGATATTCTTCCGAAAAACATCGCATAGTAATTATAGGAGTGAAAAATAAGAGTAAAATACACATATTATGGAATCCACTTACCATATCAACCGCTGACACGAAAACAGTATTAAAACTAAAAAAAAACCCTGTAAGCAACCAGTAACTTGAAATAATCAGAAATCCCATTGGTGATTGAAAAAAAAGATTTAAATCTTTTAAAAAAAGAATTTTAATCATTCTCTTCTTCCTTTTATAAGCTCTATTATTCGTGACGTTAATTCGTCCTCATTACAATTAGCGATATCTAATTCGAAAATTTTTCCTTGATTTAGTAGAAATGCCCGGTCACATAATGTAACTACATCGTGAATTAAGTGAGTCGATAATAAAATACCAGCTTTCTTGGACGCACCAAGTACTATATCTTTTATTTCTTTATTTTGGATAGGATCCAAGCCACTAAATGGCTCATCAAGAAGTAGCAAATCAGGGCTACCGAGAAAAGCTTGGGCTAAACCAACCCTTTGCTTTGTACCCTTTGATAGATTTCCAAGCGTCCGATCCCTGATGTCACGCAAGTCGAATTGACTTATGATGCTCTCTATTTCTTCATAATCATAACTATCAGAATTTTTTTTTATTTTTGATATTAATTTCAGGTATGATTCAACTTTATAGGTTTCAAACAACGGGCTTGCCTCTGGCATATAACCAAGTTGCAAAGCACTTTTTTGGTCTTTTGCATGCTCAAAGCGTGTAATAACTCCCGCATCTGGCTTCAAAGTGCCTAGCGCCAACCTCATCATTGTAGTCTTACCAACGCCATTTGGGCCAACTAGACCAACTACCTCATTTTTCGAGACAGATAGACTGACACTATGAAGTATCTGATTTTTGTGGAAATATTTACTTACATTCGCAATATCAAGAAGAACGGGCGTCATGAAAGAGTTTTTTAACAAATAGTCTTTGGGTTTGGCCGTTTCATTGACTAATCATAAGCAGCGTCATGTTTGTGTTGGTTATATTGGTCAATCCCGTGAGAGTACCAAATCTCACCCTGATGAGAGTCACGTAACATTTTCAACCGATCAATAGACTTCATCGACTCATATGTATTCCATGTGATGCCTGGTATTACTCCAGCCTCATTATCAGATGTATAGATTGCATCTCCAGCAAGAAACAATGTACCCGTATTTTTTAATTTAACCATTAGAGATTGATGACCCTGGGTGTGCCCTATAGTTTCTATAATTTTAATTTTACCATCATTGAAAAGATCAAAATCTCCTTCAATCTCTAGAAAATTAAAGTTCCTAGTCCCATCAAAGTCTTTAAGTACGAAAGCAGCTCTTTGAAACTTCTCTGGCCACCATGCCGCTTTTAATTCTGCTTTCTGAAGAACGTGTATCGCATCAGGGAACATCTCCATATTTCCAGCATGATCTAAGTGCATGTGGGAATAAATAACATACTTTACATCAGAAACCTTGTAACCAAATTTTTCGAGCCATTTATCTATAACCTCATCCCTTCGTTGAATGGGCAGGAATGCCGAACATAGTCCGCTTCCCCAATAGCTATCACATTTTCCATCAGAAACTGCAACATTCATTCCTGTATCGTAAACAACAAGACCTCGGGGATGGTCGATAATATACATAGCTACAGGAAACTCTAATATTTTTCCAACGTCTTTCATTGCAGTTAACCAACCTTTGTCAAATTTGAGAACACCACTAGACACTTGGTAAAGTTTAACGTCCTTTGCAAATGCAAATGAGCTAAAGTTCACGGTAAAAAATAATAATAGCAAGGTTGCTAAATGGCAATTACGGTTCGATAGCATACTTGAAAACTCCTAAATTCTTCATGCAGTCTACAATAGAGATTAATCTGAATTCAAACATTTATTCAGTGCCTAAATACTCATCTGAAATAAAATGACCTTTTTCTTTTTTCGACGACAAATATTTTTTGTTATATTCATTTTTACCAGTCATTATCGGTACCGTTGAGGCTACACGTTGCCCTGATGCCTCTAGCTGTCTTTTTTTCTCAGGGTTATTAGAAATGAGATTAATCGATTTGCCTTTGGTTAGAAATTTCAGGACAACCGCCGCATCGCTGAAATCACGTGAATCCTCTGGCAACCCTAAACTGCGATTTGCTTGGTAAGTGTTTTGACCTTCGTCTTGAAGCAAATAGGTCGCAGCCTTCGCCCAAAGACCAATACCCCTACCCTCATGACCGCTCATATAGACAATAGCGCCGCCATCTGATTCAGAAATCTGATCAAAAGCCTTCACCAACTGCGGTCTACAGTCACATCTTAAAGAACCAAAAACATCTCCCGTCAAACAGTTCGAGTGTACCCGAACCAACGGAGTTTCTACGGTTTCGAACCCAGGAAAAGCCAATACTGAATTCACACACATTGAGCTGGTTACTAATTGACGAAACTCTTCACTATCACTCGAACTTACCTTTAAACCGGTCTCGACCACGTGGGATAACTCAGTTCTTCTCACAAAACAATACCAGTTTAATTTAATCTCTTTGAGCGTATTATCAACTTCGAATTTTCTTGGCATCGGGACTGGACCTAGTACAGAAAGATATGCTTTATCATCTTCTCTAGAAACTAACTCACCATTGAAATCAACGGTCCTTAGTTTCCCGTCGCTGATAAGCTTTTCTGCAACACTTGGATCAACGTAGCTAAACATAATAAATGTTAAATATCACTGTATAATTTGTTCAAGAGCATCCAAGTCTGGTCCTGGCTGACCGTTTGCTTTTAATGGCTGAATCACCAATTCATCTGCGCCCTTCTCAAAATATTCATTCAGTTTGTCTCTGATCTCAATTCTATCACCGGATATCACCATGCTGTCTAAAAATCTTTCCGAACCTCCATTTTTAAAATCGCTACTATCGAAACCTAATCTCAGCCAGTTATTTTGATAGTTCGGAAGCGAAAGATAAAATTCTAAATTAGTTCTAGCTATTTCTCTAGCCTTATTCTTGTTATTAGTTAAACAAATCTTTTGTTCGCAACAGATCGCACCAGTTGAGCCCATGGATTTTCTTGATAGCTCTACTTGAGCACTAGTTATATTATACGGAAAAACACCTGTCACTTCAGCTGAAGCCAAGGCGCTCATTTTTGGCCCTAATGCGGCAATAAAGATATTTCTTTCATCTTTATATTCTAAACTTTGAAAAGTAAGTTTCATATTTTTAATGTAATCGCTCATCTCTTTTACTGGTGAGCCGTATGTGTGTCCCCTTTGTTCAACAAAAGGCGCATGAGAGACGCCTAGTCCCAATGTGAACCTACCTTGATATAACTTATTAAGACTAACATAACCCATCGCCGAGGCGCTCGCATCACGAGCATAGATATTTGCTATCCCACTTGCTACTCCTATCGTCTTCGTGCAATTAAGCAAGTAACCGCCAAGACAGAAGCTTTCATAGGAGAACGCCTCAGGATACCATATTCTTGAATATCCGAGTTGCTCTGCACGACAAGCAAAGGTCTTGAGATCATCGCTATTCATGACATCGGTAAAAGTAAATACCCCTAATTTTTCAACATTCACAACTAAATCCTCTAGCTATATAAAAAGGCCGATTGGCATGTTTCCAATCGGCCGGTTTTTTATTTTGGTAAAGCAAACACCATAAGGGCATTACCCCTAGTTACCATTGGCGGTTCGCCTACTATTTCTACGGCTAAGCCCCCACCGCCGCTAGTAATCGCCACATATTGTTTACCGCCCTGCTCCCAAGTAATAGGCTGCCCTCTTGCAGATGTACCCATTTGAAACTTCCATAATAAATCTCCATTCAAAGCATCAAAACCCATCGCATAACCCTCTTGGTTAGCAGTAAACACCACATCCCCGTCAGTAGATAATGCGCCAGACACCATTGGGTATTTGTCTTTGTATTTCCATTTAATTGACTGCGACACTGGGTCAATTGCCAAGAAATTCCCGTAGTTGTTCCCACTATCTTTATCTGTTTCAACCGGACCGCCGCCCCAAAAAGGATCACCTGCATTATAGGTGTCAACCCGCTTTACCATTCTATTGCAGGCTTCTATACTCGCAACATACATGATTTTCTGGTTGGGGTTGAAAGCCCAAGACCAAGCGCCATTATGACCGCCAATTGCTCCAGGACAACTATTATTAGCTGTTTTAGACTCTGAGGTTGGTACGAAATCATAATCTACTATTGGACGTCCGTTTTCATCCAACCCCTTTGACCAATTAAGTTGATCCACATATTGAAAACCCTTTAGGAAAGCGCCATCGCTAGCATCAATCACATACACATAGCCATTTCTATTAGGTTGTACCAAAACCCTTTTCTCAACTCCATCAATTTTCATATCAGTAAGAACAACGGGATTTGTAGCATCAAAATCCCAAACATCGTGTGGGGTGAATTGAAAATACCACTTCATCTCTCCAGTTTCTGGATCAAGCGCAAGAAGAGAGTTTGAGAATAAATTATCTCCTTTTCTCGCATCTCCGTTCCAGTCTGGGGAAGGGTTTCCCGTAGGCCAGTAAAGCGTGTGTGTTTCTTTGTCGTATGTGCCTACTGCCCAAGTCGGTGAACCACCCGTTTTCCAAGATTCCCCGTCCCACGTTTCTACCCCTTTTTCACCAGCGGAAGGTACGGAGTACGTTCTCCAAACTCTTTTTCCTGTAGAGGCTTCATATGCATCTATAAACCCCCTAGCCCCAAACTCACCGCCGGCTATCCCTGTGATTACCAAATCATCAACAATTAGCGGAGCGCTCGTTCCTGAATAACCTTTTTGATGATCTTCCAACTGTACTTCCCAGAGAACCTCCCCAGTTTCTCTGTCCATGGCGATTAGATACGCATCTAATGTCGCCATAAATAGCTTACTTCCGGCGACTGATACACCCCTGTTTGCTGGTCCGCAACATATTCTCAGGTCTGTGGGTAAATCTCGCTCGTAATGCCAAATTGGTTCGCCAGTTTCTGCATTTAGCGCCCATAAATTATTATATGCTGCGCTTAAATACATGATTCCATCGATAACCAGCGGAGATCCGGACAGTTGACCTTTGATCCCGGGCTGAAAAACCCACTTAGGGACTAAAGAACTAACATTCCTCCGATTTATTTGTTTGAGACCGCTGTGTCTCCAGTTCTCATAAGATCCTCCATACATATACCAGCCATCGGTTTTTGCCGAACTATTAAGAAGCGTCTCGTTTGTAACGGCAGAAATAGAAAGTTTTTCCGCTTGCTCCTCTGTTTTATTACAGGCGACCAAAAAGCTGAGCAAACCCACAGCTAATAGGACCTTAAAATTTTTCGATATATTCATTTTCCCTTCCTTTTTATAACCTCCCATATAATGTAACTTGTTTTTAGTCACAACTCACCCCCAAAATTAGGTTCCCGCTTTTCCTTTAGAGAAGTCAGCCCTTCCTGTGCGTCGCTCATAGTAAAACCGAGCATCTCAAGCGCCGTAGAAACGTCAAAACTAGGCCCTGCCATCCTGTACCAGTTGTTTAAGGCATACTTTGTCCAGCGAATCGCTGGTTGTGAGGAAACAGCTAATTTATTAGCAATTTCTAAGGCTGTATCGAGCAGTACATCGTCTTCGACACACAAAGATACCAACCCTATCCTCTCCGCCTCGGTCCCATCAATCGGTTTATTAAGTAGCAAATGATATTTTGCTTTAGCCATACCACACAGGAGCGGCCAATTAATTACTGCCGCATCGCCGGCTGCAACCCCCAGCCTGGTATGACCGTCTAAAATTTTAGCAGACCTTCCTGCAACAGATACATCTGCTAGCAACGCAGCTACTAGACCTGCCCCAACCGCAGGTCCGTTTATCGCTGAAACCAAAGGCTTGGAACAATTTATTACGTTGTAGACAAGATCTTTAGCCTCTTTCCACGCCTGGCTCCGGATTTTATCGCTTTTTATTATATCTTCAATCATTTCAAAATCGCCCCCCGCTGAAAAAGCCTTCCCCTCTCCTGTCAGAATAACGACTTTCACATCATCATCCCTATCTATAGTTTGCCAGATATAGGTCAATTCATTATGAGCATTCAAGTTAAGCGAATTATAAGATTCAACATTATCAAAAGTTATCTGTAGTATTCCTTTAGCATCGAGTTTAACTCTCAAGTTTTCGTAATTTGTGTATTTATTCATAATTTGTGTATCCCACCGATTTAATTTGATAAAGACAACGTTTATACTCTAATTTAAAGATTACAGTATTTGCGAGCATTTATCTGATGGATTTATTAGAAGAGAAAAACGGCCCAATTACAACACTGGTTTTCAATCGACCTGACATTAGAAATGCACTCACCAAGGACATGAAAGATTCTCTCAGTTCAGCCCTGCATAGGATTGCTCAGGATGATACAGTGAAAGTAGTTGTTCTTACTGGAAAAGGTCAACATTTTATGGCAGGTGGGGACCTAAACACTATGAAAAAAACTCTTAATCTGCGAAAAGAGGAAATAAAAGATTACTTTCTTAAAAGAATATATGATTTAAATCCAATTATTACGTGCCTTCAGCAAATGCCGAAACCCGTAATCGCGAGCGTTTCGGGCGCGGCAGCCGGAGCCGGAGTAAGCATGGCGCTCGCGTGCGACCTAATTGTAGCCGAACAGTCGTCTTACTTCATGTTGGGTTATTGTAAGATTGGGACCACACCTGACGGAGGCGCAACCTATAATTTAACCCAATGTGTTGGGATAAAAAAGGCTATGGAATTAAGTCTGCTGGGAGACAAAGTAGGGGCATCAACAGCACAACAAATTGGCATAGTCAATTATATAGCAAAAGATGGAGAGCTTAGGTCTGAAACAGGCACTCTCTCATCTAGGTTAGCAAATGGACCTACACGCGTTTATGCTAGAACTAAAAGATTATTATATGGTTCTCTAAAAAACGAGCTACAAAGCCAATTACAAAATGAGGCTACAAGTTTTTCTGAATGCGCAATTGAGCCAGATTTTAAAGAAGGAGTAAAAGCATTCTTTGACAAAAAAAACCCGGAGTTCTCGGGCTCTCTTTAGGCAAATAGCAATATATAAAGTTCTAAATTAATGCAAATAAAACAATTAATAATAATCACAATATACATGATTGGTGTTACAGGAACTCAGTTGGTGGGTTCGCAGGAACTTAATCCAATTGACCAGGCAAAACAATTAATCGATCAAGGCAAATCAGAAAATGCAATTACTTTATTAAGAAAGTTGCAACCAAAATATGAAGGTATTCCAGCTTTTGACTATGTATTTGGCCTTGCGTGTGTAGATACCGGCAGAAATGTCGAAGCAATCTTTGCCCTTGAACGGGTAGTTGATACTATCCCCGACCATGGGCCTGCAAGAGCCGAGTTGGCCAGAGCTTACTTAGCTTTGGGGGAAACCGACGACGCTAAAAAACAATTCGAAAAGGTAAAAGAACTTCCCGATATTCCACCTGAAGCCCAGCAAACAATAGAAAGGTATCTAAGTAGTATTGAGTTATTTCATGATAGAACCCGTCTCACCTTCAGACCTTGGCTCAAGTTTGGCTTGGGGATTGATACCAATATAAATGGTGCAACGAATGAAAAAACTTTATTCATCCCAGCCTTGCCAAATATACCATTTTCATTGAGCGGTACTGAAAACAGTTCAATTTTAAATCTTGGTGCGGGTCTGAGTGTTTCTAAACCCCTCAGCAAAGAAAAAGGTACAAGTTTATTTGGTAGTTTCGAACTCAATGACAGGATCACACTTGAGCATAATGAATTCAGAGGTACCTCAATTTCTGGAAGAGCTGGTGGCAGGATCCAAAAGCAAAAATATAGCCTCTCAGTAGCCGCAGATACTAACGCTTTTAAAATTGAAGGGAGCGGTGCGACAGCTGGTGACAGAATCTCTGCTGGAATTACCAGTGAGTTTCAATATAATTTATCAGAAAACGATCAGGTCAGTACATTTTTACAAACTAGCTTAATTAGATATCCTGAACAAAGCATCCGTGATGTGGACAAATACATGACTGGAATTACATACGGACATCTATTTTCGAGCTTCAAATTTACCCCCGTCTTGATCTCAAGTTTTTTCGGCGGTTTAGAAAATGAACGAGCTAACTCAGGGGCTGATCATTTTGGACGAAACATGTTTGGCTCAAAGGTTGGCGTAGGGTTTCAACTTAGTAAAAAACAAACTATGTCAGTTGCGCTAACCTACCAGCGCAGTCTCTACGGTTCAATAGACCCTACTTTTTTGGTACATAGGCGAGATAGTTTTTTTGATTTTAATCTCACCTACCGGTTGCAGGTAAACAAAAATCTTAGCATTACACCAACCGCAGTGTACAATAATAATTCATCAAATATATTGTTGAATGATTTTGATAGATTTGAATTTATGGTAACGGCGAGACTTGACCTATGAACGTTCTAACGAAAACATCATATACAATAATTTTTATCACGTTATTAATCATTTGTTCTGACATCTATGCCATCGCTGGAAGAGTCGTCTACTCATACGGCGATGTACAAGCTACAGCTAATACAGGACAAACAAGACAATTACTTCGAGGAGGAACGGTAGACGAGGGTGACTCTATCAATACAAACAATGGGCGAATACAAATCCGATTTTCAGATGGTGGATTTGTTGCCCTTCAGCCAGACACAATCTATCGCCTCGATGAATACGAGTTTGAAGGGGAAGCAGACGGGAATGAGAAAAGCTCATTTTATTTAGTTGAAGGCGGAATCAGATTAGTAACGGGCCTCATCGGAAGAAAAAATAAAGAAACTTTTAAGCTGCAAACACCTGTCGCAACAATTGGTATAAGAGGTACCTCTGGTAAAGTCGTACATACAGAGGCCACTGGTACACTGCTTGCAGGATACGGAGGAATTTGGGATCTAACCTCAGGAGCGTTTAATGGACCAGTTGAACCAGGACAAGCATATAGTTGTAATGGGCTAAGCTGTGCAGAAGTAGCAGGTTTTGGTCAAAGACAAGAGGCCAGCCAAGAGGCAGAAGAAGAGGAAGAAGAGGAAGAAGAGGAGGAAGAGGAGGAAAAAGAAGAGGAAGAAGAGGAGGAAAAAGCGGAAAAAGAGGAAAAGAATAAGGAAGAAGGTAAAGAAGAAGATAATAAAGAAGCAGAGGAGAAAGTAGCCGAGGAAAAAGAAGAAAAAATCGCTGAAACAAAAGAAGAAAAAATCGCTGAAACAAAAGAAGAAAAAATCGCTGAAACAAAAGAAGAGAAAGTAGCCGAAATAAAAGCGACGGACAGTCTCAAACCGAAGAGCGAGGGCAAATTTAATAATGTAGAGGATGCGGGGGAACCTGAAGGCTTCTTCGAAGCCGTATCAGAAGGCGGGCAGCAGGCCATACCTAGTGACGACGGCGAGGTTTCGTTTTTCCAAACGAACATAAAAAATAATAGTGATAATGTCACAGAAGAGGGAAATAAAACTAACTTCCGTAGCGGTGAGCAAAGAGACGCTACCGGAAACGAGACATTTCGTACCTCTGCAGATGGAATAACAGCTTCATCATTACAGTCACTCGGCGCAGGGTTTGCCGTTACGAGAACCAGAAATGCCATCGACAGAGTAGATTTTGCGGTTGCAACTAGCGATAATAAAAATACATTGCTTTTGAACGACTCGGTTTTATTCGCAGGTGTATCTGCAAGTGTCTCTACCAGTGGCGCCACCGCCTCTACCACAACTGCATTTGTTTCAGACCTTACATTGTTAGAAACATCGATCAACTCTATTACCGACACAACTGCAAGAACTAATTTTCAAACGATCATATCTCGTTTTTCGTCTAGTGATAGTGCAAATTTGAGAAGCAATCCTGCTTCGTTTAGTAGACTAACTACAGTCGATACTATATCTTTTGGCAGATTTAGCAATGGATTCCTAGCCATCGCCAACCTTGACGAGAGTAGCGGCCAAGTGAACGCCGATCTCTTATCTTTAACCGGCAGCAAAAGTGCTCATTTTATTTTCAGTAACGATTTAACGACTGTACCTACTTCACAGCTAGTGAAATATGATCTTGCCGCCGCATCAAGTTCCACAAGTGGTGCATCAGTAGGAAATGGTATTACATCGGGTTCAATTTTGTTTGATTTTGGGTTGCGGTACGGTGCGCTGGATGCCTCATTATCTCATGGGGAAACTATACATACATTAACTGGTGACCTCGACCTATCAGGAGCAATTTTTGGAGGAGGTGTAGGGCTAGCCGTAAACTCTGCAGGGAATTCACATGAAGCCCGCTTTGAAGGATTTTTATCCGGAGATATTAATGGATTGCCTTCTGGGATTGGTTTAAGTTATGGGATACTTACTCAAGATCCCATATCTGGTACAGCGATTTTCAATCAGGGAACCGTCGGAAGCGTGAATCGAACTGATCATTCGAGCACGTCTAATTTTGGATTTGTAGGAACAGCAGGGGTCGGTCTCGATAGTGGTTCAGGATTACAGGTCGCAGATTCATTTTTATTCAATTTAGTACCATCAACTGATACAGCGACGACTACTGGAAACATAGTCACAGCTTTTTCCACAACTAGCCCAACCGACCGTTGTGCAGGGTCCTGTACTTTTGATCAGAATACCTCATCAAGAACGATTGACGCCACTGGGCCTGGTGCGTTTGATCATTTTGAGTTAACAACCGAAAGTGGGCATATAGCAAATACATTATTACGCTCAAATTGGGCTCGGTTTGCAGGTAATTATACACTTACTACAGACAATATCTCGGGGACACAGGGTAGCGCACACACCATCGCATTTAGAGATATTACTCCCGTGGGACCAGACCTCCCGTCATTCTTAGCTGCAAGCCCAGTAAGTTACGACGAGGTAGTTGGAGGTACTCATTTTACTCATCTCTATACTCAGAATGGAGCCCTTCAATCCGAAATCTTATCTAGCTCAACCCAACTACAAGCGAACGTCAATTTTTCTTCAGGCACCGTCGATATTGATTTTAATGGAACCTTTACTACAGCAAACGGTTCAGCGGGTCAATGGGGGTTAACTGGTTCTGCTTCTAATAATTTTTCAGGGTCAGCAGCCACGGCTTTCACGTCCATAGCTCTGACAGGGACAGTCCAAAGTGCAGGAATTTCAGGCTCAAACGGTGTAACTTGTTCAGTAAGCTGTAACATTGCTGGTGTAACAGATACTGTGGTGCTGGGGCAATTTGGAGACGGTTTTGGAGGTGCTGTCAGTGCTGATACCGCAGTTACAAGTGCAACCCAACCTGTATTCACTTTAAGTGGAACCTACGTTCTTGAACCATCGGCTAATACCTCAAGTACAATTACTAGATAAACCTTATGCATTTTGCTTTAACAAATGAACAAAATTTAGTGAAAGAGACCGCGAAACGTTTCGCTGAAGAAACTATTTCACCAATCGCAAGGGATCTAGAGCAACCAAAAAATCGAAGATTATTTTATAAAATCTTGAAAGATCTTGCCGAATTAGGTTTTATGGGAATGAATGTAGACGAAAAATTTGGTGGAAGCAATTCAGGAGTTCTGGCTTTCAGTGTCGCTGTAACCGAAATAGCAAAGTCATGTGCATCTGTTGCCGTTGCAATGTCCGTAAACAATTTAGTCGCAGAGGTTCTGCAACTTATAGGTAACCATGAACAAAAGACTAACCATATTCCTTCTTTGTGTTCCGGAGAATATCTAAGCGGAGCTTTCTGTTTATCTGAGTCTAATGCAGGTTCCGATCCTTCAATGATGGAAACTTCTGCGGAAAATCGTAATTCAAAATGGGTAATCAACGGTGAAAAAATGTGGATTTCCAATGCTGATTGCGCCGGTGTGTTCATCGTTTGGGCAAAAACTTTGAAAGATGTTCCTAAAGGAAAAGGAATATCTTGTTTTATAGTTGAAAAAGATAATCCTGGTGTAAAAATTGGCAAAAGTGAAAAAAAAATGGGTCAGAACGCCTCAAGCACCAATTCAGTTTACTTTGATAATTGCCATGTTGAAGAGAGTGCATTATTAGGTATAGAAAATAATGGTTATGGCATTGCTATGAAAGAATTGGTTGGAGGAAGAATCGGCATTGCTTCCCTTGCT
>MDTB01070250.1_pt1 | contig 159039 bp, 118 predicted proteins | sample 811161 | NCBI WGS metagenome assembly MDTB01 (sample SAMN05326650, study PRJNA326480) | marine metagenome | isolation source: seawater | place: Mediterranean Sea | collected 2009 | reverse complement strand
TATAGTCTAATTCCAAGGCCGTGTAGAGGAAAAAATACATTTTTTATCATCTTCAGAGAGCAGGCACTTTTCCACTTTAAAAAATTCGTCCCGAAGAAATTACTCGAATGTGCGATCAAATTTTCAAGCCTTAGCTCACGTGACCTTCCTAATATTGTTTCAACTTTGACTTAAATCGTTTGAAATGGTTTCAGGATGATGATGCATTGTCCATCGTGAGCTTGTTTTGAATTAGTGTATCTCATGCCTTGATGATACTTACAATTCTTCTATCGAAATGCCTGTATGGATTTTTCGGTTCTCACGTAGAGCGTTGTTTTATCAATGGCTGGGGTTGCATTGATGGTGGCCTTCAGGTTGCTTTGGTTGGTGACTTCAAATGAGTCACCCAGCTTGACGACTGAAATCAATCCTTGCTGTGAGACGCAATAAAGGTGGTTGTTGGCAATGACAGGAGAAGCGGCGTATTGACCTGGTGCATTCAATCTTTCACGGTAAATCAATGTTCCATTTTCGCTGTTCACACAACTGAGCAAGCCTCCGGCCCGAACAAGGTAAATCCGTTTATCATGGTAGACAGGTGAAGGTATTTCAGGTATGCCGCGCCTCAATTCCCAGGCACGATGCGTTTGAGTGATATCGCCTTTTCCACCCGGCTGGATAGCTGCCAAAAGGGGTCTTCCGCTTCCAACCTTCATGTCCGCGATGAATTCGTCTCTGGTCCAAACACTATCTTTGTTTGTGTCACGCCAGTTGAAAAATTGAATTTGTCGCTTCTTGCGCGCTTCGGCTTGGCCCGGGAGCGGGATGCCGAATCCAGGGTGCTCGACGGGTAGCTCCGGACGAAGCGGAATGGTGAAATGTGTTGAAATTTCATTTTTTGAAATTTGTTGGTCACCATTGGTGTCAAAATTCAACGCCGCTTTCCAGAAGGGTTCGGGATCCAGTTTGAGATCACCACCGCCGCCACGCATGGATGCGGAAGCGTATAATTTACCGTTGCCCGCAATGGGAACGGCGATGGTTTCTCTTGTGAATCCGTTGAAAAACCATTTTTCATGCCCGAGACGAGGATCATACCCATAAATTCTTCCGTTTCCCATGACTACCAGATCGTGTTGCTGATCTTTTGTCCAGATCATGGGTGTTGACCAACTGCTTCGATTGTAGTGGCGGGGAGTTTCCCAGAGAACCCTGCCGTCAGATTTATCGTAGGCGACGACTCTTGAGCGACTCAACTGGCTATCGGGAAGATTTCGGTCATCATCAAGAACCAAGAAGAGGCTCTTCTCGAAAAGAATAGGTGACGTTGAAATACCGTACAAGGTTTGAGGGGGAGAGATGGCCTTTTTCCAGATCAATGAACCTTCAAGATCGTAGCAAAACAGTCCGAATGAGCCAAAGTAAACATAGATATGCTTGCTGTCAGAGACCGGTGTTGATGATGCGAGTGTGTTGGCCGCATGCACTTTTTCGAGCTTTGAAATATCGGCATCCTTCTGCCATTCAATGTTGCCATTTTGACTGTTCAGAGCGAGTGTTCCAAGTTTGTTGTCGGACTGGAAAGTCACGAGAATCAAATGGTCAGCAATGATGGGTGAAGAATGGCCATCAGGGATGTTCGTTTTCCATGCTGGTTTTTGCGCATCTATGTAAACAGGGGGATGCGAGTCCGTTGCAATACCTGATCCGTTGGGACCTCGAAACTGGTTCCAATCTGAAGCAAGTCCAATCGAACTGCATGCCAAGGAGGCGGCACATAAGTGCGTCAATCGTGTGGTTAATTTCTTGAGGAATGAATGCATCGAGACGAATGTTTGTAGGATGCAGCTTACAAAATCAAGTCGCATTCTCAGGGACGGGAGGTTGCTGGCTGTGATGGTTTTGTTTATTGCCATGGGGTTTATAGAGCCTCACAAATCATATTGATTTGCTTTGTGACTATTGATTGGATTTCAGAGTGTAATCATAACTGGTTTTATCAGCTTCATTATTTTATTTTCTGCGATCCATGTATCCTTTGTGGTAAGAATTATTAACCTTCGAAAAGCAAATCATTGAGGTTCCTCGGTTGGGGGGCTACTGTCGTAGGTTTTCGCGCTTTCCCCGCGCCAGAAGGGAGAAGAACCCCAGAGAGGCGGGGTGGGGAGTAAGGATTCCCATTCGCCTAATTGTTGGAAAAGTGAGCTGAAACGTTTACTGCGCTCAGGTGCTAAATCATTAGATTCTGCCGCGTCATCAGTCGGTTTAAAATATTGGGCGGGTCGATGTGAAAGGCGGATGAGTTTGTCGGGGCCATCCAGAATCGCCACTTGCCCCTGGAGTCTCCAGAAAAGTGTGCGATTGGGGGCGGTTTTTTTTCCTTTAAGATAGGGTAACAAGTTGAAGCCTTCATAGGCACCATGCTGAGCGATCAATCGCTGGCGATTCCGTTTGTCTTCATAACTGCGCGGTGCGTTCAGAGGGAGTGGATTTGAATGAGCGGCCGCCATGAATGTCGGAAGGAGGTCCAGAGCCGAAGCGGGGGAATCATACCTTTTGCCCTCTGGTATGGTTGCTGGCCAGGACCAGATCATGGGGACTCGAATACCTCCTTCCTTGAGGCAACCTTTGGCACCTGACAGCGGTCCATTCCAGCTCCTGTTGTTCGTTGCGCCTCCATTGTCCGAAAAGAAAACGATGAGCGTGTTTTTAAGCTCATCGTGATCTCTCAACCATGTGGTCAAGCGCCCCACACTGCGATCCAAACTGAGCATCATGGCTGCATAGATGCGTCGTTTTGGATCTTTGAGGTGATTGAATTCGGCGAGATCCGCTTCCGTTGCCTGCAAGGGGCCGTGGGGTGCGTTGTAGGACATGAAAAGGAACCACGGGGTTTCGTTGGGGTGTTGTTTCTCTACCCATCGCAATCCTTCATCTGTAAAATAATCAGTGAGGTAATCATTCGAAAAGGTGATGACAGGTTCACCGTTTTTTTCAATTGAATGACGTTTGGCATGGCTTGGGAAATACGTATGTGATCCACCCAGCATGCCACAGAAAAAATCAAAACCACGTTCGTTCGGATGAAAGCCTTGACCATTACCAAGGTGCCATTTTCCCACCAAGGCCGTTGCATATCCCGCTGCACGCAGGTGATCCCCCAGCGTGTGTTCACCGGGAGGGAGTCCAAGGAATTCGGGGCGGGTTGGGTATCGGTCGCTGCTCATGTTGAGATTTCCTTCGTAACCGAACCTGCGTGGATCCCTGCCTGTCATCAGTCCCGCTCGCGATGGTGAGCAGACGGGAGAGGCGACATAACCCTGGGAACAGAATACACCTGAACGGGCTAGAGCATCCAGGTTGGGAGTTTTGAGATGTTCGCTGCCGGTGAACTGCAGGTCCCCGTAGCCCATGTCATCCGCAAGAATGAGGACTATGTTCGGTGTTTGAGCCTGAATGCCAAGACCAAGGGAAAAGCAAAGGACTGTCCATATTGATTTGGAAAAGTTTGTTACAGTCATGCTGAGATACTAAAAGACGAATCAAAATTTGCCATCCTTCATTCTGGACTCTTGATCTACAAGTGTTCAGTTTAATAAATCTCATGACGGAAGGCTCTGACAAATTTGAGATCACTCCAGCGATTTCAAAGCAAGAAAGATCAAATAAACGATTTGAATTCACACCAGCAAGTTGTGAGGCGCCACAAGTGCTCAATGCGGCTCAAATACAGGGCTTCAATCAAGATGGCTTCATTACAGGCCTCCGACTGTTTTCTCCGGAAACCATCGCGGAGATCCGCCACTATTTTGACAGGCTGTTGATGGAGGCACTGCAGAGTGGTGGTTCCAGTTACTCCATCAGCACGGCACACCTGAAGCATGGCAAGGTCCATGATATGCTCAGTCACCACAGATTAGCGCAACTCATGCATGATCTGATCGGGCCGAACGTAATTGGCTGGGGATCACACTTTTTCTGCAAAATGCCGAAAGATGGTAAAGCTGTTTCATGGCATCAGGACGTCAGTTATTGGCCGCTGTCGGACTCAAAAACAATAACCGTCTGGCTGGCTATTGATGATTCTGATCTTGAGAACGGCTGCATGGAGGTCATACCTGGATCGCATCGAAATGGGCTGCTCCACTGCCGCGAAAGCAAGCAAGAAGAAAATAATGTGCTGAATCAAACTATTGATTCTAAATCAGACTGGCCGGATCCGGTTCCTCTTTGCCTTGAAGCAGGGGAAATCTCCATTCATTCAGACCTTTTGATCCATGGTTCCAAGCCCAATAAATCCCACCGTCGGCGATGTGGCTTAACTCTCCGTTATTGTCCGCCGGAAGTGAGAGCAGCTGAGAGCTGGAACAAGAAAGGTGTATGGGTAATTGGGGGTGACCCTGAAAATCACTGGTTCAATGCCAGGAGACCTGCTTTGGATTGATGTTTCAGGGTGGGCAGGATAATTCAGAGCATGGATTGCTTGTCCTTCAGGCCTGAGTTTTCTATTCTCAGTTCATTAGATGAGTGAATTCTATTGAGAGCATGCCATGGTGCCAGCAATTCTGGCCCCGTTGTGCAAAGTTGGTGACGCAGATGATTTGTCTTGGAACTTCCATCACAGTCGTCTTTCCATGGCACCGCAACAAATCGATTTTGTGGAGCATTCAGCATGGAGTATTTTCCCTGTTGTATGTCATCTACTTTGCGCTTGAGCGTGACAAGAACGAATAATGCATTCATGACATTAAAAGATTCGACAGTATTGATCACCGGAGGCACGGGTTCTTTTGGAAGCCGTGTGGCAAGGCATTTATTGGATAAACATCCAAAGCAAATCCGCATTTTCAGTCGCGATGAAAAGAAACAATGGGAAATGCGGCGGCACTTTCCTGATTTTCGTTACATGCTTGGTGATGTCAGAGATCCCGCAAGGCTGGCAGTGGCAATGGATGGAGTGGATTTCGTTTTTCATGCGGCAGCTTTGAAGCAAGTGGGATCCTGCGAAGATTATCCTTTCGAAGCGGTTCAAACCAATATCATAGGCTCCAATCAAGCTTGTCAGACAGCCAAGGCTGCTGGGGTTCGAACTTTCGTTGCCTTGAGTACGGATAAAGCAGTGAAGCCTGTCAACGCCATGGGAGTTAGCAAGGCGATGATGGAGAAAATCATCTGTAGTCAGAATCAATTTGAAAATAAGACCACCTTTTGCTGTGTGCGATATGGTAATGTGATGGGGAGCCGTGGTTCGGTGATTCCCTTGTTCAAGGAGCAGATTGAACAAGGGTTGCCATTGACCGTTACAGTAGCTGAAATGACACGGTTTCTCATGACTCTGGATCAATCGGTTGATCTCGTTTTTCATGCGATGACGCAGGCAAAGGGCGGGGAAGTATTTGTCCGTAAAGCTCCTGCATGCACCGTCATGGATTTAGCAAACACGATGAGGCAGCGTTTGGGAGTCCCGTTACATCCCATTGAAATCAGCGGCATACGCCCAGGAGAAAAGCTGCATGAAATCCTGGTCAATGAGTATGAAATGCAGCGAGTGACTGACGCGCCCGATTATTACACTATTCACCCCGAGTATCGACCTGTCTCCACATTGACACCCAAACCGCTTGGTGAAGAATTCACCAGTCTCAATACGCATCAATTACAAGCTGGCGCGGCTATTGATTCCATGCTCGAGGCGATGGGGAATCAGGAGACATATCATTGAGCGGAATGTCGGTCTCCAAACCATATTCACTGATAAAAAAGTGCAGGGCATGTCATGCTTCCTCGAATCAGTTGATGGTGGGATTGGAAATGGACCCGATGCCTCTTGCTGGACAGTTCTGCGCAACCCCTGAAGAATCGCAAAAAGCGATTAGCATGCCTTTGAGTTGGGTGCTGTGCGAACAGTGCGGATTGGTTCAAGCCCTGCAAGATGTGGATGATCGAATGCTTTTTCGCAAATACAATTACTCATCTTCCACGGTAGGTGGATTGGTGCGGCACTTTGAAAATTACGCCATCTTGCTCTCCAATACTTATGATGAAAAATCGCTGAGATTCCTCGAAATTGGATGCAATGATGGAGTATTAATTCGCAGGCTTCCTGAAGAATGGGTGAAGTGCGGTGTGGATCCAAGTGATGTTGCCAGACAATCTCATACTGCAGATGATCAGCAAGTATATCAACTCCTGAGCGAACCTTTTACGGAAGCGCTGGTGGCTCAACAGCAATGGCAGGGCAAATGGGATGTTATCAGCGGGTCCAATTGTCTGGCCCACATATCGGATATTCGTGACGTGTTTGAAGGCGTGGCCCTTGCTTTACGCGATGGGGGTGAATTCTGGGTAGAGGTACACGATCTCGAGGCATTGCTTTCAGGATTTCAATGGGACACGATTTATCACGAGCACAAGGCTGAGTGGAGTCTGGATTCATTGACTTATTGCCTTGGGATACTCGGTTTCGAGCGAGTTCATTACGAGAGGATTCCCATGCATGGCGGCGCCATTCGGTGTCGATTCAAGAAAACGGGGAAAAAGCAGCAATTACCTCGTGAATGGAAGCGATATGTGCACTCCATTGCTGCTCTCTCTGAAGTCTATCAAAGAAGGCACGATCATCCTACTGCGGTTAAATTTGCGAAATCTGCTGAAAAAGGAGAAAAGATAGTTGCCTATGGGGCTGCCGGCCGAGCCAACGTATACTTGAATCAATTGCCGGCTTTACCTTTCGATTGGATTGTGGACGAATCACCTCTCCGAGTCGGGAAATATATTCCATGTGTCGGGACGCCAATTGTATCCCAGAAAGTCCTCATGGAAAAGCAACCAGAATATTGTCTGATCACAGCGTGGAATTATCGTGATGATATTGTCAGCAAGAACGCTCAATTCAGAGGTGAATGGTTTACTGCATTTAAATTCATGGAGGGTGATTGATGAAGATTGTCGTGCTTGGGGCAAACGGTATGCTGGGACACACTGTGTTGCATTATCTGAGGCAGGAGGGATGTTTTGCAATTCCATTTACACAACGATGGGAACCCGGTAATGCATCCGAAGTCATGAGGATGCTATTAAGCGCCGAACCAGACGTGTGTATCAACGCTATCGGAGTGCTGCCTGGAGTGGGCGTTGGATTGGCCGAGACCCTCTGGACCAATGGCATTTTACCTGGGTGGATTTCCAGACATTTACCAGAGGCATGTACCTTCATTCATGCCGGCTCAGATGCTGTTTTCGCCGCGCATTCTACCGGATGCGGTGCACATGATACACAAACGCCAGACACTGATTACGGTCGAAGCAAAAGGCAGGGTGAGCTTGGATTACTTCGGGATAATGACGTGATCATCAGGACCTCGATCATTGGTATGGAATCTGATAGCAGACGATCCCTGCTCAGTTGGTTCCTGAGCCAGTCGGGTCAGGTCAGTGGTTTTACCAATCAGATGTGGAATGGGGTAACGACACTGGAGTGGGCCAGGTTTTGCTTCGAGCTTCTTGAAGGGGAAATCAGTCCAATGCACGGAGTGATTCAACCCGGAACATTACCTCCATTGAGTAAGTATTCTTTATTGAAGTTGATAGGCAAAGTTTTTCACCATGATGTCTCGCTGATTCCTGCCATTGCCGCTGAAAATGTTCAACGGTCGCTCATTCCGAGCCATCATAGCAGTGCGATTGAAACCCAACTCTGTGCATTACGCGATTGGTGGCAGGAGAAAGCCGATGGTGCATGTAATCCCACAAATCAGCCGATTGAATGACCTCATAACTTCTAAAAAGACAGACACTTTCCATGTTTGTATCTTTACTGCTGCCAGTGAAAGGATTTGAGTGGATATTAGATGCCAAGCGGGAGCAGCCGGTATCTTGGGTAAGGTTTATTTAAAAAAAATGACCATTTGACCCGCCACTGATATGTGATAACTCTATTTGGTTCAACATGGACCTAACTAATTTTTTTTTGAATGGTGAACGATACATTGAACAGCGAGGAAAACAGAGACCATGGACGAACCCCTGAGGTATATGAAAATCATCCTAAGGGGCCCAAAATAATCGGGCCGCTTACAGATGGGATAAAATTGATTGGGAGAGTGCTGATCTGTTGCTCCTTGTGGATAGTGGGGCAGATGCTTGCCGAGGACGAAAACGCCAACATGCCGAGGTCTCTGCAAAATGGGTGGTATCAGAGTTTCGAAACAGGTGCTTTGCATCAGTTTGAAACCGATATGGACAGCGCTGGAGGTTTTGGAGTTAGTCGGTTTCTGGCGCGAGCTTCCATTGGTTACCGCAAGGACTTCCTCAACAGCACCTCATTGAGCTTCGGATACGCCCACACCTCCTATCAGTTTAATGCTTCGACAGGTCCGTGGGCGCCAGAACCCTGGGGTGGTGTGCATACGATGAGCCTTTCTGCACCGATACGCCGAAGCTTAGGCAGTGACTGGATGCTGCTAGCCATTCCCTCCATACGTACCATATCCGAGGACAATGCAGATCTGGGGCAATCAATGGTGGGTGGCATCATCACTGGGATCTCCTATCAGGTGCGTCCCGGCCTCAGCATAGGCCCGGGATTTGGCGTTTTGACTCAGCTGGAAGACAGTGTGAATGTTTTCCCAATCGTCCTGGTGGATTGGGCCATGTCAGAAAAATTCAAACTTCAGACGGGTCGTGGCTTTGGCGCCTCCCAGGGCCCCGGACTAGTCTTGACTTATGCGTTGAGCGATTCATGGAACCTCATGATCGGAGGGCGAATGGAAAGATTTCGCCTGCGTTTGAACAGCAATGGACGGGTGCCGAACGGGGTGGGGCAGGACAGGAAAGCCTCGGTAAGTGTTGGGGCACAATACGCCATGGGGAAATTGGGTTTCATCACCCTGTACACCGGAATCAACCTCAGCGGTGAACTGGAACTGAATGATGCCGTCGGGAATGAAATCGTTGCGACCGACTACGACTCAACTCCTTTTGTCGGATTGAATGCAAGCATCAGATTCTAGTCCCATTCATTGCTTTATTTCTTCACATCATGCTTCGATTTCAAAAAAGAACGACCCTGGCCTGTTCTGCATCAACGCTTTATAACTGGCATATGTTACCCGATGCATTCCAGACATTGACACCACCCTGGGAGAACGTTTCGATTGTCTCACGTCCGGAGTCATTACAAAATGGGGCAAAGATCAAGCTGCAACTATGCGTGGGGCCATTGAGGATATCCTGGGTAGCATTGCATGAGAATTTTGTCGAGGGGCGGCGTTTCGACGATGTGCAACTTTCCGGTCCATTCAGGAAATGGCATCACTCCCACTTGTTCGAGCCCGTAACCGAAGATTCATCAATCATGCATGATTCGATCACGTTCGAAATCCCGGGAGGCAGGTTACTCAACCGTCTTGCATCACCGATAGTCAATCGGCGCTTGGAAAAGATGTTCCATTACCGTCACCAACAACTCGTCTCGATATTTGGCGAAATATCCTGACATGCGCGAGGAGATAGATCCGGAATTTCAAAACCTGCCTTGACGGCCCATTGAATTGAGTGTCTGTTACGGTTATCGTTCTTCTACAAACATGAAACAAATAATCAATTGCAAGTCATCCGAATGCCCCAAGGAATGGGTGGCTTTGACTGAAGGAGATAATGCATTCACCAAATTCTGTCACATTTGCTTCAAAAAAGTTCTCTTTGTTGAAGATGCCCATTTATCGGAAGATTATATCAAATCTGGTGCCATTGTTGCGACCCGGTTAGCTGAATCTAATTAACAGACACGCCTCGTTTACCTGGTAGCATCCATCTTCCATGGCTGGGTGCGGGGGCAGCCTTTTCATCATAAACCTATGTTCATCTGGTCCGCTGCTCATGCTGTTCCACCGAATTCTTACACTCAGGACGAGTGTCTGGAATCTTTCCTCAAATCCTCGCAGTATGGCCAGTTAAATCCAACTTCTCAGGTTTTGCTGAGACGCATCCTGCGGGGCGACAATGGGATAACGACCAGATCGCTGGCGCTTGATTCCGTTCAGGAAGCTTTTAATCTCACACCGGATGCCCTTCAGCATCGGTTTCAGACGCACGCTCCGGCCCTGGCTGCTCAGGCTGCCAGAAATGCATTGATCAAAGCAGAATTGGGATCACAAGAGCTGGACGCCGTGATCATCAGCACTTGTACGGGATATCTGTGCCCGGGATTGACGAGTTACCTGAGTGAGTCATTAGGTTTGGATCCATCCATGATCCTCCTGGACCTTGTGGGGCATGGGTGCGGCGCCGCGATTCCAAATCTGAGAAACGCCCATGCCTTGATCCACAGTGGCCAGGCGTCCAAAGTGCTTTCCGTCTGTGTCGAGGTATGTAGTGCCGCTTTTTATCTTGATGATGATCCAGGCGTCCTGATCAGTGCGTGTTTATTTGGAGATGCCGCCGCTGCTGCGGTATGCAGCTCCCGCCCCTCAGCAGATTACCGGCCGATAGAAACCGTTTCTATGCAGTCTACCATGCGCCCTGAGCATCGTGATCTGCTCCGATTTGAACATAAGATGGGCATGCTGAGAAATATCCTTTCTCCTGATACGCCCCGTCTGGCAGCTGAAAGCGCATATGCGGATCTCCTGACGGTGTTAGAAAAAGAAGGTATATCTCAGGAATCGATTCAAACCTGGATCGCTCACGCAGGTGGGAAACGCGTGCTCGATGCTTTGACTGAGAAATTCGAGCTTCAGCATGCGGACCTTGAGGTCAGTAGGAGTCTTTTAGAGAAGTATGGCAACACCAGCAGTCCTTTTGTTTTAATGGCTCTTGAAGAGCAAATTAAAAGGGATGCACCCAGGGGTTATTGGTGGATGAATTCCTTCGGTGCTGGATTCAGTAGCCATGGCATCCTTTTGAAAGCCGAATAAAAGGCAGTTTGAGATTGTGAAGCGCCTCATTCAATCTGAAATACTGGACCATCTTTCACCGGACGATCCCCGTGTATTCCATGCGAGGAAAGATCTGCGACTCATCAATGGATTGATGAATCATGCTCGGATGCTCAGATCCAGTATTCTTCCACAACTGAATATGGGGCACTCCCTCAGAATTGTTGAAATTGGTTCTGGCGATGGAGCCCTTGCTTATAAAATATTCAAGAAGTTGGGTGAAGCACCCGCTGGCAGCCGTTTTGATTTTGTGGATAAAGCAGGCAGCCTCTCCAGGCAGGTTAAACAAGGTCTGGTTGAACTTGGCTGGGAAGTGAATGAGTTTGAAGCCGATGTTTTTCACTGGGTTGAGAATAGTCCTGATTCATACGATCTATGCTTCGCCAGTTTGTTTCTACATCATTTCGATGAACACGAACTGAAACTCCTTTTTCGGCATTTATCTCAGAAAATCGAACGGTTTTTTTGTATCGAACCCCGCCGTGACAGATTCGGTTTGCTGGGGGCACTGGGGCTGAGATTGTTGGGATGCGACCCGGTGACCTTGCACGATGCCAAAGTCAGCGTTCGCGCAGGTTTCCAGCATCAAGAAATATCACGTATATGGGATCAATCCGTTCCTGCAGGGTGGCATCTGAAGGAGCGACGAGCAGGTTTGTTCAGTCACTTCTTTTCTGCTTCTTCCACTGCAACATGAACACGCGCCATATTCATATTGTGGGAGGAGGTGTGGGTGGGCTGGCGCTCGGTACCCGTCTACGTCAATTGGGAGTCAAAACTCGGATCAGCGAATCAGGAACGTATCCAAGGCATCGTGTCTGCGGGGAATTCATCAGCGGTCGGGGAGTGGAATTGCTCAGGAAACTTGATTTGTTTGAACCTTTACTCAGGAGTGGAGGGCGAATGGCAAAAACAATGAAATTTTTTGGTGCCAGAGCCATTTCCCCTGAAATTCAAATGCCTCAACCTGCGCTGTGTATCTCTCGGTATGCCATGGATCTTATCATGAGTGATCAATTCAAAGCGATGGGGGGCGAACTCAGCACTGGTCAGCGTGTCCCTCCTGACAAATACCTTGATGAAGGGACAGTGCTTGCTACGGGCAGAAAACCAAACACAGAGAAGGGTGCTACATGGACAGGCTATAAGTTCCATGTTCAGGGCTTGAAGTTGGAAGCCGATCTTGAAATGCATTTTATTGAGCTTGGGTATCTTGGGATGTGCCAAGTAGAAAGGGGCAGGGTGAATGTATGTGGTTTAATGCCATCCAAACTTGCTGCTGGCCTGGATCTGCGATCAGACTGGAAAGATTTTCTGCGTTCCAATTTGCATCCGAAAAAGCACGAAGCCTTGGAATCAGCCGAGAGGATTGAAGGTTCCACCTGCTGTGTATCGGGTATTTCCTATGATGCTTCTCAACTAAATAAAACTAACCCCTTGCTCAGGGTGGGTGACCGTATGTCCACGATCCCGCCGCTCACAGGCAATGGCATGTCTCTGGCGATAGAATCTGCCTGGCTAGCTTCAGGACCAATAGCCAGGTATGTTGACAGTCAGCAGAACTGGTCTCAGTCTCTGGAGAACCTTGCTGCCTTGCAAACGCGTTTCTTCCAAAAGCGTCTGGCTGTTTCTGTCCCTTTACAACATGTCATGATGGCACCCTTCATGCATGGGGTTAGGGAACACGTCATCAAGCGGCTATCCTTTTTTCACAAAACCCTCTTCAATCTCACAAGGTAATGTTTGAGCACGATGTATTGCACCCATTTTCATTTAAATGCTGGATAGATATGCCGCCGTCCCCTAAGAATTTTCCTCTCCGTTTTCCTCAAGAAATCGGAAGGCATTGTTCATGAAAAATCCTGGCTTTAAATTCAAACAAACTTACGCCCATCTCCCCGGTGTTTTTTTCACCAGGGTGCCGCCGGTGCGCGTCCAGCAACCTGAGGTGGTTCTTCTCAATCATCAATTGGCACTTACTCTAGGACTTGATTTTTCGGAGAATACGGCAGATGAGATTGCCTCCATCTTTTCTGGTAATACTCTTTTGGAGGGGTGCGACCCCATCGCACAGGCTTATGCAGGTCATCAGTTTGGGCACTTTACCAATCTTGGTGACGGACGTGCAGTGCTTTTAGGTGAACAAGAAACGCCTCAAGCGTCTACCTTTGATATCCAGTTGAAAGGATCAGGCCGAACTCCCTATTCACGAGGGGGGGATGGACGTGCGGCCTTGGGGCCGATGTTGCGTGAATACCTGATCAGTGAAGCCATGCATGGACTTGGCATAGAAACAACCCGCAGCCTGGCCGTCGTAAGCACAGGGGAGGATGTCTTTCGCGAAACGCCACTGAGAGGTGCAATTTTGACCCGGATAGCAAGGTCTCATATTCGTGTGGGTAATTTTCAATATGCAGCAGCCCACCGAAATGTGGATTGGATTCGAGCTCTCATGGATTTTACGATTGAGAAGTATTATCCAGAGGTCAACGCATCTGGTAATGCGGCACTTGCCTTGCTTGATGCATTGATGGAAAAACAAATCAAACTGGTGGTTCAGTGGATGCGCGTGGGTTTCATCCATGGTGTGATGAACACGGATAACGTGGCTCTCTCCGGGGAAACCATAGACTATGGACCATGTGCTTTTATGGATGCTTACGATCCCTCGACGGTGTTCAGTTCCATTGATCATGCTGGCCGCTATGCATTCAGTAATCAACCGGTCATTGCTCAGTGGAATATAGCCCGTTTTGCTGAAACTCTCTTGCCTCTGATAGACCCTGATTCAGATAAGGCCTTAAGCCTCGCTGGTGAGGTCATGAGTCGAGCGGATCGGTTTTATCGAGACGAATGGTTGCACATGATGCGTACTAAATTGGGCTTGCGGGACGAACAGCCCGAGGATGAGGCCTTGATTCGCGAATTACTCGATTGGATGAAAGACGTCCAAGCCGATTACACCAACACGTTTCTGGGCTTGAGCCGAGATTCCCTGCCTGAGGCCACAGCCTGCACCGACCCAAAGTTCAAGGAATGGAGACAACGGTGGAGTCTGCGTCGTCAGAAAGGTAGCGCGGACACCGGGCTCTCAGATTGCCTGATGCAGAGAAATAATCCGTGTGTCATTCCTCGCAATCATAAAGTGGAAGAAGCGCTTGCTGCGGCAAATGCAGGGGATCTTAATCCGTTTAATCAGATGCTCCAGGTCCTTGAAGATCCATACCAGGAAAATGAATCATCAGCGCCTTATCAAGAGTCAGGCAGGGAGCCCTATCAGACTTTCTGTGGGACTTGATCGCGATCAATGAGATCTGATTAAGCGTGTGTTCGTTGGCGGAGGCAGGCATGGTAATGGTCCCACTGATCTTGGTGAATTACCTTATCGTGTCCCTGCGGACGAAAAAAAATTGCCACAGGACTGGATTCGTCCTATTTTGAACTTATTCCAATTTGCACTTGATTGTTCTCAGGTTGAGTTTGTTTTTATCGCAAACTTCTTTTATTCAGTAACGTCATATTTTTTCTGGAAGCTCAAATCAGATCCTTGTGAAAGTTTACATATACATCCTGAGTTTTTGTCCTCTATTACTGAATCCACTTTGTGGTGAGCCCATTCATTTTCATGCAGAGGTCAGGCCCATCTTGATGGAACATTGTGCTGAATGCCATGGGGGGGTGAAAAAGGCCTCCGGGTTCAGTGTCTTGTCCAGAGAATCCATGCTTCATGATAGCGATTCGGGAGGACCTGGATTTATCACAGGAGATTCTGGGAAAAGTTCACTGATACAGCGCTTGCGAACCAGAGACCTCGATGAACGTATGCCACCCGAAGGTCATGATCCCCTGAGTGCCGCGCAAGTTGAGGTCCTTGTCAGGTGGATTGATGAGGGAGCGTCCTGGCCGCAGCACTGGGCTTTGACTCAGATCAATAAGGTGGATGTGCCCAGTGGGGTTCATCCCGTTGATTATTTTGTGAGTCAAGGTCTCGATTCGGAAGGGCTGGCTTTTTCACCCAGAGCAGAATCCTCGATTCTGGTAAGGCGCCTGTTTCTGGACTTGACGGGATTGCTGCCGAATCCAGATGTGGTGAATGGGTTCGTTGCTGATCCCTCCGAGCGGAATTACGAGGGACTTGTGGATCAATTACTGGCATCCCCCCACTTTGGTGAACGATGGGGCAGGCACTGGTTGGATGAGGCACGGTATGCAGATTCATTGGGTTACGAAAAAGACAGCGTCAAAAAGGATGCCTGGCGTTACCGCGACTGGGTGGTGGATGCATTGAATGCGGATATGTCTTTTGAGATTTTCAGTCGGTATCAACTGGCCGGTGACTTGATGCCCCAAACTGAATCGGGCGCCTTGATTGCAACCAAATTACATCTGCAAACCCAGTTCAATCTTGAGGGTGGGATTGATGCGGAGGAGGATCGAGTCAAGCGTGTCGTTGATCGAGTGAACATGTTTAGCTCGACCTGGCTGGGTTTGACGATGGCCTGCAGTCAATGCCATGACCACCCTTACGACCCCATAAGCCAGCGGGAGTATTATTCACTTTACGCTTTTTTCAATAATATGGATATGGATGCTTCCTTCCTGGGGGCTGGATCTGAGAATGAGGAAAGCTTATTGAAGGAACGAGCAGGCATTGCTGAGAAGCTGGAGCAAATGCTCTTGCGCCAGATTTCGGATAAAAATTTAAGCAACCAGACTGTAGGCCTGTTAGGTCGATTGTTTAATTTTGACAACGACAAGGGGCTTACAAGGCATATGCGCGAGCGTGCTGAAAAACGTCGTGAGACTTACGTTTTGACTCGAGGAGACTTTCTGCGTCCAGATATACAGCAGGGTCTAGTAGTGCCCGATACACCGGGACTTTTTCCTTCGATGGGAGATCGCGGGCAATTGCAAGATCGTGCGGATCTGGTTGATTGGCTTTTCACGGACACACACCCCAGCACAGCACGAGTGACTGTCAACAAAGTCTGGATGCGTTTATTTGGAAAGCCCCTTGTCCATACCGTGCAGGATTTTGGTTCTCGGGGAGAGCAATCGACACATCCCTTGCTTCTTGATTGGATGGCGGGATGGTGGCAGACCGATGCTGGGTGGAGTTTGAAGCGTTTGATCAAATGGATTGTGATGTCTGACACCTATCAACAATCATCCAACCATCGGCTGGAGTTGAAACGAGTCGATCCCAATAATCGATTACTGGCGCGACAGAATCGTTTTCGGGTGGAAGCTGAAATTATCCGAGACATCAGTTTACAGACGGCGGGTTTATTGAACTTGGATATCGGTGGTCCTGCCGTTTTTCCACCGATACCTGATTCGGTGCTTAATCAAAGTTTCACTAAATACGGAGGAAATTCAAAAGGACGGGATCGATACCGGCGAGGTATTTACACTTTCTTTCGCCGAACTGCCATAGACCCGAACATGATGATCTTTGATTGTCCGGATGCTTCAGCATCCAGAGCCATGCGAGATCGTTCCAACAATGCATTGCAGGCCATGACCACCTTGAACAACGAGGTCTTTCTGGAGAGCGCTCAAAGCTGGTCTTTTGAATTGCTCCAGACCTTACCCAACGCAACGGATGCCATCAGATTGAATCATGCCTTCAAAATTGCCTTGAGCCGTGAGCCTTCTCCTGATGAAAAAGCTCAGTTAATCGGAATGCTTGGGGATGCACGGGTTGCGTTTGAATTAAACGAAGAACAGGCGCTTGAATACCTGGGCTCGCATGGATCAAAAGAAATCATTCCAGGCGAGCAGGCTGCCTGGATGACGGTGCTTCGATTAATATTGAATCTGGATGAATTTTTTACGCGTGAATAAATCATGAATCCCAAGGAATCAGAGCTTATCCTCAAAAGAAAAGAAGGAGGTTATTCGATGCTCAGGCGTGACTTTTTATTGTCGAGCGCCAGCGGGCTTGGTGCCTTGGCTGTATCGAATCTGTTTGGAGCTTCCATGGAGTCGGGAAAGAGCATCGCAGCCGACAATCCGCTCCTGCCCCAATCACCGCATTTCCCCGGGAAAGCCAAAAATTGTATTTTCATTTTTAATGCCGGAGCCCCTTCCCAATTGGATTTATTCGATTACAAACCCAAATTAACCGAGCATCATGGTCAGCCGCTACCCGACTCATTAACCGAGGGAATACGCTTTGCCTTCTTGCAAAAAGACACGGCTCGATTGATGGGCTCTCATCGCAAGTTCAAGCAACATGGTCAGTGTGGTATGTGGTTTTCAGATGCCTTACCTCATATCGCAGATTGTGCTGACGATATATGCATGATTCAGTCCATGCAGACGGATCAATTCAATCATCATCCCGGCCAACTCCTGATGCAATGTGGTCAGGCACAATTCGGTCTGCCTTCCATGGGGTCATGGATTTCTTATGGACTGGGAACTCAAAACCAGAACCTACCCAGTTACGTGGTGCTCAGTTCCGGCCGCGGGCCGAGTGGAGGCGCAACCTTATGGCATAACGGTTTTCTTCCATCTGTCCACGCAGGAGTATTGTTCAGGAATGAGGGTGCACCTATTTTAAACCTTGAGATGCCTCCTGGTTTGCCGCCTGAATTGGAAAGGAAAGGATTGGATGTGCTTGGGGAGCTCAACCGTCAACGATTTCAAAAAGTCCAGGATGCAGAGATTAGCAGCCGGATCGCCAATTATGAATTGGCTTTTCGCATGCAAATGGCAGCCCCTGAGTTGACCGATTTATCAGGGGAATCGAATGCAATCTTGCAAAGTTATGGCGTAGATCGTCAGGAGCCAGAGAAGAGATCGGGGCGCGTTGGGACCGGTAATCACTACGCCACTTTTGGTGCCAACTGTCTCCTGGCACGCCGTCTGGTCGAGCGCGGTGTGAGATTTGTCAATATCATGTTCGCTTCATGGGATCACCATTCCAATCTCGACGCTGAACTAGGATACAACGCAGGCTGTGTCGATCAGCCTATCGGGGCCTTGATCAAGGATTTGAAACAAAGGGGATTGTTGGATGATACACTTGTGGTATGGGGTGGCGAGTTTGGACGCACCCCACTTGGCGAAAACCGCATTGGACGAGCGGGTGTGACGGGAAGAGATCACCATCCCAATGCCTTCAGCATGTTCATGGCTGGAGGTGGTGCAAAGCCCGGGAGTGTCTACGGCAAAACAGATGAACTGGGATGGGCACCTGTGGTCGACCCGGTCCATATCAACGATTTTCAGGCAACCTTACTTCACATGTTCGGCATGGATCATCGCCAACTTACCTTTCGGCATCAAGGTATCGACAAAAGATTGACTTCCATCACGCGAGAATCCTCAGTGATTGATCAGCTTCTGATTTGAAGCCTCTGTTTGTTCATCTCCCGTGATGCGGCTTGAATGGAAATTGCATCCAATTGAGTTCACATACACTGAAAACCTGAACCCATGAAATAGCATCCAACGATGACTAACACAGTAATCATCCATTATTGGGTCCTTTGCATCATTGTTTTGAAATGCATGCAACCCATTGGTGCCTGCGCTGCCATGCGATCATTGAGCGATGACGATTCGGTTTTTTTGAATGACGTACAACGACGCACATTCAAATGGTTCTGGGATTATTCGAACCCCCAGAACGGACTCACGCTGGATCGAGCGCCCAGAAAAAATGGCTTTGCAAGCATTGCGGGGATTGGGTTCGCTCTGACTGCGTATCCCGTTGCCGTTGAACGAGGGTTTTTGAATCGAAATCAAGCTGTGGAGAAAACGTTGGCTACGCTTGAATTCTTCGTGAAATCCAGGCAAACCGAAGCCCCCATTCAAACGACTGGTCACCGGGGCTTTTATTATCACTTTCTTGATCCGCAGTCCGGGTTGCGATTTCGAAACGTCGAACTCTCTACGATCGATACGGCTCTCATGATGGCTGGGGTATTGTTTTGTCGTGAGTATTACGACCTTGATAACAAACGCGAAAGGCGGATTCGTGAATTGTCCGACTTCCTTTATCGACGGGTGGAGTGGGGTTGGGCTCAAGTCCGCGGTGGTTTGATCTCTCACGGTTGGAAACCCGAAACCGGCATGTTGAAGCATGATTATAAAGGGTACAACGAAGCCATGCTGCTTTATATTCTAGCGATGGGGAGTCCTACCCATCCGGCTCGTGATGATGCCTGGCAAACCTTTGTCCGCTCCTGCAGGTGGATTGATTTTTACGGTCAACTCCATGTGAATTTCACACCACTTTTTGGTCATCAATATTCTCATGTCTGGATTGATTTCCGGGGGATTCAGGACAAGTTTATAAAAAGGCAGGGTATCGATTACTTTGAGAATTCGAGACGTGCTACCTATGCTCAGCGAAGCTACGCCATTGAGAACCCCATGGGGTGGAAAGATTACAATTCGAATATATGGGGCCTGACGGCCTGTGACGGTCCTTCCAATGTTGATTTGGAATACTTGGGTGAAAAAAGGCACTTCTGGACGTACACCGCCCGCGGGGTATCGGCTCTTGGAACGCGCGATGACGGAACGATAGCACCAACTGCCGTGGGAGGGAGCATTGTCTTCGCTCCAGAAATTGTGATTCCTGCTTTAAAGGCCATGGTAAATCGATACGGGGAGGATTTATACACCCAATACGGGTTTGTGGATGCCTTTAACCCGTCCTTCCAGTTCGAATCTGTAACATTAGGGCATGGTCATGTAGCTGAGGGAAAAGGATGGTTCGATAATGAGCATCTGGGGATAGACCAAGGACCGATCATACTGATGATAGAAAACTACCGTTCGGAATTCGTTTGGAATATCATGAAACGCAGCCCTTATATTCAGGCTGGATTGAAGAAAGCTGGATTTGCAGGTGGGTGGTTGGATTGACTTATTGATCCGGTCATTTGAACCAAACGGTAAAGCCTCTCCGTAACAATCAGCTGAGTGTTCATATCGACCGCTTCGACTTGAGTAGCTATTTTTTCAGCGTCATGCTGAATGCGCGATTCATGATAATGGCCAAAGCCAGATGGCAGCTTCTTTGTTGTGCTACATTTATCCAGATAGGGGATGTGGATTTAAATGCACAAGATTCATCAGCCATAAGCAACGCTGCTGAATTTTACTTCCAAGCCTTTGCACAGTTGGGGAACATAAGTAATGTCGAAAAAAACTCCTGCAACGGATTCCTGTCAGTCAGCCGGATGCTAAGGAAAATACAATCCAAGTCGATGAAAGGAAATTACTGGAGCGCTTGGAGCCAGTTCTTGAACTCGTCCAGACTACGTCAAGATTAGATCAGGCCGATTGGGGAAACGAGGTGGATGATGCCCAGTGGATTCATTCACCCATCTCAGCTAAACCACTTCAACGAGGATTGATGTTCCAGGCTAGATTGCATATTCAAGAAGAGGAATTTGAAGAAGCTTGCCATGTAATCGTATCAGCAGTGGCATTCTCTCGTCACATCGGGCAGGATGGAATAATGATCGCCCGGTTAATCGAATCGAGTATGTTCAAGATTTTAGCCAATCTTTTTGCCTGGAAATCAACGGCATTTCCCAAACCCGTCCTGAAGGGCATACAGGAAGATCTAAGAAGTTTGCCCGTCAGTACGACGGCCAAAGAGGTTCTTCTGGCGGAAAGTCAGTATTCGGCTCGACTCAGTCAACAAAATGGCAATCACCACCCCAAAAAACAGATAGATGACTTTCTCGAATTCTACGATCAAGTCGTTGCTTTTGGAGCCTTACCGCTTGATCAATTGGAGGTGCAATTGAAAAAGCTAGGAGATTCATTCCCTGACAATATAATGATCAAACGTGTCCTGCCCGTAATTTCGCGGATGAGGCATCAGATTGCAGTTCATGAAGTCAATACGGCTTCTTTTGGGGCTGGGTTTGAAAGTGTTGCTCTCGGGTCCGCCAGTGGTCAAGGATGGCAAGGATCCATCCGGCAAGGGCCCCTTTGAATACGTTCCATTGAAGAACGAATCTTTCGAGCTATTCAGCCAACTGATGCAACGAGGTGAGAAACTAATGCTTCGCTTTGGAAGTCAGTCCCTATCCAGGAGTTTTGAATGAAGTTCATCACTCCAGCCTTTGGTCAAGAATCTGAAAATCCATTTCTGTTTTTTGCGGATACGATTATAGGCTTCGTGAATATCCAGGATCATGGTGATACGACGATTGGGACAGTTTAACTCGCCCACGTCATGTGTGGCGACGGGTTTGAAACCCATCACCCGGGTGTGAAATTCATAGGGACTGTGTTTCTCTCCTTCGAAGATGTCCGTGACATAATGGGAATACTCGCGTTCCACGGTCTCCTGGCTGGCGGCTCGCATGAGTGCGGCAACTACAACGATGTAGCGTCGATAATCGGGTAAGACGGCAAACCTTCCAATCTCTGCAATCTTGTTTTCATTCACGAAAGCTTCGACATCCAGTCCACTGTCCAATTGCTTGAAACCATACTCTTTGTAGAGCTCAAGAGGAGGATTGTACATGACCCGTAATACACCGACAGGCTCGTCTTTTACCTGGCTTACAAACCAGGAAATATCATCACGTTCGAGGTCCTCCTCCGGGAAAAAATCATCGGCATCATATATCCAATGTTTTTCCTGATCATAGGTCCGTTTCAGGACCGATATGGCACGATCTCGGTCTTTTTTGGTTTGGACCTTGATCACATTGACTTTATTGGAGAGGGATAAGCTCATTTTTTGCGTTGCTGACGATTCCAAGTCTTTCCCGAAAGCTTTGAGATAGCCGACATCACCTCGAAATGAGAATCACGCACTTTCTTCAAAGCAGGTTTCTTCTGAGGAGGGCCAGGATGGATGGGGTCTCCGAATTCAATGGTGAACGGAATATATTCAGAAATGGGATGTTCGTTTGAGTGCGTCGGAAAGCGGATGCCGGCAGGCACAATGGGTATGCCTGTTTTTAACGACATCTGTGCCACGCCCGAATATCCCTTGAGAAGGACTTCCGGTTGACGATTCGTGGTTCCTTCTGGAAACACTCCCAGAGATTGTCCGGATTCAAGGGCATCAAGTGCCTGGTCAAAACTTCCTTGTCCTTTGACAAACATCGGTTTGAACACATTTAAAAATTTGGGTCTGGCTGGCTTACGAGCGACCATAATGACTTCTCCAAAATAATAAAGCATCCAAATTCCGGGAACCAGACAAAAATTCCAATCCGCCAGGAAGTGGATCAGTTTTCCTTTTCGAAGGAAATGCAGCAAGGCAGGAATGTAGATTGCTTCAAGCTTCTGACTGTGGTTCAAGGCCAGAATGAAGGGGTCCATGTCGGGATTGATGTGCCTCAAACCTCGTACCTCGACGACTTTATTGCCAAAAAGCAAAAGTGTTAATTTGGTGAGCCATTTGGTCGGTGCACGATGTGTCAACGGCATGGGTGCCTTGAGGATCTCCGACACCGTAAAAGAGGCGGTATCCATCGATTCAGGAAATGAAACAGCAGGGACTGCTTTTTCATTCAACGACCTGCTGGATTCAGATTCTTGTTCATGTGTCGATTTTTTCGACATGATGAATCGTAAATTACCCTTCTGGCTGAGCCTTCGTAAAGCCGAAAACTAAGGGTATTGTGCGAGTTCGTTTGGCGTGGAATAAAGGAAACACAGGCAGGGACAAGCCTACAGCTTTATGGGCCTGCCTTCTTTGAACGATTGTTCCGCCTTGTCGCACAGGATATGGCTCATGATCACATCAGATTCACCAATGGGTAAGGGTTTCCCTGTGCGGATGCAATGATGAAAAACTTTCAATTCTTCGATGTAGGCCTCTCGGTAACGGGTAGGGAAGGAGTGCTCAATGAGCGGCCTGCTGATACCTGATTGGTTGGAAAGGACGGTTGATCGAGGAGATCTGTTTTCAGCCTGAATCATCCCTTGACCGCCGAAGGCTTCAATGCGTTGATCATACCCATAAGATGCGAAGCGGTTCACATCAATACTTGCCAATAAACCACTCTCGTATTTGAGCGACACGAGGACGTTGTCGAGGTCTTTCAGATCTCGGATGTCCTCCACAAAGTTACTTCCTATCGCATACACTTCTATGGGATCCTCATGCGTAATAAAACGCAACATGTCAAAATCATGAACAATACAATCATGAAAAATGCCATGGGACGTCCGGATGTAATCCATTGAGGGAAGAGGGGAATCTCTGGAAGTGAGACGCATTAATTGAGGGGAACCGATGGCACCAGCCTGAACTTGACTGGCCAAGTCGGAAAAACTCGGGTCAAACCTTCGGTTGAACCCAACAAACAGGCCCTTGCCTGCCTTTTGTGATGTGCTGAAGCATTCCCTTATTTCATTCAAACCGTTACCAAGCGGTTTTTCGCTGAAAACGGCTTTGCCTGCGTTCAATGATGCAATGATCTGTTGATAATGTTCGCCGGTAGGGGTTGCTACAATGACAGCCTCAATGGAGGTATCCTCAAGCGCTGCATCCATGTCAGTGGAACTTGCGCAATTAAAGTCACTACCAATGCGCGCGGCTTGTTCCGGATCTACATCCACGACATGTGCAAGTTCAATTTGAGGTAAAGTCCGAATGCTTTGCAGGTGGAATCGACCGGCCCTGCCCAGACCGATGAGGGCGATGCGTAATGGTTTATCTTGATTCATTGATTTGCTTGATCTGATTAAATTATTCAAAAACTTTCGTCCAGGTGATGAAAATACCGTGCGCATCATAATCGAGATAACCATTACTCAAGTCATCTCGGTAGCGGTAGTAGGCATATTGAACTCCGAGCGAGTCACGTTCCGAAAGCTGCTTGTGCACTTCAAACTGCCACGCGTGCTGGCTGAATTCCGATCCCATGGGCAATCCCAAGGGTAGGGATTGACCATAGTCGGCATGGCTGAATGTATAGTTGGCCATGAATCGGGTTGATTCATCATATAAGAATGTCCATGAGGAAAACAACGTATAGAGATCACCTGCGTAGGGTGCGATGGTATTGTTGTCATTGATGCCGGAAACAATCCGCGAGTCGCTGTAACTTGCCGATCCCATCCAGAACCACCTGACAGCAGGGGTCAGTGTAGTGGTGAAACGATAGGTGTGACTATCAAAATTGCCTGCCAGCAGACTGCCAGCAGGGTAAGTCACACCATTCAGGTTCAAGGTCCCAACCGTGGTTCTGTAATCGGATTGTTCACCTTCATAGGCAATGGATGTCTTCAGCCAGCGAGCGGCTTTCCAGGTCGTTTTCAGCCCCCAGTTCTGACCTTCCGTTTCGCGCTCAAGTATAGCTGCCGGAAACCCGTTTCCGGGCTGTGGTCCACGATCGGTATCCAACAGGTTGTTGAAATCGTGATGACGTCGCCTGTATCCATAGGTAGGATTGAAACTCCATTGGTTCAAGGGCGAAAAAGTAGTTCCTAACTCCACGTTTGCGTGCCGCCCCTTGGCATCCGTGTCTCGCATGAAATCCTCGCGAGAATCAAAGCTGTCATCCAGTAGCGAGTTCTCCGTCTGGCCAATGGATTCCTGCTGAATCCTGACGTCTGTATAGAGAATCGTATTTGCGATGCCTGTGTGCCGTAACCCAAAGTTTTCTTCGATTTGAAAACGGTCAACATTGCTGCCTAAGGTGGTGGGAGTGCCAAAGAAGGTCGTGTCCCCGGTTCCTTTGCGCCGAGTCCATTCGGTTTGAATGCCTGCATAACCGGTCGTATGATGCGACGGCTCCAGGAGACTGTTGAGATTCATGATGTGGGATTCACTGCTCAACTGGATCCCTCTTGTGGAGAATGGCATGCCTGCTGCTGCCGGGTTGCTGGGATCAAAGTTTCCCAGTGCAAGATTGGCATCTCCATCAAGATGTGAGTAGTAGTAACCACCACTTGCCAGCCACCATGGTTTGAGTTTTTTTTCCACCGTAAGCGCGTTGGAACCCTGAAAATGGTCGTAGTCATCTTCCTGTGTCGACACAAAGCCGGGAAGCGGGTCCCCGTCGCTGATGAAATCTCCCGTTTCAAGTGTGTGGGTTTGGTTGTAGAATTCACCACGAAAATCATCCTGGATACGATATCCGTTCCATTCATGCTCCAGTCCAAGCGTGATGATATGTGTTTCCTGATCGATACGTTTCCAGGCAGGGAAGATACTTCGACCGTTAAAGGCTGCATCAAAGGCAGGGCCCCATTGCAGCATGGATTTACTGCCGTTGCGTGATCTGTATTCGTAGCCAACAGTCAAGCTGGGCAAATCAGGTCGATTTAATCCGAATTCAAACCAGACGTTGGAAAGATCCAGATGAAGATCACGATTCAACGCATATGGACCGAGGTTGAAACTGGGAGAATAACCACCGTGAGGGTCGTCGTATGTTCTGGCTTGATCCAGTCCAAAACGGAAAAACCCAAGATCTCGCTTTTGAATTTCGGCTTCGACGGTGTATCTGTCATTGGGGGCTGTTATTCTGCCATCACCTGAGAAGGAAGTGCCACCTTCGAGCGTTTGTTTCCATTCGAAATTCTGAATTCCGCCATTGATACCATCGCGCATCCAGTAGTGCTCGCGAAAGGCATTTTTGTTGCCGTCCACTGCAATGAACCGTAATTGAGGTGCTACCTTGAAATAAAATGATTCTTCTGAGATATCTTCAAAAGGCAGTCCCTGATCGATCCACGCCCTTAATAATCCTATTTCTTCGTTAGTGAGTTTATCTCCTTTGCCAATGGGAGGCATTTCGTAGTCTTCCTCCAGATGAGCCACAAATTGAATCAATGTGCTTTCAGCGCTATTGCCGATTTCAATGTTGGATCCGTAGTCGCCCTCTTTGAGTGCTTCTGTACGGCTTGTCAGACGATAATTTCCCTCGATATTTTCCTGGCCGTGACATTGAAAGCACGATTCTCTGAGGATAGGCAGGATATCCGCATTAAAGTCAACGTTCCTTGCAGTTGGCGGAGGAAGAGGATTGTTTTCGGCTCGTAACATAACTAAACCCTTTGCCATAGCCACCAGCAAAAAAAAACGAATGCAGGTTCCTGCAATGTAATTGAGGGGTTTCTTTGGAGTGATAGCAGTCATACGCATTCTTATTTTGATCAGAATCGCATTTTGGGATCCACCATGGAGCCGTGGACTTGAGTGTGACAGCCCGCAGTCCAACAACTGCCAGCCTGCATACTGAAACTATGGGGTGCTTTCCCTATGAAAATGTCTCCAGATCCCGGGAATTGAATTTGAGAATGACATTTGAGACAGAGATTGGAATCGCGTTGGATCAGCATTTTGGGATTCACAGAGCCGTGTGGGTCATGGCATTCGGTACAACCTTCCCTCATGGCCTCATGCTCGAACACAAATGTGCGGGCCTGTTCTTGATGGCACTCCGCGCAGGATTGATTCAATCGGGCAAACGCAAGTCCTCCAAATGGCTTGCTCATGTCGCGACCATGTGGATCATGGCAGTCCACACAGTTCATTAAGTCCTCGAGTACTGGGTGGTGGTTGGGGAGATTGAACTTGGCGTGGATTTCCTGATGACATTCCATGCAGGCGGCTGAGTCATCCCCGGGATTGTGAATAAAGATCCCTTTTCCTCCACCTGCCTTGATGTGAAGGCTTCCGGGTCCATGACACGATTCACAACCGGATGAACCGATAGATTCTTGATCATCCATATGAAATCTGGCGTGCGGACTGGAGGGGAAAACATCGACTATCGGAGTATGACAATCAGCACACGCATCGTTTCCAGCGAAGGTTGCCCCTTCAATTTCAGGGGGACGAACAATGGCGACTTTGGTGGTAGTGCCACAAGAAGTACTTCCAAGACTAATCCAAAAAGCGGCGACTGCAGTGATGAGTCCTCCGCATATAGAGTGCAATTTCTTTTGGCTCATGAGTTAGATTTAGAATGAATGCTACGCAACCTACTTATCATGCATATATTCTGCAACCATTTAGCAGCCCGGCTGATAATGTGTCAGTAAAGAAAGATTAGTCCTTTTGCCTGAAAAGTCGGCTCAGCGTGGGAAGCATAAATATCACCAAGAGGACAGTAAGCATGGTAATACAAAAGGGACGGGTCAGAAACGGCATCCAGTCACCTTCAGTTTTGATCAAGCCTGTTCGGAGGTTTTTTTCCACCATAGGCCCAAGGATGAGTCCCAGGATGAGCGGAGCCAGGGGGATGGCCAGAAGCTCGAGCCCAAATCCGATCAACCCGAACAGAGCCATGACATACACATCAAACATGCTGTTTTGGAGTGAATAGGCACCCACGACTGAAAATACCACGACAGCGGTGAGTACCCAGTGCCGAGGAAGTTGAAGGAGTTTGTCGAATGTTTTGATTCCGATCCAACCCGCTGGGAGCAATAAGATTTGCGTGATAAAGGCGATTGCAAAAATTGACTGAACCTGTGGTCCACTTTGTTCAAAGATCATTGGGCCGGGTTTGATGTCGTAAACCATCAGCGCTCCCAGCACGATGGCTGTCACGGCATCTCCTGGAATACCGAAGACCAGCGCAGGGATCCATGCGCCGCCAACCGCCGCGTTATTGGCACTTGTCGGCGCAATCACTCCTTCATCGCTTCCTGTGCCGAACTCTTCTGGAGATTTGGAAGTTTTTTGAGCAAGTCCATAAGCTCCCCACGCGGCAATATCCGCGCCGGCTCCGGGGAGGGCCCCAATCACCGTTCCCACCAAAGCGGATTGCCCAATCAATCGTTTTCTCTCCGTCAGGTTTTTCAATATGCTTTTGAATGGAATTCTGGTGCTCTTTGTGGATTTCAAATGATCTTGGCTGGACTTTGAGATGGATGGTTGCCACAGATTTCGAAGCACTTCAGATAAACCGAATAATCCGATCATAACGGGGATGAACTGGACTCCATCCATGAGTTCGTTTTTACCATATGTGAATCGTTGTGCTCCGCTGACAATGTCAAGTCCAACAGTGGAGATGAGCATTCCCAAACTTGCCGCCAGGATGCCATTGAGTGTATTTCCTGCGCTGACCAAGGCACTCAGGCTGAGACCGAATATGGCAAGCCAGAAGTATTCAAAAGAACTGAACTTCAAAGCGAACTTGGCCAATTGTGGTGCAAGAAAAATCATCAGGATTACTCCAATCATACCGCCCACACAACTGCAGCAAAGATTCAAGTAAAGTGCTTGCAGGCCTTTGCCCTTGCGTGCCATCTGATGTCCGTCCAGTGTGGCTGCCGCAGATGCCGGAGTTCCGGGGATCCTCAGGTAAGTAGCGGGGATATCACCGGCAAAAATAGCGGTAAAACTGACTCCAATGATCATCGCCAAACCCGCATCGGCAGGCAGGTAATAGCTCAAGGGAACGATCAGGGCTACGGCCATGGTTGCCGTCAGGCCTGGAGTCGCACCGACAAAAATGCCAAATACCATTCCAAGCAGCCAGGGAATCAAGGTGCCTGGCTGAAATAGCTCAATCCAGTTCATCCTATGCTTGAGTTCATCCTCATTGAACCATGCTCAGAGCTTTGCGCAGGGATTGGGCGATGAAGCCAATGCCCTGTGAGCGTGGCATGTCCCTGAAGTGTTGGTTGAATGGTTCCGCCATCACTGGACCTCGAATCCCTTGTTGAGCTAATCCGTTCAGGAAACCTGCGGTGTCTATGACCCCAGTGGAGCAGGGCAATTCACGACGGTTGTCTTGTAGGAACGGTCGTTTGATTCCTGGTTGAGCGTCATTGAGTTCTATGCTTACCACATGTCTGGGTTTGAGTAATTTGAGGTCCTCGAGGTTATCTTGAGCGTTGTGCCAGTGCCAGCAATCCATGACCAGACCCACTGAGTCCAGTCCAATGGATTCAATGAGCTCCAGGCCTTCGCGTAAAGTGTGGATGAATGGGAATTTACGGCGATTGCGCAACGACTCGGTTCCAACATACTCCATTCCAAACCGCAAACCGTGATCTGCAAGTATCTTGGAAATTTGTTTCAAGCGCATACTGTGTTGCTTGAAGTTTTCCTTGTAAGTCAACGTGCTATGGTTGGGCATGATGTGAGTGATGGCACTTGCGACGCCCGCCCTTTTCAGGGATTTGGCCACCGAGGGGAGACTTCGCATGTCATCCTGAAATCGACTTTCGTCTTTTCTGAATTCTACGGGCATGCTGGCCGTGCCCCACTTTAAATCAGCTTCCATTAATTGCTCCGCGTAGTTTTCATGCTCCGCATCGTTCCATTTCTTGATTTCCTCAGTGTGAGCACCCACCGATTGAAAACCAAATTGCCTGGCCCATGAAATGGCCTCATTTTGATTGCCCTGAATGCCCAATTTCCAAACCGTGAGATCGAGGGTGAAGGGATCGGAAGCAGCCGCAGCGGTTGCCTGTTGATTGAATATTGAGGTGGCTGCAACGGCACCTGTTATTAAACCAGAGCGCCGCATCCATTCTCGACGGTTCATGCTGAAAATGGATTGTGTCTTATCCGAGTTTGGTCTGGGAGTGGTTGTTTGCATGCCTCCCTGATACTGGAAGCCGGGATTCAGGTCAATGTCAGGTTGGGCAGCATCCATGCATATGAATCCATTCCTTCATGCCTCGTGGGTCAATCTTCCATGTGCATGCAAAGAAAAAACCCGCTACAAACGTAACGGGTTTTGCTTGTTCAATGAGTGTCTGGTTTCATTTAACGCAGTGCTTTGATACGTATATTTTTGAAGGCAACCGGATCGCCGTGACCCGCAAACCCAAAATAACCCTCATACCGGTTCATACCCGGATGAGAGGAGCCTCCCATGAAATCCTTCACTTCCCTGAGGTCGTCATCAAGAATGGTAGTGCCATTCAATACGACTTTAATCCTGGAGCCCTTGACTGTTACTTCCTGCTCATTCCATTCACCCACAGGTTTCAATGCACCTCTTTTGGCTGCGACCATGCCGTAAGCTGATCCGTGGTATTGACGTTTATCCAGCTTGGCATACTTATCCGCAGTATTATCGAGCACTTGGAGTTCGCACATGCCGTTGTAGGCTGTGTTACCCTGTCCCGGATATCGAATTGCCAGTCCATTGTTGCCGCCCGGAGGCAGTTTGAATTCGAGGCGAGCTACGAAATCAGTAAGGTTTTGATGATGGTAGATCGTCCCGCCGTTATTGGGTTTGCAGACGATGGCACCGTCTTTTACCTGATAATTGTCAACGGGTCCATTCCATCCGTCTAAATTTTTACCATTGAAAATGGGCTTGAACCCTGGCTCGGCGAGCATTTTCTCCACTTCGTTGTCTGGAATTTCTCGAACGAAAATGTTTCGCCAACGGATTTCTCCACCATGAGTTTGAAGTTGAACGGGGCCCTTATCCCAAAGTGGCTTGGATCGGTCCCAGAAATTTTCCATTTTGGCGTGCTCCACGACTAATTGATCATTCAGGTAAATGGTGGTGTAATCCTTAATCTGGATAATACGAAAGGAGTTCCACTCTCCAAAAGGACGGTCAGCCAATACCATGGGGTTTTTCCCCGGTGCTCCGGCACTGTTGTTCCACAAGCCGCCTGATCCTTTGTCTGCATCGATGTTCCATTTTCCTCCTTCTTTGGTGTAATCCCAGATCTGAACTTGTGGGTTCCCTCGCAGGTAAATGCCGCTATCGGCTTTGGCGACGGTCTTGTAATCAATCAGGAATTCCATGTTGCCATAATCCTGGTCAGTTGTCAGATATACGCCGTGACCATCATTCACCAGTTCTCCGTTTTCAACGGTCCAGTGCTTTTTGACATCTTCCAGATCTTTATCCCTCTTGGTTTTGCGTTCTTCATCGGACATCGCCCAAAGCTTGCGGGGATCAAAATGACCCATGCCATGCCAGCCAGAAAGGTCTTTGCCATTGAACAACGCAGTGAATCCTGTAGGCGGTTGATTGAGTTCTCCTGCTTGCACTGCGTTCAAGCTGCCTAAACCGATGGCGCATGCAGTTAATAAGATAGTTTTGATTTTCATGGTTTTGCTTTGGTCACAAAGGTTGCCTTCTGTGCTCATTGATGTGGATTGATTGTCTAAGAAAGATGATGAAAAGCCAGCGTAAAATCAGTTGCGATGAGTTGTTTTCAATCTGTCGTCTCCTCAAGGATGCGCGTAATCGCCAGGGCCGCCTCTGCTGGATGAGGTGCAGCATAAATCGGACGCCCGATGACCAGTCGACTGGCTCCAGCTGCGATCGCCTCCTCAGGGCCCAGAGTGCGCTTCTGATCTCCCATGGCATCCTTTTGAGCGCGAATACCCGGGGTCACCAGGTGAACGGAAGGAGGCAACAGGCTGCGAAGCCGCGTCAATTCCAATGGAGAACAAACGAGTCCGCGCAATCCATGCAAGACGGCCATCTCAGCCAATGCTGCAACCTGATCTTCGACTCCATGCTTCACTCCGATTGCATTTAACTGGCTTTGATCCATGCTGGTCAGTACGGTCACCCCCAGGATAACGGGGGGGGCGATTCCAAGGGACGAGGCTGTTTCCTGAGCAGATTGCTCGGCTGCTTTGATCATCTCGGAACCTCCAGCGCAATGAATGGTCATCCATTGTACATTCAGCTTGGTTGCGTTGACAACAGCTTTGGCGACAGTGTTGGGAATGTCATGGAATTTGAGATCGAGAAATATTTCCTTACCGAGTGCCTGAATCGTTTTGACCGTCTTCGATCCACCGGCTGTGAATAATTCGAGCCCAATCTTGAAACCACCTACATGAGGATAAATTTCCTCTGCCAGTGCAATGGCCTTTTCAGGAGTGGGAACATCGAGAGCTGCAAGGATGGGATTGGATTGCATGGGTATCTTTTTTGGAATATTTGAACTGATGAAACTGGAACCCCGTCACAATCCAAGAGCACTCAGTTTGGACTCTATGGCTTCAGCCCAGAGTTCGTATCCCTTTTCACTTAAATGCAAAGCATCTGGCATCACAGAAGCAGGTAGGTTTCCTTCGTCATCAAGGAAAACATTTCCCACATCCATATAGTGAACATGGTTTCCATCATCAAAGCGTCGAATGATCTGATTAATTCCCTGGTTGGTGATTCGTCCAGCATCATGTGGAGTGCGTCCGCGAGGGAATACGCCCATGAGCAAAACCTTCGTTTCGGGAGATTTCTCTTTCATGATCTCAAGAATGCGTTCTACACCAGCAGCCGTTTCAGCTGGTGCCTGCATCTTGTGTCCGGTGTTGTTCGTGCCGATCATGACCACCGCAACCTTCGGCTGGATGTTATTGAACTGCCCTTTGTTCAGCCGCCAGATGACATGTTCTGTCCGGTCACCACCGAAGCCCAGATTAACGGGTTTACGATCGGCGTAGTATTTGTTCCAGACAGATTTTCCATTGCCTTCCCATCCTTGAGTGATTGAATCACCAATAAAAGCCAGATCGATGTCGCCGTTCTTGACAATGGCTTTCTTGGCCTGGTCTCGCTCCCTCCACCATGATTCGTCTCCTCGGGTATTTGGTATGACTGCTGGATTGACATCGTAAAAACGTCGAATGTCATTGTATCTGCGTTGGAGTCCTGCGAGCACATTGTTGTATGCCGGATCCTTATGCAGACTCTTCATTTCGTTTGGGTCCGTGAGAAGGTCGTAAAGGTTCCACTCTCGATTGCGAGGGAAATACATGAGTTTGTGTCGCTCGGTCCTCACACCGTCATGAATCGGAACTTCATGCACTGCCGCATTTTCATAGTAAGCATAATAAATGGCATCTCTCCAGTCGGGTGTCTTGTTACCTCCGTTTTCAAACAGCGGTTTCAGACTTCGTCCCTGCATTTCTGTCGGTACATGGACTCCTGCTATATCGAGGAAGGTGGGCCCATAATCGATATTCTGAATCATGGCCTCAGATCGTGTGCCTGGGTTTACTTTGCCAGGCCATCGCACCAGAAACGGCATTTTCAATGACTCTTCGAACATCCACCGTTTATCATACCAACCATGTTCTCCGAGGTAAAACCCTTGATCGGAGGAATAGATGACGAGGGTGTTTTCGGAAAGTCCATTCTGATCCAGATAATTGAGAATACGTCCCACGCTGTCATCGACGGCTTGAACAGATCCAAGGTAATCGTGCATGTATCGCTGGTATTTCCACTGTGTGATTTCCTTTTCTGACAATTTACCAGATTTCATTTTATGAATGAAAGATTGGTTTTCTGGTTCGTAATAAGTATCCCAAACTGCCTTTTGCTCGGCATTCATGCGGCGGTATTCGCCATTGCCCAGGTTTTTAAAATGCTCGGTAAATTGATTTTCACCATGCAATTTGGTGTCATGCCCCCAGTGGAAATGATCCTTCAAAGTCATTTCGTTTTCCTTGAGCAGCTTGGATCTACCTGAATAGTCATCAAAGAGGGAGGCAGGCTCAGGAATTGTTCCCATTTTGTAACGCCCGAAATGCCGGGGGTGAGGAGACCAGTTGCGATGAGGTGCTTTATGCTGACACATGAGCATGAACGGTTCGTCACTCTCTTTTTGATCTTCCATCCAATCAAGTGCCAGATCAGTAATCAAGTCGGTGCAATACCCCTGATACCTTTTTCTCGAGCCATTCATTTGGATCAAGTCCGGGTTGTAATAACTTCCCTGCCCGGGAAGAATTTCCCAATAATTAAATCCTGTTGGGTTGGTGCCCAGATGCCATTTACCGATCATGGCCGTCTTGTAACCGGCTTTTTGCAGGATTTTTGGAAACGTTGTTTGATTGCCATCGAAGCGATCGCCGTTGCGCAGGAATCCATTTGAATGACTATGCTTACCCGTCAGGATACATGCACGCGAGGGACCGCAAATCGAATTGGCACAAAATGAGTTCACATAAAGTGCTCCTTCATGGGCTAAACGGTCGATATGCGGAGTCTGGTTTACTTTCGATCCGTAAGCGCCTATTGCCTGCACTGCATGATCATCGCTGAAAATAAAGACGATGTTAGGACGCTTTGATTTGGCAGCCTGTGAAGAGTCTCCCTGAAGCATACCGATGACAAGCAGCACAGATAGACCACTCCATTGAAGAAAGATCATGAGCCGGCGCAATAAACAGCGAAAAGGATTCTGCATCTCCAAAGACTCTAAAAGACGAGCCCAGTAGTCAAGCCAGTCCTTTCTGTTCAATCGATACTCGTTATTTAAAATTGTATCCATTATAACCTGATTACGTGAAAGGCATTCGAGCCATCATACATTCATTAGTCCATTCCTGGCATTTGTTCGTGCGCAGGCATTGGCAGGGCTTTCTCGCCTGGAGAGAGCGTTTTCGTTTTACGGAGGAGGCCTTGCATCTCCTGATTGCGGGTGGAATTGGGGTTATCGGAGGCGTGGTGAATGTCGTCTTCGTGAAACTTATTGTTGGGTGTCAAGATCTTGTCTGGGCCAAGGGAAATTCTTCTTCATTAACTCCATTTCAGGGAACGGAATGGGAGCGTCTGTTGATTCCAGTGGCAGGGGGGCTGATCGCTGGTTTCTTATTGTATCTAGGAGTTAAATGGTCTGCGAAAAAGGGGAGTAACAATTTACTTGAAGCGGTTTCGATGGGAGACGGTAAATTGCCTTTTAGAACCGCACTTAGTCAGGCTTTTTCTTCCATGGTAAGTATTGTTTCAGGAGCTACTATTGGTCGAGAGGGTTCCATTACGCAGTTTACGAGCACGCTTGCTTCCAAATGGGGAGCCCTGGCGCGTTGGCACCCTTATCGCTTGCGGTTAATGGTTGCTTGTGGTGCGGCCTCGGGAATGGCTGCAGCTTACAACGCACCGATCGCAGGGGCCGTATTTGCTGCGCACATTGTGCTCGGTAATTTCTCCATGCATTTGTTCGCGCCCTTGATTTTTTCCTCAGTGGTTTCTTCCATGGTCTCCAGAAGTTTTTTTGGAATGGCTCCCCTTTACAGAACTTCCCTGGAAATGGATCTTACTTTGTTTCAATTACCCTGGTTTCTGGTGCTGGGAGTCTTGTGTGGATTCATGGGAGGTTTGTTTCTGAAATCAATGCTGTGGGTTCGAAGTATCTTCCAAAGATTTTCAATCCCCATACCTTTCAAACTGGCACTCGGAGGTCTGGCGATCGGGGTGTTGGCCTTCCGTTTTCCTCAAGTCCTTGGTAATGGTTATTCAGGGGTGAATCTTATCATGGCTAATCAACTCAATCTCGCAGCAGTAGTGGCCTTGTTTTTGTTGCGATGGTTGGCCACGATCCTTGCGGTTGGCTCGGGGGCCTTTGGGGGCGTGATGACCCCGGTTTTGTTTCTTGGAGCGGCTCTGGGGGGAGTGTTTGGTCTTTACGGCATGCAGGAACAGTGGCATCCCGACATACCGGTGGCTGTCTTTGCTTTGGTTGGTATGAGCAGCTTGCTGGCCGCGACCACTCACAGTCCGCTGCTGGCGATGATCATGGTGTTTGAAATTTCCCTGAACTACAGTTTGATGCCCGCATTAATGATTTCCTCCGCGATTGCGACGCTTGTTGCGAGGCAAGTGCATAGGACCAATATTTACAGTGAAACCCTCTACGCCAAAGGACTGGATGCCTCCTGGGAATCTGATCGGTTCGGCGAGGCCTCGCGGCAACGCGTTGGAGATCTCATGCGACACCCGGTGCCCCCCGTGCGAGACAACGATTTCTTTGCGGACATTGCAGATCGATTCATTACCAGCTCCTATCACTTCCTTCCTGTGGTGGATCAGCGCATGCGCTTGCTGGGCGTGGTTGCCCTCAGCGATCTCAAGGAGTATCTGCAGATGGGTGAACAACTGAAAAGCGTCATTGCCATGGATATCATGCGTCCCGCTCCCAAATGCCTGACACCTGGTCAGCGATTGGACGAAGCCTTGTCGGTTTTGCTGGGAGCTGAAATGAGAAACGTCCCAGTGGTAAACAACGGCAAAGACAAAAAACTCATCGGTGCTGTGAATCGCTCTGAAGCACTCGGGCAACTCGCCGAAGCAATGTCTTCTCCCAGCCTGAAATCCGGCACAGGACGTAGCGAATTAAACAATCAAAAAGCATGAGGCTCCTTTACAAACAAGTAAACCAATTCCAAAACTCCAGTATCATGAGAGTGATTGCTGTGGGAATGTTGTTTTCCCCGGTGGACAGATTCAGCGCAGCTGAACCTGTTGCCAGCTCTGAGCAATTGCCGCGGATACAAGCAACGGAAGTGGCGGATGTCATGTCTGCCTTCGAATTACGTGACGGGTTTACGTTGGATCTGGTGGCAGCGGAACCTTTGGTGGTTGATCCGGTAGCCATGGATTTTGATGCATGGGGAAGGGCTTTTGTCGTCGAAATGCGAGGGTACTCGGAGAGACGCCCCGAAAGGCTCGGCCGGATCAAGATGCTTGAAGATACAGATAAAGACGGATCCTTCGATCAAAGTGTCGTTTATGCGGGTGACCTGCCTTGGCCGACAGCAGTCATGTGCTACGATGGGGGAATCTTTGTAGGAGCGACACCAGATATTTTTTATTTTAAAGACACCGACGGTGATGGCTCAGCCGATATCCGGCAATTGGTATTTACCGGCTTTGCTTCTGCAAGTGCACCTTATCGAGCGGACCAGTTGAACATGCAAGCCATGTTAAATTCCTTTCATTGGGGGCCTGATAACAGGATCCACGGAGCCACAGGCCCTGCAGGAGGTAAAGTCTATTCGCCGCTTCGTCCGGATCAGGCCCCTTTGAACCTGCGTGGGAAAGACTTTTCGTTCGACCCCAAAACGCTGGAATTACGCGCCGAAAGTGGAGGGGCACAAAATGGAATGTCTTTTGATAGCCGCGGAAGGAAATTCGTCTGTAGTAACAGTGATCACCTGCAATATATTGTCTATGATGAGGCATTCGCTGGCCTGAACCCATTTATCAAACAGCAACCTGCAAGGATCAGCATTGCGGAAGATGGACCCGCCGCTCCGGTTTTTCGGATCAGTCCGGATGAACCTTGGAGAATCGTGCGTACGAAATGGCGTGTGGCAGGAGCCGTGCGTGGGCCTGTTGAAGGAGGTGGTAATCCTTCAGGGTACTTTACGGGAGCAACGGGAGCGACTTTGTATACAGGGGATGCCTGGGCAAGTGAGTATGCAGATCATGCCTTTATTGCTGATTGCGGCAGTAATCTGATTCACAGAAAAGGAATATATCCGAAAGGTCATGTCGCGACCGCTCGGCGTCCTGCAGAGGAATCTGGCATAGAATTTGTGCGCTCTTCTGATATCTGGTTTCGCCCTGTTCAATTTTCCAACGCTCCGGATGGTAATCTTTATGTAATGGATATGTACCGAGAAGTCATTGAGCATCCATGGTCCTTGCCCGACGGAATAAAGCAATTCCTTGATCTCAATAGCGGCAATAATCGGGGACGCATTTACCGTATTCGGACAATTGAAGGTAAAATCAAACAACGGAAATTGCCTGGTGAAGCAAAGGCCATGGAGCTGGTGCAAATGCTTGCTCATTCCAATCATTGGCACCGTGAAACCGCAAGGCGTTTGCTTGTTCAAGGAAATATGATCCACTTACAGGATGCCGTGAGAGCATTGTTGAAGGAGTCGGTTGACGTCTCTGCTCAAGTGAGCGCAGTGCAGGTGCTTCATGGCTTCGGGAGTTTGACAGCTGATGATGTGGAGACGGTCTTTCGAAGTAAATCCAGCGCGGTTCATCTGGCCTTATTAAAACTTTGGGGCAACAGGGACGAATTGAGTCCATTTGATGTACCGTTTGAAAAAAACATCTCTCAACTTATCCTTAATAATGAAACAAGGTTTCAAGCGACTTTATTACTGTCCAAATTTCCGCTTCATTCATCCCGACAATCCGAGTTTCTTTGGCGCGCCATGTCCCTCGAAAAAGAAGACAAATACTGGATGCAATTTGCAGTGCTGAACGCGATGCATTCTTGTCGCTCCGATTTTTTGAATCACATGATCGCCAAGGGGGAAATCGGAAGTAATTTGTTCCATGATACGGGCGCATTCTATCAGTTTTTTGGGGCGTCAAGTGATAAGAAGGAAATTGCGCAGATATTCCGATTCGTTTTCAAAGCTCCCATTTCAATGGATACTCTGGATGCCTTATCCTCCTTGAGCCATGGTATGCGTCAGAATGGGAAAGGCTGGTCAACGGTTCTAACCGATACAGAGCTGGCTCATGCTCGAGAAAGGTATCTAGTCTGGATCCAGAGTCAGGCTCTGGACCACCTCTCAGCAGCAGGGAAAATCATCGGAATCATGGGCGAGATGATGAATGAAAGTCTCAAGCAGAGTTGGAAGACCATGCTCTCTCAGTCCGAGTGGGCCATTTTGCATTCTGAACTGCTGGCTTCCCTTGCCAATGTCTTTTCATTGAGTGATCTTGACTGGGTATGGGGCCAGTGGTCCTCCTGGAGTCCATCAGTTCGGCAAGTTGCTCTTGCCTTGATGATGTCGCGCGATGAATTGTTGCTTGCATACTTGAAATCAGCTCAGGGGAAACCGGAGCTTATCAAAGATCTGACATTCTCTCAGAGAAGGAATCTTCAACATCATCGTTCGGATAAGGTTCAACAGTCTGCTTCTCGACTCTGGAATCCCTCTACAGAAAATGTAGTGAAGATGTCTGCGGAGGATTTTGGAGAAGCGCTTTTACTTGAGGCTGACATGGATAATGGCCAACGAATCTTCAACGAACGTTGTGCATCCTGTCATCGTGGTAATGGAGAAGGGTTTGCTCTGGGCCCTGATCTTATTTCCATTAAAACGTCCGGGAAGAACCGTATTCTGGATAGCATTTTATACCCGAACAGAGAAGTGCAACCGCAGTATATCTCATATGAGATAGAGACAACTGAAGGGGAAAGTATCGTAGGTTTGATCGCTCAGGAATCACGTTCGCTCATGGTCGTCAAACAGGCAGGTGGGATAACTCAAACGATACAACGAGAAAAAATTGCTTCTATCGATGGAACAGGCAATTCCATCATGCCCTCAGGGCTATTGGAGGAAATTACAACTCAGGACGTAGGTGATTTGCTGGAATACATCGTTCAACTGAAACGTTGAAATCAACTTCGAACAGGCGACCTTCTTGTGATACGAATCCTGATCATTACAGATGTTCACTACGCCAGTGAGGCGGAGAGATCAAGGGGTGACTATGAATCCCGAACGGTTTCCAATCCATGGCTACGTTTTCTTTTGAAACAATATCGGAATTTCTTGTGGCGTAGAGACACCTTTGGGTCGAACCATTATTGTGATCGTTTTATTTCAAGAGCAGGGGACGCAGATTGGGTGATTGGAAATGGAGATTACTGCTGTGATTCAGGGTTTATTGGCGTGGCTGATGATCCTTCCATGTCCAGTGCTCAGGCTTGTTTAGGAAAGTTGCAGCATGCCTTTGGGGATAAGTTTATCGGGATGATGGGGGATCATGATCTGGGTAAGAAAAGTATGTTCGGTGGGTTTGGGGGAATGCGGCTGAAAAGTTGGGAGCGATGCACGGGGAGACTTGGGTTAAAGGCGTTTTTTAGATTGGACATTGAACAGCACGTTTTGATTGGGATGAATTCTACCCTGATTGGCTTGCCTGAATTCGTCCCTGACTGCCCTCCAGAAGAATATGAAACATGGAATGCGTTACGTGAAAAGCATCTCGATACATTAAGAGATGCTTTTGCGTCCATCGGAAGAAAACAACGGATCATTCTTTTCCTGCATGATCCCACCGCAATTCCTTATCTCGCAAACATTCCTTGGGTTCGATCAAAATTATGTCAGATTGATGCTACAATCATTGGTCATTTACATTCTCCATTGATCATGCAAATGAGTCGATTGCTTGCTGGGATGCCAAAGATTCAAGGCATGGGGCATACCGCACTCAAGATGTCCACGGCTTTGCAAAAAGCAAGAGAGTGGAAACCGTTTAATGTGAAATTAGTACCTGCACCCGGTGGGATTGAAGCCTGGAAAAAGGGAGGTTTCGGGGAGTTGATCTTGAGCTCATCCGACACTTCGTCGGGTATACATTTCCAAATAAAATCTCTGGTGAGTGCGCGATGATTGTGATGAGTTTTTTCCTGCAGAAATTGGCAAGTGACTCGACAAATCGTTTTTACGACTCAAATGCAGACGCTCAGTGCATGCGGTAAAACGGTGACCTTGGCTCTTTTCCCTGAATAAATTTCTCCATCCAGATTCCACAATGTGGTTTTGAGGGCAACAATCTCGAATTCTCTGCACTGAATGCAGGAAATACCGGGCTCGTGTATGTGGTTCCCTTTGGGTAGTTTCTGAAACAAGCGCATCAATGCCCACCGTCCCGATTGCTTGAGGAAAGTCAAATCCAGCTTTCCATCGTCAAATTTTGCTGAGGGGGAAAGCATCATACTTTTTCCTACGTTTCGTGTATTGCTGGCGACAATCAAGGAAAAATCACCCTCTATTGTTTGGCTGTCAAAAGTAAGTTTTGCCTGCTGACTTCGATTTCGAATTATTTCCCATAACCCGGCTGCATGATATCTGATTTTTTTGATACAACGGAGTGACTCGGCTGCTGCGTTGGCTGACGCGAACATTCCCCATCCGCAAACATTGAAAGCAAAATGATATGAGTCATCAAGCTGGATCTTGAATAGGTCGATATTTTTGTAATTCCCTCGAATAATCATTCTCAAAGCGTCATTGAACTTGAATACTCCCACATCTTCCAGAAATGAGTTGCCTGTTCCTCCGGGGAGAAGGGCAACGTGCATCTTCTCCTCCGATGGTCGACACATGATGCCATTGATAATTTCATGCATTGTCCCATCACCTCCCAATCCGCAAATGGTCTTTTCTGGAGCATAGGAAAGAGAGCAGGCAAGCTTCATCGCATGACCTTTGCATTCAGTAAAATCGACGTTTACCTTGATTCCAAGACCATTCAGGGTGGAAAGGGCCTGGTGGGCCAGCGCACGATTGTCCTGAGTTCCTCCAAAGGGGTTGACAATCAGGTGAACAGTTCGATTCATTACAGGTATCTTGGTTCATCCTCAGATCATGGATCAAGGGAGATTTTGTATTCAATATTGACTTGTAAAAGTTCTTATTCACCATGCACTCATGAAAAGCGCCTCCGGCATCATCAAGAAAATCGTTATTCTCTTAATGCTCCTCTGTATTGTTGGGGTAGGCTTATATATTTACACAAACCAAGAGGCACAGTCGGCCATTAAGGATGCAAAATGGATTTATGATAACCGAGATCCACAGTTGTATGAAGGTGAAGAGTGGCTGGACGGTGAGATTGTTAAGGTGTTGGATGGGAATTGGGTCTATGTGAAAATTCCTGAAGGTTTTGTATATGGATTGCGAATACGAGGATTGGAAGCTCCCACCCTTGCCGTTTTGTTGGGAGACGATACTCTGAGGATGGGTAAAGAATCGCAGGCCTTTCTCGAAGAACTTGCGCTGCGTAAAAAAATACGGTTTCAGGCCATCGACATGAATGACTCTCGATATGGCCATGGATACATAGAATTTCAGGGAAAGTCCATCGTGTTACCAATGGTCAAGGCAGGGATGGCAAAACTCAAGCGCACCGAGATCACTCACTTTTCGGACGAGGCACTCTGGGAATTACTCCAGATTGAGCGGGAGGCAGTGAAGTCGGGGGTAGGTATCTGGGATCCTTCGCTCATCCTTGATTGGACCATGGGTGACTTCAGTTCAGACTCAACAACGCCAGGGCTCTAAACATCAGCGATTTCGCGGCCTTTTCAGCTACTGGGAACAAAGCGATCCCATAGCTTCAGCAGTGCTGGGTTGGACTTTAAAGAAGTTCTTTCCACAAAAAAGTGTGAATCATGGCTTCGACAAACGCTCGCTGAGGGTTATCCGAGGCTCCTCCGTGACCGCCTTCCATGTTTTCATAGTAAAGAACATCGTGGCCTTGGTCCGTCATTTTGGCGACCATTTTACGTGCATGTCCAGGATGTACTCGGTCATCTCTTGTGGAGGTAGTAAAAAGTACTCTAGGATATTTCATAGCGCTTTTCACCAATTGATAAGGTGAATATTTTTGTAAAAATGCCCACTCTTCTGGAAGGTCCGGGTTCCCGTATTCTCCCATCCAGCTGGCACCGGCCAGGAGTTTATTGAATCGCTTCATATCCAATAGAGGAACTTGACAAACCACGGCCTTGAACAAGTCGGGACGTTGAACAATCATGTTTCCCATCAGAAGCCCGCCATTTGATCCACCACGAATCCCCAGATGCCCAGGAGTCGTTACGTTTCGTTCGATCAGATGTTCTGCGATGGCTATGAAATCATCATAGGCACGCTGGCGATTTTCCTTAAGCGCTGCTTGATGCCAGCGGGGGCCGAACTCACCACCCCCTCTGATATTGGCAAGCACATACACCCCCCCGTTCTCAAGCCAACTAATACCTGTGGTGGCTCGGTAACTGGAAAGCATAGAAATTTCAAAGCCACCATAACCATAAAGCAGGGTTGGGTTTTGACCATTCAGGGCCAGGTCTTCTTTGCTGACCATGAAGTAAGGCACTCTTGTGCCATCTTTGGAAATTGCTTCCATTTGATCAATTTTCAGTCCTTTGGTGGCGAAAAATGCTGGTTGGGATTTGATGAGGCGCTGATCGCCGGTATGCAGACTTCCAAGATAAAGGCTGGCTGGTGTCAAAAAGTCCGTCACGGTCATCCAGTAATCATCGGAAGTTTCAGAATCCACACCCCAGGCACTCACGGTTCCTAATCCGGGAGCGTTCAGATCCTCTTGAATCCATCGATCCCCTTCTTTTCTGACGCGGATCAACCGATTTCGGACATTGTCCAGCACATTGATGAGTAAACAGTTTTTCGTAGAAGAAAAATCATCAAGAGAGGTACGCTTGCTTGGGGAAAAGAGAACTGATAAGTCTCTTTTCCCATCAAGGTAGGCAGTTAATTCAGAAGCAAGCAGAGAACCTGCTTTGTAAGTTTGATTTGCTGTAACCCAATCCTTGCGCAATGTAAGGAGAATATGATTCTTAAAAAAACTAACCTCAGCGCCATCCGGTTTGTCAATGCGAACCCATTCCGTACCTTTCCTTATAAAGGACTCGTTGGTCCAGAATGTCGTCGACCTTTGAATGAGCTCATGGCGGTGGCCGTGCTCATGGACGACATAAGCTCCCACCGAAACGTCGGTTTGCTTGCCGACGAAGGTGAGTTTGGCATCTTTCAGTGATTGACCTCGACTCCAGAGTTTGATCAGCCTTGGGTAGCCAGAGTTCGTCATGGAATCATGACCAAAATCCGTGCCCACATACACCGTGTCTTCGTTGATCCAGCTTATTCTTGATTTTGCCTCAGGTAGAACGAATCCATCTTCAATCAACGATTTTGTGGATAAATCGAATTCACGTATGACGGTTGCATCAGCGCCTCCCCGCGAAAGACGCAATAGGCACCTTTTAAAATCTGTTCTGCGTATCGTTGCACCTTTCCAGACCCAGTTTTCACCTTCAATATCGCTTAACCTATCGAGATCCAGAACTGTTTCCCATGACGGGTCCTCTTTCAGGTATTCCTCCATGGAGGTACGTCGCCAAATGCCTTTTGGATGGGCATCGTCGCGCCAGAAATTATAGAGCTTTTCACCGTAAAGAGTAACGCCAGGGATGCGTTTCTTGGAATCCAGAGCGGCCAGTAGTCTTTTTTCTAGTATCTCGAAACCGCTTTCGGCAGTCAGCTCGTCCTTGCTAAGCTGGTTGAGTGATTTCGCCCATTCAATTGCTTTCTCAGATTCTACTTCCTCCAGCCACAAATACGGGTCCTTGTCCACCTTACTCATATCAGGATCATGCTGTGCGAGCGTTATCTGTCAATTGATCTTTCCCTCTTCCAAGTGATGATTTCGCTGGAGAGTTATGAGTTAGAGAATATTTTTATCTGGTGTTCATCAGACTTAGTTTTTATCTCTATTGACAGGGGAAATAATATGATAGACTCGTCGGACTCATTAGATGAATTGCTCACATGCAGGCTAGGGGCAGGGAAAAGGGACGTTCAGCCCTGCACAATTGTGATTTTTGGTGCCAGTGGGGATCTTACGTCACGCAAGCTTATTCCCGCTCTCTATCATTTGTATAAGGAGAAACAATTGCCTCAACCTTTTCGGATCCTCGGATTTGCCAGGCGCGACAAATCTGACGACTCCTGGCGCGCTGAGCTTTTGGAGGGGTTGAAAAAATACTCACGAAGCAAGAGTGTGGACTTGGCATTATGGACTCAGTTTGCTGAAACTATTTTTTATCACCGAGGTGATTTGAGCGATTTAGAGGCCTATAAATCACTCAAGATTTCGCTGGATCAAGCTGAGGATGATCGTTTGAAGAAGAATCTCCTGTTCTATCTGGCCATTTCCCCCAGTCAGTTCTCAGAAGCTGTCCAGCACCTTAGTGAGGCAAGGCTCTTGTCCAAGGAAGAAACAGGTGACCATTGGCAGCGAATCGTTGTTGAAAAGCCTTTCGGACATGACGGACCGTCTGCTCATGAACTGAATGAGAGTCTTACTCATCATGCCCATGAACGTCAGATTTACCGTATTGATCATTACCTCGGCAAGGAGACGGTTCAGAACATCATGGTGTTTCGTTTCTCTAATTTCATCTTCGAGGAACTTTGGACGAGACAATCCATTGACCATATTCAAATCACCGTGAGTGAAAAGCTTGGGGTGGGCTCACGTGGGGGATACTATGAAGAAGCTGGTGCACTTCGTGATATGGTACAGAACCACCTCCTTCAGGTCATGTCTCTCATTGCGATGGAACCCCCGGTTTCTTTGAATGATGAATCCATTCGTGATGAAAAAGTAAAACTCCTTCAGAGTATTCGTCCGATGACGGAGGAGGATGTCGCGAGCCGCGTTGTCCGAGGGCAATATTTTGCGGGAATGATGGACGGGGAGATGCGCCCTGCCTACCGGCAGGAACAAAAAGTGTCCCCTACATCCAACGTGGAAACCTATTCCGCCATGAAGTTATTTGTGGATAACTGGCGTTGGTCTGGTGTGCCTTTCTACCTGCGAACTGGAAAAAATTTACCCTTGAGTGCCAGTGAGGTTCGTGTTCAGTTCCGTCCTGTGCCGAATGTGCTTTTTGCTGCTCAATGTCAACATAACCTTGATTCCAACGCGCTGACATTGAGGTTGCAGCCTAACGAGGGGATCAACCTGCGATTCAATGGCAAGGTCCCCGGTAACAGTTCCGAATTGCGGCCAGTGAGCATGCAGTTCAGTTATGATACGGAATTTGGCGCCTACACTCCAGAGGCTTACGAGCGATTACTTCTGGAAGCCGTAGCAGGGGATGCTACCCTTTTCATCCGTCGCGATGAGGTCGAGGCGGCCTGGAAGGTCGTGGATACCATTCGAAAGGCATGGGAGGGTAAGCCATTGAGTAATCGCGAATTTTATTCCGCTGGAACCTGGGGTCCTGAAGCTGCTGATGAATTATTGGGGCGCTCTGGTCATAGGTGGAGAAATCCTGTGATCCACTCTTAAGTGCAAAGATCAATCAACACGCAGCTGCATTAAAACCACCTCATGAAAGAAGTTCGATATCGTGCTCAAGTTTTCAAAAACCCTGCGTATCTGGGTTCTTCGGCGGCGCGCCAATGGTTTGAGGCAGTAAAAGTTCTGAAAGACAATCAGCCATTCAACGTTGCTCTTTCCGGTGGTCGAATAGCTGCTCCATTCCTTCAGGAAGCTTCGGCACTGTTTGGCAAATCGCCAGATCTTCTGAAACGACTCAATATTTTTTGGGCAGATGAGCGTTGTGTTGGTCCAGAGCATCCAGATAGTAATCATGCGATGTTTCAGGAAAACTTTGCAAATCCAGTTTCATTCCCCGATTCGAGGGTTTTCAGGTTTCGAGGTGAAGACGATCCAGACAAAGCCGCCAAATCAATGGCATCCACATTGAAAGTCAAACTTCCCTTGAATTCAAGAGGTGTGCCTATATTTGATCTCATCTTTCTAGGTATGGGGGAGGATGGACATGTGGCGTCTCTTTTTCCTGAGAATATGGCAGAAGACCTCATGCGTTCTGATCGTCACGTGTTTCAAGTTGTCGCTTCCAAACCACCTCCACAAAGACTTACTTTGTCTTATGATGTTCTGGAAGCATCCAAGCATGTGTGGGCGCTTATCAGTGGTGCCGGAAAAGAAACAGCCTTGCGGGAATCCATCGGACACCACGGGCAAACTCCATTTGCCCGTGTCATTCAAGCTAGAGTTCACACCGAAATATTGACGGATATTGCCATCCATGATTCTGTCTGAATTCGTTTCATAGGCTCAGTCAGTCAGGAAATAGAAAAGGAGAAGTCACCCAATTAATCTGCTTCTCAGTTCAGGTAATTTTTTGACTCAAGATGAGCGCATAAATCTTGGAATATCGGTTGAAACGACATAGGTTCATATCATCTATGAATCCTCAAATCAATATTCGACGGGTAATCGGTTTGCTTTTGATCCTGTCTTTGTGTGTTGCTCAGGCTGCAGGCCGTCAGTTGACTGGAGGGCACGCACCTGCGTCCTCGGCTCCCATTCCTCCTGAAAATGCCGCTTCGACCTTCAGTGTTCCTGAAGGTTTTGAGATGCGACTGTTCGCAGCGGAACCCGACGTAGTGAATCCTGTTGCGATGGATTGGGATGAGCGGGGCAGATTGTGGGTGCTGGAACTTTTTGAATATCCTCTGGGTGCCAAGCGCGGTGAAAAGCCGAGAGATCGTATTCGTATTCTGGAGGACACGGATGCTGATGGTCGAGCGGACAAATCTACTTTGTTTGCTGATGGTCTGAATCTGGCCACAGGTTTGTTGTTGGGAAATGGTGGTGTCTATGTAGGGCAAGCGCCCTACTTGCTGTTCCTTGAAGATACCAATGGAGATGATCGTGCCGATAAGCGTACTACCCTTCTGGGTGGGTTCGGATTGGAAGATAGACATGAGCTTTTGAACGGATTTGCATGGGGGCCCGATGGATGGCTATATATGACACAGGGCGTTTTCACTCATTCAAAAGTGAAGGATCCGGAACACCCGGAACGCCCTGAAGTCATCATGAATGCTGCTGTAGGGCGCTTCCATCCGGATACAAAAGCGTTCGAAGTCTTCGCTGATGGTGCCTCCAATCAGTGGCATGTTGATTTCGACCGTTTTGGAAATGCATTTGTCAGTGCATGTGTGATTGACCATTTATTCCACATGGCACCCGGGGGGCTTTATACCCGTCAAGCGGGACGACCTGAGCATGCCTATAGCTACGAGCTTCTGCCGTCTATTGTAGATCACAAACATTACCGCGCTGCTTACTGTGGCATATCAATCTACCAAGGGAACCAATACCCGCAATCCTATCAAGGTCGCGTGCTCATGGGGAATATACATGAGAATGCTGTCAATATGGATCGTTTGGAGCGTGATGGTTCGTCGTTTAAAGCCCATGCATTGGATAACTTTGTTGAATCAACCGATGGCTGGTTCCGCGCCGTGAGTGAGCAGATTGGGCCTGATGGTACCGTCTGGATCGCTGATTGGTATGACAAATATCCATGCTATCAAAACGCTAACGCAGATCCCGAGGGTGTGGATCGTCAGTATGGACGCATCTGGCGTGTGGCATATGTGGGAGATCAGCCTGATAAACCACTTCCCAGCAGACCTGCAGTAAACATGAATCTCGCTCTCAAAAGCAGTCAAGACCTCATTGGTTTATTGGCTCATTCAAACGTATGGCATCGGGAAACCGCTCAACGTTTGCTTAACGAACGAAAAGACAATCATACTCAAAAACATCTAGTAAAATTGATGGAAACAGGCGATTCCATTGAGTCACGACTTACGGCACTCTGGACTTTGCACGGCGCTGGTTTACTTGATGAATCCATCCTCAAAAAAGCAGAAGAAGATGGGCATTTTGCGATCCGAAGCTGGGCAGCACGCCTCACTGGTGAGCGACGTTCATCAGACCCGGCGGCATTGGCCAGATTGCAACGGCTTGCCGAAGATCGCCACCCCTCCGTGAGAAATGCAGTGGCAACCGCCTTGAGGCAATACAGCTCCGGAGCCTTGACTGTAAACCGTCCATCGCGAGTCAACCTGTCATTATCTGATTTGGGCCCGATATTTGCGAGTTTGATTCTGGCTTCCGCAGCAGAAGAAGATCCGCTTATTCCATTCATGACCTGGATGGCTTTGGAACCTTGGGTGACTGATGCGCCCCAGATAATTTTAAGCTGGCTTGTTAGCAACGGAGAATCCACAAAACCCCTCAGTCAGAAAATGCTTTATAAAACCATGCGACGGCTCTGTGATCAGGCGGATGCAGGGGGCATGAGCGTGGCGGCTGAAGCGTTGTCTGATCTGTTGTCAGGCGACCGTGAGCTTTTGTTGAGTGGTTTGGATGGTTTAATTGACGGTCAGAAACTCACCAAAACTTTGCCTGCTGGAAAAGGAAAAGCCTTACTTGTTGAACTTTCAAAAGCAACGGACCCCTCGTTACGCCGCCGTTATTGGCAGCTTGGCTCACTCTGGGGAGATGATGCTACTGTGGAGCAGCTGGCAGGGATTATCTCGAATCCATCCACAAAAAATGATGAGCTGGAGTTAGCGATCGGCCTTGCGAGACAAATCAATCATCCGGAAATTATCAACGCATTGTTATTTCGTATCGAGTCAGGAGCACAAGCGGACATGGTGAATGATGCCATTGAAGCTTTGGGGACACATCAGGATGCTCGAGTGCCTGATCTCCTGATTAACCTTTGGCCTGAGTTTGCTATGGCGCAAAAACAGATCAGCATAGCAGTAATGGTATCCAGGCCAACGTGGTTGAATGCTTTTTTATCCGCCGTGGAATCCAGGAAGATTTTACCTGCCGATGTGCCGGCATCCGTCATCCGATCGTTGGCTAACCATCGAAAGGACGACATCAAAGCGCGGGCGCAAAAAAGCATCGGCCGTTTCCGCGAACCCAATGCCAGTATGGACCGCTTGATTGATGAAAAAAGGCAAGTGGTTCTTGAGGGGGAACCGGATCCGGTCAACGGACGTCAATTGACCGAAATGGTGTGTCTGGTCTGTCACCAGCTTCATGGGAAGGGAGCAAATGTAGGCCCGGATCTGACAGGGGTAGGGCGATCTACCCTGGATGCCCTTCTGGCCAATGTGATCAATCCCAACCAACTCATTGGGGCAGGCTACGAGAACACGGTCATCGAAACCAAAGACGAACGCAGTGTGAGTGGTCGTTTAGTGGAAGAAACGGATAGTTATGTCAAACTGCTTGCAGCCGGCCCACGCGAGGAAGTCATTTCCAAATCAGACATTCAAACACGCGCAATCACCGAAAATTCGGTGATGCCCGAGGGGTTGGAGCAAATGGGAGATAAAGACTTCAGAGATATGATCTGGTTCATCCTGAATCCTCCAGAAGATCAAAGGCCCTTGACCGCTGCCTTGCGGCGTGAACTCGTGGGCGAAGCACCAGATAGTGTTCAACGCGATTACGAATCCATCAGCCTCTGGAACCCTGACTGGCAAGTTGAATCCTCAGAAAAGGGCAATGCTCCCACTATTGAACCGGATTGGGAAGATGCAAAAAACGTTTTGGTTACGCATCCTTTCTGGCATCAGCGTGGAGCAGCATTGCTGAGGAAAGTGAATATACCGGCTCAGGGCAAAACCTTCCTTCGCTTCAAGGTCGCCTCTGCGCCAGAAGGTCAGTGGGTCCTGCGTGTGTTTGCGGACCTGAAGCTTGTTCAACGACAGAGTGTTTCTCGTCAAAAAGGCGTATGGAACATGGTGGAAATCGACTTGACGCCATTTGCTGGAAAAGAAATTCCTGTTCGCCTCGAAAATTATGCTTATGACATGAAGAACGACTTTGGATACTGGGGGGCGGTCAAGTTGATCACCAAGTAAATTGGCAAACCGGATCAGGCCGGGAGTTGGAAACTCCCGGATTTCCATTCCTTCTCTATTTGAGTTTTGATTTGTTTGCAGCCCAAACGTTGAAAACATTCCTTCACGGCTGGAAATTGCTCGGTCAGGATCCCGGCCAGAAGGAGATAACCGCCGGGTTTGAGCCGGTTGAGAATGGTTTCCGCGTGCGATTTCAGGAGGTCATGCATGAGATTGGCACAGACCAAGTCATATTTACTGGCTGTTTCTGGCTTCAATTTCGTCAGGTCACTTCGAGATACCCGGATAAGGTCAGAGACATCATTGCTTTCGGCATTGTCACGCGTAACGGTCACTGAATCTGGATCAAAATCAAAGGCTTTTACTGGGATGTATCCAAGCTTGGCAGCGGCGATAGCAAGGATGCCTGAACCTGTGCCGACATCCAGAAGCGAGGGATTGTTCAACTTGGATTGTAGGCGTTCGATCTCTTCAAGGCAAAATCGTGTTGTAGCGTGCTGCCCTGTGCCAAAGCTCAGCCCCGGATCCAGAACGATCAATGATTGGCTTTTCCGGGGCTTTCGACGGTTCCAGCTAGGCTTGATCAGCAGACGGCTACCTATCTCTAGAGGTTTGAAATGCCGTTTCCAGGATTCCTGCCAATCATTGGCTTTGATTTTGCGACATGTGGCCTTCCAATTCTGGTTTTTTGTTTCACCCGGAAAAAACTCCAGTACCTGCCGCTTGAGCTGGTGATTGCGCTCTCTGGACCATTGGGAGCGCTCTGTGATAAACGCAGAAACAATGGCTGAATCACTTTCAAGCGGGCAATAAGCAGAGGCAGGTTGCTCCAACAAGGCGGACAGCAATTCAGTGACAGGTTCATCCAGACATTTCGGGACTTCAATGGAAATCTGCCAGACAGTGGTATCCTTAGTTGCTGCTGAAGACATAGTAGGTTGATTCAGATGGTTCAGGTAAATGATGACACCCGCTGTTCACACGGAAGCTGCAATTGCCTTCTCCTGAAGCGTGATCAATTCTTTGATTCCCTTGCTGCCAAGCGCCAGTAACTCAGTAAGCTCGCCATGGTGGAAAGTTCCTTTTTCACCTGTGCCCTGAAGTTCTATGTATTCGTCCTTATCAGTCATCACAAGATTCATATCGACCTCAGCATTGACATCCTCTTCGTAATTCAAATCCAGCAGTGGAACGCCATCTACAACCCCCATGCTGACGGCAGCAACACCATTCACGATAGGGCTTGTTTTGAGAAGTTTCTTATCGAGTAATGTCTGAATTGCGAGAGATAATGCGACGAAGCCACCAGTAATCGAAGCAGTGCGTGTACCTCCGTCGGCTTGAAGGACATCACAATCAACCCAGATAGTTCTGGGCCCCAGCTTATTGAGGTCGACAGCTGCACGAATAGCTCGTCCGATCAATCGCTGGATTTCCTGAGATCGGCCATCAATGCGCCCTTTGGTAGCGTCCCTTTGTTTTCGGCTGTGGGTAGAGTAAGGAAGCATGGAGTATTCCGCCGTGATCCAGCCACCTTCCTTTTTCTGTTCTTTCATCCAGCGAGGGACTTTTTCTTCGATGGTGACACCGCAAACAACTCGCGTGTTTCCCCATTCAATGAGCGTGGAGCCCGTTGCGTGAGGTGCGATATTATTTTTAAATTGAATGCCACGAAGCTGATCGGGTAATCGGTCTTCGGAGCGGTTTGGTAAAGGTCTTGAGCTGCTATTTGCTATAATATCTGACATGAAGCGCGATCGTGCCAAAGGTATTGCTGCAAAGCAAACGGAATGCGTTCATTTTTTCCAAAGGTTGAATATGTATGCTTAACAGGGCGTTTTTCGGGTTTCAACAGAGAACGCCACAACGAACAATCAAGGGCGTTTTTGCTTCGTTTGAGTGACTTCTGTCATCAATGGCTCCAAGCTCGAATTGACAAGCAATTAGGTTTCAGTCATAAACTTGCCGCCTTTATTAGATAATATGAATCAAAATCCTCACGTGGCCATTGTAGGCGCTTCGGGTGCCGTAGGTGTCGAAATGATCAAAACCTTGGAGCGTCGATCCTTTCCGATTGGCAAACTGACTCTTCTTGCCTCGAAACGTTCGGCGGGCAAGAAACTGAAATACAGGGGTAGTGAAATTGCGATTCAAGAATTGACGGAATCGGCATTCGAAAATGTGGATATCGCTTTATTCAGTGCCGGTGGTGGCATTTCGAAGCAGTTTGCTCCCTTTGCGGTGAAAGCCGGAGCTGTCGTGGTCGACAATTCAAGTGCGTTCCGTATTGACCCCAATGTTCCTTTGGTAGTGCCTGAGATTAATCCAGAGGACGCTAAAAGCCATCAAGGTATTATCGCGAATCCTAATTGCACCACTGCAATCACTTTAATGGCCCTGCATCCTCTGCATAAAGCCTTTGGTGTCACTCGCGTCTTTGCTTCCAGTTATCAGGCGGTTTCCGGTACGGGAGCTCAGGCGATCAGTGAGCTGGAAAATCAGGTGAAGCAAATTGCCAACAACCAAGAGGTGACGAAAGAAGTCTATCCGCATCAGATTGCGTTCAACGTTTTACCGCATGTCGATGATTTTCTTGAGTCAGGTTATACGCGCGAAGAAATGAAATTGGAAAATGAAGGTCGCAAGATCATGCATCATGACGATTTTAAAGCGAGTGTGACATGTGTGCGCGTGCCTGTGTATCGTGCGCATTCAATAGCCATCAGCGCAGAGTTCAAAAAATCAGTGACGGTTGATGCCGCAATAAGAGTCTTGTCTGATGCCCCGGGTCTGGATGTAGTGGATGATACGCAAAACAATGTTTATCCATTGCCGTTGATCGCCTCAGGTAAAGATCATTGTGAAGTGGGCCGTTTGCGTCTCGATTGTGCACTGGATAACGGTTTGTGTTTTTGGGTTGCCGGGGATCAGCTGCTCAAGGGAGCAGCCCTGAATGCTGTTCAAATTGCCGAGTTGCTGGTTTCGTAGATAAATGACTCTATTCTCCCTCAAGTAGCCATAAAACTGCGATTCATCTTTGGGATCGCTTCTGGGATCGCTGATTCCATTTCAAAAAAAACAGGGGGTCCCCAGCCAGGCTGCGACTGGATTGAGTGAAAAGGTTCTCTGACCCGGTCTTGATCGACTTGAGGCAGCTCCATGGATATACATACTCAAGGTGTTGCGGTGCATGTGTGAGAAACGCATGGATCTAACGATGTAATTGTTAACATGCGCTGCAGTTTGCTATCCCACCTCAGCCTTGTCAGCAGCCGTTAAATTTGACATTGGTTCGTGTGCTTGTCATGCAACGGATTATCAAAAGTATCGAAGATCGAATTCAATTTCGATTGATTGCACGGCATGGTTTGAGTAATGTTTGAGAATCTGCAGTCACCAAATAATCATGATGTACTCATTTAATAGAGTTCGTTTCAAACGGCTTATATTGTCTTTGGTCTTACCAATCTTTCTCGGAGGTTCAGGGCACCTTGGAGCGCTACAAATTTTTGCAGACAGCTTTTCTTCTGAAGACTTGGAATTTTTCGAGCGAAAAGTTCGCCCGGTGCTGGTCCAATCCTGTTTTGAGTGTCATAGCCATCAATCCAAGAAATTAAAAGGTGGTTTATTGTTAGATTCGAGAGCGTCCATCATGCGTGGAGGAGACTCAGGGGCTGTGATTGACTCCAGCATTGCGGAAAACAGTCCCTTGTTGATCGCAATTCACTATCAGAATGTGGACCTGCAAATGCCTCCGGAATCTCGACTGACGGAAAATCAGATCAAAAATATCACACGCTGGGTGAAGCGTGGCCTTCCTTGGCCTGATGAACCCGAACCAAGCCCAAACCGATCACAGAAAAGTGATTTTGATATCGAAAAAAGAAAAGCAGGGCACTGGGTGTGGAAAGCGCCTGTGCAACAAGCATTGCCTGAAGTGGATCAATCGGATTGGGTTGAAGAACCTATTGACGCATTCCTGCTTCACCGACTTGAACAAGAAGGCATGTTTCCAGCTCCGACTGTCGGCAAGCGCAGTCTCCTGAGAAGGATTTATTTGATTTTGACCGGTTTGCCTCCTTCTCCTCAGCAGGTAGATGCGTTTATTGAAGATGATCATCCAAAAGCATATGAGAAAGTAGTCGATCAGTTGCTGGGGTCCGTTCATTACGGAGAGCGATGGGCCAGGCATTGGCTCGACCTGGTGAGGTATGCAGAAACCATGGGTCACGAATTTGATTACGTTATTCCCAATGCATGGAAATACCGCGATTACGTCATAAGGGCTTTCAATGAAGATATACCTTTTGATTCATTTGCCAAAGAGCATATCGCTGGAGATTTGTTGGAAGTAGCTCGCCTCAGGAAGGATAACGGTGAGAATGAATCGATACTTGGTACAGGCTTTTACTGGCTAGGGCAGCAGGTGCATTCGCCTGTGGATGTCCGGATGAATCAGTTGGATGTATTGGATAATCAAATCGATGTGCTCACGAAATCTTTTCAGGCCCTGACTGTGACATGCGCGCGGTGTCACGATCATAAATTCGATGCGATATCAACGAAGGATTTCTACAGCATTTACGGCGTAGTCAAAAGCTCACGATATCAGCAGTCCACCCTGCGCCCCTTGGATCGGATTGAGAGCACCGTCAAGACGCTGGAGGGTTTTCAGAACGAGGTGCAGAACCAATTTGCATCGAAATTTTCTGACGCGAGCCAAGCTTCAAGTGATTTGAAAGGGTTGATACAGAAAGCTGATGTCACACTCCTCGGGGACGTATCCATCGATGGTTTTGAGGACTGGTTGTTTAGCGATGAAGCAATGAGTTTTGATCCCTTTGTAAAAGCGGGAACAATGGTGAGCAGGCCCGGTGAAACTCCGGTGGTGCTGGCAACGCGGGAAGCGATTGACTCTGCAAAATGGTCGGTGGCTTTACAGGGGGCCCTGCGATCACAGACGTTTAACATATCGCACCGATACCTCCATTTATACGCCTCGGGTAAAGATTCGAGGGTCAACGTGGTGGTTGATAACTTCAATTTGATCAGGGCTCCTATTTACGGCGGGCTCAAAAAGAACCTAAACCATGAAGAAGCCAAATGGATAACTTTTGACCTTGGAATGTGGGAAGGTCATGAAGCTTATATTGAATTGAAAGATACCCAGCATTCCGACCTTTCAGGAGGAGGGGCTCATGGTCCCAATGCCTGGTTTTCAGTAGAAACAGTCTTAAGTTCAGCGAATGCCCAGCCACCGAGTTTGCAGCGTCCATCGCTCGAGCTGTCACAAGAAGATTTATCAGATGTTCTTGTTTCTAAAATGGATTCCTATGCTCATGCTTCTGATAGCATTCCACTGGCACCTGTCGCTATTTCAATGACAGATGGCAATGGTGTCAATGAATCCGTATTTATTAGGGGGAACCCCAAAAAGTTGGGTGAAGAGGCTCCCCGAGGTTTTATTGAGGCTCTCAGCCATAAAGGGAATCGTAGTATCGAAGGGTCTGGACGTCTAGCCCTGGCCGAACACATTGCAAGCCCGGATAACCCGCTCACCGCACGTGTTTACGTGAACCGTGTCTGGCATCATGTTTTCGGTAAAGGATTGGTGCCGACGGTGGATGATTTTGGTGTATTGGGCCAAAAACCCACACACCCTGAGCTACTCGACTGGCTGGCTGTCTGGTTCGTGAATGAAGGTGAATGGTCTACCAAAAAACTCCTTCGCATGCTCGTGCTATCGAGTGCATTCCAGATGGATTCCAAATCATCGCCTGAGATGGACGCTAAAGACGAGGCAAACGATTTACTTCACAAAATGCGAGTCAGGCGGCTTGAGGGTGAATCGATCAGGGACTCCCTGTTGAAGGTTTCGGGGCAACTTGACCCAAAGGCATATGGCCCCTCTGAAAAAATACATCTGACATCTTTCATGACTGGCAGAGGGCGGCCGCGTGAAAGTGGGCCTCTGGATGGAGCTAATCGCCGAAGCATCTATGTGGAGGTGAGACGGAACTTTCTTTCGCCATTTTTGATAACATTTGACACGCCCATTCCGTTCACGACTTTCGGTAAACGTTCTCAGTCCAATGTTCCGGCGCAATCATTGGTACTCATGAATGATCCGTTTGTGATTCAGCAGGCAGAGGCCTGGGCCACCAAATTGCTAAGCTTGGATATTTCGAATGAGGCTAAGCTTATTCATGTGTATGAAACAGCTCTGGGGCGTTTGCCGACCGGGGAAGAAACACGCAGTGCACGCCAGTTTTTAAAAGAACAAAAAAAAGCTCATTTGAAAAATGTTCATGGCCCTGAGGAGGCAGGAAAGGGCGCATGGGCGGACCTATGCCATGTCTTGTTCAACGTGAAAGAGTTCATCTACATCCACTGATATCATGTTTTCTTGCGGTAAATACAGTAAACAACCCATTTCGCGGCGTGCTGCTTTGAGCCGTATTGCTAATGGGTTTGGCTCCGTTGCTCTAACATCCATGCTGCATGGAAAAACGGCTGACGGGGCAGATTCGAAGTCCAACGGAGAGGCATCCATTCATCCTTTGGCTTCTCGAGCACCTCATTTTGCGCCCAAAGCAAAGCGGGTGATCATGCTTTACATGGATGGTGGCCCTTCTCAGATGGATACGTTTGACCCCAAGCCAAAGTTGTCCGCAGATCATGGTAAGCCTTTTGCCATGAAAATGGAACCGACCCAATTCAACAACAATGGCAACACATTTGGTTCTCCATGGAAATTCAAACAATATGGTCAGAGCGGTATGCCTGTCAGTGAGCTTTTCCCTCACGTGGCTGAATGTGTGGATGACATTTGTTTTGTGCGTTCCATGATTTCTGAGTTTTCCGAGCATACGAATGCTAATTATTTTCTACACACTGGACTTGGATTAAGCGGACGACCGAGTGCTGGTGCCTGGGTCACCTACGGTTTGGGAAGTGTGAACGAGAACCTGCCCGGCTATGTGGTATTGAACGGTGGTCTGACACCTCCAGGAGGTTTGGATAATTTTTCAAGCGGGTTTCTTCCATCGGCTTATCAGGGTTCGGTTTTTCGTCCAGCCAATCCGCCTGTAGCAAACATAAATCCCGCGGAAGCCAACGCTGAACTACAGAAGCGGAAACTGGGGCTGCTTGAAAAGTTGGATCAGGTTTCTCTTCAAGAACTCGGGAACGCGGAGCCCGTTGAATCGGCCATTGCTAATTACGAACTGGCTTTTCGAATGCAATCTGCTGTTCCTGAGTTGATGGATATTCAGGGTGAATCTGAATTGACGCGACGTATGTACGGACTGGACACGGAATACAAGCCAACCCAGATTTTTGCTCAGGAGTGTCTTCTTGCTAGAAGACTGGTTGAGCGCGGAGTCCGTTTCATTGAATTAACTTGTCCAGCGGTTGGTGGTGATCGGTGGGATCAGCATGGTAATTTAAAGGATGGTCACAACAATAATGCCAGGGCAGTTGATCAACCTATTGCTGCCTTGTTGAAAGACCTCAAGGGGAGGGGGCTTCTTGATGAAACGCTTGTGATCTGGTGCGGGGAATTTGGACGCACTCCCTTTTCTCAAGGTAGCAACGGACGTGATCATAATCCGTTTGGCTTCACTATCTGGATGGCAGGTGGTGGTGTGAAAGGTGGGATGTCCTATGGTGCGACGGACGAATATGGTTACAAGGCAGTGGATAAGAGAGTGGAGATTTATGATTTACATGCCACCATGCTCCATTTGTTGGGCATGAACCACAAGGACTTGACCTTTCGCTTCGGTGGCCGTGACATGCGTCTAACAGACGTCCATGGTCAGGTGCTCTCCGATATAATGGTTTGAGGATGAGTTGATTATTCCGACTCGTTGTTTGGGTTCATCGTTCCTTTGATTCCGAAGCTCAGGATGAAGAGTCCCAAGACTAAAATGATACCCAATATCCCGAAGTATTGAGTTTTGGAAATTTCCCTGCCGAATAAAATCAGACTTTCAGATTGCTGAAAGTTGCTCGCAGCATCGCCAGACATCTTGAGAAAATGGTAAACTATCGGGGTCACCATTAACGCGACGCCCATAATGATCCTACCGATTGCTTTGTTCATAATTTAAGTATTGGATGGATTGTTTTCATGTTTGTCAATGCCAGGATGTTCAGGAGTTCCTGTAGGTCTGTTCATTTTGTGATGTGGGTGATTGAATGTTTATTGATACCCAGCCGCATCTTCGCTCGCCATGTTGAAAGCCGTCTTGAGAACGGCACCTTTGGCATCTTTTTTAAGGCCAAGATCCAGATGCCTGTCAGGACGCTTTCTTCCTCCTCCGCCGTCGGATAATTCAATCTGTGACATAGCATCAAACGATCCAGTTGAACTTCTGGGAGTTCGAATGTCCCGCTCTGTTCGATTGGGTTTTGTGTCGCGATCACAAGAAAAGGCCTTGGCAATTTGAATGCATCATTTCCAATGGTGACACGGCGTTCCTGCATCGCCTTGATTAAGGCACTTTGAACTTTGGGAGCCGCTCGATTGATTTCTTCCGCTAGCAAAAGGTTCGTGAATACTGGGCCTTTGTGAACGCGAAACTCGTTTTTTTTCCGATCTAGGGTTTCTGAGCCGACGATATCCGATGGGAGAAGGTCGATTGTGCATTGAATGGGATTGAAATCGAGTTCAATTGTTTAGGCAAGGGTGTTCACCAGCAAGGTATTTGCAAGTCCTGGCATTCACTGCAAAAGAATGTGGTCGCCAGTAAACAGGGAAACCATTAAGCGCTCCACTACTACACCCTTTCCCACCACTACTTGTGAAATCCGGTTTCTGATTTCAGTTACAAAATCACTGATTCGATCGTCCATAAAATAAAAAGCACCTAAATCTTTGTGTGCAAGTGGTAAACTGGCGTCTTATGCCAATATTCAAAGTAGTATGAAATGATAGTTTTTGCAGAAAGGAAACAGAATATTGAGGGTTCCCTTGATGTTATCCTGCTTGTTCCTCTGCAGTTAGCTTGCGCCACAGAGAATTTTGAGAATAGACTTCTGCATGATCATTCGTCACAGCGCAATATACCTCCCGTCAAAAGCGGGTACATTTTTGTTTAGATTGGCATTCTACTTTCCTGCGGTATTGTTGATTGTTTCTTCCTTATTCTTTCAGTTCAATGCAAAAGCTGATGCTGTTCCTCTGCGCGTGTTCATTTTTGCCGGTCAATCGAACATGGTGGGATCCGATTCCAAGGTGAAGGACATTCAACGTTTCCCTCCCTTTCGTGGCTTGGAATCCCCTCAAACTGATGTGAAGTTTTCCTACTGCATAGGGAGGGAAACCAAGATGCGTTCGAGCGGGTGGGTGGATTTAGAATCTGTGAATGGAGTTGTAGGGCCTGAATTGAGCTTCGCTCGTAAAGTAACGCGCAATATTCAACAACCAATTGCGATTATCAAATGTGCAGCTGGGGGGACTACTCTTGGTGCAGATTGGAATCCCGATAAACCCTCTGGTTTTAAATTATATCCGGTTTTAATGAACCTCATCAAAGGCTCCCTTTCCGCTTTGGATAATCAAGGAATTCCGTATCGTATCGAGGGGTTCATGTGGCATCAGGGGGAAAATGACATGTTCGTAAAAGAATTCATGCCTGATTATGGTAGAAACCTTGCCAATTTCCTGAAGTGCATTCGCCATGATTTAGGTGTGCCGAAATTGAAGTTCTATATCGGAGAGCTTTGTACCAAAACAATCTGGGGTATGGATCTCAGGCCACGTATGCATGCCATTAGCCTGGGGCAAAAAGAAGTTGCCAGCAATGATCCTCTGGCAACATACATTCCGACATCTCATGTGGGCGTGGAAATCGGAAGTCCGGTTGGCCTGCACTATCATTACGGCACCCTAGGTCAATTGGAGCACGGGGTCAATTATGCCGATGCCTACCTGGAGGATATCGGCATGGAGCAGGAAACTGCCAAACTCCTCCCTGTCTGGCCTTATCCAAAAGAGCAGTCAATCAAGTTATTCATACTTGCTGGTCACCGTAATATGGAGGGTGAACGCGCCTTCGTGCAGGATATCACAAAAGATCAATCCCTCCTCCTTGAGGACCGTCATGATATTGCCTTCAAATACAGTATTGGAGGTGGCGTCAAAAAAACTGATGAATGGGAACCGCTCGGTCCAGCGGGTTACTACGATACCTTTGGGCCTGAACTTAGTTTTGGCTCAACTTTGGCCGGAGCAGGGGAAGGACCATTTGCGATTGTAAAGTTTACCCACAGTGGTTCACAAATCATTGATTGGACCCCGGAGGGAAGTGAAGCCAAGACGCGCAATATATATCCGTCTTTTTTGAAATTTGTCCGTGATGCGGTTCAAAGTCTGGAGAGCAGGGGGCATGAGGTTCATCTGCAGGGGATATTTTATCATCTTGGCGAGAACGACATGTCGATGGGGTCCTATCGCAGAAAAGCACCCGAATGGCTGGCCTCTGTCATCAATCAAAGCCGAATTGATTTGGAACTTCCAGAGTTGAAATGGTTCGTATCTCAACAAGTGCCCATTGATTACAAGGATCTGGGCAAAGTGGACGTTACTGCAGCGCTGGCTGAAATGGCTCAAGAAGACCCTCAACTCACTCACCTCAAAGTGTTTGATTTACCTGGTCAGGACAGGCCTATTGTTTTAAGCACGCCCGGAATTGTGGAGTTGGGGAAAAGGCTGGCTAAGGCATACTTTCAAGAGCGGGAAGGGATGGGGAAGATTCCCTTCGCATCCTTGAAAGCACTTCAAATGAAATTCATCGAGAACGGTGATACCATGTCCAATGTGCTGCGCATCGGCAATAAGGACAGCGTGCTTTATCATCACGTTGAGAACTCAATGGACGAACGGGACAGACCCATTGATCAAGATACTCTGTTTCCAATCTGGTCGATGACAAAACCCGTTACCAGCTTAGCGGCAATGATCCTTCATGAGCAGGGTTTCTTTCAACTGGATGATCCTGTCTCAAAAGTGATTCCTGCTCTCGATAAGCTTCAAGTGAAAACCAAGAAGGGATTCGTTCCGCTCAACCGCTCCATTACCTACAGAGACCTCTTGCTCCACACGTCAGGGATTGCTGGGTACGATGGATCCTTCGATCAAGAAGGGACCTGGAAAGAGGTGATGGAGTTGGATCATTTAGAGGGTTTAATCGATTTACTCATTTCCAAGCCACTCGAACATCAGCCAGGGGAGCGCCATACGTATGGGCTTAGTACGGCCGTTTTAGGCCATGCGATTGAGAAACATGCGGGACAATCACTGGATGTTTTTTTCAGGGAAAGGATTTTTGAACCTCTGGACATGCACCGGACTCAATTTCATTTGGCTCCCGATGATCGCCGTCAATTTCAGCCGCTTTTCGTGGATCAGGGGGGTAAGTTCAGGATTGGAACACCGAAAGAGGACGAATTGTATTACCTTCCCGGCAGTCGACTCCTTCTTGGAGGGGAAGGATTGGTAAGCACGATTGAGGATTATGGTCGGTTTTGCCAGTTATTGCTGAATGCGGGCTCGACCCAAAGGGGGCGGCAAATCATTTCACGGGAGACGTTGAATTTGATGCTAAAAGATCAGTTGGGCTCTATTTCTGGCTTTGGCGGCCGAGAATCTTCCCATGTTCTTGGTTTCGGGTTCCATGTATTGAAAAATACAGAGAAAGATCTTACGGGATCGCCCGCAGGTATCTTTGGGTGGGGAGGCTACCATACCACTCATTTCTGGGTTGATCCGGTTAACCAGATTTACGGTTTATTCATGACTCGGCGATATCCCAACCATGACGATATCGAAGCGAACATCCGACGAACGCTGTATGCTCGTTGATACTTTTTACAAGGACTGATCGGGGATTTTAACTACCGCCGCCTTGTGGAGCGCTCCTGCATCCAGGCGATATCTACATTGTTCGGGGAAGGGCGATCATACGGCGTTATCTTGCCTTTCTGAAATGACTCAACCGTGCGGGCATCTGTCCATTTTTTTGTTTCTGAATGACCGTCGGCAAAAGAAAATCCACCCGAACCATTGTGGTATGAAGCAGGTATATCTACGATGCGAAATTGTGTTGATCGGTCAGGGAAGCCTCCCATGTCTACCACAAACATGCCATCGTTGATACTGTCCTCGCGTTCGTCCAGAAACACGATTGTTTGCGATGGGCCTGGAGCAACAAAATCCGAGTCTTTTCTGTAGATGCGCCAAGGACCTGTAGAATCGGACCACCCCATGGCTCTGCCTTCTCCACGTCCGCCCACCCAGTTCAGCATGGACATGCTTCTTATGCGTGGCTTCACTCCCTCAGGGGTTTGAACGACGCTTTTGTCACCCGGACATTTGAAGATCCCCTGACTACCACCCAGATAAGGCCAGAGGATACTTTTAGTGAGGTTGGATTGTGGATCCCAATTGTCACGATTACCACGTGTGAAATCGAGCCAGCCACCTACCCATTCTGAAGGACCATGTTTGACGTACGGTAAATTCCCCTCGAAATCGTCGGTGTAGATTTTCCAGCCAAGTAAAAGTTGTTTGTGGTTGTTCAGGCAGACAATACCTTGTGCCTTTGATTTTGCTTTGGACAAGGCTGGAAGAAGCATACCCGCAAGTATCGCAATGATCGCAATGACGACGAGTAATTCAATAAGAGTGAAGGCTTGTTTCCCAGCGTTGAGTCTTGATCGGAGGTTCATTTTTGCCGTTCGGTAAACTAACACAACGATGGATGCCTTTGTGTCTGTGAACAAGTATTAAAATTGATCTATCAGTATTGCGGGTTTTTTTGCCCAATAAAACATGGATCCTTGTTCCAATGTGATGAGATTGATGTCCAATGCTTTCACGCTCAGTTGGCTGGTTTATCGGACCAAAGCGAAGTCTGATTCTTCAAAGAATGAACTGTTTTTTCGGGGTGATCCTTGATTTGTCTTCTATTTCCAGTATTCTTTGACCCTTATCGATAAGGCTATATGCAATTGAACAACGAGGAAATACGACGTTACTCCCGCCACCTGATTCTTCCGGAAGTAGGGATGGCTGGTCAGAAAAAGTTAAAGGGTTCATCGGTGCTATGTATTGGCGCGGGTGGTTTGGGGTCGCCCATTGCCATGTATCTGGCAGCTGCCGGTATTGGTAAAATAGGTATTGTCGATTTTGATCGAGTCGATTTTTCAAATCTTCAGCGTCAGATCATACATGGCACAAAGGATGTAGACAGATCCAAAGCGGTTTCTGCTAAAGAATCGCTTGAGGAAATTAATCCAAATACAGAAGTCAATATCCACGATACTCGACTTTCGGGGGACAACGCGCTCGATATCATCAAGGATTACGACATAGTGGTGGACGGCACTGACAATTTCCCCACTCGCTATTTAACGAATGACGCGTGCGTATTACTCAAGAAACCCAACGTTTATGGAAGTATCTTTCGGTTTGAAGGGCAGTTAAGCGTCTTTGCCCCGCATTTGGGGGGGCCGTGCTACAGGTGCCTTTACCCTGAACCTCCACCTCCAGGAATGGTTCCCAGCTGTGCAGAAGGGGGCGTTCTGGGAGTCTTGCCTGGCGTTATAGGGTGCTTGCAATCGACAGAAATTATTAAACTGGCATTGGATGCCGGCGATAAAATGATCGGGCGATTGATGACTTACAATGCTTTGGAAATGAAGTTTAGAGAGTTGAAACTTCGACGAGATCCCAATTGTCCTATTTGTGGAGATAATCCAACGATCACCGAACTTATCGATTATGACCAATTCTGTGGGATCCCTGACGCACCAGAAGATCCGGGTGTGAATCCTGATGAAGTTACGGTTCAGGACATGAAGAAGGCATTGGATGATCCCTCACTGAATATCAAAGTTATCGATGTACGTGAGCTAGATGAATTTCAAATTGCAAAAGTTCGGGATGTTCCCTTGGTGCCTCTCAGCACCCTGCACGAAAAGTTTACCGAATTGGACCCGAATCAAAGTTACTACATTCACTGCAAGGCTGGCGTTCGTTCCATGAAGGCTTTATATTTTCTCAGAGAACAAGGATTCAAGCACCTCAAGAGTGTCAGAGGCGGAATTTCTGCCTGGTCGCAGGAAATTGATCCCTCGGTACCCGGTTATTGATATGGAGCAGATCCTTCATTGTAAAAAGCAATCATCTTTTGTCGCTTTCAAGCGACAAAATCACCTGCTGGCTCCCGGCCTTAATGACGTGATAATCAAAACTATTCTGCCTTTCTTATGGGACTGAGACGTGAAGCACGCGAGCGAGCTGTTCAATTCCTCTTCCAATATGATTTAAATCCTGGAGAGGAAAAGGATCTTGCTGTGAACTTAAATCAGTTCTGGCATACCCACAGACTATCCGAATCAGGCTATGAGAAGGGTAATGCGACATGGGGGGGGGAAATAGAACTTTCCGATACAACGACTCGAGATGCGTCGATTCGAGTGTTTGCTGAAGATTTGATTCGTGGAGTGTTGGAGAAAAAGAAAGAGCTGGATCTCAAATTGCAAAAGTATCTTCGTAATTGGGATCTGACGCGGATGGCCGTTGTTGATCGCAATATCTTAAGAATGGCGATATTCGAATTGTATTATCGTGAGGACATACCTCCGGTGGTGAGTCTCAACGAAGCCATTGAAATCGCGAAACGATTTTCAACCCGGGAAAGTGGTAAATTTGTGAATGGATTACTGGACCGTATTCGTCAAGATATTCTACGCCCTGCCAGAACACCCTTGAAAAAGAGCAATCCTTCCTGATGTCTGCCGATTTGCATCTCCATAGCACTTATTCCGATGGCACCCTCGAACCGCAAGAAATCGTGGAGCGCGCTGGTTCTATAGGGCTGAGAGCCTTGGCTTTAACAGATCACGATACGATAAACGGGTGGGGTGATATGAAACGACAATGTCAATCTGCCAACATCAGCTGGGTTCCTGGGATTGAATTGTCCACCTCGCATGCTGGACAGGAAATTCATGTGCTCGGCTACTTTCCAGATGACATCCTTTCCGTAATTCCAGAGAAATTAGAAGCTTTTCAGGCTCGAAGAAGAAAAAGGATATGCGACATCATTATTCGATTAAGGGATGCTGGCATCAACTGGGATGTTGATCAGGTTATTGATTCCATCAACTGCCAATCTCCCGGGCGTCCTCATGTGGCAAGAGCAATGGTAAAACATGGTGTTGTCAGCAATGTGTCGAATGCTTTTCGGAAATATCTTTGCAAAGATAAACCGGGTTGGGTGCCATCGACTTATCCAAGTGCGAGCGAAATGATTAAGACCATTCATTCAGATCGTGGATTGGCTGTTCTAGCGCACCCTGGCCTTGGAGTTTCCAATGAGGTAATAACGGACCTTGCCAGCCAGGGATTGGACGGTGTGGAAGTTTACCACACCTCACACAAACCCAGCTTGGTCCGTAAATATCGTTATCTTGCAGATAAATTCAAATTGGTCGTCACTGGAGGATCAGATTGCCATGGGCATATTTCCGGCGGGATCCGTATGGGCAAGGTCGTTTTATCTAATGAGGATACCATGTGCTTTTTCAAAAGATTAGGTAAGAGTGCTTCCTTTCGACCATCGACTACCGCTGCCAGTCACTAGCAATCAACTACATCACAATAAAGCAATGGGATTTTTCAGTAAACTCAAGGAACGCCTTGGTAAGACTCAAAACAAACTGGTTCATGAGATCAAGCGGATCGTTTCACGTTCGGCCCGTTTGACAGCTGACAGTGCGGAAGAGTTAGAGGTGGCCTTGTTGTCTGCTGACTTTGGCATGTCCATGACAACTCAAATCATTGCAGCCACAAAAAAAGCCTATGAGACCAAAGGTAAAGGTGATTTCGATTTCATTCAGGTTGCTGCAGACGAAGTTGAAAAGGCTCTTCAAAAAGGTGAACACACCCTGCTTGATCAGGGAGACGATCTGACAGTTGTCTCGATGGTAGGCGTTAATGGCACCGGTAAAACCACCACGTGCGCCAAGCTGGCCCATCAATTGAAGGCAAAGGGACTATCTGTTGGAATGGCCGCCTGTGATACATTCAGAGCAGCTGCCATTGATCAATTGAAAGTCTGGAGCGAGCGATTGAACGTTCCTTTGACGGCTGGCGATTATGGAGCAGATCCAGCCGCTGTGGCTCATGACGCCGTTTCTTCCGCTCTATCATGCAAAGCACATTACATGTTGATTGACACTGCCGGTCGCCTTCACACGAAGCATAACTTGATGAAGGAATTGCAAAAAGTGCATCGTGTGATGGGTAAAAGACTGGAAAATGCTCCCCACGAAACACTTCTTGTACTTGATGCAACCACTGGTATGAATGCCTTGAATCAAGCCCGTGAGTTTAATAAAGCCGTTCCATTGACAGGACTGGTGATCACCAAACTCGATGGCACCAGCAAAGCAGGCATGGTCGTTGCCATTCAGAATGAATTAAAAATTCCAGTTAAATTTATTGGAGTAGGGGAACAGCCTGATGACTTGCAACCTTTCGTTGCACGCGAATTTGCTCGGGCCATATTTGGTTTGGAGCAGTGAGTTTGCTCAGTACTCTTGATCGAGCTCTTTTAGCACAATCAAACGTAAAACAGTCTCTCATACCAAGCCGAAGTAATCTTTTTGGTTTTGCGAGTCATCTTAACTAAATCGCTTGCCAGTATCCTGAGAATCATGAACAAGATTTCATACTGAGTCCTCGTGTTTTATAATGAACACAACCAATTCCTGTCTTTACAGAGAATAAACTATGTTGATATCAGCGGACGCATAAAAAATAGATACATGTTAAAAGCTATTGAGATCAAAATGTATTCTTCACTTCCAATTATCCTTCGATAATTCTCAGGTTCTTTACGCCTAATCAAATGGTTTAAGGCGCTCGCGAATAAACTTGCCTCCCGCCGGACCACTCGGTTCAATGATTTACACAGCCTTTTTGTTCGATATTCCTGAAGCACCATTCTAATGGCCATTAATTTAAAATTGATTCGTTTGTTTGCGGAACTGAATAGTGCGCAAATTGAACGTCTCCATGCCACATCGAGATGCAAGTTCTTTGAAAAAGATCAAATCATATTCAAAGAAGGAGACCTTGGGGATGGAATCTATTTGATTGCAGAGGGAGCTGTGTTTGTTTCAGTGAGGATGCCGAATCTTCATTTTTGCCAACTTGCGAGACTCAATAAAGGGGATTTTTTCGGTGAGATGGCCGTCCTTGATCAAGGGCCAAGATCTGCCTCGGTGAGTGCCATTGTGAAAACCGAAGTGATGTTCATACCTAGGCAAATCATTCTGGATCTTTTTCATGAATCCTCAGTCTTTGCATTGCGCCTCTTCAATGAAACCAGTGCCCGTTTGCGTGAATTCAATCAAAAATATGTGGAAGAATCCCTGCAGGCTGAACGTCTGTCTCTTGTGGGAAGGTTTGCGAGATCAATTGTACATGACTTTAAGAATCCGCTGCATGTCATTCGACTGGCTTCGGAATTTTTAACTCAAAGCACGATTAACTCTGACATGTGCCAAATGACACATGATCGAATTGCTCAACAGGTGGATCGCTTGAGCGGTATGATCAACGAACTATTGGAATTCACCAGCGGTGACAGAGCGGAAGTTGTTTTGTCCCCATCCAATTATGGTCAATTTATTCATAACATAATTCAGGAAATGGGTGAGGAAGCATCAACACGAGGATTACAACTTAAATTAGATTCAGATCTTCCAGACGTGGAGTTAAGCTTCGATCCAAGACGTCTCAAGCATGTCTTTCACAATCTTGTCGCCAATGCCGCGGATGCCATGCCAGACGGTGGCGTTGTGTCTTTCAAAATACGTCAATCTGGACAACATCTGGAGACGCATATCGAAGATAACGGAAAAGGAATACATCCTGACATTGCCGGCCGACTTTTCGAGCCCTTTGCAACCTACGGTAAGAAGCAGGGTACCGGGCTGGGATTATCCATTTGTCAGAAAATCATTCAAGATCATCGAGGTGAAATCAATGCTCTTCCCAATGAAGGAAAGGGAGCATTGTTCCGCATCTCTCTTCCGATTTAAAGAGGAACCGTCTGCTAAAACTAAAACGGATCATTGCTTGGACTCAACTACTCAGGGCATTGGGATTCAGGGTTACTTCTTCTTTTTGCCTTTACCCAGACGTTTGATTTTCAGATTGCGATAGTGAACTTCGTCACTGTGATCCTGAAGGAGAATATGGCCTTGATGGCGATAGCCGAACCTATCCACTCTCTTGAATTTACTTTTAGACACCGCATCCTGTAATTGCTGACTACCTAATGTGTAGTTGAGTACCATGATACCGTTGAGCCAATGTTCAGCTAATTGACTCTTCACTCTCACGCGACTCTCATTAAAGGATCCTACTGGTTGCAGGACCCGGTTATTTGCTGGGAACACATCGTAAAAAGCCGCTGTCTGCCATTTGGGGCCACGCAGTGCATCCGGGTGCTTATTGTCGTCGATGACCTGATATTCGTGGCCAATGGCGCCACCACGTTCTTCCATGATGAAGTATTTTACCCCGCTGTTGGCCGCAGGAGCGACTTTCCACTCCCATTGGAAATCAAATTGACCATATTTTTGTTTGGTGATGATATCGCCGCCGCCTCCCTTGCTGATATGCTTGATGCAATCGTTTACAATGATCCAGCCTTTTTGCGGGAAGGTTTCCTTTTTGAAACCACGCCATTGATTTGTGTTCTTGCCATTAAACAGATTACGCCAGCCAGCCTCTCGTTGCGCTTTACTAATGGTATTGACACGCTTCCCGTAAGGTAAAATCTCCTGTTCAGGTAATTCGCGGACTTTGATGTTCTTGAACCAGACTTCGTCGTGATGGTGCTGAAAAACAATATGGCCGGTTTGTTTTTTCATGAAATCCTGGTGGGAGGAAAATTTGCTGCTCTTCACCAGGGTATTCACTCCATAGGATTCAATGTCACAAGCCACGACTTTATCTCCGTTGAGCCAATGCTGCAGTGAATCTCCTGCAAGCACGATGCGTGACTGGTTATAATCTCCAACGGGCTTGAGTGTTTTGTTTTGTGCAGAGATAAGAGCGTAAAGCGAACCAGCAGAGGTCAATGGGTTTTTTCCGTCATTATGTGTGGAATCGTCAAGTATTTGGTATTCAGGACCAGTATGCCACGGGCTATTTTTCGATTCATCAACTCTGTACATCACTCCGCTATTTGCTCCAGGAGTTACTTTCCAATCAAAGATGAGTTCAAAGTTACGATATTTTTTCTTGGTGATAATGTCCACAACCTGGCCATCGGCAATGGTGCGCAAGGTTCCATCCTCGATGGTCCATCCGTCCTTCGGAAAAGCATCCATTTGATATCCCCTGAAGGAGGCAATGTCTTGGCCATCAAATAACACTTCCCATTCTCCTGCCTGAACGGGAGGTAATATGAACGCAATACCCATTAGGGCGGCGAATGTGTTCTTTATGCGACGCTTTGAAATCATGGACATCTTTAGGAAATAGTTCGGAATCAGGTTTCAATGCAATCAATAATTCAGCCATGGAGACAACCATTTCTCCGCGTCATCCACCGAGATAGACTTGCGGTTTGCATAGTCTTTGATTTGGTCCTTGTTGATTTTGCCCACGGCAAAATACTTCGATTGAGGATGTGAGAAATATAACCCGCTCACACTGGCCGCCGGCCACATAGCGCAACTTTCAGTCAATTTCATGCCAGTCTGGTTTTCGACGTCCAATACCTCCCAGAGCAGTTGTTTCTCAGTGTGATCAGGACAAGCAGGATATCCGGGTGCAGGCCGTATACCTTGGTATTTTTCGCGAATCAAAGCCTCATTATCGAGTTGTTCCTTTTTTCCGTAACCCCATTCATTTCTCACCCGCTCATGAAGGCATTCCGCAAAAGCTTCCGCCAGCCTGTCTGCAAGGGCCTTGGCCATGATGGATGAGTAGTCGTCATGATCTTTCAGGAATTCTGAGGCATGCTCATCTGCGCCGTGCCCCGTTGTTACCGCAAACATCCCGATGTAATCTTCCACCCCCGATTCCTGCGGTGCTATGAAGTCAGCAAGTGCATGATTGAATTGTCCATCAGGTTTATGGATTTGTTGCCTCAATGTATGGAAGGTCGTAAGTGCCTTCGATCGGTCGGCATCCTGATAAACCACAATGTCATCGCCTGTAGATACAGCTGGAAAAAAACCATAGACCGCACGAGCTGTAAATCGTCGGTTCAGGACAATATCCTTGAGTTGTTTCTGAGCATCTTCAAAAAGCTCGCGAGCCTTTGAACCGACAATGGCATCATCAAGAATCGCCGGGTAACGACCTCTCATCTCCCAGGCATGAAAAAAAGGAGACCAGTCGATGTATGGAACCAAGTCTTCCAGTGGGAAGTTATTCAAAGTTTTGGTACCGATGAAATCGGGTTTGAGAGTGGAGTGATTGGTCCAGTCAATCCTAGTCCTGTTCTGTCGTGATTCTTCGATTGTTTTCAGGGGTTTGCTGCCGCGCAGCGCGTGGGATTCCCTTAAGGTTTGTTGATCCTGTTCATTCTTATCAAGGAAAGCGGGGCGCCGTTTGTCGCTCATCAAATCGCGTACGACTCCTACGGCTTTGGATGCATCCAGGACGTGAAGAACTGGCCCGTTGTAATGATTGGCGATTTTAACCGCCGTGTGTGCCTTGCTGGTCGTGGCTCCTCCGATGAGCAGTGGAAGCTTGAATTCAAGCCGATCCATTTCTTTAGCGACATGCATCATTTCATCCAGAGACGGGGTGATGAGACCGCTGAGCCCAATCATGTCAGCTTTAAATTCTTTCGCTTTCTCCAAAATGCGGTTAGCTGGTACCATCACGCCCATGTCTTCCACCACATAACCGTTGCAGTTAAGCACTACTCCCACGATGTTTTTGCCTATGTCGTGCACATCGCCTTTGACCGTCGCCATCAAGACACGTCCTGCCTCTTTTTGCGGGCTTTTTGCTTTCTCTGCTTCCAGATACGGCAGAAGGTAAGCAACCGCCTTCTTCATGACACGCGCACTTTTCACGACCTGTGGAAGAAACATTTTACCTTCGCCAAACAAATCCCCGACGATATTCATCCCATCCATCAAGGGCCCTTCAATTACTGAAAGAGGTCTGCCATATTTTTCAAGTGCCTCGGCAGTGTCTTGGTCTATATGTTCTACCAGTCCTTTGATAAGCGCATGTGAAAGTCGCTTTTCAACGGGTTCTTCCCGCCATGCGGCTATTTCCGCCTGCGACTTTTCTTCACCTTTGACTGTTTGAGCAAAGGTGATCAGACGTTCCGTTGCCTCAGGGTGACGGTTCAAAAGCACGTCTTCCACCTGCTTCAGTAAGTCCTTGGGTATTTCTTCGTAGACTGCAAGCTGACCTGCATTGACGATTCCCATGTCAAGTCCCGCCTGGATGCCGTGATAAAGAAAAGCCGAGTGCATGGCTTCACGCACAGGATTATTGCCTCGGAATGAAAATGATACGTTGCTGACACCACCGCTGACTTTTGCTCCCGGAAGGTTTTGCTTTATCCAGCGCGTGGCTTCGATGAATGCCACCGCATAGTCATTGTGTTCATCCATGCCCGTGGCAACAGTGAGAACATTTGGATCGAAAATGATGTCCTCTGGCGGGAAACCTACTTTTTCTGTCAGTAGTTTATATGAGCGTTCGCAAACTTCGATTTTACGTTCAAAAGTGTCTGCTTGGCCGATTTCATCAAAGGCCATTACGACAACTGCCGCACCGTATCTCCGAATCAATGAAGCCTGCTCCAGAAATTGCTCTTCCCCTTCCTTGAGGCTGATCGAATTCACGATCCCTTTGCCCTGCACGCATTGTAAGCCGATTTCCAAAACTGACCACTTGGAGCTGTCGATCATGATGGGAACACGCGCAATATCGGACTCGGCTGCGATTAAATTCAAAAAAGTCAGCATGGCTTCCTCAGAATCGAGCATGCCCTCGTCCATGTTGACGTCAATAATCTGGGCTCCATTTTCAACTTGTTGGCGTGCCACCGAGAGTGCGTCTTCAAACCTGCCTTCTCGGATCATCTTGGCAAACCGAGGAGAGCCTGCGACATTGGTACGTTCACCTACATTGATAAAATTTGATTCCGGACTCACGGTCAGCGCCTCAAGTCCGCTTAGTCGCATCCGTGGCTCGACATCTGGAAGCTGTCGAGGAGAAATTCCATCAATGGATTCTTTGAGCAATTTAATGTGATCCGGGGTGGTTCCACAACAACCTCCGAGCAAATTCAACCATCCAGCATCCGCCCATTCCCGAATCTTGGGCGCAAATGTCTCTGGCGTTTCCGAAAATCCGGTAGGAAGCAATGGATCGGGTAATCCTGCATTTGGGTAAACACTGACAGGGATAGGTGCTAATCCGGCAAGCTCTTCAATCAATGGGCGCATTTCCTTGGGGCCCAATGCACAATTCATGCCGACACTCAGCAGGGGAACATGATTGATGGAATTCCAGAAAGCTTCTACTGTCTGGCCTGTCATGCCCCGGTTGCTGCCAGCCTGAATAAACGTAACTGACGCCATCAAAGGTATCGAGAAACCCATGTCTTCAATCAGTTTTTCGCAGGCAAAAAAGGCAGCTTTTGAATTGAGTGTATCGAAAATGGTCTCGACGATCAAAAGATCGGCTCCTCCTTCAACCAATCCTCTTGCCTGCTCATAATAAGCGTCGACAAGTTGATTGTAAGTAATGTCTCTTGCTGCGGGGTTTTCGTTATCGGTAGCCACAGAAGCAGTTTTCGTTGTCGGTCCTATGGCTCCCGCAACGAAAGCGGTCCTTTCGGGACATTCCTTCATGAACAAATCCGCTGCTTCTCTTGCAACAGATGCTCCTGAGTGAGCCAGTTCATGGGCGAGAGATTCCATTCCGTAATCTGCCAAGGAAACCGCCTGCGCATTGAATGTGTTCGTTTCGATGATGTCTGCGCCTGCGCGCAGATATTCGAGGTGAATATTACGAATTACCTCGGGACGCGTGAGATTGAGGAGATCATTGTTGCCTTTGAGATCCTTTTCCCAGTCCTTGAATCGATCGCCACGGAAATCCTCTTCACTCAACTTGCATTTCTGAATCATCGTTCCCATGGCTCCGTCAATGAGAACGATGCGTTCCCTGAGAAGCTTGCTCAATGTTGCTTCTCTGTGCTTTATCCTGTCGCGACTGTCCTTTATGGCATCCATGTTTCTCTTATTAAAACAAATGAACACAAAATTTCAACAGTAAAATCAACATATCGGGATAAGATGATATGTAAAATATTTTGGTCCGCGTTCATACCCTAACACTAGAATCACTCTCTTTTTGGTGAAATGTATTGCATTGGAATTCTCAGAACATGGCGAACTTCATGAAGACCCTATTGACATTTCAGCGGGATTAACGAAATCTGGTGAGACATATTTTTTTGATGATGCTTTCAACAACACGACGATTAATGAAGCTTTTTGTATTTTCAGCATTGGTTGGCTTTCTCTTTATTCCCACGGGATGCGGTCCAACTGAAACGAAAGTTCAAAAAGGCAATCGCGAGCAGGTCCTGCACCTCTCCAATGGTTCTGAACCGGAAAGTATTGACCCTCACATCGTCACCGGGGTTCCGGAGCATAATGTGATCTCTGCCCTTACGGAAGGGTTGGTCACGGAAGATCCCGTTGATTTACATCCGGTTCCAGGGATGGCTGAGAGTTGGGACATATCTGAAGATGGTACTGTTTACACCTTTCGCCTGCGCGATAATGCAAAGTGGACAAACGGAGAATCGGTCACCGCCCAGGATTTTGTCCGTTCTTTCCAACGTATCCTGACTCCAAGTTTGGCCTCCAAATATGCCTACATGCTTTTTGTGATGAAAAATGCCGAACCCTACAACAAGGGAGAGTTGAAAGACTTCTCCCAAGTAGGAGCTCGTGCCATTGATGATCGAACGCTGGAAATCACGCTCAGCAACGCAGCTCCGTATTTTCTTTCTCTCCTGAATCATTACACGTGGTTTCCGGTTCATTTGCCTACGGTTGAAAAATATGGGAAGGCGGATGATCGAGGCAATCCATGGACCAAGGCGGGTAATTTCGTAAGCAACGGGCCTTTTCGTCTCAAGGAGTGGCGCATCAGTGATGTCATGATTGTTGAGAAGAATCCCGATTATTGGGATGCGAACACAGTCAGGCTCAGAGAAATACACTTTTATCCGATTGAGAGTGTCGAAACGCAGGATCGAGCTTTTCGCAATGGTGGTACGCACAATACCTACGAGATGATTCCTGCGAAAATAGAACAATATCAGAAGGAATCTCCCGAGTTGGTGCATATCGACCCCTATCTAGGTTCATACTTTTACAGAATCAATACCCAGGAAAAACCTTTCGATGACGTACGCGTGCGTCGCGCCCTGGCGATGGCTGTTGATAGAGAAAGTATTGTTAAAAACGTCACGCGAGGTGGGCAAATGCCAGGAAATTATTTTACTCCTCCCAACACTGCCGGATACACTACCAGAGCTCGGATCCCCACTGATCTTGAAGGAGCAAAAAAATTGTTGGCTGAGGCTGGGTATCCAGAGGGTAAAGATTTTCCCAAAGCTTCCATCATCTTCAATACCAATGAAAATCACAAAGCCATTGCCGCGGCCATTCAGGAAATGTGGAGCAAGCATTTGAATATTGAAGTGGAACTGATTAATCAAGAGTGGAAGGTCTACCTTGATTCCCAACGAAACGGAGATTACTTTTTGTCACGAGCAGGATGGATCGGTGACTATGTCGACCCGAATTCCTTCATGGACATGTGGACTTCCTGGAGCCAGCAGAACCAAACCGGGTGGTCAACCGATGCCTATGATGATCTGATCGCGCAAGCGGGCAAAACAGGGGATGCAGAGCAACGCCTTGAATACTTTCAACAGGCTGAAGAAATATTAATGGCAGAGGCTCCCATCATTCCGATCTACATCTATACCAGAGTCTATCTCCTTGATCCGGCGGTCAAAAATTGGAACCCAACCATACTTGACCATCATCCCTACAAACATCTTTATCTGGAATCCAACTAGTCGTTTGAATGGGGTGAATCACGGAATCCCCTGAGCATCCAATCAACCATTGAGATATGATTCGATTTATCCTTCGCCGAATACTTCAAACGATTCCTGTATTGTGGGCAGTTGCAACGCTGACCTTTTTCATGTTGCGATTGGCTCCAGGGGGACCATTCGCGGATGAACGTGCGGTCAGTCCTGCGGTGCAAAAAGCATTGGAAGCTCACTATGGTCTGGATAAACCATTAATCGCCCAATACGGAGAATATCTTTTCAACTTAATTCAGGGCGATTTGGGCCCCTCCTTCAAGTATCCAGGGCGAACGGTCAACGAAATTATTCAAATAAAATTCCCCAAATCGATGGAACTGGGGATTTACTCAATGTCCATCGCATTGGTTTTTGGGCTGACTTTGGGTGTGATTGCTTCACTCAAACCCAACTCCTTTTTGGATTATGTGCCTTCCAGCCTTTCAATGGTGGGTATCTGTCTCCCCACATTTGTGCTGGGCCCCTTGCTCGTACTCGTGTTTGCCTTGAAATTGAAATGGTTTCCTTACCCCGGTTGGGACGGGCCAGCCTATAAAGTGCTCCCTTCAGCAACCCTCGGTTTCTTTTATGCGGCTTACATTGCGAGATTGACGCGCGGTGGGATGCGTGAAGTTTTAACCCAGGATTACATTCGAACTGCACGAGCCAAAGGTGCCGCTGCTCACACAGTGATCTTGCGACATGCCCTGCGGGGCGGGATTTTGCCTGTGGTGAGTTTCATGGGGCCTGCCTTTGCTGGCCTGGTGGCTGGGTCATTTGTCATTGAGACGATCTTCAATATTCCTGGTCTGGGGAAGGATTTTGTCACCAGTGCTTTCAACCGTGATTACACTATGGTGCTTGGTCTGGTGGTGTTCTTCGCAGCGCTCATTGTTGTCTTTAACACCATCGTTGATGTAGTTCAGGTATGGCTCAATCCTAAGCTCAAGCTTGAATAGAAACGGTTTTTATAATGGCATCGACTCAACTTAGATCCGAATCGATTAAAGCGCCCTTGCTTGAGCAAGCGGAGCAGGGCCACTCTTTGTGGCAGGATGCCTGGTACCGCTTGCGTAAAAACCATATGGCCGTTGCTGGCGGGATCTTTATCTCTTTGATGATCCTGACGTCGGCATTTGGTCCGATGCTCGTTCAGCACGGCTATCAAGAACAAAACCTGGAACTCAGGGAATCGTCCCCCAGTGCCGAGCACTGGCTTGGCACGGACAAGCTAGGAAGGGATCTGCTTTCAAGGATTCTCTATGGAGGGCGTATTTCACTTACCGTTGGCCTTGTTGCAACAGCCGTTTCATTGACCATTGGAGTTCTTTACGGGACGATTGCCGGGTATTGCGGAGGTAAAACTGACGCCGTTATGATGAGGTTTGTCGATATTCTGTATGCACTGCCTTTCACTATTTTCGTCATATTACTGATGGTTTTCTTCGGAAGGGATATAAGGTTGATGTTCCTTGCCATTGGGGCAGTCGAGTGGCTGACCATGGCACGTATCGTTCGCGGCCAAGTGCTTAGTCTGCGTAAACAGGAATTTATTGAGGCATGCATCGCCTTGGGATTGCCGATGTGGAAAATTATCATTCGTCACTTGGCGCCTAATGTCATTGGCCCAGTCATAGTCTATTCCACGCTTACGATTCCTGCCGTGATGCTGCTTGAAGCTTTTCTGAGTTTTCTTGGATTGGGCGTTCAGGAGCCAATGTGCAGTTGGGGGTCTCTCATCAAAGAAGGTGCAGAAATCATGGAGGAAGCTCCCTGGCTCCTTTTGTTTCCCGGTGTTCTTTTTGCCATGACTTTGTTTTCATTGAACTTTTTGGGAGATGGGCTGCGCGATGCCCTGGATCCGCGTGCATCCAAAGATTGAATTATGTCTTTGCTTAAAGTCAATGATTTGAAGACTTGGTTTCATACGAGATCCGGGGTGGTCCGTGCCGTCAATGGAGTCTCCTTTTCACTCGAAAAAGGTGAGACGCTTGGAATTGTAGGTGAATCCGGGTCAGGTAAATCGGTTGCCTGTTATTCCCTGATGGGACTCGTTCCAAAGCCTCCAGGAAGGATCGAATCCGGAACAGCTCATTTCGATGGACAGGATTTGCTTTCCCTTTCTGAAAATCAATTAAACCAGATTCGTGGTAAACGGATCTCCATGATTTTCCAGGATCCGATGACCTCGCTGAATCCATATCTTCGAGTCGAGGATCAATTGATCGAGCCTTTGCTTGTTCATGGTATGACGGATAAGGCAACGGCCCGGAAAAAGGCGCTCAATATGTTGGAGCAGGTTGGGATTCAGGGTGCCGCAAATCGCATTCGAATGTACCCTCACGAATTTTCAGGTGGGATGCGCCAACGTGTGATGATCGCAATGGCGTTGATCACTGAACCTGATCTGCTGATCGCTGATGAGCCCACTACTGCTCTGGATGTGACCGTTCAGGCTCAGATCCTTGAGCTGATCAAAGAGATGCAACAACGAATGCACATGGGCGTGCTTTTCATTTCTCACGATCTTGGAGTGGTTGCTGGATTTTGTGACCGTGTCAATGTGATGTATGCGGGCCGTATCGTCGAATCAGGATCGACACATTCCATTTATTACAAACCCAGCCATCCCTATAATGAGGCCCTCCAGCAATCCATTCCGGCTTTGCAGCCAAAAGGCAAAGAGCTTTTCACCATTGAAGGCCAACCGCCGGATTTAACGCGCCCGTTGAACGGTTGCTCATTTGCCGAACGCTGTGTGCACGCTCAGGATGAATGTAAAAGAGGGGAAATATCTTTGAAGAGATTGAATGAAGGTCATTACACTTCCTGCCGTAGAGTGCAGGAAGGAGATCTGAAAATTGGCGTATGAGTTTACAGCAAAATTCTTTCCTGAAAATCAGAGGCCTCAAGACCCACTTTCCTGTTGAAAAGGGGATCCTGTTTCGCAAGGTCATTGCAACCGTCAAAGCTGTTGATGGAGTGGACTTGGATTTGCAGCGAGGAGAAATCCTTGGGTTGGTAGGTGAGTCTGGATGTGGTAAATCTTCATTGGGGCGAACTGTTCTTCAGCTACTCAAGCCAACAAATGGCAGTGTCCAGCTGGAGGGAAGGGAATTAGTTGGTCTTCGAGGAAATGAATTGCGAGCAGCTCGCAAGGACTTTCAGATGATTTTTCAAGACCCTTATGCATCCCTGAATCCGCGCATGACTGTCTACGATGCTTTGGCTGAAGCCATTTTGGCTCATCAATTCGTGCCGAAGTCAGCACTTCCTGAAAAAGTAGCTGAGCTGATGAACAAGGTTGGATTGTCTCCCAGGTTCATAAAAAAGTATCCGCATGAATTTTCCGGAGGTCAGCGTCAGCGCATAGCTATTGCGCGCGCCCTCGCCGTGGAACCCAAGTTACTTATTGCTGATGAAGCAGTTTCAGCGCTCGATGTTTCCATTCAGGCTCAAATCATCAATCTTTTGGCCAAACTTTCTCGTGAAATGAATTTAACGATGATTTTCATTTCGCATGATTTGTCCGTCGTGAAGCACATAGCGGACCGCATTGCCGTCATGTATCTAGGGCGCATTGTTGAAATTGGCCCTGCGTTAACATTGTTTGATCAACCCCGACATCCTTATACACGTGCCTTGGTGAGTGCTGTTCCTGTTCCTGACCCTGATCGGGAACGTGGCAGAAAACGTATCCTTTTGCCTGGTGATCCACCATCACCAATGAATCCTCCACAAGGCTGCACTTTTCATCCAAGGTGCCCCTACGCGACCGATGCTTGCCAGTCCGAATTTCCCGAATGGAGCGTTGCCGGGGAAGGACATCAAGCAGCCTGCATTCGCTTGGATGCCATACAGCAAAACCCGGATACCATGGTCACTTCCTGAGTCTGTTTGTTTGCTGCAATGCGTAAGGGACTGTAAAATCATTATTTGACATGATCAATTATTGTCCCCACTGGGTTTCAAGCGGGCTCGCACTGCGCATCTGTCTCTTCGTCTGTAGCCTCAGTGCAATGATGAATAAGTTGGAAGCTGCCGACTTTCAATCTGCAGATTTACCGCCTGTGCTTGAATTTACTGATGGCTCTCCAGTGGTAAATTATGAAGATTGGAAGAAGCGACGAGCAGAAATCAAGCAACTCTGGTGTGATACATACATTGGCCAATTTCCGCACGAAGCCCCATCAATTCAGGCAATACAAATAATCAACCAAAATCAAAGAGGAGATGGGGTGATCGTGAGGAATGTAAGACTGACTTTTGATACACCAAATCGTGCGGCCTTTGAAATTCGTTTGCTACTTCCCAAAAAAATCAGGGAGTCTGAAATACAAGACCTTCCTTTGTTGTTGACGCAGCCTCGTCATTATCAGGTTGCATGGGCAGAGGCAGCAGTGGAGCGAGGATACGTGGTCTGTTTTTACCCGGGGGTTGATTATAATCATCGTGAGGAAGCCTTTCCCGGATATGAAAATGTATGGCGAACCTTTCAAAAGGAATATCCGAATGCAACCTGGTCCTCTTCGCTTGGCATACAGTCATGGCTTGCCAGTCGCTCGTTGGATTACCTGCTGGGTGACCACTCCGGTTTGCTGATCAACCCTGAAAAGGTTGGAATTATTGGTCATTCGCGTTATGGAAAGCAGTCATTGTACGCAGCTGCTTTTGATGAACGATTCACTGCTGTCGTTTCAAGAAGCGCGGGCTCTCCAGCTGCAGCTGGGTATCGGTTTACCGGAAGAGATACGTTCATGGAAACGGTTGTGGATGCACCCTCAGAGTGGGCGTTGCCTTCATTAAAGCGTTTTTTCGGCCGTGAAGATGCATTGCCTGTTGAAAGTAATGGATTGATGGCTTTGATAGCTCCTCGCTATTGCCTTCTTCATACTGCCCACAATGACGGAAGTGATCCATCTTTTGCTGTAGAGCGGAGTTATTTGGGTGCAAAGGTAGCGTATCAGTTTCTGAATGCTCCAGAGAACATCGCTCTGCAATACCGCGGGGGTAATCATAACCCCATCACCAAAGAGCACATTCGCTCCAATCTGGATTGGTTTGATTGGGCTTTCAAGCGTGGCGATATAAAGCGGTCGGATTTCAAGGAAAAACTACTCCATGATTTCGATTGGAAACAATGGAAAGCACAACAGTCCTCCTCAGATTTAATTCCACCCGGAGATATCGCTCCATTAAACGAAAAAGCAGACTGGTTGATGGGAGATATTCCTGAAGGGTTGGAAGGCAGAAATACACATCCGCTGAGCATCATTGGCGATGACTCAAGAGGAGTGGCGGTTTGGTCGCGGGAAAGATGGAAACCTGATAATGTCAATCGACTTTCTGTTTCATTTGGATCCAACATTCAAGGCCAACTGGCTTTCCCGAAAGAAAATCCCCGCCCCTTGCCGATTGTGATATGGCTGCACCCTTTCAATTACTCGCATGGTTCCAATGAAGGTTATGGTGTAGAGGGGACAACAATTTATTACCGCCTGGCGCAGGCCGGTTATGCTGTTTTGTCCTTCGATCAATGTGGCTTCGGCGATCGGTTGCTGGAAGGGGCTTCTTTCTACGATAAGTATCCCCAATGGTCGAAACTGGGGAAAATGGTTTACGATGTTCGATGTGCCCTCAACTTTTTGACCGAAGGTCGTGGAATAGCCGCCCAGGAGATGCCTCCACTGGATCGTGACAAAATTATACTTGTTGGTTATTCATTGGGAGGAATGGTGGCTTTGCATGCAGGTGCCTTTGATGATCGAGTCACAGGCATTGCATCTTTCTGCGGTTTTACACCCTTTCGGACTGACTCCGATGAAAAATCAACAGGCGGAATTCGTCGTTGGTGGCAATGGCACGGGCTTCTGCCCAAACTAGGTTTGTTTGATAGAAATGAAGAGAAGATTCCCTATGATTTTGATGAACTGTTGAAAGCAGCCTCCACGAAGCCCATCCTCATTTATTCGGCGCTTCACGACCGGGGAGTGGATTCCGACGAAGTCGAGGCATGCGTGGAGCGTGCAGGGAGCGGGGCCTTGACGTTCATACATGCGGAAGATGTAAATCGGTTCCAATCAAGTCAGCACAAGGTCTTGATCGATTGGCTGGCTTCTATTGAATAACAGCCACAAATGACTGCGAGAACGGAGTTATTCGTTCGTACCGTTGTCAATAAGCTCTAATCGCTGATTTGCCTTTTCAGCAGCAGAAGTCTCTGGATATTTTTCAACCAAATCCCTTAGAAGTTGGATGGCCTTCTCAGGCTTATTCATGGGTCCTGAATATAGGTTGGCCAAATGAATTGCAGACCATCCCCAACGATTTGGTGTTAGCTTTTGAGTCAGTATTTCCTCGTATTCAAGTGCGGCCGCTAGTGGGTTTTTGAGGTCTTTTTCGTAAATTTCAGCAATGCGGATCGCTGCGTGCTGCTGCTTTGGGTTTGCGGCAAGGTATTCACGCAAAATGCGAACTGCCTCGAGAAAATCGCCTCGAGCCCATTCCTGCTCAGCTGATTCATACAGATCCCCGTCTTCCATTCCGCCACCATCATCGTTGTAAAGGGAATCTAAGACGCGACTGGCAGAATATTGCGAAAAATCATAAGCTGCGAGCAATCCCAGAGCGATCAAAGTGATGACAAAGATTCCCCCATAATATCCCATTCGGTTGGGACTCTCCGTAGTTGAATGAGATTTTTTTTCCGCCTTGGAAGATGCTACTTGAGCGTCTGCTGCGTTCACTACTTCAACCTCTTCAGATATATCTGGAATGTTAGACTCTGGATCGGCTTTCTCATCAGGCGCTGTAGGTTCTACCTGTTCACTCAATGGGGCCTCGTTTACAATGACAGCGTTAGCATACCCAGAATGATCAATATCATCCATACTCCGAGCGGCAGCTATAGCATTACTTTTTTCTGTAACTCTGTTGAAATCTGTAAGGAAGGCCTTACCAGAAAACAGCAGGCAGACCGAAAGAAGAATGTAAGCTATTAATTTAATGGCCTTCATGAATCGATTTGATAACTTATATTAATCATTTGCTCTGACCGGTGAAAGGTTTTAATAACCTCGGAAAAGTCAGATCTAACAACGGTGTTCAAGGTTCGTTGACTTGATCACGCCGTTTCTCAAGTATTTGTAGCAAAGCGTTGGCTGCAATTTGGTCGGTCGGGTTGAGTCGTAACGCAGCCCTGAAACATTTCTCAGCAGGTTCGAGTTTTCCTTCCTCCTGAAAAATGATTCCAAGACTGCCATATGCTTCAGCATCATTCGGATCAATACGGATGACATTCCCGAAGGCTTGTTTTGCTGCATCATCCTGCCCAGAGCTCCTCAGCATGGTTCCCATGTTGAACCATGCATTAAATCTTTTCGGGTCCAGGCGAACCACTCTGCTGAAGGCTCTGAAAGCCGCCTGTTGATCACCCGTTGCCAGGTGTGCCTGCGCGGTTATCAGCAATAAATCAGGGTCGTTTGTTTCACTGCCCAAAGCACTTTGCCCAAACTGTATTAAAACTTGTTTGTTTTTGAGTCTGACCGTTTCCTTGATTTTTTTTCGGTCTTCAAGACTATTCAATATGAATTGAAACCAAAGTTCAGCCATTTCATCCGAGGATTCCGGCCCATAAGTGACCTTCTTTGGAGGGGAATGCGGATTGGCAAGGTTTTCGGTAGAATTGTCATATGTATAATCCATGTGAAGGACGGTTCCTTTCGGAAGCTTGATCGGTGTTTCGTAAATGTAGTCTCCCTACCAGTTGAAATCCCAATTTTTTATGAGGATCAGCCTTTTCTTGATCCCATCAGGAAAGATGGCATAACCCTCCATGCGTTTGCAAAGATAGTGAGCGTGGGGAAGGATGCGAGTTAACTGCACATCCACGGGTAATTGCATGCTGTCCTTAACACGATAAAAGGAAGTTTCACTGGGAATGTCTATGGCCAGGGAAGTAAGTTTTATCTTGTAAGGAATGCTTGAGGGAGGGGTTTCTGTAAAATGCAATCCGACTGAACACGAGAAATCCTCAACTTTTCCGGTTGGGTTCATGTGCACCTGGATTACCAAGTCTGTTCCAGGTTGTAGCATCCAGGGAATACTGTTGTCTGATGTCGAATAAATCTTACCAGGCTGCCAACTCAGAAACTGCCCTTCCGGCATTCCAGCGCTCATCGGGACTCTCATTCCCCCGAATCCTGGTTTTGGATCTGCATTATCTCTTCGCTGTGATTGCCGGGTGCTATCGATGTAGATGAGGGCGTGGTGCACCACACTCGCGTTTTCTGGATGGAATTCCAGTTCCTTAACATACAATGGCTTGGTGATGGGGACTTTCAGGACAAAGTTCCGGTAAATATCCCGCCCTTCGGCTTGAAGGGAGTAACCATTGGGCATGGAGGCAACAAGGTCTGGTTCGCCCAGCTGCCAATCTCCGGGCCAATCAGGTATTGAAGGACGCACGGTATCATCTCCTTCTTTGCTGCCTGTATCCAACCAGCTTTTGATCAGGCGTATTTGTTGGTCAGATAAGCCCCTTTCATGCTTGAAACCTCCATCGACGGGTTCAGGAAGCCAGGGAGGCATGTATTTTGATTCCGTTACTTCTTTGATTTGTTTTGCTCTTCTGCTGGCATCTTCATACGTCAGTAATTGGAACGGAGCAGACATCCCCTCTCGATGGCAAGGAGTACAATGCTCCAAAAGGATTGGGGCAATATGCTGGTTGAAAGTTACTGTTTCTGGTGTGTCATCAGAGAGGGTAGACTCGATTTGAAAAGCCCATAAAACGAGTGTCAAACTACTGAAAAAAAAACGACGGATCATGCTTTTAGTCTTTATGAGCAGGCGGTAATTCAGTTATGTAACAACCTACAGCCTTGCTTTGTGGTGTCAAAATGGGTTTTTGGTTTAACAAAGAATCAAGAGCATTTCTGAGTTCGGTCTTTGTAGGTTTAATTCGCCGTTTTCCGAGTCTGGGGAAACGATCATCGATCCTGCCGTGGTAAAGACGCTTCCCGCAAGGATCAAAGACAAACGCTTCTGGAGTAACTTTTGCTCCGGCATATTTAACCCACGTATGATCTCTGTCCAGAACGACTGCTGGCTTCAATTTGTATGCCTTACGGTGATTTCTTGCATCATCAAGCTCAAGCTTGGGGTCACTGTGAATCAGCACGAATGAAACGTCTCTGGGGTGGTAAGCATCGACAAGTCGGTTTATTTCTGGTGAGTAGGCATTGGAAATCGGGCAATCCTCCATAATGAAAATCCATACTATGGCTTTGGTCGAGGGAGAACTGTGCAGATGTTTCTTACCGTCAATATCCTCATACAATTGACTCCACCATGAGTTGTTCTGATGACTACCTGAAGCGTTTACGCAACTTAACCAGGTCATCAAAAGCCAAAAAACGAATATTGATTGGATGTTCAACGCGGTATTTTGCCGAATCAAATGGTTGCTAGCTTCTGGATGGGGGCTATGTCGTATCAATTTAAGGAGTTGTTTGTTAGAAAAAAGAGCCCGACCAACGATGGCCGGGCTCTTGGTGGGCGTGAAAATTAAACGTCTCTCACAGAAGGTACCTGGAATTCAGGGTTGTTCGGATCTTTCAGGAGCCTGTTGGCTTCTGCAGCATGTGCACCAACGTGTTTTTCAGTAAGCGGATCGAATGTGAGCCAGGGGCCGACAACGTATTCGTTTTGATCCTCAGGCAGGCCAACGCCATTTTTCATGACATCATGCAGTTTCAGGAAATGTTCAGCGGCATCTGAGTTATCACCGAATTTTCCGGCTTTCTCATTGAATGGAACTTTTGACCCAAGACGGTATGAATTATTGATCAAATGCCCCATGACACACGCATAATGCGCATCGATGACATTGCCATTTGCCATATCTGGATCCCCGCTGCGACATGCTTTTATGAAACTCCCCCAGTTACCGCCGGGCGTGACATCTCCATCAGGTATCTCCAGATCTTGACCTTCTGAACTTCCGGCAGAGTAATATTTATTGCGAATGATTTTTCCACCATCTTCGAAGTAGTATTCATTTTCAACCTGACGCTGGTAACCATCATAGTTGACATTTCGAACATTAAAGAAAACCTGCTGTCCGTTGGGATACTCAGCCAAACCGAACATCGTGTTCGGAGTTTCTCCCTGATCATTCCACTGGAAGCGTCCGCCAATAGCCATGGCTCGAACAGGGTGTGTCTGATCCTGGTCAAGAGCCCATCTTGCAACATCCAACTGATGAGTTCCCTGATTGTTTAAATCACCGTTCCCTGTAGACCAAAACCAATGCCAATCGTAGTGCACATAGTTATTGTGAAATTGATGAATGACAGCCGGGCCGCGCCATAAATTCCAATCAACATTGGATGGAGCGGGGGAGGGGAGTTCAAAACCAATGCCACCGCGAGGTTTGCAACAATATCCGTATGAGATTTTCAGTTTACCATATTTGCCTGCCTGAATCTGTTCATGTAAACCGGCGATTTTGGCATCACTGCGTCTTTGGGTTCCATGTTGAATGACAACTCCATACCGTTTCTGAGCCTCTACCGCTACACGGCCTTCCTCAACGTCATGGCTCAATGGTTTTTCAACATATACATGTTTTCCCGCTTGTGCACCCCAGATGGTCATCAAGGAATGCCAGTGATTAGGGGTTGCAATTGAAATGGCATCGACAGTTGGGTCATCGAGTGCTTGGCGAATATCCTTAATGCCCTTGCACTTGTATTTTCCTTGTACCTTGTCATTGACATAATCGACGACACTGCCACGGACTCTCTCATCTACATCAGCCAGATATGCAATTTCTACATTGTCCTGCCCAAGCCAACCACCTATATGGCTTCGTCCTCGGCCGTTGAGTCCTGCTACTGCGATTCGCAGACGATTATTTGCGCCAATAGCTCTTCCAGAGGCTTTTGTTCCGCTTAAAAGCACGGTGGCCCCTGCGGCAAGTGAAGTTTGTTTCAAAAACTGACGTCGATTAAATCCGTTCATGGTTTCAATAAGTGTTTTAATACAAATCACCCATGGCGTGGGGTGTTTTGTTCATTAGTATGAGTTCACTCGAAAATTAATTGAGAATCGTTGAGTTGTAAATGGTTTGTTTATCTTAGGATTTGGTCGTTTTTGGCTTTCTTGCCGGTCAAGGCAAATAAGATCAGCTATCGCATGTGCTCGTGGCTGCAAAAATAGTTTTCTGGACAGGAAAAAGCGCGAGTTCGAACGCGCTCCATGCCCTTGCTCATGATTTAGCGGATAATAAAACCGATTCTTGTTGAAATCCTCTCGTCCGATTTCTTTATTGTGGTAAAAAGAATTCTTGAAAAAGTTTTAGACAATGAAACAACATCATATTCTCCCTTGGTTAATCGCCTCCTTCGCATTGATGATTCAGGCATCAGCGAAAGATCGTCCCAACATTTTGCTCATTCTGGTAGACGACCTCAAGCCTGCTCTAGGTTGTTATGGTGATCCACTGGCAAAGACTCCAAACATAGATCGTCTTGCCGCAAGTGGGTTGCGGTTTGAGTCGGCCTACTGCAATCAATCCGTCTGTGCACCCTCCAGAAATAACCTCATGCTGGGAAGCCGTTCCACTTCAATCGGCATTTATGGTTTGGGACAGCATTTCAGGGATGTATTCCCCGAGGCTGTGACAATGCCTCAGTATTTCAGTCAGCATGGGTGGATCTCTGCTTGCATGGGAAAAGTGCTGCACACTGGCCACGGAAATCATGATGATGTTCATTCCTGGGATCATCCTACCTATCTCGACAAAGTCGTCGAATACCTCAAACCCGAAAGCACTGAAGGCGGGCAATTGACTCGTGAAGAGGCATATTTCACAAACCAGAAACTGGGGCAAATTCGATCGCTACCCAAAGGCTATGCATGGGAAAGCGCTGATGTGGGAGACGAAGCTTATGCAGACGGCCGCATAGCCGCCAAAGTTATAGAGCGCCTGAAAACACATCAATCTGAAACAAACTCCCCTTTTTTTATCATGGCGGGCTTTGTGAAGCCGCATCTTCCTTTCACTGCTCCCCAAAAATACTGGGACATGCATGATCCCGCTGATTTCCCGGTCATGCCTTCTCAAACAACCCCTGAATGGGCTCCAGCATTCGCTGGGAAACGGGGTGGTGAAATTGTCAACTATGCGCCTTTGACCGTTGAGAATATCAAGGAAATCACCATCCAGCGAAAATTAATGCACGGTTACTATGCAGCGGCTAGTTATGCGGATGCACAGATTGGTAAGGTGTTGAATACTTTGGATGAACTGAAGCTTGGTGATAACACCATCGTGGTTCTTTGGGGTGATCATGGGTGGCATTTAGGGGATCATGGATACTGGACCAAGCACACCAATTACGAGCAAGCCAATCGTATTCCTATTATTGTTCGTGCGCCGGGTTTGACGATCCCTGGCAGCTCAACAAAGCAGCTGGCTGAAACCGTGGATATTTACCCGACCTTGGCAGAACTTGCAGGTCTGATGCGTCCTCAGGGGCCTCAGCCTATTGATGGAGTGAGTCTGTTTCCAGTTCTCAAAACCCCCTCTACTTCCGTTCGCGATCACTCATACCACTGTTACCCCAGGGGAAAACGTATAGGGCGAGCCATTCGAACCGCACGCTATCGAATGGTCGAGTGGAAGCAGCCTGATGCATCGTCGGAAACAGCAGTCTACGAACTTTATGATTACGCAGAAGATCCAGGTGAAACGCGTAATCTAGCACAAGCCAGACCGGAGGCTCTAGCCGAATTGAGAAGCATTCTCGCGAGTCACCCTGAAGCGTCTGAAAGAAAATGAGGGTTTTTATGAATACCGTAAGTTTGTTCATGCATTTAAAGTTCTTGAAGGCGTGTCTGTTTGGTTGGGGAAGTTTTCGGAATCACTTTTTTTTAGTTTTGTTGTCAGGCCTGATAGTTGGTGCATGCACGCATCAGGCCGGATCGGTATCTTTGTTTGATGGTTATTCTCTCGATAGGTGGGAGGGAGATACTCAGAATGTGTGGCGCGTTGAAAATCAAACCATCGTGGGAGGTTCTCTGGACGGTAACTCTCGGAATGAATTCCTTTCAACGAAGCAATCGTATGATCATTTCCGATTAACTCTCGAATATAAATTGATCGGTACCGAAGGCTTTGTGAATGGGGGTGTTCAGTTTCGCAGTCGTCGCATTAGTGATTCCCCAAATGAAATGGTTGGTTACCAAGCTGATATTGGTGCGGGATGGTCAGGAAGTCTTTATGACGAGTCTCGAAGGAAAATAATGCTCGCCGAGGCCGATAAGCAACGCATGGGGCGCATTGAGAAACCCGGTGAATGGAATCACTACGAGATCCTTGCTCTTGGAAATCAGGTAAAACTTTTTCTGAACGGTTCCCACATGATTACCTACGTGGAATCAGATCAGGCGATAGAACAAAATGGACTCGTTGCTTTGCAGATCCACGGTGGATGCAAGGCTGAGATTGCTTTTCGAAATATCATGATCGAATCCTTGCGTTTATCAGATACTCCAACAGAAGGTGTGATTCTCAATCGCTTTGGAAGTGGACAGCCGGTGGATTCAAAACCACGGTTTTCACATGGAGAATTTTCGCCTGCTGAAAACGAAATAGTAGTCACGATTGGTCAGGAAAACTTCGTCAGGGAACAAAAATCCGGTGCTTTTGAATCACGAATGATTGCTGGATTTCCTACAGCAAACTTGCGTTTTCGTTCCATGGCATGGGAAGGAGACACCGTTTACGAACAATGGCGTGAACTGAATTTTGGGAGCTGGGCAGATCAGTTGGAAACAGTGAAAGCAGGCATACTCATCGTTCAATTCGGGCAGATGGAGGCCTTTGATGGCGTGGGACGATTAACCGAATTCAAGACTGCCTATCATCGTCTGCTGGATCAATTCGCACAGCAGACGCGTCGAGTGATCCTGGTTTCTCCCATGCCGTTTGAAAAGCCGCTCGCGAGTCACGCTCCTGATTTGAGAAAACGCAATCAAGATGTGGCTTCTTATGCAGGCGTTGTTCAGGACATTGCTACGGAGCGCGGTTTGATCTTTGTGGATCTGTTGAGTGCTATAAACCAAGGGAAAGCAATGGGGCGCATTCCAAAATTGACCTCGGACGGGATTCATCTGACGGCCGCGGGACTCGAAGTAGTCGGGAAATTGATCGCCAATGCGCTTGGTGCTAAACCGTATGCCGTCAATGATGAAGCCGTTCTGAGGGAATCGGTAATCGCCAAAAATAAGTATTGGTTTGATTCCTGGCGTCCTGCGAACTGGTCTTTTTCCTATGGTGATCGTGTGTCGCAGATGTTTGGAAGAGGAGCTGCTGGCAGACCCTCGTTGAGAGAAAGTTTTGAACAACGTCGTCCAATGATTACGGCTCTGGATGATTTTATTCATCAGGTTTCCAATGGCAGTGCGTCTACTGTTCCTACCACGCTCAATAAAACAGAAAAAGTCATCTCCCCGGAGGCGATGACTCCGGAAGAACAATTGGCGACATTTGAAATGGCTGAGGGTTTTCAGGTCAATCTTTACGCCTCGGAACGTGATGGCGTGGTGAACCCTGTTCAAATCGCATGGGATGAAAAGGGGAGGCTATACGTGGCATGTTCGCCGTCTTATCCGCAGAACCTGGCAAGTCGTCCCCCCTCAGACTACATACTTGTTCTTGAGGATAAGGATCGCGATGGAAAAACAGATCATTATTGGAGGTTTGCCAGCGGGCTCAATATGATCCAGGGATTAGAGCCTGGTGGAGATGGACTTTATGTATGTGATTTTGACCAGTTGATTTACCTTCGAGATGAGGATGGTGATCTGAGGGCAGACTCACGCGAGATTCTTTATTCTGGTTTTGGTATCGGTGATACACATCAATTGGTGAATTCTATTTCTCACGGCCCGGATGGAAGTCTATGGTTTACGCAAGGATTGCATGCCATGTCTTTGGTGGAAACTCCTTGGGGGCTTACACGTCTTGATCGTGCAGCTGTTTGGAGGTTGCAGCCCAGAACTCTCCGCCTGGAAGGGTTCTTTGGTGGAGGAATGGCTGGTGCGAACTGTTGGGGAGTAACCTTTGATGATTTTGGCCAGGTCTTTCACAAGACAGGCGATCGTCCTCACGGGTACTGGACTGTCCCTGGCATGGTCCGTGGTGCCAGCCCCATTGGGAGCGGTTCACGGGAGTCCGCCAATCAATCTTATTCCAACTCACCGGAACAATACCATTCGGTCGGCGCCATGTTCGAGACATCGCCCAAGACCACGTCGATCGATATTGTCGGTACGAAAGCCATGCCAGAGCACATGCAGGGTGCCGCATTGATCGGAGGCTATTTCGGATCGGTCGTGGAACTGCATCAATTCAATGATGATGGAGCGGGTTTCAGAACCACTCAATTACCCAAAGTCATGCGTGCCTCGAACAATGCCTTCAGGCCGGTTGACGTCAGCATGGGGCCGGACGGTGCCATGTATCTTGCTGATTGGTACAACCCGGTGATCGGGCACTATCAGGCAAGTTATGCTGACCCCAAGCGCGATAAACATCACGGACGCATTTGGCGGATAGCTTCTACAAACAATACCCCAGTGCAAGCACCTGATCTGGCAGACATGGATCTGTCAGAGTTGCTTGTCCAGTTGGAATCACCTGAACGATGGACACGGTATCAAGCCAAGCGCTTACTTTATTATCGACCTACCTCCGAGGTCCTGATGGCGACAGATGCCTGGGTAAACACTCATTTGGGTGATTTATCGAAGCCGGAATCCTGGATGATTGAATTGCTAGGTGTTTACCAGGCTCATGAAACGCCGAGGCCAGCATTGCTAGGGCGTATGCTGGAAGCATCTGATTACCGCGTTCGTGCCTACGCCGCTCGCGCCCTAGGTGGTTGGGCAGAACGATTGCCACAAACCCGGGACTGGCTCAGGAAGGCTGTTCAAGACTCACATCCAAGAGTGCGTCTGGAAGGGGTAGTAGCCTGTAGTTATCTCCCATCACCTGATTCTGTCACAATCGCGACTTTGGCTTTGCTACATCCAATGGATCGGTTTCTAGATTACGCACTTCGACAGAGTGTTCGTGCCCTTCAACCTTTATGGGAATCTCCCTGGAATAAAGGTGAATTAAGATTTACTTCAACAAAACAACAAGCATATCTGAAAGACCTTGTCGGAAATCCCCCTGTTGCCCCGAGTCAAGGTGCGATACTCTATGAACAGGCATGCCTTCCATGTCATCAACCAGAAGGGAAAGGTTTGGCTGGCATTTATCCCTCTCTTGCAGAAAGTGACTGGATCAACGGTGATCCTGACCGCTTGATTCGCATTGTGCTGCATGGTCTTTCAGGTCCCATCGAAGTAAATGGTAAGCTTTTTCAAAGCGAGACTGACAATCCCATGCCTTCATTCGGTGGCTTGAAAGACGAACAAATTGCATCTCTGCTGACTTTTCTGCGGGAGTCTTTTGGCAATGATGCCGGCGCGATCAACGCCGACTCGGTTCGCAACGTGCGCTTGCTCACGCATGGGCGCATAGATCCATGGACAGCGCTTGAGCTGAATTGACTTTCAAGTCTGACCGTGGCAGCCACAAGGCGAGCAGTCCCAGATACTGCGGGCTTGGTTCGCCTGTATTGATGACACGGATGAACGAATGAATCCCTGATGGGGGTGACTCGTGAGCGCAAGATACTTTTAGGAAAGAAAGGGGCGGGGTAATTTTTGTTTGTCTCTTTCATTTTCATGGATGCATTGCTGTCGATCAGGTCGGTAAATGATTGGGATCCAGTATCACACAAAAAAGGCGGCAAATAAATTTGCCGCCTTCTAGAATATTGTTTTTAAAACTAATTTTTAGTAGCGATAGTGGTCTGGCTTGTAAGGGCCCTCAACTGAAACTCCGATGTAATCGGCTTGATTCTTGCTCAGAGTGGTCAGGTTCACACCCAGTTTGGATAAGTGCAGTCGTGCAACTTCCTCGTCAAGTGCCTTGGGCAAAACATAAACGCTGGGCTCGTTGGTATCCCGTTTTTCCCATAAATCAATCTGTGCCAGCGTTTGATTCGCAAAACTAGCTGACATCACGAATGACGGGTGCCCTGTGGCACAGCCAAGATTCACAAGACGGCCTTCTGCCAGCATGAAAATGGATCGACCATCTTTCATGAAATACTGATCAACCTGAGGTTTGACGGTGACCATTTTCACGTCCGGATGGTTGTTCAATTTATCTACCTGTATCTCATTATCGAAATGCCCAATGTTACAGACGATGGCTTGATCTTTCATGCTCAGCATATGGTCCAAGGTAATCACATCTTTATTCCCAGTCGTGGTTACATAAATGTCTGCTCGTCCCAATGTTTCTTCTACCGTTGTTACCTCGAAACCCTCCATCACGGCTTGGAGAGCATTGATGGGGTCAATTTCCGTAACAATCACTCGGGCACCGAATCCACGCATCGATTGTGCACAGCCTTTACCGACATCACCATAACCAATGACACAGACTAACTTGCCGGCGACCATGACGTCTGTGGCTCGTTTGATTCCGTCGGCAAGAGATTCTCGACAACCGTACAAATTGTCGAATTTGGATTTGGTAACAGAATCATTGACATTAACAGCTGGTATCAGAAGAGAGCCCTCTTGATGCATCTTAACCAAACGATGTACTCCTGTGGTTGTCTCTTCGGAAACACCTTTCCAATCCTTGACAACTGTATGCCACTTGAGCGGGTCCTCGGCATGGATTTTCTTCAAGAGATCCTTTATGACCTGTTCCTCGGCGCTTTCAGAAGGGCTGTTGACCCAGTCGCTGCCGTTTTCCAACTCGTATCCTTTGTGAATCAAAAGTGTCGCATCACCACCATCGTCCACGATCAATTGAGGGCCTTTGCCATCTGGATGAGTCAGTGCCTGATAAGTACACCACCAGTATTCTTCGAGTGTCTCTCCTTTCCAGGCAAACACTGGGAAGTCCGCCTCAGCAATGGCTGCGGCAGCATGATCTTGAGTTGAGAAGATGTTACAACTAGCCCAACGGATGGAGGCGCCAAGATCAGCAAGTGTTTCAATTAATACAGCAGTTTGAATGGTCATGTGCAGCGATCCTGTGATACGCACATCCTTCAAAGGTTTGCTGGATGCGTATTTTTCACGGATAGCCATTAAGCCGGGCATTTCTTTCTCGGCAATGGTGATTTCTTTTCGACCCCATTCTGCTAGTGAAAGGTCGGCGACTTTGAAGTCTCCGGTTTTGGCTTGCTCTAATGTTTCGCTCATATTTTCAAGTTATTTCGTATTTAAAAAATGCTATCGATCAGGATTTCACTGCTCTTTTCAGGGCGGCAGCCTTGTCAGTGCGTTCCCAGGTGATTGTTTTTGTATCGTCTACTTTGCCAAAGTGGCCGTAGTTAGTGGTGGCAGAGAAGATAGGACGCAAAAGCTTCAACTGTTTGACGATGTCAGCTGGCTTGAAGCTGAAGACTTTCTCAACGGCTTCGGTAATTTTGGCTTCACTGACGGTTCCTGTGCCGAAAGTATCCACGGTAACTGAAACCGGATCAGGATAGCCTATCGCGTAGGCAAACTGGACTTCACATTTTGTAGCCAGTCCAGCGGCGACAACATTCTTGGCTACATAACGTCCCATGTAGGCAGCACTCCGATCAACCTTACTTGGATCTTTTCCGGAGAATGCTCCTCCGCCATGACGTCCCATGCCACCATATGTGTCGACAATAATTTTTCTACCTGTTAATCCCGCATCGCCTTGTGGGCCGCCCACGACGAACCGGCCGGTGGGATTGATAAGATACTGGGTGTTCTTGTTCAGCAATTTTTTCGGCAGTACTTTTTGAATAACATTCTTCACAATGAAATCATGGATCTGTTTGTGGGTAACTCCGTCCGTGTGCTGTGTGCTTACCACAACACTCGTTACTTCTACAGGCTTGCCGTTCTCGTATCGGACAGAGCACTGTGATTTGGCGTCAGGACGCAACCATTTAGCCTTGCCACTCTTCCGTATGCGTGTCAACTCACGCCCGACGCGGTGAGCATACATCACTGGAGCAGGCATGAGTTCATCTGTCTCGTCACAGGCGTAACCAAACATCAATCCCTGATCACCTGCGCCTTGTTCATCCGTAGCCTTGCCCTTGGCAGCTTTGGCGTCGACACCTTGCGCAATGTCGGTGCTCTGCGTCGTGAGATAATTGTTTATGAACACATGATCTGCATGGAAAACATCGTCGTCATTCACGTATCCGATACCTCGTATTGCCTCGCGAACGACCTCGTTGTAGTCGAATTTGGCTTTGGTGGTTATTTCACCGCCTATGACGACCACATTACTTTTGACAAAGGTTTCACATGCGACACGACTTTTTTTGTCCTGTGCCAGGCAGGCGTCCAGTATTGCGTCCGATATGGTGTCGCAGACTTTATCAGGATGCCCTTCGCCTACGGATTCAGATGAAAAGATGTAGTTATTACTCATGATTAATGTGACTCAAGTTCATTACGTCCTAACACATATTGACGTATCTTGATAACATGATATAATCTATTTACTCGACGTCAATGGATTATTCCTGAATTTATGGCAGTCGAAATTTAAATGAGCCCCTCGTTAAACATGGAGATAGAATGGCTGACATAGTCGCATCACTAAGAGTGCTTGCAGATGCCACGCGCATACGGCTCGTTGCGTTGCTGTCTAGGGATGAACTCTCTGTCAATGAAATGCAAGAGATCACTCACATGGGACAATCGCGCATCAGTACGCATTTAGGACTGCTGCAAAAACATGGGTTGCTCTCATCACGTCGGGAAGGGAAACGGGTGTTCTACAGATTGCTGGATCTGAAAAAGGGCACCGATAAATCTCTTCTCGATATTGCACTTGAAGGAGCCAGAGGCTTGGAAGATTTTGAATCCGATCGCATCAATTTGAAACGGATTCTCGACAGACGAGAAGATCAGGCCAAGGTTTATTTCAATCAGGTGGCCGGGCGCTTTGACCGCAGTTATGGTCCTGGAAGGTCATGGCAAGCCTTTGGACATCTGCTCTTGAGGCTTATCCCCAAGCTGGACATTGCAGATCTCGGGTCAGGTGAAGGATTACTTTCGGAATTACTTGCGATGAGTGCAAAATCGGTGATTGCCGTTGATAACTCTCAAAGCATGGTTGATTTTGGTGCGCGCAAGGCCAAGGAAAATAAAATTCGTAACTTAGACTTCCGTCAGGGCGATATCATGCAGCCACCTATTGATGACCAGAGCGTCGATGTGGTTGTTTTGAGTCAAGCCCTGCATCACGCTAAGGATCCAGCGGTGGCACTTAAATCCGCCTTCAGGATCCTACGACCGGGAGGAAATCTGATGGTCTTGGATTTACTTCAACATGATTTCGAAGAAGCAAAGGCGTTGTATGGTGATGTCTGGATGGGTTTTGAAGAAAGCCTGCTTCAAAAGTGGCTGGAGAAGGCGGGTTTTGCGCAAATTGAAATAGAAGCTGTCGCCAAAGAGGCTGAGCCTCCTCATTTTCAAACCCTGCTGGCCACAGCTTTCAAGGAATGACGTCAATTGGCCTGTTCGACTCAAAGCTTTGACTTGATAGTTATCATTTTACCGACTGCTCTTTACCTCTCGCTACAGCCCTCTGCAGATAGGATCGTGTTCCATTCTAACACTGTTTTGTTAACGTTATTTTGATGGAAGAACCGGGGACACAACCACTATGCAAGTCTTGGAGAAATTCAAACTAAATCGATGGAATTAGTTTGATTAATTTCAGTTTTAATCTATCCCTCATCTATGATCCAAGATAAAGAAGCTCACCTGAAATTGGCCGGGCCGTTTCAATCTTTCAGAAAACAAGGCGCTTTCACATTGATCGAGCTGCTGGTAGTGATCGCCATCATTGCCATTCTAGCAGGGATGCTTTTACCGGCACTTGGTAAAGCTAAAGAGAAAGGCCAACGTATTGCCTGCCTGAATAATTTGCGCCAAATAAATCTTTTCATGCAATTTTATACGGATGATAACAACGATACATTTCCACCTCACCGAAACAACGGGACATCATCCACTGCACAAAATCTGACCAATTGGTGGGGAACCACCATCATTCCTGAGGGCAATATGTCGAATCTTTTTCACTGCCTTTCCCTCAAGCGAAGTCGGCAGGACAATAACGTGAAATGGGAATGGGCCTTTGATGCTCACAAAGTGGGCTATGGTTACAATGCGTTTTTTCTCGGTATTCATCCTTACGGGGGCGGATCTTTCACCATTAACGGTATCAAAGTAGAATCCAAACCTAACTTTAAACGCACTGCTGTTCGAAGTCCGTCCATGAATCTAGCAGTCGGGGATACCATGCCCAAGCCGAATGGTTCGTGGAGTAGTAGTCTCTGGTGGCCTACGTCGGGCTTCGGTAATGGTGACGCACTTGAGGGTATTGATCCAAATCGGCACCAGGGAGGTGGAAATGTTGGTTTCAACGATGGCCATGCTGAGTTTCGGAAGGGAGATCAAATCAACCCACCTTCAGATCCTGCCCGCACAGGCACCGATGTAAATTTGGAGTTCTGGGACCCACTTCAGCGCAAGCAAGGTTATTGATCTTTGCTATCAGTAGTTGCTGTTTGTTCCCTCAACACTTTTCCCTCTTTGAGGAATCCTACAAATGAACAAATGTGTTTTTGAAACTTATTTGTTCACCTCAATGCACTTCTTGCCTGGATCGAGGGAGTGGGAAGATAGCCAAGATTGCCTCATTCTAAGCAAGACGATATACCGTGAGTTCGAAGGCAAAAAAAAGGGGATAGTCCTCTTTTTTTGAATTTTCTTAACAAGAGTGGAATTTGCCATTTGCCAAGAGGGCTATAATGCACGTATGTGTACTCTTATGAACATTGCGGTCTTCTCAGAAAAGTCCTTTCAGCGGAAATGGAACAAGGTCCTAGCTACATCGAGTCTGTTTGATGAAGAGGTGGATCAAAGAGTTCGTTCCATCATGCACGAAGTAGCCAGTAAAGGAGATAAGGCAGTTTTGCATTTTACGGAACAATTTGATGGTGCCGTATTGAAGGCGCGAGAATTAATTGTCTCTAAAACTGAATTCGAACATGCCTCACGACAAGTCGATTCTGCGACAAAAGCGGCAATAAAAGAGTCTTTTTCAAACATTCAGAATTTTGGGAAAATGTCCAAAAGAAAGGGCTGGAGTGGACGCAACTCGCATGGAGCTCGCGTGGGGGAAAAATATGATCCTTTCCGCAGGGTGGGTCTTTATGTGCCTGGAGGCACGGCTCCATTAGCCTCGACAGCATTAATGACAGTAGGGCTTGCCAAAGTAGCAGGTTGCCCTGAGATTAACGTATGCACTCCATGCAATCCGGAGGGTAAAGTAAATCCAGACTTATTGTTTGCATTAAAACACGCAGGAGCTTCCAAGGTTTTCAAAGTAGGTGGAGCACAGGCTGTAGCGGCCATGGCATTCGGTACTAGAACCATTGCCAAAGCAGATAAAATTTTTGGTCCAGGGAATGCCTATGTTGTGGCCGCAAAAAGGCTTGCATTTGGTCATGTGTCCATTGATTTGCTTCCGGGTCCGAGTGAGGTGCTCATCATTGCTGACCCAACAGCTAATGCTTCCTATGTTGCTGCTGACATGCTTGCTCAAGCTGAACACGGCTCAGGTAAAGAACGTGTCTGTTTACTGACAACTTCCAAAAGATTGATCAGTCGTGTTCAGGCAGAGGTAAATAAGCAAGTTGAAAAGTTGACGCGTTCAGAATTCATAGGAAAAGCTTTGAACAAAAATGCGTGGTTGATTCACGTCAGGGATTTGGATCAGGCTGTGGGATTGGCCAACGAGTTTGCACCTGAGCATTGCGAAATCATGACACACAATGCCCGTAAGCTTTCGAAGGGAATTGTAACGGCAGGCGCCATTTTCCTTGGTAATGATTCACCAACTGCGCTCGGAGATTATGTGGCTGGTCCCAGTCACGTATTGCCTACTGGAGGAGCTGGGGCTTCTTTTCCGGGTTTGACAGTGGATCAATTTCAACGTCGCACGAGTATTGTTGAGTATCAGAAGTCATCGCTTGAAAGGGCATTGCCCGCGGTGCGTGCCTTTGCGAATATGGAAGGTTTGGACGGACATGGAAACTCGGCAGAAATACGTAAAAGTTGAGTGCTCAGTGATCTTTAAGCAATGATGCCATGGCTCGAAATTTAAAATCTAATCCTGATTGGATACGACCACTTGTTCATGAACTACACCCTTACACCCCCGGTGAACAACCCAAGGTGAAGGGATTGACCAAGCTCAACACCAACGAAAACCCTTACCCTCCCTCGCCAAGCGTGCTCAAGGCACTGAGGGGATCAGTGGATGAGCGATTGCGATTATATCCAAACCCTACGGCGCAGCCTTTGCGTCAGCGTATCGCGAAACTTCACGATGTAGAGGAAAATCAGATTACGGTTGGAAATGGTTCGGATGAACTTCTGGGATTGGCCACTCGTGCTTTTGTTGATCCCTGGCAAGGAAAGCGGGCTGGACGTGTCAGGGAAAAGTCTCTCGTTCAATATTGGACCCCAAGTTATTCGCTTTATCCTGTGCTGACGGACATTCAAGGAGCCATACGTCATGAGGTTCCGTTGAACCCTGATTTCAGTATGCCGTCTTTGCGGCAGCTGAAAAAAGAACAACAATGGAACTTTGATGCGGCACTTTCATTTGTCACAACCCCGAATGCGCCCACAGGCAGAGGGTATTCCACCCGCGAACTGCTTGCTCTGTGCCGAGCTCAAAATGGTATTGTCATTTTAGATGAGGCCTATGCTGATTTTGCTGAGCAAAACGCCATGGAACTTGCTTCCACCTTAAGTAATGTTCTGGTTTCACGGACCTTTTCAAAATCCTATTCCTTGTGTTTTCAGCGGGTAGGTTACTTTGTTGGGCATCCTGATTTAATTCACGCTATCGATTGCATTCGCGACAGTTACAATGTGAATGGAATGGGGCAAATAGCAGCACTGCAAACCTTGAGGAGCCTGTCCTATTACCGTTCCAATTTTCAGCGTATCAAAAAATGCAGAAATCAGACGGCTCAAGAACTCGAAGGGCTCGGTTTCAATGTTCTGCCGAGTCAAGCCAACTTCCTTTTTGTTAAACCTCCTCTGGCTCCTGCCAGCGAATGGTTTAATGGATTGCGCCGTCAAAAAATACTGGTTCGCTGGTTTACAACAGGTCAATTCAATGATCGAATTCGCATATCGATTGGATCTAATCAAGAGATGAAAAAATGCATGAGTGCCATTCGGCTGTTGAAAAATCGTTTTGAATCTTAGATGTATCCAAAAAGGTTCAAGATCGCCCCTGGATTACGCACGAGAGTTGCCGCGGTCAATTCAAGGTTTCTCATGATTAGTCACTGGCTCTCGGTGAAAACACCTGCACCAAGATTCATTTCCATTTCAAAGAACTGGTCCAATTAGCTAATATTTTTTCACATCAGGACGGAACTTCAGCTAAGGGTTTTAATCTTCCATGAACGCAGGTCAAAAATTGAGAAGCCCTTTTGATCAACCTTGGTTAGTCAAATAGAGGTAGATGGATAAGATGTTTACGAGGTCAATCAGGTCTATGTTTAACTGGATGTTAAAGGTGATAGGTTTCCGATGTTATGAAGGACGCATCTCCAGGCTTTGTTCGTAAACAATTTTTGGTAAGGGGTAACCTGCATGGCAGCCGGTTTGCTGCTGCTGTTTTTCTTTTGGTCAGGTCTTTGAATTTACGAGGATGGATACGACCGTTTTCGCGAGGCTATGAGATCCAACTCGAAGGGGATGAGGGGACTCTGAAAGCTTTTGAAAATCAATTTCTTTCGAGATTTCAACAGGCTGACTACCGTTTTGAATTGGTCAGTATCAATCGAATAAATCCCAAAGGAGACATGTCTTTCAGTCTTCGGGAATCTGAAAACAGACAATCCGGTGGTAGGTGGGTTTTGCCAGACAGGGGACAATGCTCCGAATGTGTTGCGGAAATGCTCAACCCAGATAATCGCAGGTTCTTTTACCCTTACACTTTTTGTGCCGACTGCGGTCCCAGATATTCAATTGCACGTAAAGGACTGCTCAGAAGAGGAGATACATCACTCGGTAAATACCCGCTTTGCGAGCAATGCTTGTCGGAAGTTGGTAATTCAAGAGATCGACGTTTTCTGCATTTGGTGAATACATGCCCTATCTGTGGTCCATCAGTTGAACTTTGGGATCATTGTGGAGTTGTCAAAGGTCGTCAGCGCGACGCATTCATCCAATCTGCTGCAGTGATCGAAAAGGGGGGCGTATTGGCTGTCAAAGAAATCTCCGGTTTCTCTTTGGTAAGCCTGGCAACAGTCAACGAACCTGTCCGGCGCATACGCGCTTTGCTTGATTCCGCACATCAGCCGATTCCATGCATCCTAGATTCCGTTGATGCGATAGATGCTTTTGTGTTAGCGGGCGTCAAGGAGCGCGATTGGTTGATGCAATCCAGTGCGCCGCTGCTGAGGATGAAAAAACGAAATAATGTATCGAGTCTGTCTGGTCAGATTGCACCCTTTGGGTCGCACCTTGACATCGGCCTCCCTGGCTCGGGTATTCTTCACCTTTTGATGAACTTACTTCATCGTCCTCTTGCGGTTATTTCCGGCGCTGAGCGACGACTGCCCAATGCCTGCACCGAGAGGGAGGCATTGCAAGCATTCGATGGACATATTGATTCCATGTTGGTATCGGATTTACCCATATTGAGAACGACGCCTGATAGTCTGGTTCAGCGATTAGGGGGGCAAAGGCAGGTTTTGCGCCATGGTAAGGGGATCGTTCCTCAGGAAATTAAGATGGAAGGAAGTAAAAAGGAACTCATTGCATTGGGCGGTAAGCGCATAACGTCCTTGGGGCTGAGCGTTGAAGAGCGTTCCTTTTTGCTCGCGCCCATAGGGCCTTTGGAGCAGGGGAGTAGTCTCGATTTCTTTTTTGACAACCTGAATGATTCCAAAGCCCTGTTCGACCATGATCCTCAGCAGCTTCAGGCAGACATGGATTCTCAGGCATTGACAGCCCAATATGCTCTATCTACCGAAACAAAAGTTCAGCAAATTGAACACGATCTTGCTCACGTCATGGCAGGTATCCCATGCGATTTTGAAATATCGCATGTGATGGCGTTGTGTTTCGACGAGGGAATTGGGCTTGGTAGGCAGGACGAGTTAAATGGAGGGGAATGTCTATGGCTTGAAGGTAACGAATGGCAGCGCATCATTCAATTTGAATCCTTCTGCCTGCCTGGCGGAGATTCCTCAATCGATGACAATCGAGCTTGTTTATTTGGTATGCTCCACGAGACATTTGGGAAAAAGATGTGGGACGTATTGCCTTTGAAGTTAAGAGCTCAATTGAACCTTCAGGAAATTGAGCAATGGGATCAGGTTTTTGATCGAAAACTTCAATGTCGGCAGACTCGCAGTGTCACTCAATGGTGGTTTGGTTTGGCCGCTTTGTTGCTGGGAACTCATCGTAATCGATATCAGGGACATACTTTTTCTGAGCTAGAGGCTGTGATGGATCGGGAAATGGATTTAAGGCGAGGGGTCAAGCCTTATGCACATCCCATCAATCAGGCAGGGGAAGCCAAACAAATGAGCATTTTGGGTTGGAAACCCATGCTTCAAGGAATTGTGACAGACATGCAACAAGGCAGGCATGCGCAGTACATCCTGAGACGCGTCTTTTGCACCTTTTCACAATGGATTCTCAAAATCGCCGCAACCCTTCATCCACAATGCATCATACTCAGTGGGTCAGCATTTGAAAACCGCATTTGGACAGAGTACCTGATGGGGACACTCACACAGCACGGATTCAGAACACAACTGCCCGATCAAATCCCATTGAATGACAATGGTCTGGCCATTGGGCAGTTACGTGCTGCCTCACGAGGAATGAATGTACAACCTACAGAGATGCCTTCCATCACAGAGGCATTGACTAAAATAAGCGAGTCATCGGTTTCGTAAATGAAGCGAAACGGCTTGTCCTCCTGACAACTCAAACGTGTCAAAATATCTCGCATTTTTTCACTGCCGTCACGACGGTCATGGCGGCATGGTAAAGAAAGTCCCCTCTTTTGATTATCTCTACCCGGTGGCATGCATTGAAATGAACTTATGGGGAGATCATAGAAGCGAGTGTTCCTGTGCAACGTTGTTTACGAAAATAGCACGCTTATTTATCAATATTTTCATTATGATTGCGAGCAGAGCACCTATGATGATCAGAATCACCAGAAGTAATCTGAGCTTTAGTCACCTTGCGCGTTATGATTCCTAGCGTTCAGCCAACAACAAAAGTAAATCACTTTGGTGTCACCTTTATATGTGAGAATGTTTCCTTTCACTGCATCATGACTCGGGTTAATGTAGAGATTACACACTGAAACGACTTACAGCATAGCTGGTTTATTTGAATAATGACTTAAACTACTGTTTCATCCGTCGGAAGGTGCATATTGTGCTTGTTACTGATACCTGCAGCCCAATGCTAAACAGGTCCCGTAAAAAAGGATCTCCATCAGTCTCGTGATTTTGTATTATTGAACAATATAGAGTAAGGAACCCAAGGCAACTTTGTGTGATGCAATGTTTTAAAAAGATCAATATGGCCAGCTTGTCGCAGTTGTTGATGGTTGGGTTGATGTTCTGGACTCAGGCGCTCGCCGATAAAGTGGCAGCAAAAGACCAGTTCGCCTCAGGTAAGGCAGAGCATTGGTGGGCATTTCGCCCATTGAGCGTTAATCCTCCTCCCGAGATGAATCAAGCAGGGCAGATAAGTCCTCACCCGATTGATCGATGGGTTTTCAGCCATCTGCATGAAAAGGGACTTCAACCCAACCCACAGGCAGACCATCGTGTGCTGCTGCGCCGAGCTTCATTTGACCTTCAAGGTATTCCTCCAAGCTATGAAAGTGTGCAGGGATTCATGGATGATGCCTCACCAGCGAAGTGGTCCAATGCTGTATCAGGGCTGCTGGAGAGCGAGCGCTATGGTGAACGTTGGGGAAGGTATTGGCTGGATCTGGCGCGTTACGCTGAAAGCTCTGGCTTCGAGCATGATTATGACCGCCCGAGTGCGTATCACTACCGTGATTTTGTGATAAAGGCCCTTAATGCAGACATGCCTTACGATCAATTTGTACGTTGGCAATTAGCTGGGGATGAGTATGAGCCGAACAACCCGCTGGCTATGATGGCGACGGGGTTTTTGGGTGCTGGTGTGTTTCCTACACAAATTACAGCCAATGAAGTTGAGCGTGTCCGTTATGATGCCATGGACGATATGCTTTCTACAGCAGGCTCTGCTATGCTGGGGCTCACTATCGGATGTGCGCGATGTCATGATCATAAAGCCGATCCCATCTCCAGTATGGAATATTATCGGCTGCTATCGACATTCACGTCTACCGTGAGAAGTGAAATTGAAATCGACCTCGAACCTGAAAAATATCAGGAGGCTCTTCAGCAATTTGAAAAAGAGCATGCTCCATATCTCGAAGCCTTGCATAATTACGAAAAGAGAGTCATTCCTGTAAAATTTGAGAATTGGTTAAAGAAAGACTCTTTCGATGCCTTCCATCCTATTTGGGAACAAATTGATTTTCAAACGCTACATTCCAAAGCTGGAGCTTCATTCAGGAAATTGGAGGACGGTTCATACGTAGTAGAGGGCAAAAATGGTGATTCGGATGTCTACACGATGACGACGACCCTCTCAAAAAAAGGGGTTCTAGCTTTGAGGGTCGAAGCATTGGCTGATTCGACCCTCAAACAAAACGGGCCTGGACGAGCCGATAATGGTAATTTCGGTCTCAGCAGGATTCGAGTATTCATCACCAGAAAGGGGGGGGTAGAGAGCGAAGAGATTCCCTTGATTCGTCCACGTGCTACTTTTCAACAAAACGACAAGCATCTCTCTGTGGCCGCAGCTCTTGATGAAAACCCAAATTCTGGATGGGCTGTGGATCCTCAATTTGGTGATAATCATGCAGCTGTTTTTGAGTTCAATGAACCTTTGACTCTTTTTGTTGGTGATAAACTGGAATTGCATCTTGAGTTTTCGGTTAATAAGCGACACAGCATCGGACGTCCTCGGATCTCTCTTGCAAGCGATCGGAATGCCGGGCTTCGTGACATAACGCTTCCATCCACAATCACCACCTTGTTGCGGGGAATGAAGGAGTCATCAAGCGTAAAAGGAGGTATCACCACGGAAGATCGCCACTTACTCATGGAGTGGTGGAAAAGCACTGATGTCGGTTGGCAAACTGTCAAAGGGAAACTTCAAGAACATTTGCTGCAAAAACCTGAGCCAGACCGCACGAAAGTTCTGGTTTGCGCGGAAGGATTTCCTGCTGTTCGAATGCATTCTCAAGGTGCTGATTTTTTTGAAAAAACGTACTTTCTCAAACGAGGGAGTACGAACTCCAAGGGCAAAGTGGTGAATCAAGGATTTATCAAAGCCTTGCATCCCGATGATGACAGTGGCAATCCATGGAAACACGACCCGCCTGAAGGGGTGAAATACTCAGGCAAAAGACGGGCTCTGGCTGAATGGATGACTGACTTAGAAAACGGTGCGGGTCGTTTACTTGCAAGAGTGATTGTCAACAGGCTTTGGCAACACCATTTTGGAACAGGGCTCGTTTCGACTCCAAATGATTTCGGAGGCTTTGGGAATCAACCGGCACATCCTGAGCTCCTTGATTGGCTTGCGGTCAAATTGATTGAAAATCAATGGCGTCTGAAACCTCTGCATCAACTCATCATGACCAGCGCGACCTATCAGCAAACGTCGCATCGACCAACCAGAAACTCATCCGTTGAAGAGCAGGCAGGATTCGATCATGCCCCTTTTTTTCCTGCGCATCGCAGATTAGAAGCCGAAGCGATTCGCGATTCCCTTTTGACCGTTTCCGGGCGACTGGACAAAAGCATGTTTGGTCAAGGATCGCTAGATCCTGCAAGTTTGAGGCGTAGTATTTACCTCACAGTCAAGAGAAGCAGGCTTATTACAGCAATGCAGTCTTTTGATGCTCCCGAACCTCTCGTCAGTCAGGGTACAAGGCCTACGACCACGGTGGCCCCGCAGGCTCTGCTTCTCATGAATAGTCCATTTGTGAGAAACTGGGCCAAAGCTTTTGCGGAACGCATACGGAATGAGGCAGGTGATTCAATGATGGATTCCGTGGATAAAGCTTATGAAATAGCGCTTAATCGCAAGCCTGGCAGATTGGAGTTAGCTGAGGGTGCAGCATTCATTGCAGCCCAAACAGAGAGACATCGCTCCTCTGGCTCAAAAAACCATGAGATGCTGGCGCTCACGGATTTTGCTCAAGTTGTCATGAATCTCAATGAATTCATTTATGTGGACTGACTTTCTCTCTATGAACCGACGCGAAATGTTCAGAAAATCCGGAGCTGGTGCTGGGCTTCTTGGTCTGGCTGGCTTACTTAAGGATGGAGGTTTGGTCGCGCCCTCCTTGATCGCTGATGGGCCAGATCCATTGGCTCCGCGAGTCCCTCAACTTCCGGTGAAGGCCAAATCGGTCATCTGGTTATTTGTCAACGGTGGGCCAAGTCAGGTCGATACCTGGGATTACAAGCCCGAACTCGCAAAACGTGATGGCATGGAATTGAATGGTTTTGACAACAATACTGGATTTTTCACCAACGCCGTGGGCCCCTTGATGAAATCCCCTTTTAACTGGAAGCAGCATGGTCAAAGCGGGACATGGGTCAGTGAAATATTCCCTCATCTGGCAGAGCATACAGATAAAATGGCATTCGTTCATTCGTGCCACACTGAATCAAATAACCATAGCCCTGCTTTATTCATGATCAACACGGGTTCTACCCGAATGGGTTGGCCTTGTGTTGGATCATGGCTGACTTACGGTCTGGGGAGTGAAAGTCGTAATCTACCTTCATTTGTTGTAATGAGTGACCCACTCGATCGTGGGCTTCCCAAAGGACACGCGAGCAATTGGGGGGCTGGATTTTTACCAAGTGTTCATCAAGGAACTTGGCTTCGCCCTAAAGGGAATCCCATTGATAATTTAAACCCACCTCAGGAATTAAATCCAGATAACCAACGTGCACAGCTTGATTTGCTTGCAAAACTGAATCGTTCACAAAATGTGCGCTCTGCGGCTGAGGCAGAGCTGAATGCACGTATTGAAAGCTATGAGTTAGCCTTTCGCATGCAGTCGGCGGCACCTGAAGCTTTTAATATCGAGAGTGAACCAGATCATATCAAAAAACTTTATGGGCTGGATCAAGATCATTGTAAGCATTTTGCGGGTCAGTGCATGATGGCTCGCCGTATGGTTGAGCGCGGCGTAAGGTGCGTTCAAATTTATTCCGGCGGTATGGAGAATCAACGAAGTTGGGATGGTCACCAGGACATAGCGGGTAATCATCAAGGATTTGCCAGGGAAACCGATCAGCCCATAGCTGGTCTATTGTCAGACCTTGAACAGAGAGGGGTCCTGGATGAAACACTGGTTATTTGGGGCGGGGAATTTGGCAGGTTACCCATTTCTCAAAAAGGCAATAATCCGGGGCGAGATCATAATCCCCATGCTTTTACTTATTGGTTTGCAGGTGGCGGTGTCAAAGGGGGCGTCCATCATGGTTCCACGGATGAAATTGGATTTAAGGCGGTTGATGACCGAGTGAGTGTCAATGATCTTCATGCCACTATCTTGCGATTAATGGGTTTTGATCACGAAAAGTTGACGTATTTCATGAATGGTCGAGATTTCAGGTTGACTGATGTAGCGGGGGAAGTTGTTCAATCAATCATTGCATAATCAAAATTCACTGCATCACGATCGTGATCCGTTAAATTTTTTTCACTGTCTTTATTTGGGGTAGGCATTTGGCATAAATACTTGGTAATGTATGGTGGATGCTATTAAAAATAAATCTCAACATCAGGATTTGGTGAATTCATCTTTCTGGATTTTTGGGATTTCTCTGCTTCTCATAGGATTATGGGGTTTTCCAAATATCTGGTATACACACGTGGATCAAAGTCGGGAGCGATTCTGGTTTTCATCGAAGAGTGAGGTCACTGGTTACGATTTCGTGGATCACCCTATTGGTGACGCCATGGAACGCCGTCTCGTGGCTGATGAAACATTCAATGGCCAGTTTCTGGATGCCTCCGACAATGCCATCCTGGCTTTCATAGCCAAACGCCACAGTGAATCAATCAACGAAATAGGCCTTTTTGTTCACACTCCTGATCGATGCTGGACTGAGGGAGGCTGGAAGATTCAGCCTATCCAGCCAGACTACGTGGAGGTGGAGGTTCAAGGCGACAAGATAGGGTTTGAGCGCCGGCTGTTTATTGCAGGATCACGTTCTGAACTTGTTTATTTTACAGGCATGGTCGGAGGGCAAACCTTGCCCTATCGATTGGATCATAATCTTTCGGTTGCCATGAAATACCAGTTTGAAAAAGAACGGGAGAACACGACGGGAACCTCAAATCGCATGGTTGATTCGAAGCTCTGGGCAAGGGTATGGGATAGCTTCAAGAGCAGACGTCCCTTGCTGGGGCCCAAGCAATTCATCAGGGTTTCTACCACCGTTCAAGCCGGGCAATTGGAAAAAGGGGATGATCGGCTGAAAGTTTTTTTGAGTCAATGGCTTGTTCGTGATGATTACGTGCAAGCGATTGAAGCGTGGGAAAGTGCGAAAGCATCAGAAGAGGGAGACCCTGATGGCAAGTGAATCCAAAGTTCCCATGCAGGCGCCTCCGGATTCATATTCGGAGCGGTCTCTTTGCCTGCAATTGCTACCAAGCTTCATTGCGCTGGCCTGGCTGGCAGCCAAAGCATCTTGGTTCTGGAATCACCAGCCCGATCTTTCCTTTGGCTGGATCGTGATTTTCCTCTGCGTATTTCTATTCTGGGAATCCTGGCAGGTGCGACCTTCTGCTACCCTGAAAGTGGGCTGGCCATCCGTGTCATGCGGCATCGCAGGCATTGGATTGCTTTTTACGTTTCAAATATATCAGGCGGCCTTTGGTTTGAAACCTGCCGCACTGGTCGGTTTAGCGCTGGCGGTAATGTTGGTTGTCACTGCCAATCTCCATTACGTCTTTGGCTGGAAGGGCATCATGAAATTTTTATTTCCATATGCTTTTATCCTCATCGCCTTGCCCATGCCTTCCGTGGTTCACGGTTTTGTGGTCAATGGACTGCAGCACCAGGTTGCTTTTGCCACAGTAGAGATCCTTGAAGTCATCGGGATACCTGCGGACTTGGCCGGAAGTGTGATTCATCTTTCAAGCGGACCTGTGGGTGTGGACGAAGCGTGCAGTGGTATACGAAGCTTGCAAAGCACCGTCATGGCGACTTTGTTCATTGGTTTTCTGATGCTCAAAGAACTTGGGTTGAGGATATTGCTTTTTTTCGCTGGTATCGCTCTTGCCGTTTTCGGAAATTTGATGCGGGTGTTGTTTTTGAGTTATCAAGCACATCATCATGGTATCGAGTCGATCGATGCAAATCACGATGCCGCCGGGTGGTTCATTCTTCTGTTCACCATAGGTGGGGTTGCTTTGCTGTCTTGGCTATTAGGCAAATTGCAAAGGGCCATGGAAGCTTCACCGAGGCCAGATCCGTCAAGATACTGAGGTTTTATTTACTCATTAGGCTTTTAACTGCTTGTGATATTTGATGTTCCACATCTTGGGACCATCGAGTGGGTTGGCCGTAATAAACCATGGCTCCCCCACCTTCATAGCCTCCTTCGTTCCAGATTCGTCTTGAGGGAATATAGCCCATGATATCATGCGAGTAACCTGCGATCCACAAGTCCCTGCCGTAGGTTTGCTTGAAGGTCAGTGCAAAGTCCACAACTACCTCCCCGCCCATCGTGAGCCATTTGACCTGATTACCCAATCTCCAAAGACCTATGGGGTAAGGATAACTTGTTGGCAATGGGTGGCCTTGTTTCATATGATTCATCCATTTTTGTGCACGTGAGGCGGCATACGGATTGTCAGACTGGGCTTCGGACTCAAGATCCTCTCTTGAAGGCATAGGGGCAAAGAGCAGGGGTATTTCCGTATAATCGGTTTTCAGGGTCGGGGATACCTCGTCCATGACCCCCTTGATTCCCTGAGTCACAGCCTGGGCAAGTTCCACGCCATACTGTTCAGCAAGTGCGGCTGTGCGTCTTGGTAATGGATTGATATCTGCACCGCACCCGGCCCAGAACATGGCCTGAATTCCATCATATCGAGATTCAAGTTGTATTTGAGCGAAGCCCGGGTAATCGCCTGACCATTGGTAATCACTCAAGACTGTTGCATGACATGCATAACCAAATACGAGACCTTTCAATTGATGATCCATGTCCCTGATTTCGAGAATGGGTACCGAATAGTCCACAGGGCCTTTTAATTTTCCTGATGCTCGCCAGGCGAGAACGTGTGATTGAGGGTTCTCTCGCCTGTTGGTGGCAAAAGTGGCTTGAGATTGACCTGCTCGTAATCTGGATGCTTCCAAATTCGAAAATGCAGCATCTGCAAGTTCGACCAGTCGCTCCTTCAAGTGACGTGTATAGTTGAGCAATTTTTGAGATTCATTTTCTTCAAGAATATACATGGTTCTCAAGTTTTCACCGACTACAGGTCCAGTATGGGTATGGGAGCAATTGATGAGGACGTCTTTTAATCCAAGTTGATGATTGACCGCAATCTCATGTCTGACGGGATCTGTGACATCCCTTGAGACACCCACCAGATCCAGTGTGACCAAGAGCGCTCTCTTACCTTTCGCATCCTCCAGAGCCAATGCCTTTGCCCAAAGACGGGTGCGCGTTCCTTCTGAAGCATGATCGCGTGCAGCATAGCCACTCATCCACATTGAAGAAGAAGGCGTGATGTCATCACGACTGAAACCTGTTCTCCATGCTGCGACTGGTTCTGCAAAGACAGCGTCAATGGATTGCAGCAGGAGCGCAAATGAAAGCAATGCCGGCAATGTATTCATGGGAATCACCGAACGACCTTACAAAGCAAGGCAGCGTTAGGGAAGAGCGTTTTCAGCGATCTGAGCTCAAGGACATCCTGCATGTTTCCAACGATGAAGAGTTCACTGAAAGGCGGAACACTCATCCTGCCTTACAAGTGAACAACACCTCTCCAAGGGAAGGAACGCAGCGCAACAAACGTCTTCCTTCAGGCTTTGCGATTGTTGTAGCGCAGGATGCTCAGCGAAGTCGAACATCCAAATGGTTCAGATGAAGATTACATTTTTGTAACGGGACGGAAAGGTTGCAGTGAATCTCATGTGGTCTTGTGTGAATGTGAGTAAAGAAGAACACAACCTGATTGATAGATAACCATATGAAAAAACAAATTGCAGTATTATGCAACAGCATGCGCTTTGCATTAATTGGTACGATGACTATCGCAATCCTCGCTTCTGTTGCAACGGGGTGGATGAAGGGAGATGGTCGTGCAGGTGCTCATCCTGAGCCGACATTAAAAATCGACAATCAACCGCTGAAACGCGAAGGAAGCATGACCGTGAGTTTCGCTCCGGTGATTCAAAAAGTAGCGCCTAGCGTCGTCAAGGTATTCACAAGCACTGAAGCGAAGCCGAACGCATCACGTCGTGGCCCTGGTCTGGAACAGTTCTTTGGAGAAAAGTTCCGGGGCTTTGAATTCCCTGACATGCAGGGTTCCAAACCGAAAAGCGGATTGGGTTCCGGTGTCATTGTGTCTCCCGAAGGTTATATCCTTACCAATAATCACGTCATTGAGGGTGCCAACACGGTCAAGGTCGTCTTGAGTCCCGGCAATGAAGAATATGCTGCAGCAGTAGTTGGAGTAGACCCGAAGTCGGACGTTGCGGTTTTGAAAATAGATGCCCTCGATTTACAACCCATTGAACTGGGCAACAGCGATCAGATATTAGTGGGTGATCTGGTGCTTGCCATTGGGAACCCATTTGGAGTTGGGCAGACTGTTACCATGGGAATGGTCAGCGCCAAGGGGAGGTCGAACATGGGCCTGGACTACGAAGACTTCATCCAAACCGACGCGGCCATCAACCCAGGTAATTCCGGGGGGGCTCTTGTGGATGCTGAAGGTCGTTTGATCGGTGTGAATACTGCCATTTTGAGTCAATCGGGAGGCAATCTTGGCATTGGTTTTGCCATCCCTGTCAATCTTGCCCGTAGTGTCATGGAAAGCCTGATCAATCATGGCCATGTTGTGAGGGGCTATCTGGGGGTCAATATTCAGGACGTTCAACCTGCAATGGCATCACACTTCGGTATGGAAGGCAGCACGGGAGCACTGATTGCAGATGTGGTACCAGGCAGTCCTGCCGATGCGGCCGGTCTACAGGCTGGCGATGTCGTGGTTGAGTTTGGTGGGAAGAAAATCAAGGACAGTCGACACCTGAAACTGGTGGTGGGGCAAAGCGCACCCAATCAGGGCTACGGTTTAGAGATCAATCGGGGCGGTGAACTGACAGCGATCGAAGTTTCGCTGGATGAACTCAGTGACAAAGGTTCGCAGTGGGCAAGTCAGTCGGGTCGCAACGCTGAATCTTACTGGCCCGGCGACATGCAACTTGAGGAATTGACACCTGAGCTTCGAAGGCAGTTTCAGATTCCTTCGCGCATCAAGGGCATTCTTGTAAGCGGTGTCAAACAGGGTGGGGCAGCCTGGCAAGCCGGTGTGCGCCCTGGAGCGGTAATCCGCGAGATCAATCAATTACCTGTCGCCTCTCTGGCTGATCTGGATGGCATGCAGCTCGGTGATGGAGAATCGCTTGTGCGAATTTGGTATAAGGGTGCCAGTAACTATCGCGTGATTCGTTCGGAACCCCTGGGATAAAAGACTGATCACGTTTCGGGAAAATGCCTCCCTCCTTCAGGAGTGGGGGCGTTTTTTTTAGTCGTAAAGGGGATCTCGACGGACCGAGCCCAACCGATCCAAAGGATTCAATGGTTGCAAATTTGCGCTGAATTCAGTTTTCTTGCGGTCCCATATGGGTATGACACACATACAAACACCGCCGAAATGGCGTACATTGCTCATCCTCGGTCGCGCATCCAATGTTCCGACCGTTTGGTCCAATTGTCTGGCCGGTTGGTTGATAGGAGGTATGGCCGAATACATAGTATTGTTTTGGTTATGCCTTGGGGGCACTTTGTTGCATATTGGCGGCATGTATCTAAATGATGCTTTCGATGTTGGCTTTGATCGAAGATTCCGGCAAGAGCGGCCTATTCCCGCAGGTCATATTGAAGAAAAAACGGTTTGGATTTTAGGGTCAGGGGCAATCAGTGGAGGGTTTTTATGCCTCCTCTGGGGCGCAAACGTATCGTTGATGATCGGGCTTCTTCTGGTTGCTTCCATTCTGCTTTACGACGCACTGCACAAGCATGTCTCTTTCTCTCCTGTCATCATGGCGGCATGCCGTTTTTTTCTCATCCTGGCCGCTTTCGACTCATCAGGAAACCCATGGCAGGGTTCTGCTCTCTGGACAGCTTTCGCGATGGCTGCCTACATCGTGGGGCTTACCTATGTAGCCAGGAGAGAATCTACCGGGGGGGGCATCGCTATTTGGCCATGTTTATTCATCGCGGCCCCGATAGGGCTTTCTTTTCTGTTGAACAACGGTCGCTTTTTTTGGATGGGGCTGATGGTTTCGCTTGTATTACTGGCTTGGGTTGTCTGGTGCCTTCAATTCATCCTGCGTTCTCAGAATGTTCAAATTTTCAAAACGGTCTCAGGACTGCTGGCAGGCATACCTTTGGTGGATATGATTTCGATTGTTGGAGTGGATCCCTCATGGATGGGAGTCACGCTGACGTTATTTTTTGCAGCCTTGTTTTTCCAGCGATTTATTCCCGCCACCTGATTTGCCTGACGATGCCCCTTACAGGTCAGTTCAGGAATTCCAGCTTTTCGGCTTTGGAATCCAACTCGGATAGTTTCAAGCGGACACTCACAATGTAGGGAGCCTCTCCTTTGTCCCAATGACCATAAGTTGTCGTGACAATGGTGCCATCTGGAAGGAGTTCAACACCAGGATAGGCGCAATCCGCATTTTTCGTGTTATCCATTAATCTCACCCGGTATTGACCTTCTCGATTGTTCAGAAGGTCATCGTAAGTGCCAACCCAGGCGACCCAATCACCCTTGGTAGGGGATTTCAGCGTGGTATCCCGAAAGGAAATGAAGAGTCGTCCGTCTGGAGCATACACTCCAGTGTGGCGGTCACCTGTCAAAGATGCGGGAAGTTCTCGGGGCTTTGACCAGCTTTCCGCTTCATCCGAACTGAAGATGACATGTGAATTTCGTCGACGTCTATTTTCTCTGAGGAGTACCGCCATTTGCTTGCCGTCAGGTGATCTTACCATTCCCGGTTCACAAAGGTGGATCTGATCATTGCTGTAGATACGCTTAGGCTGAGACCATTTTAATCCTCCGTCATTGGAAAAAGTCTGATAGAGAGTCATGGTGGCTGCACGTTTTCCGTCTGCTTTGAAGAAACGCCCGTCATCATGGAACATGGCCACGTAGTGCCCAGGTTTTTTTTGAATCGGAGCAACACACCCCATCACTACAATACCTCCCCAGTCTCCAGCGGGTTTCAGCTCGCTCCATGTGAAGCCATCGTTTTCGGACACCGCCATGCGGGCAGGAAAAAGTCCAGACCACATGATGATTCGCTTTGTGCCGTTTGCATCAATTACCCTATGCAAAGTAGGGACTTCCTTCGAACTTGCCCATGAGGCAGGAGTTTTCAATCTTTCCGACCATGTCTTTCCTCCATCCAAACTGCGCTTGTAAACGATGGCACCTCGACCATGACCCTTGGGGTATACGCAGAGCATGGTTTTCCCATCTTCCAGCAGGCAAGTTGTCGGATGTCCAAGATATTGTCCTTTTTCACGGTCAATGATCACCTGACGATTTATTTCCTCAGAGAGATCAATGGTGGGTATCGAATAAGTAGCAGGCATCGCGGCATTTTGCGCTTGCGCATGGGTGAAGAGGGTCGATAGGAGGAGTAATAAGCGCGTGCTCGTTTGTTTGCGTAACTTGAAAGTGTTCATGGATTAAATGGGTCAGGTTTTGTCTGTGGAAATGATCTAAGGATAAGTTGAGAATCCTTTCAACACCCGATAATAGAATAAACTTGCGATGAACAGTCCTTGCCTCCCGACGCTGAACCTTTAGTTTTATTTTTTAATCCAGAAATCATATCACCACTTAATCAAATGTACTCAATGCCTCGATTGCTCACTTTCATAGGTACCGTACTACTGGTCCTTGGAATCAATGCTGCGGATTGGTCTATTCACCCTGATTTGAAAGGTTACTTTGAATCAGAAGTCGAGGATATTGAAAAGCAGTCACAAAAATGGTTGAATCCTGCAACCGCTGAATTATGGAAACAGCAAGCACCTGAATTGCGGCGACAGTTGTCCGAAATGCTGGGGCTTTATCCCATGCCTGCGAAAACCCCGCTTTCTCCTGTGGTGACACGAACTATAGAGAAGGAGCTCTATACGGTTGAGAATATGCACTTTCAATCCATGCCCGGCTTGTATGTCACTGGTAATCTGTATATTCCTCGTGAGATTCAAAAACCACTGCCTGCCATCCTCTATGTCAGCGGGCATGCTCACGCTAAAGAAGGCGATGTGAGTTATGGCAATAAAACGGCCTACCAGCACCACGGTATCTGGTTTGCCCAACACGGTTTTGTATGCTTGACCATTGACACGATCCAATTGGGAGAAATCCAAGGAGTGCATCATGGCACTTACCGGGAAGGTCGCTGGTGGTGGAATTCACGGGGATATACTCCTGCGGGAGTTGAGGCATGGAACGGGATGCGTGCCCTGGATTATTTACAAACGCGACCAGAGGTTGATCCCGAGAGGCTTGGCATCACTGGGCGATCTGGTGGAGGCGCTTATTCATGGTGGATTGCAGCATTGGATAAACGTGTCAAAGCAGCGGTTCCTGTAGCCGGTATCACGGACTTGCGTGATTACGTGCTGGATGGCGCAGTGGAAGGTCATTGCGATTGCATGTTCATGGTGAATACCTATCGATGGGATTTTCCTGTGGTTGCATCCCTTGTTGCTCCCAGAGCCCTTCTGATAGCCAATACGGACAAGGATTCAATTTTCCCTTTGGACGGGGTTCTCCGAACGCACCGTCAAGTTCAACACATCTACTCGTTATTTGGTCTTGAGGATCAACTTGGCTTACTGGTCACCGAAGGTCCTCACAAGGATACTCAGGATCTGCAGATACCGGCATTCCGTTGGTTTCAAAAATGGCTCAAGGGCTCAAATGTGTTGATAGAGACAGCTGCCAAGAAAGAAATTCAACCTTCAGATCTTCGCGTTTTTCAAAGATTGCCGAAAACTGAAAAAGTGACATCGGTCGATACGTTCTTTGTAAGAGCGTCCGAAAAACGCCCAGTTCCAAAGACGATTGAAGAGTGGGATCATGAAGTGCATAAACTCAGACACGCACTGAAGCGCCATACATTTGAGGATTCCCGCCATACTCAGGATACAAGGATTGATACGAAGCGTTACCCGTTCTGGGAGTATACCGTTCTTGAAGATTCACAAAGGAGGGTTGAAATATTTGATCGACAAGGCTGGCTGAAAGGAAATTCAGAACATAAGAAAAACCAGGTCCGGAGGCGTTACATGCTGGTTGGACAAACTCTGGATTCTACCCGTGTCATGGAACTGAAACAAACTTTGGAATCGCTGATGGGCAAATCAGATATCTCAAATCGTAATCTCAGGGTGGAAGCAAACGGAACCATGGCGGTCAATGCCATTTATGCAGGTCTTTTGATGGAGGGGAATGATGGTCCGCTTGAGACCTTGTCATTCCATTTAACCAATCTGCCAGCTTCGCATATGCAGGGCCCGGACTACTTGAACGTGATGAAAATGACACGACTCGATGAAAGCCTGGCTGCTCTTTCACGTCGATTCAAAGTGACTGTGGAAAACAGTCCTCGGACCCTTCAGGAATTCAGTGCGGCCTTGACAGATACATTGGGGCAGGAAGCGAGTCGATTGACTTGGATGAATCCCAATCAGTAAAATACTTTATGCAAGGTCAGACCGCAGGCGGGTGCATTCATGCCTGTAAGTGATCGTTTTTTTGTAAGCAATAACCCAGGGACTTCATCAGCCTGCCATTTACCTTTTCCGACGGCCGTCAGGGTCCCTACGATGCCCCTGCACATCTTGTATAGAAAAGCGTCTCCCTCGATGATGATCTTAAATTCATTGCCTTGCTTACGGACATCGCAGCGAGTCAATGTACGGACCGTGTTTTCATAGGCGTATTTTCTGGCGGATGCGACTGATTGAAAATCGCGCTCACCTAAAAAATGTCGGGATGCTTTCTGCATGTGTTGCAGGTTGAGTTTTACAGGCAGATGCCAAGCTAAACCGTCGAGTAATGGATTCATGGAAGGGTGATTCCAGATTCGATACTGGTATTGTTTTCCCTTGGCATCGAATTGTGCATGGAAACGTAAGGGAACTCTTACAGCTGAAATAATGCGTATATCAGATGGGAGGAGGGCGTTCATAGCCAACCGAATTTTCTTCGGTTCCATGATAAGGGAATCGGAAGGCATTTCAAGATGTGCCGTCATCCCCAAGGCATGCACTCCTGTATCTGTACGACTGGATCCGTGCAATGGTCCTGCCTTGTGAAAAAAATTTTTCAATTTCGTTTCAATTACACTTTGCACACCTATTCCGCTTTTCTGAGTCTGCCAACCCTGATAATTACCACCATGATAGGCAATGATGAGCTTGAGTTTGATTTTTCGCTCTTTTTGATCCATTTGTTTTCCATTTCCAAACCGTGCCCGGCAGGGTAAAACAACCATCATGAAATGCCAAGCGAAGCTAGAATATATGGTGATCGTCTTTGTTGTCCTGATATCGATACTGTGCGCGCGCGGTCAGGCTCAATCCACCCAGTCATCTTTGCAAGAGGCGCTGACGTTTTACTCATCTTTCGACAGAGGCATTGAAGCGGAATTAGCTCATGGTGATCCAAGTTTATATACCATTACCTCGAAACAACCTCAGGAAACCGTTAGGCGAGGTCTTCATGCTCAAGGGCAAACCGAATGGGTCACAGGGCTTGGGATCGATGGAGGGGCTGCGTTGAGGTTCAATCAACGGAATGCCTCATGGATATTCTATCGAGGCGAAAAGAACGTTCGATACCGCTTGAATCAATGGTCAGGGAGTGTATCCCTCTGGCTGAAACTTGATCCTGAAACAGAATTAGCACCCGGTTTTGCTGATCCACTTCAATTAACAACCCGAGCTTGGAACGACGGTTCTTTTTTTGTCGATTTCAACAAGGACGGTGACCCTCGAGATTTCAGGCTTGGCGCCTTCGCTGACTTGAAAATATGGAATCCTGAAAACAAGGAGATCTCTGAGGATCAAAGACCATTATTTCCTGTAAAAGCTCCCCCTTTCGCAAAGGATCGTTGGACTCATGTTCTATTTACCTGGTCAAATTTTAATACAGGAAAGAAAGACGGGGTGGCCAGATTATATTTGAATGGTGCGTTCCAAGGCGAAATCGCGGGCTGGGATCAGACTTTTTCCTGGAAACCGCATGAAACAATCAAAATTCACCTCGGATTGAACTACAATGGACTACTCGACGAGGTCAGCTGTTTTAATCGGGCTTTGACTCCAAAAGAGATTAAATGGTTCTTTGAGCATCCCAAGGAGCTCGTCTTCGAGAGTGCCTCGCAATGATTGAGTCGACTCCTAATCCTCCCGAGATTAAATTTGGACTTTCCTCTGTCAGAGGGGCTCGTTAGGTTGTTTGGATCTGATGCGTATATTTTTTACAAAAATGAATGGCGCCGGGAACGATTTTATACTGATCGATAACCGAAACCTGAGCTTCACGCCAGATTCCGAGCAGGTTGCAGCGCTTTGCGATCGGCATGCAGGGGTTGGTGCAGATGGCTTGATGTTGCTGGAAGAGAGTCAAAACAGGCATGCAGATTGGGCTTGGAAATTTTACAACAGCGATGGCAGTGAAGCGGAAATGTGTGGCAATGGTGCCCGCTGTTTTGCTGCCTTTGTCAAGCAGCTTACGCATTCAGAAGATGGCCTGAGTTTTGATACCCATGCAGGAGTAATCAGCGCGACCTTTGAGCCAAACGGTGTGACAGTCAACCTTACTGAACCAGGCCCCATGGAGCTGGATCGAGGTATTCAAATCAAGGGCAGCGAATTAAAAGTGCATTCGGTGAACACTGGAGTTCCTCATGCCGTTGTATTTGTTGAAGATGCAGGGCAATGCAATGTGGATGAGTTGGGTGCGGCAGTCAGATATCATGAACACTTTGGGCCTAACGGAACCAATGTGAATTTCGTGCAAATACTTGGTCCGGGTCGCGTTCGGGTTCGGACTTACGAACGTGGCGTGGAGGGAGAAACTCTGGCTTGCGGCACAGGTGTCACCGCTGCCTCACTGGTGGCCGCCAGAAAACACGGTTTTGACACACCCGTTGAAGTAAAGGTCAAAAGCGGTGATTGGCTTAAGGTATCTTTCGATCATGAGGATGGGGGATTTTCCAAGGTCCGGCTAAGTGGACCAGCGGATTTTGTGTTTACGGGTGAAATAAATTTGGATTAAGAACGAACAACATGTTAACAGGCACTTTTACTGCGATTGTAACGCCTTTCAAATCGGGGAAACTGGATGAAGACTCACTCAACAAACTTCTCCATCAACAGATTGAAGGGGGAGTGGATGGGGTTGTTCCGGTTGGGACAACGGGCGAATCACCGACTCTGAATTGTGATGAGCATCTGCGAGTCATTGAATTGACGGTTGCTGCAGCTGGGGGGAAAGTCAAAGTGATTGCCGGTACTGGCGGGAATGCAACCGAAGAGGCGATTTACCTCACGAAGGAAGCAGAGAAGCGAGGCGTTGATGGTTCCTTGCAGGTCGCTCCGTATTATAATAAACCATCGCAGGAAGGCCTTTTCCAACATTTCAAGGCCATTGCTGAATCGACGGAGCTACCTATCATTCTTTACAGCATCCCCGGCCGGTGCGGGGTGGCCATCGAAGTCTGTACGGTGAAGAAACTTGCCGATCATTGTCCTAACATCGTGGGAATTAAAGAGGCAGGTGGTGATGCTGATCGAGTCAGTCAACTCAGGCAGGAACTGGGAAATGAATTCATCATCCTGAGTGGCGATGATGCCCTGACATTGCCATTCATGTCAGTTGGCGCTCAGGGTGTGATAAGCGTAGCTTCTAACCTCATACCAGAGAGGATTTCAGCAATGGTAAATTATTTTGCGAATGGACAAATTGCCGACGCGCTTTCCATTCATCAACAGTATTATCAACTTTTCAAGGCTCTTTTTATTGAGACCAATCCGGTTCCAGTCAAGGAAGCCCTTCATATGATGGGGCATATTGAAGGGGAAATTAGACTCCCTCTGGTTTCAATGACTGATTCAAATCTCCAGCAATTGCGCTCGGTCATCAATGCCTACGGCCTGATTTGATTGGGACTGAATGACTCATCTCGCCTTAACTCAGCTGTATCATTGACATGTCAGATAAAGAGGACCTTTTTGTTTACGATTTGCCTGTTCGCATGCGTCGATTGCGGAAAAATAGCCGCATTCGTAATATGCTTCAGGAAACGCATCTGAGAACGGATCACCTGATTGCTCCTTTGTTCGTTAAAGAAGGCATACTCGATCCCGAACCTGTGGATTCGATGCCCGGAGTTCATCGATTGTCGGTTCCAGATTTGACCGAAGAATGTCGCAGATTACTGGATATAGGGATCCAAGCAATTGCGCTTTTCCCGTGTAATCCCAAAGAAATAAAAGATCCGTTTGGTAGTGGTGCGCTGGACCCCAGTGGTTTAGCCCCCAGGGCGATCCATGCCATCAAGCAGAGTGTTCCTGAAATGACGGTGATTGCCGATGTTGCCCTGGATCCTTACACAAGTCATGGTCACGATGGGGTTCTCAATGCAGGGCAGACGGATGTTGATAATGATTCCACCCTTAATGTCCTTACCCAGATGGCGCGTGTTCTTGCGGAATCAGGCGCTGATTGGGTAGCCCCATCTGACATGATGGACGGCAGGATAGGTGCGATTCGGGATGTTTTGGATAATGCAGGGCATGCAGACGTTGCTATCATGGCCTACAGTGCCAAGTTCAACTCAGCTTATTATGGACCTTTTCGAGACGCAGTGGGGAGTCAAGCCTCGGTTGGAAAGGCTTACCTTGACAAAGGGTCCTATCAGTTAAATCCAGCAAATCCACGCGAAGCGCTGCGAGAAGCCCTTCTTGATGAGGAAGAAGGAGCTGATATCCTGATGGTGAAACCAGCTGGAGCTTATCTGGACATTGTATCCAAACTACGTCAATCGACGGATCTGCCGGTGGCGGCATATCAAGTATCTGGTGAATATGCACAGATTCATGCCGCTGCAGAAAAAGGATGGCTTGATTTAAAACGTACGCGTAATGAGTCACTCCTGGCCATCCGGCGGGCAGGGGCAGATTTGATCCTTACCTATTTTGCGAGTGAAGTGGCGGCTGAGATCAACAGTTAACATATGGAAATCAACATTTGATTATCCTGCTCAACCCGTTATGTTTTCGTCTTGATATGCAAATGCTCCGGACATCACCGGATTTGATTTTAGATAACTATGGAATTGCTGAATTTTTTATTCATCTTGTTGGAGGTGATCGTTTTATTCAATCTACTGATCATCGTCCACGAACTTGGTCATTTCTTGGCTGCAAAGTGGCGAGGATTGGTCGTTGAACGGTTTGGGATATGGTTTGGTAAACCGCTGTGGGAAAAAGAGTTCAAGGGAGTAAAGTATAGCCTTGGAAGCATTCCGGCAGGCGGCTTTGTTGCGCTTCCACAGATGGCCCCCATGGAGGCTATCGAGGGAAAGGGGGATTCTGAACAAAAAGAACTGCCTCCCATCGGTGTCATCGACAAGATCATCGTTGCTTTTGCCGGACCGTTGTTCAGTTTCGGATTGGCTTATGTTTTTGCAGTGCTGATCTGGGGCATTGGTAAACCTGTCAGTGAGAGAGACACAACAACCCGAATCGGATATGTGTTTCCGGACTCACCTGCTGAAAAAGCAGGGCTCTTTTCTGGTGATGTCATCAAGAAGGTCAATGGTGAATTCGTAACTCGTTGGTCGGGTATTGGTGATGCGGTCACCTGGCAAATCGTCAGCAGCACTGGGGATTCCGTTCCAATTGAAATTGATCGGGCAGGACAGACTTTGATTGTAGATGCCAAGCCCGAAAAACAGGACGCAGAATGGTATAAAAGAGGGAATTTGCGACAGATACAGATTGCCCCATTTCAAACCCCTTTGATAGCCAACGTGGAGGAAAACAGTCCTGCAGCCGTGGCTGGTATTCAGTCCAATGACATTGTCAGAAAAGTGAACGATGTGGCCATTTACCATCCAAGGGCTCTGAGTCAGGCGATAGAGGAACTTTCAGAGGAAGAGCTGGTGGTAACAGTTGAGCGGGATGGCAGCATGATGGACTTCTCAGTAAGGCCTGTGATTCCCTCATACGTAGAAGATGCCCCACCGGTGGAAGATCAGCGCCCAATGGTCGGGATACAGTGGGACTTAAATGGAAACATGAAGATCAGTCACCCATCACCCAACGACCAGATACGTGCAAGTGTTATGGCCATGGTGAATACTTTTAAGGCGTTGTTTGCAGAGGATTCTGATATTGGTGCTCAGCATCTCAGCGGGCCCGTTGGGATCATGCGTATTTATTATATGCTGTTTCAAAGTGACTATGGCTGGCGTCTGGCTTTGTGGTTCAGTGTCATCTTGAACGTCAACCTGGCTTTGATGAACCTTTTACCCGTTCCGGTGCTGGACGGAGGACACATCGTAATGGCGTGTATCGAAGGCGTCATCAGGCGTCCCATCCCATTCTTCATCCTGAATTACGTTCAAACGGGATTTGCTCTGCTGGTTATTGGTTATATGCTTTATGTCAGCTTTTTTGATGTGCAGGACCTTGGGCCCGGAGCTAAAGAAAAGACTTACCAGATTAAATTCGAACCTGTCTCAATCAATGAGACGGGGAACAATCAGTAGGCTGTATGCAGTTTCAAGATTCTCCTTACCGTTACCAAAGAAGACGCACTCGAGAAATCGTTATTGCGAACCCTCATCAGGAGTTGAAACTGGGGGCGGATAGCGCCATTGTTTACCAGAGCATGATCACCAGTGACACGCTCGACACCGAAGCGTGTGTTAAACAAACGCTTGATCTTGCAGCTGTAGGGTGTCAATTGGTCCGTATCACTGCACAAACGGTCAGGCACGCTGCCAACCTTGAACACATAGCAAATGCACTGAGGGAAAAAGGGTGTCATGTACCTTTGGTTGCTGACATCCATTTCAAACCCGAAGCGGCCATGGAAGCTGTCAAATGGGTAGAAGTAGTGCGCGTGAATCCTGGGAACTATGCTGATTCAAAGAAGTTTAAAACCCGCGAATACACTGAAGGAGAATATGCATCCGAATTGGCACGTATTGAGGAAAAATTTGCACCTCTTGTTGAACAGTGCAAGTTGCTCAATCGCACTCTGAGAATAGGTACGAATCACGGTTCATTGAGTGACCGCATCATGAATCGTTATGGTGACACTCCTCTTGGTATGGTCGAGAGCGCATTGGAGTTTGCCTGTATCTCACGCAAGAAGGACTTTCATAATTTTAAATTCTCCATGAAATCCAGTAACCCCAAAGTCATGATTGAGTGCTACCGCCTTCTGGTTGCTCGATTAAATGAGCTTGGTGAAGATTGGAATTACCCAATTCACCTTGGAGTAACTGAGGCTGGAGATGGTGAAGACGCCCGTGTAAAAAGTGCCATTGGAATTGGAGCGTTGTTATGCGACGGATTAGGAGACACTATTCGTGTCTCGCTGACGGAAGATGCTCCCAATGAAATTCCCGTCTGTCGCGAATTGCTGGCTCAGATACCTGCTTTGACCCAAACTGAATGTGATTTCAAAGACGCTCCTCTTTCATTTGACCCGTTTGATTTTTCAAGGAGAGAATCTTTACAAGTGTCTCTGCCCACCGGGATTCATTGTGGAGGAAAGCAGACAATACGTGTCCTCGGAACTTCTCAACAGACTGCAGCTTGTCCTCCACAACCGAGTAAACCGGAAATGGTTCAAACAGAAGCTTCTTATGAACATTCCGGCATATGGGAGGTTGATCCGAGAGTGGACTTTCAACTCCCAGAAGAGCTCTGCTTGATAGCAATCAAGGATGAATTGGACTTGCCTGTTATCAGTGCATATCGCCTGCTAGCTTCCTGCTTGAAAAAGAAAGATTGTCGCTATCCTGTTCTCCTGAAAGATACCTTTACTCCGCAGGACTCCCTCACTTCAGATATCGCGTTATTGAGATCGTCGGTTAATCTGGGATCGCTAATCTCAGACGGGATTGGTGATGCTGTATTAATCAGAAATGAGCAGGATCCCAGCAAAGCGGTGAAGTTGGCGTATACCATTTTACAGGCTGCAGGCTGCAGATCATTTAAAACAGATTATGTCGCCTGCCCATCTTGTGGACGGACTCTGTTCAACCTTCAGTCGGTGACTGCAAGCATAAAGGAGAGAACAGGACACCTTACCGGAGTGAAGATTGCCATCATGGGATGTATCGTCAATGGCCCTGGTGAAATGGCTGATGCGGATTTCGGTTATGTTGGTGGTGCACCTGGCAAAATCAATCTCTACGTAGGGAAACAGCCCGTTAAATTCAATATACCGGAAGCGGATGCAGTGGAGCAGCTTGTTGACTTAATTCGAGAGCATGGCAAATGGAGGGAAGTAGCTATAATGGCTGATGCCCATGTTTGATATACCAAGTCGACTAGCGTTTACTGCTGAAGTTTGCTTGATATTTGTTGATTTAAATCCATTACCAATTGGTGCAGGATTTTCTTCAAACCTGTGCCTGTAGAAGCGACGTAATCCTCAACTTGATTTGACTGCAGTGAGGTTATCTCTTCATAGGTTCGGGCCCAGTTTTCTTCTGACGAATTGCCTTTCCTGGGAGATTGATAATCAATGAGCATCCACCGGATTTTCAAAACGCTTTGAAGGTGGTTTGAGTTCCTTCGATCCAGATAAGATTCAAGGAGTCTTCCCTCCAGATAATAGTCCGCTTCCATTAAACTGTCCTCACTGGTGATAGAGATAAAATTACCGGTCTGAATCAATGCGGATATACATGAATCTGTAATCATATCTCGAGGGTAGGCAAACCATTCATTATAAAAGTCTTTTTCCCATTGATCATCAGGCAAACGGTAAACAAAAGACTTTCCTTCAAAAGGAGCTGAGACTCCTGAGTTACGCACTTTGATTCGGTATGGAAGGGGGTGGGGTTCTTTGCTTTTTTCGAAGCTCAGGTCCGGCATATAACTTATTTTTTCTGGATATGGCCTGTTCAAGGCACAACCAGATGTCCCCCCCAGACAAACAAGAGTCAGCAGGGTAAATACGATGGTATGAGTGGTGGGAGTTTTCATTTTTCCAGTGACATTTATGAGTCTATGGCTTCCTGGTGGGAGGAGGAGCTCCGAACAGTAATTGGCTTGGGTAGTTTTTAGCGTTGTCAGTAATGGTCTTAAGGTTGTCAGTCAGTATACGAAGATTATCAAGGACCAGACCGATTCTCCCCTGATTGCCGCCGGTCATTTGATTGAGGTTTTCCAAAGCACTGTGTAATTCATCAATCGTAGACATCAGCTTGGGATCGTTGAAAAGGGATTGCATGGAATGAAGAGCTTTTTGCGTCTCTTTTGAAATTTGTGGAAGATCAAGGTCTTTTAACATCGTCTGGATCTCCTGATTTGTAACGCGAAGTTCCTTCAATAATTGATCCAGGTTGCCACTGAGTGAAGCCAGATCAGTTGTTTCAAGCTTATCTTTTGCTACCGTAAACAATCCGTTTACATTATCGACCAGCCCCAGAATATCTGCATTTTCAAGTTTTCGGAAAACCTCTTCCGCTGAACTCACGATACGCGTAAAAGAACTCCCTGCAGAAGGGATGTAACCGTTATCGGGTGTCCAATCAATTGCCAGGGGTGGATGCAGACCGGGATCAAGATAATCCAGTTCGATATAAGAAGTTCCTGTTAAACCAACGCTCGCCATCCGGACCCGCAGACCTCTTTCAACTTCACGCTCAAGCAGGGTTTTTTCGGGGGTTTTAGATCCTCCAAATATATTTTGTTCCAACGAAATGATCAACCTTACATAAGGCTTGCGCTTTTCCATAGGTTTACTCGACTCATAGCGTGTTCGAGTGAAATCGATGGATTTGATATTTCCAATGGGAACTCCTCGAAACTTGACGGCTGTTCCCAGATCAACTCCATGGACTGATTGATTCAGATAAGTCTCAAAGACCGGTTGATCTTCAAACATTGTTCCCACACCCATGATGAGGGTGGCAGATACGGCCAAAACGGTTGTTCCTATGACGAAAAGACCCAGTTTGAAATAATTAGATTTACTGTTCATGACAACATGATGAAAAATTAATCCTTCAGCTGTGTGATATTGTTGAGCTTGCCGCGGTTAAAGAATTCACGGACCGTTGCATTGGAGTGTGATTGCTGCAGAGTAACGGGTGGTCCGTCAGCGATGATTCCTTTGGTTTCAGCATCCAGCATGATCACACGATCGGCAATGGCAAAGATGCTTGCCAATTCATGAGAAACGATAACAAAGGTAATTCCCAGGCTCTCAGCTAATCGTCGAATAAGCGCATCGAGTTCGGATGAGGTAATGGGGTCTAGGCCGGCCGAAGGTTCATCGAGAAATAATACTTCAGGATCGAGCGCCATGGCACGTGCTATGGCCGCTCTCTTTTGCATGCCCCCGCTTACCTCAGACGGGTAATGTTTCGTGAAATTACCGAGACCGACCAGCGATAGTTTCATATGTGCAATAAGGTTCATGGCATGGTTACCCAAAGTCGTATGCTCTTCCAAAGGGAGTCGAACATTCTCGAGTAAACTCATGGATCCAAACAGAGCACCACTCTGATACATGACACCGATGTTTTTGAGAATACGACGATGCTCTTGCTGGTTGGCGTGAACGAGATCTTGATCAATGATCTTGATGGAGCCTTCAGCGGGCTGGTAGAGGCCGATGAGATGTTTTAAAAGTGTGCTTTTTCCGCAACCGGAACCACCCAGTATGATGAATACTTCACCACGCCTTACTTCGAAATTAATGTTATCTAGAATGACAGATGTCCCGTATGCACACGTGAGTGCATTTGCTTGGATCACGATGTCATTTTTAATGCTCATAAACCCAGAATATAATAAATCACAGAAAATAAACCATCTGCCATAACGATCAAAACAATTCCGCTTACGACAGCTCGAGTGGTGCTTTGGCCCACTGCACTCGCGCCCATGCTTGTTTGCATTCCTCGAAAACAACCAATGCCTGCGACCAATAATCCGAACACACCCGCTTTGAATAGGCCTCCCCAAAGATCAGTGAGTGTCACGGCGGATTTTATTTGGTTGATGTAGATGATGGTAGGGAACCCAAGACCTATGTAAACGACCCATCCTCCCACGAGTCCCATGAAATTGGCAAATAAGGCTAGTAATGGAGTGACAATAACCGAGGCAATGATTCTAGGGATAGCCAGGAAACGCACAGGATCTATTCCCATGGTCTGAAGCGCATTGACTTCTTCATTTACTTTCATGGTCCCGATTTCAGCAGCAAATGCAGAACCCGATCTTCCCGCGAGAAGAATGGCTGTCATCAAAGGTCCAAGTTCGCGCAGCATGGCAACACTCACAAGATCTGCTATAAATAACTCAGCTGCGAATTGTTTGAGTGGAATGGCCGATTGAAAAGCCATGATAAGTCCCATTAAAAAACAAACAAGACACACAATGGGCAATGCATTGACGCCAGCGCGTTCAATCGTCAACAACATGTCTTTCCAGCGTATTGTGGATGGGTGCTTAAGCGCAATCCAAAGGGAGTAAAAGGCCTCACCCACAAAACTAGTCAATTCCTTCAGGTCCTGAAGAAATTGACTCGCGGTAAGGCCTACCTCTTCAGTGATGGGTATCGGTTTGGCTTTTGAGTTGGGCTCGGGCTTGAAGTGTTTTAAGTCGAATTGATCAAGCAGTTGTTGAAAATCCTTTTTCAGTCCCTCAAGAGTGATATCAACATTTGTTCTGCGTTGAGCCTCAAGAAGCAGGTCGGCTAGCATGGCGATTCCCGTACCGTCACAATAATTGATGTTGTGAACATCAATTATCACCGTAGAAATTAATCGAGAGCTTGTTTTTTTACGTGCTTTGTCCCAAACCTTGCTCACAGACTCGGTTCGCAATTCTCCTTTGAAAACCAGTGTTATTGAATCAGTGGTTTCATCAACAAACTCCAGACTTGGAGGAGGTGAGTTTCGAAAGCTCGGCACATGGCAATCACAACGCCTAATTCAGAACAAGTCGAGTTAAATTCCCCGGTGCCATATTAGCTTTACTGATTGATTATTCTGTAATTAAAGATTGAGCAGGAGTGGAGTGTTTTGTTGTCCCTCTTTCGTTGATACGATATATCCTCTACATGCGCTTTTCTGAACTATTGTTAAAAACTGGTTTCCCTTTCCTGAGCCTGCTGGTTTCTTTTGTTTGCAATTCTTCGCCCACTGTGAGTGACCGGCCCAATATCATTTATGTCATGGCAGACGATTTAGGGTGGGGGGATCTCGGGTGTTACGGGCAGAAGCGCATTCTTACACCTCATCTTGACCAAATGGCTTTTGATGGAATGCGTTTCACTCAAGTGTATGCAGGTTCAACTGTATGCGCTCCGTCTCGCTCAGTATTGATGACCGGTTTGCATGCGGGACACACGCAGATTCGGGGCAACGCGAGAATTCCTTTGCGTCCTGAAGATATAACAGTGGCAGAAGTCTTAAAAAAGGAAGGCTACCAAACAGCTTTAATTGGTAAATGGGGACTTGGGGAACCTGGGACAACTGGGATTCCCCGCAAACAGGGGTTTGATTATTTTTACGGCTATTTAAATCAACGTCATGCCCATAATTATTATCCAACTCACCTCTGGAGGAACGAAACCAAAGTAGCGCTTCGAAATACAGTTCCTGATGAAGATGGTGTTGGAGGAGGTGTTTCCGATAATAAACTGGATTACAGTCACGATTTAATCATGGATGAAGCTCTTGGTTATATTCATGAACATGCTGAACAGCCTTTTTTTCTGTATTTGGCATTGACGATTCCGCACGCCAACAATGAAGCACGCAGTCAAGGGATGGAAGTACCTGAACTGGAGGCTTACGCCGAATTAGATTGGCCAGAACCGCAGAAAGGGCATGGAGCCATGATCAGTCGCATGGATCGAGATATAGGTCGACTCTTTGCTGAACTAGAATCTCTTGGAATCGACAATGATACCATTGTGTTCTTCACGTCCGATAACGGACCGCACAAAGAAGGAGGAAACAATCCCGATTTCAATGACTCCAACGGGCCCTTGCGTGGAATTAAGCGAGCCATGTACGACGGTGGAATTCGAGTTCCGATGATTGTCAAGTGGCCAGGCCGTATTCCATCCGGCCTTGTGAATGATACAGTTTGGTATTTCGCAGATTTCCTTCCTACTGCAGCTGATTTGGTCGGTGCTGAAGCACCTGCAGGCCTGGATGGGGTCAGCATCAAACCAACCTTGTTTGGCAAATATCAAGATCTTTCCGATCGCATGCTGTATTGGGAGTTTCATGAGCGTGGATTCAAACAAGCATCACGATGGGGCAATTGGAAAGCGGTGCGTGTTGGATGGAAAGAACCTATTCAACTTTTCCATCTTATCGGGGATTCAAGTGAGCATTATAACTTGGCTTCACACTACCCTGGGGTAGTTTCCAAATTTGAGAGGTTTTTGAATCATGAGCGCACGGATTCAAAACACTGGCCGATAAAAAATAAATGATGATAAAGCGCTAGGATGTAATCAAGTGCGAGAGTCTGATATTGTTTCTTAGGCAATAATCATTTGGAAACATTACGGCTCTGTTTTTTTATTCTTCATCAGAAATTACTACTTTGAATAACACTTTCACGATTCATGAATCGACAGCACCCAGCACCCAGAGACAATGGGATTGCATGATTTTGGGCCAGTTATCGCTACTTGCTCCTGAAATCATACCTTTCCATATGAGGGCGATCGCCTGCTGACAAATCAAAGCGTCTGATTCTTGAGAATGAAGACTTAATCGCAATGAACGAGTATGACACGAGCGGCCACGGTCAATGGGCTCAATCCTCTAACTAATGACCAGTGTATCCAGACAAACCGATACGCAGGCAAGACGAAACCCAGCAAATAAAAGGAAGCTAGTGCCCGCTGGGACAGGCAAGGGCATTTATCGATTTATCCCTCCAGACCGCAATAGCGGTAAGGGAAACTCCTGGGGCAAGAACCCGATGGTGGAAGCGCCTAAGAAACTTGCAAACAACAGGTTAGCATTTTTTCGGCCGGGATAGGTAATTTTTTTCATCCTGTACATCGAAGGCCACTTGAGGATGGCGTTAATAGCAAAAAGCATGGCGAGAGAGAAAAGAAAGGAAAGGGTTCGCTTCCCCTTAATCTAAGGGTGGAAAGTTTCCCTCATTTCGTAAGGTGTTGATTTGCATGCAACTAGAATTTTTGGGTAAGGGTTTTTTAATTTCATTTGAATAAAACCTCGAGATGTTGAGTCTCAATCGGTGTGGTTATTCATGTTCTCTCTGAGATCATAGTGACTCGTCAGGATATGCCGTTTTTTTGTATGACTGGCATCAGTCTGGCGAATGTGCGTTGGTTTAGTTGCTTGGGTTAGAAAAGCGTCGGTTTACCGGCGCTTTTCGTTTTTTCCGGATCAGTGGATACAGCACAGACATAACCTCACTAGTGCAGACATATCATCGTTATTGAATAGAAAAGAGTTTCCAATTGCTGCGAATTCCTTAGATTTTTTCTCATTCAATTCAATGCTCATGAATACTCTCTCATCGAAATGTTTCTCAGGTGCTTTTGAGCGCTCTGCATTAAGCGTGGTGCTCATGCTTGGTGTATTGCTCGGGCAAACGCTATCAGCAGATAGCATGGTCGCCAAACCGATCCATGCTTTGATGATTTCAGGCGGCTGCTGCCATGATTATCCCAATCAAAACCTCATTCTTTCGGAGGGGATTTCCATGCGGTCCAATGTAGAGTGGACGCTTGTGAATCAAGGAGGAACATCACGTGATGTGAAAATTCCCATTTATGATAATCCTGATTGGATAGATGGATATGATGTGGTTGTTCACAATGAATGTTTCGGGGGAGTGACAGATGTTGACTGGCTTGAATCCATCGTCGAAGCCCACACAAATTCTGGCACACCTGCGGTTTTTATCCACTGTTCACTGCACAGTTATCGAGCAGCGGATACAGATGCCTGGCGCTCATTGATGGGAGCTAGATCAACAAGCCATGAGGGACATCGGCCACTTGAAGTGAAAAATCTTCGCCCGAATCACCCAATCATGAAAACCTTTCCGCCGGTCTGGCAGACTCCGAATGGAGAACTTTATAAAATTGAAAAGACCTGGCCAGACGCCATACCTTTGGCTAAAGCGTTCGGTAAAGATACTCAAAAAGATCACATATGCATCTGGATAAATCATTTAGGGAATGCTCGTGTGTTCACGACTACCCTTGGTCATCACAACGAAACCATGCAATCACCGGTTTATCTCGACATGGTCAATCGAGGGTTGCTCTGGGCGGTTGGTAAATTGGAATCAAACGGTTTACCTGCCATTGGATATCAGGCTCCATCGGAAAAAACCATTCCCAGTCGTCGCATTCTAGCAGGTGATTATTCGCGTGGCCGCATAGCGATTGTAGACGAAAAAGGGAAGTTGGAATGGGAACATGCTATTCGAGACATTCATGATCTGCATCGATTGCCGAACGGAAATATTCTCTTTCAAACCAGTTGGACGAAAATACTGGAAATGACACCAGCCAAGGAGGTTGTATGGAGTTATGACGCGGCAATCGCAAATGGCAATCAAGCTCGCAAAGTTGAGGTCCATGCGTTTCAGCGATTGGCAAATGGATTAACCATGATCGCAGAAAGTGGGCCAGCACGCATTATTGAAGTAGATCGAAATGGGGTGATGCACCGGGAAATCGCATTACACGTGGACAATCGATCACCACACCGGGATACACGGATGGTACGTAAATTGAAAAATGGAAACTACCTTGTTTGCCACGAAGCGGATAATGCCGTTCGCGAATACGATATGAAAGGGAAAGTGATATGGGAGTGTCATACAGGTGGCGAGGTATACGGTGCGATTCGTTTAGGCAATGGGAACACGCTAATCGGCAATGGTAGCGGCCATAATGTGCTGGAAGTCAACAAAGAAGGTCAAACTGTCTGGTCAATTGAAGAAAACGAGCTTCCGGGGATACAATTGGCATGGGTGACAACTGTCGAAGAGTTACCCAATGGTAATTTCATGATTGGTAATTGTCATGCGGGAGCAGAAAACCCACAAATCATAGAAGTCACACGAAACAAAGAGGTGGTCTGGAAATTCAATAACTTTGAGGTCTTTGGGAATGCCATGCCTTGTTCCAAGGTGTTTTAAGTATTTCTGGAAACATAAAAGTAAGTAATTGTTATGAAATTATCATTCAAAAAATGGCTCTTTAACTGCATCACCGGATTCTGCGTCCTCTTGTTGGCTGCCACTGGTTGCAAGACATCCCAAAAATCAGCTTCCAGTGAAGTGACTTTTTTTAAACTGACTGAAAGCGTGCACCAGTGGCAGCAGCCCATTGGTGATTGGAAGGAAGTGGGCGTTATTCAATTACGCGATGGGGATAATTCGGCTTTTAAAGTTGAAAAGGGAAGGGGTATTTTCCTCAATCACCCCGATGCTCAAACTGTGAACCTTCTTTCACATGCACAACACGGCGATGTATCTTTACATGTTGAATTCACGGTGCCAGAGGGATCGAATTCTGGCGTTTATCTGCAGGGAAGGTACGAAGTACAGGTGCTTGACAGCTGGGGGAAAACCGATATTGGTCATGGAGATTGTGGCGGAATTTATCAACGATGGATCGGCGGGCGAGGGCTCGAAGGGCATGCGCCGAAAATCAACGCATCCCTACCTCCCGGCGAATGGCAATCGTTTGATATCGTTTTTCGAGCACCCAGGTTCAATCAATCAGGCGAAAAAATCGAAAATGCGCGTTTTCTCAAAGTCGTTCATAATGGAGTCCCAGTTCACCATAATGTTTCTTTGAATGGTCCAACACGCTCGGCAAGTTTCGATGATGAACAACCGCTAGGACCTATCATGCTGCAAGGTGACCACGGTCCAGTAGCTTATCGAAATATTATTGTCCGGCCATTGAATCTTGATTGATGTTTGAGTGGATCAAGAGGTCTGGAATTTCTTTTGTTTGAGTTTGTCAAGAAGTACGGCAATGAGGATCACCATGCCCAGAATTACCTTTTGAGTGTAACTTTCGATGTTCATCAAGTTCATGCCATTCTGGATGACAGCGATGATGAAAGCTCCAATCAGTGTACCGAAGATTTTACCCTCGCCTCCTGATAGACTTGTGCCACCGACAACTACGGCGGCAATCACATACAGTTCATACATTTGGCCGTAAGTTGGGGCGCCGCTTTTCAGCTGTGAGGCCATCACGACTCCCCCGAGGCCAGCGAGCAGTCCTGAGAGAGTGTAGGCAAATAACTGGATCCACTTTACTGGAACTCCCGAAAGACGCGCTGCTTCAGTATTGCCTCCTACTGCGTAAATATAACGTCCCAATTTTGTCCGTGACATCATGATATGAGCAAGGGAGTAAAGGAGCATCATCAAGAAGACGGCGTTGGGTATTCCAAACAAACTCGCCTCCCTGCCCAGCCAAACAAATGAATCAGGTACGCGATAAACAGATTCTCCACCGGACATGAGATAAGCAGTACCACTTGCCATCATCATGACTCCCAATGTTACGATAAACGGTGGAATAGAAAATGCGGTGATCATGCTGCCGGTAAATGATCCAACGAGTCCCGTGAGGATGATGGCGGCGACACACGCCAATATCATTCCTCCTGCATTCGCATCTAACCCTCCGGCTGTGTTTTGAATGAACAGGCAGCAAAGAACGGCGGAGAAAGCGATCAAGCTGCCCACCGACAAATCGATCCCTCCGCAGATAATAACTACGGTCATGCCAATGGCGATAATGGCAATAACAGCGATCTGATTGGTGATATTGAGGAGGTTGTCCTTTTTAAGAAAATTGGGCCACTTGTATGGGCTTGGTCCGATTCGTGTCGGTGCCCCCAATTGAGGGAAATTCAACTTTATATCTTCAAATATCAACCAATCCACAGTCGTCTGGTTGCCGAGAATAACCTCTAGTTTGACCTTTTGGTTTTCAAGTTCATTCAATTTGGCTCGAGCATCCCTGGGGGTGCCTTGTACTGAATGTAAATGTTTGAAGCCTGCGCTTGTTAAAGACCCACTAAGCGTGTCATGAAAGTTCTGATCTATGGCCAGCTTACGTGATGTAATAAGGATGTGTGCGTTTTTGTCGAAACGTTTTTTTACGATGCTGGCAATCTGAAGCCCCGCCTTTTTCCCGCTCGGTCGCTGTTCAGTCAGAGTGACTAGGCTGAAAAATATACCAAGAAGAATCAGAACCAGAATCATTCCATATTCAGTCAGAAGGTGTGTAAGGTGTTGTTTTTTTGATTTAGGCATCTGAATGCTTCTGGGAATAACGTTTCTCTCTAGGCGACCGCGAAATGCATGATTTCCTCTTGAGTAGTGGATGTTACATCCTCAATTTCCCCTGTTATTTTACCTTCATGCATGACGAGGATACGGTCTGCCATTCCAAGGATTTCAGGAAGTTCAGAACTGATCATGATAATGGCTTTCCCCTTCGCAGCGAGATCATTCATCAGTTGGTAGATTTCGTATTTCGCACCGACGTCAATACCTCGAGTTGGTTCGTCGAAGATCAAAACTTCACAGTGTCTCGCCAGCCATTTGGCGATGACCAGTTTTTGCTGGTTTCCCCCGGAAAGTTGATTCGCTTTCTGGTTTTCATTTGAAATCTTGACTCGCATGGTTGTCACATAATCCTGGAACTCCCTGCGCTCAATTGAAGTTCTGACAAATCCTGCAGGAGCAAACCGATTCAAGTTCGGAAGTCCGAAATTGTCTTTGACCGAATGGGAGAGTACAAGGCCTTGAAGTTTCCTGTCTTCAGTCAGTAATCCTATGCCTGCAGCGATCGCTTCGCGAGGACTACAAACGCTTAGCCTTTCACCATCCAGTTGAATTTCACCAGCATCACGTGGGTCGGCTCCGAAAATCAAACGAGCCAGTTCCGTGCGCCCTGCGCCTACTAAACCAGCCAAGCCAAGTATCTCTCCGCTCCTGACTTTGAGGGATATATTCTGAACTACTTTCCCTCGAGTCATATTCCTGATTTTGAGTTTTGTTTTGCCTATACTTGGGCTTTTTAACGGGAATTCGTTTTTAAGTTCCCTGCCCACCATCATTTCGATTAACGATTGTCGTGTGCAATCCGCAAGGTCTTTGTCAGCAATACAAGCTCCATCTCTCATCACCTGGGTGCGATCGGCAATCTCAAAAATTTCATCAAGGCGGTGGCCGATATAGATAAGGCCTAACCCTTGTTGTTTGAGCTTATGTATGATCTCAAAGAGCTTTTCTACCTCGTGAAGCGTGAGCACGGCCGAAGGTTCGTCCATTACGAGTATTTTTGAATTCAATGACAAGGCCCGTGCGATTTCAATTGACTGTTGCTGTGCAATCGTCAACTGACGACATGGTAGCTCAGGGTCAAAGTCCATTCCTAACTGAGAGAGAAGAGCAAGTGTCTGTTCTTTTTCCTCTCCATGGCGAATGAGTCCATTTTGGGTGATCTCCTGTCCCAGAAATACATTTTCAATGGCCGACAGCGCCGGTATCAAATTAAACTCCTGATAAATCATGGAAACCCCCAGTGCGCGGGCCTTGACCGGAGATTCTATAGTCACATTTTCACCCTCCAGCCGGATGGTGCCTTGATCGGGTAAGTGCGCCCCCCCGAGGACCTTCATCAAAGTACTTTTTCCAGCTCCGTTTTCCCCCATCAATGCAAGTACTTCACCTTTCTGAAGCGTGAGGTTCACTCCTTTCAGAGCATGTACCCCAGGGAATCGTTTCTCGATTCCTGACATCTGTAATAGAGGAGGAGGCATACCAATAGAGCTTTGAGTCGAATATATGAATCAGTCCTTATTCTCGGGTTTGGTTTCAATAACCGGTTGTGCTCGTCTCTGAATTTTTTGTATTTGATCGATCAATCCCCCAACGGCCTTATTGCCTTTCAATATGGTGAAATCAATCTCCGCATGGTGGCTTTGTCCTGAATCAAGTTTTGGGACCCTGCCAAATTTACGTTCGATACGCCTGTTATTAGGGAAATTCGTACCAGGTTCCAAACCCGTCACGTATCCTTCACCCTCAGAGTTGGTGTTTTTCCAAAGCGTAATAAAGGGTAACTGTTGGATTGAAAACTTCATGGAAATACCCTTGTTTTTAGATCTGTTAACGAGTCCGATGGTCGTCCGACCGTCGTAATCAGCCAAAGGTGTCATGCAATAGACTTGTTCCGTGAATCCAGCAGTCGGCCTCTTGTAAATGGAATAGCTGTCAATGGATTCTGAGGCATGATCGTTGAACGGAATTACTTTTTTGACTGGGCCTACGAATTGAGCGCCTTCTTCAAGGAGAGGAGGGCCATAGTTCGCGTGATAAAGGATTTGAAATTCCTGAGGGTCATCCCCTCGATTGGTAATGGTATCGGATATGCGAACAGATGCGCTGCCGGGGGTGGTGGACACCTCAGTTTGAATTTCCAGTTTCGGACCGTAAAACATTCTTTCGTCAACACGCCCGCGAATACGTATACGGTGCGGGGGTACACGCTCAATAATAACCTCTACTTCGCTGGCTGGGATATTCCCAATTTTCCCATGCAGCGTCAGATCCATGGTGGCTTCGTCCCCTACATTGTTGATGAAACTATCAGTGCCGGGATGGCCGGTGCTTTCCAATCCACAGCGAACCATCCATTCATTGAAACCTTCCAACCAACCCAACCCACCTCGGTCCTCCAGGCGAATGTATTGTGGATGAACCACTTCCTTGACCGGAGAATCCCAACCAAGATAGATGTCGTCCATGCGGGCATTCAATAAACTCATTCCCCGTGTGGGTATGACCGAAAAAGAGAGTTTACCGTTATCGACGGTGATTAAATCAACCCCTTCCTGCTTTCCTCCGTGAAGCGTCTTTTTGGTGATGCTCCAATCTGGTTTTTCAGGAGTGACCGCTGATCCACTGATTTGCCAGGAATCAAGATGAATGTTCTTATCAACACTGGTCAACGTGATCACAAGGGGGGCTTTGTCCTGCGCGTGGATCAGCGAGGAAGCCATAAGCAAACTGATGAGTATGAGTTTCATAATGTTATTTGTTGGAGTCGTTATGCAAGGTTCAATGCTTTTTCTACAGCTATTCGCATCACGGAGGCATCCGGACGCAATCCTGTCCAGTATTCGACGCTGGTAATTCCCTGGTTCACGATCATGCCCAAGCCGTCCAGGGTTTGGCACCCTCGATGTCGCGCCTTACGAATGAGCCATGTTTCGGGGGGGCTGAAAATTACATCGGCCACAACAGTCGTGTCCTTGAGTGATTCGAGGTTTATATCGATCTGCGCATTACCATCGTAAAGGCCAATGGAAGTTGCATTTACCAATACATCGGTGTCCTTGGGTATATCCAATGTTTTGTCCCAGGAGATGCAATCGGTGGAGATGCTTAATTTGTTTGTCAAAAGCTGACTTAAATCATGGCCTCGCTGCGGACTGCGGTTGACGATGGTGATTTTCCCAGCGCGAGCCAAGCCCAGTTCCACGGCGATGGCACGGGCTGCTCCTCCGGCGCCCAATATGACTACATGCTTGCCTTCGGGTTCGATGACTGATTGCAGCGATTTCAGAAACCCTTTTCCATCTGTGTTTTCACCGATGAACTGATTCTTGCGTTTAACTACACAGTTTACGGCTCCCATGATATCGGCAGATTCACCGAGTGCATCCAGATGAGGGATGACGGAAACCTTATGGGGCAGCGAGCAGTTGAATCCCTTAAAACCCATGGCATGGGCTCCCTTCACTGCATCAGCAAGATTGTCCGGTGTGACTTCCATATTAATGTAGCGGTAGTGAAGGGAATGATGACAAAACGCAGCTTCGATCATTTCGACAGTCGGATTCCCTTTCGCCCCCTGAGACATGGATCCAACCAAACTTGGCAGAAAATCGGGTGTTTGCTTGCTCATAAAAAAAGTTGCCCTAATAGATTCCCAGTGGTCATTGGAGGCTGCTGTCCTTGAGTCCGTCTTCCTGCCGGTAAAGGCTGGTAGGAATCAACTGTTCGGGCTCGACATCTTCACCTTTGGAATGAGCCACGATGGATTTGACCACCTCGATCCCCATTTTATCAGGAAACTGAATCGGATCGGCAAAAATTTTGCCATCCTTGATCGCTTGTTTGCCCTCCGGTTGCCCGTCGAACCCAACGATCAGCACCTGATCCTGTTTGCCTGCTTTTTCGAGGGCTGCGCGAGCGCCTAACGCAGCAGGATCATTGATGGCGAAAACACCCCTGAGATCACCATGTGCCTGAAGTGCATCCTCGGCAGCCTTGTAACCCAAATCTTTGGCAGCACCGCTTTCCAGTTCCATGACCATATCAATTTTTGCACTTGCAGACACATTGTGTGCTTCAATGACTTCTTTGAATCCCTTGACACGTAATCGGCAAGATTCTGCTTGTCGGTAATGCAGAATGGCTACTTTCCCCCCGGCTTCACCGAGGGCTTCGATCATGGCTTTGCCTGCTTCTTTTCCTCCACCGTAATTATCGGTCGCCACCTGAGTAAGGATATCAACACCGGGTTCGTTGCAGGGGATATCTACCGTAATCACTGGAATCCCAGCCGCATTTGCTTCCTGGATCACTGGAACGATAGATCTGGATTCGCAAGGGCTAAGGACGATCGCGGAAACCTTGCTTACGATAAAGTCCGTCACCTGATTGGATTGCTTGGCAACATCCTCATCTGCGCTGAGCACTATTGTTTTGTAGCCTTGCTTTGCAGCCTCCGCCGTGATGTTGTCTCCGATGACTTTGAAAAACGGGTTTTTGAGAGTAAGCAATGAGACGCCTATCGTACCCTTGCTTTTCGAGGGGGCAGTTGTTTCGGCGTTATTTGATCCGGCAGTTTGTGATGTATTGTCACAGCCACTTGTCATTAGCAGAAGTATTGAGCAGCTTATAATTACTGCGCTTGCTTGCGTCATTGATTTGAAAATCTTCATTGTCTTCAACTTGTTGTTAAACGTTACCCAACATTGGGTAGCCTATGAAATCCACAGTGTCAGGGTAATTCGAAAAGACTTTGAATGAATTCAACGGTTTCTGCAAGAATGTTAGATTGAATCTCGAATGAAACCCAAAGATCAAGGCTCGCAAAGGTGAGTGATCTGATTTGAGTGAAACCTCGGGCGTATTGGACTTGGATTCCAATCAAAGATCATTTTATTCATCGCAGGCCAACACCAGATACGGAGTATTCACTGTCAAAGCGCAGCATTTGCAGATGTGGTTTTATTGTTACCGGACATCGTATGAATTTAGATGCAGCGAATCATCTGACGTCTCATTTTGGAATACGCGAACCTTCTTTTTCTTTTCATGGCTATGCGTTTGCCTGCTGTCAGTTCAGAGTTCATCTGATCCGCTTAATGTCATTTTGATCAACTCCACAATGATTTCTTTCCGTACTCTTACACGGGCAGCCTCAATGACGGGTCGTTACCCCTGACTTACGGAGACTTATCTTACGATTTCAGAGCGGAATATGATGCACACTGATGAGCGGACGATTGCTGATGTGTTTTCAGAAAACGGCCATACCGCAGGGATAATTGGTAAATGACACCTCGGGGATTGTGTCAAGCATCGGCCGCAGGACCGTGGATTTCAAGGTGTTGTCTGGCACCGTTGCGGCGGTTTGGGGCAGGCTTCGGATGATTGGGGTAATGATTTTTTTTATGATACCTGCGAAAGGTAAGGATCCCATGAAAAGCTTGAAGGTCATTCCACGGATGTTTGGTTTGGTGGATCTAGAAAATTCATTGAACGAAACAAGGAACATCCGTTCTTTTTCTATCTGCCCCACCAAAGCTCCTCATGGCCACTATCGATTGTCCTTACGACAATGGCCCAAGGAAGCCCGTAAAAAATTAGAAGCCGTTCGTGTGAAAATTCAAATCGCCGGTCAGGCGCATGAAGCGATGGTCAGCAATGGATCGGAGAGGATCGTTTTTGATCTTCAATTACCGAAAGGAAAAACAATATGCATCGCATGGTTATACGACGAACAGGGAAAAGCCGGTGGAGCCTGTTTCATGGGAGTGGAGTTACTCTAGATGAGCGATTTAATTTCTTCCACCGTGGACGCTTGTTTTATTCCGATTCCTGTTAATCGTTTGCATAAACGGGCATTATTGAGCCTTATGCCGGATTTTGATCGTGATGATTCGTAAATGTCTTCAAAACTGATCTCATAAATTAATTCTGGTTTGACCTGACAATTGTTACCTTGCTTTTGAAGGGGGTTTTCCAAAACAAATTCGCCAAGCGATTCGAAATCTTTTTTTGAATGCTGGTTGTCAATAACTGCAACTGAAACCAAAGAATCATTGAGCCATGCTCCAAAGGTAAATCGAATGAAGTGAGTTTGATTTCCAGGCAGGCGTTCAGCACTTAATAATACTAGTCGCGCCCTGCATGATGCGGGTTTGAGTAGTCTCCATCTGTTTTCATCTGAATGAGTGTAACCCTTTGGATCCAACGGCATGCACAGAAGGCCAGTGGCATGTTTGTCACGGCAAATATTTAACCTGCCTTCAAGACTTGCCCAATTATTGCATTTGAAAAACCTGGAAAGGCTCATGGGCGGGGGTGAAATCGACTTTTCCGGCTCAGTCTTCAGAACGGTGGACATGTCGAACATTTCCTGCTGAAAGAAATCTGGGTTAACACCCTCTATCTCTGACTTGTTACCGTGGATGCTCCATTGATGGGACCATTCATCCATTACCTCCTTCATCTCAACCCTGCGCTGAGCAAAAGGGCAATTACTTAAATTGATGCCATGACGTTCAATGATGTCGAATACAATAAACTGCACGGGAGTCGATTGAATTGTTTTCTGAGTAGCGGTTTTGACTTTTAATCGCTTTTGGACGTTTTCACGCGGGGGCGGAAGATCATCATCCCAAGCAACGATGAGCCCTTCCAATACCGTTCCGGATGGCAAAAGTGAAATGCCACGAATTAGCTCAGGAAAGCAGAGGTTCAAAGGGATCAGTTCCTCTGACCAAATAGTTGAAACTTCCCGTCGCCTGATGCCCTGTGCGCGTATCCCATCAAAAGCGAAAGCAGCTTCCAGCCCAGGAGTGAAATCCGATTTGCCAGGCGGCTTCTCTGAAACGACGAACGGCTCAAAGTGACATGGCGTCATGGCCGTATCTATTTCAGGATCGGGTTCAATTAAGCTTTGAAACCATGTCGCACTGGGTTGCCAATCTTCAATGAGGCGTCTGGATATGACACTCCTGGGAATTCCTGAAATCTTAGAAAGTGCTTCATGGATAAGCGATTTTTGCGCGCCTAATTGGAATCCGCCAAGAACCATTTTATTGAAAAGGACACGTTGTGTAGTGCTGAGCATTTCCCAAGCGCAGCGAATTGTTTCTTTTTTAGAAAGCCGGGTAAATCCGGAGAGTGGCTGTAGAAACTGGATTACCAGTGTGGAAAGACTTATTTCGCATCTGCCACCCTTACTTTCAAAGAGTAAGGCCAACGTTTCCGGAGTGTCTTTAACTCGCTCATTACAAGCTTTGATGACCCAATCGGGAAAGCAAGTTTGTGATTCAATGATCTCTTTCAACAATTTGAGGCCTGTCTTGGTTTTTAGCCTTCTGTTTTCAAAAAAGAACAAGGCCCAAGCAGCATCCTCGGGGGGGATTGAACTTAAATAGGATTTCAACTCTTGAACCTTGAAAGCGTCATTCGCGGCGGTATCAAGGTTTTCAATCAATTGTTGTAAACGTTGCATGCGTGATCTTCCTCTAAGTTAATGGATTTGAGACGCATGCAAGGAGGCGGTAGATATGTTTTCAGGCAGTTGAGATACAGATAAACCTTTTTCAGTTAGCCATCGGGATAGAACAGAGCCATCCCCATGGGTCAGGAAGGTTTGTTCCGCTTCTGTTGCTTGAATAGCCTGACAAAGACCTTCCCAGTCAGCATGATCTGAAACAATCAATCCATTGGGTAAGTTTTTTTTTCTTTTTTGACTGCGAATCTGGTTCCACCCGGAAACATCCAAGGATTGCCAGGAGCATGAATCTCCCAGACTTTTTTCCATCCTGCTTGATGGGGGACTGATGATCAGGGCCTGGTCCCGGTAGCGGATGATGTTCTCGGGTGTAGCTTCCATTACTTTAGGAAACAGGACGCCTTCGGATATGTAAAATGGTAAAAAACTCAGGATGGCTGAATGAACCAAAACAGTCTGCTCGGAATCTTTCAGTGCATTTAATATACGTTGGGCTTTTCCAAGGGAATAAGCATTGATGACGCTGCTTAACCCTGCCTCACGGTTTGTTTTCCACCAGTTTTCCAGGCGATTCCATTCGTGATTGGGATCTGGCCATCGATAAATGGGATACCCAAAAGTGCATTCTGAAATGAATGTATGGCAACTCAAGGGTTCAAATGGAGCGCAGGTCGGATCTGGATATGTTTTGTAGTCTCCGCTCACCACCCAAACTTCCCCTTTGTACGCTATCCTTACTTGCGCAGATCCCAAAATATGTCCAGCTGGATGGAATGATATAATGACACCACAAATGGATGTGGAAATTCCATATTCCAGTGCCTGTATGAAAATACTTTTACCAAGCCTCAATCTGAGGAGCGGCTCAGATGATTTGCTGCAGAGATACTTTTCGGAACCTCGACGCGCGTGATCAGAATGAGCGTGGGTGATGACAGCTCGATTGACCTTTCGCTTTGGATCAATGTAAAAATCACCCTGTTCACAATACAATCCAGATGGAGTGGGGCGGATCAACATCTATTTGGTATGGTTGTCATCAAGAAATGATTGAGCACAAATATGAAGAGCAAAAACTGATTGTCAATGAATCGATGTCATCATGTTGGCTTTACCTGAGAGTCGCATGCCATTAATAGAGCCGACAGGGCATTATCAATGCATCTTGCTGTGTTGGCCAACCCAGATGTACATTTCCCTAAGGTATTTCGACATTGTGAAATTCCTGGCGACGGGGTTGTTTTTTCGTTCTTGCGAGAAGCGTATGGCAAGTTTTGAGATGATGGCAGCCAGGTAACCTGGGTCTGCTGATATACCCTTTAATCCGCATGGGGCTGTGGTGGTCAAGTTATAGCCTTCACTGCGATTGTGTAAAGCGTCAAGAGATGATTTGATTAGACCTGATACATCACGCAGGATCATCGCAATTTTTGCTGCTGTTTTCAGCAGTAATAAACCAGTAACCTCGAGTGAAAGTCATTATATCTAGATGTTGAAGGCCAAGAATGTTTTGTACATTACCGTAAGATTTGAATCTGGTTTTTGTCCCTGTATATGCAATGGTGGGTTTGAATTAAGTAATTTTGAGAACGTATAATCGATTCATGAAAGCACAATGGTCAGCATGTCCAACATGCGTATATCCATTTCAAACTGGTGACCAACGAGACAAGTCAACCATCCACTCTCTCATTGGGTTAATCTCCTCATTCAGAAACCTTTTTTATTGTTTTGTTATATTCTTGGTAAGCCTGCCATCCAATGGTTTTGCAGAAAAGCGAGGAGTCGTCGCAGCTGGCCATGAACTTGCCGCTCAAGCTGGAATAAATGCACTTGATCGAGGTGGGAATGCAGTCGATGCCGCAGTGGCGATCGGTTTAACATTAGGGGTAGTCGATGGTTTCAATTCCGGTATTGGAGGTGGTTGTTTCATGCTGATTCGTACTCCACGAGGAGAATTAGTAGCATTGGACGGCCGAGAGACTGCGCCTGAAAAAGCTCATCGCGACATGTATCTCAGAGATGGGCAAGCTGTTTCCGGTTTGTCGCAGAAAGGGGCGCTTGCTGTTGGGGTTCCCGGAGCATTAGCCACATTCGACACCGCCCTGAGGCGTTATGGAAAGCTCGAACTAGCTGATTTGTTACTGCCAGCAGCGGAAATTGCTGAGTCTGGTTTCCCTGTGAATCAGACTTTCTACGGACGGGTAGCATCTGTCGTGCAGACTCTCAGGGAATTTCCAGAAATTCAATCTGTTTACCTTGATGCTGAACTTAACCCTTTTCAGGTGGGTGATACTTTCGTTCAACCGCAGTTGGCAGAATCTTATCGGCTCATTGCCAGCGATGGCATCTCAGCATTCTACAACGGGCCTATTGCTGTTTCTTTGGCGGAATGGATGCGCGATCATGGAGGGATTCTTACCCAATCGGACATGGCTCGTTATCAAACCAAGTTTCGCCCCCCAGTAAGATCGATGTATCGAGAATTTGAGATTGCAGGTTTCCCTCCTCCTAGCTCAGGGGGCATACACGTCGCTCAGATCCTGAAGATATTGGAATTCTTTGATATTCCATCCATGGATTGTCATTCTGCAGAGTGGATTCATTTGGTCATTGAGGCCATGAAACGAGCCTTTGCTGATCGAGCATTTTGGCTGGGTGATAGTGACTACGCAAACGTGCCCTTAGGCTTGATAAGTGACAGATATGCCAAGTCATTAGCTGAAGATATTGACTCAACCCAAGCCTCACAGGTGCCCCGACATGGAACTCCCCCGCATGCGGATAAAGCTTTGTTTGGAAGTCACACCACACATTACAGTGCTGCGGATCAAGAAGGTTACTGGGTCGCATGCACAGCGACAGTCAACACAACCCTGGGTTCCAAGGTGATCATCCCTGGAAGAGGGATTGTGCTTAACAATGAAATGGATGATTTTTCAGCTCAGCCTGGTAAAGCAAATTTTTTCGGTTTGCTGGGAAGTGAAGCAAATGCTGTCCAAGCGGGGAAACGCCCATTGAGCAGCATGAGTCCAACTCTGGTCTTAAAGAATGGGGAGCCTGTTCTTTCACTCGGTGCCGCCGGAGGGCCCACCATCATAAGTCAAACACTGGTTCATCTCCTGCTCATATTGGATTTTGGATTGGGGGTCGAAGAAGCTTTGGCACATCCAAGATTCCATCACCAATGGAAGCCTGATCGAGTCGTTCTGGAAGCATCCTGGCCATCATCAGTGATTCGGGCATTGAAAAATAAGGGGCATAAGGTACATGTTGTGAATCAAATAGGTGCAGCTCAGGCGGTGCAGCGTATAAGTCAGAGCCAAACCTTCAGGGGAGCGTCAGATCCCCGCATTAATGGAAGTTCGATGCAATGGTAGAAAAATTCAGCTTGATCAACTGGCAATCCAAGAATGAACGAACTCACACTTAAGGACATACAGCAAGCAGCCGAACGAATTCGAACGCACGCGCACTACACGCCTGTGTTGAGGTGCGAATCCATTAACCAACTTGCAGGTAATGACTTGTTTTGCAAAGGAGAGCATTTGCAGAAGGTCGGAGCATTCAAATTTAGAGGCGCTTTCAATGCTGTGTCTCAGCTAAGTCGAGAACAACTAGATCAAGGATTGATCACCGTAAGTTCCGGTAATCATGCACAAGCGCTGGCCTTGGCAGGGCAATTGTTTCGCTCCAAAGTATACATTATCATGCCAGAAACAGCCTCTCACATCAAAAAGGAGGCTGTAAAATCATACGGGGCAACCATTTATTCTTGCGGTAATGTTCAACATCAGCGCGAAAAAGCTTTGATTGATTTTCAAATTAAAACCGGAGCTTACTACATTCACTCCTTTGACCATCCGCATATTATCGAAGGGCAGGGAACCGTCGCTTTGGAATTATTAAATCAAGTTACTGATTTGGATGTGCTGGTAGCACCGGTTGGTGGTGGTGGGTTGCTCGCCGGAATCGCACTCTGCGCTAAATCCATGAGTCCGGGGATACAGGTGTATGGTGCCGAGCCCCTTGGAGCAGATGATGCAGCTCGATCCTTGGCTTCCGGTGAACGTCAACCACAACTAGATCCACAAACCATTGCAGATGGATTGCAAACGGGTCTTGGGGAATTGAATTGGTCAATTATCAAGCAATCAGTGGACAGGATTGTAACGGTTCGGGAAGATGAAATTTTACATGCAACCCGGTTTGTATGGGAACGGATGAAACAGTTGGTAGAACCCAGCGGAGCTGTTGCTCTCGCAGCGGTATTCAGTGACGAATTTCGGGCATTGCACCAAGGACAGCGTGTTGGCCTTGTTTTCAGCGGAGGCAACGTCAATTCCGATTTTTTCCAAAACCAGAACCAATCTTGACGCAGTGCACGTGCTTGGGTAGGTTGCCATTAAGAATGGAAGTTCAAAAAAACATGTTTAATTACTTGGTGCCATATGTGGTGGAAGAAACGGGGCGCGGTGAACGTGGTTATGACATATACTCACGGCTGCTCAAGGATCGTATCATTTTTCTGGGTACTCCCGTGGATGATCAGGTAGCCAATGTCATTATAGCACAGCTATTGTTCCTTCAAAACGCAGACCCCAAGAAGGACATTCACCTTTATATCAATTCGCCGGGGGGTAGCGTCACCGCAGGTTTGGCCATTTATGACACGATGCAGTTCATGACCTGTGACGTGAATACCTACTGCATAGGACAAGCGGCCAGTATGGGAGCTGTGTTGCTTTGCGGAGGGACCAAGGGGAAAAGATTTGCCCTCCCCAACGCCAACATCATGATTCATCAAGTGCTTGGCGGAGCTCAGGGACAGGCTTCCGATGTAGAAATCCGAGTCAATTACATGCTGAGTTTAAAATCCAGATTAAATGACATTATTTCCTTCCACACAGGGCAAGAGCGAGATCAGGTTGAAAAAGATTGTGACCGTGATAATTACATGAGTGCAGAGGAAGCCAAGAAATATGGATTGGTAGATGAGGTTGTCAAATCACAAAAAGAAGTGGCTGATTCCAAATCGGAAACTAGCAAACCCTGATCGTCATGGCGCGCCCAACACAACTAACAATGTGCAGTTTCTGCGGGAAATCCCACTCAGAAGTTCGTAAACTAATTGCCGGACCACAAGTGTACATATGCGATGCGTGCGTACTTGTTTGCAAGAGCGTCCTAGATAAAGAGTTTAGTAGTGATACAAAATCCTCTTCGGCTAAGCTCAATTTACTGCGTCCTAAGGAACTGAAAGAAATTCTGGACGAGTACTGTGTTGGGCAGGACGAAGCCAAGAAAACTTTGGCAGTGGCTGTTCATAACCACTACAAGCGCATACAAGCTGAGGTGGAAGGTGATTCTGATCAACTGGATCCAGAAAGCATGCTCCAGGATGTTACCATTGAAAAAAGTAATATCCTCATGGTAGGCCCCACTGGATCGGGGAAAACGCTTCTTGCAAGTACACTAGCAAAGGCACTGGATGTCCCTTATGCTATGGTAGATGCAACAAGTCTAACAGAAGCTGGCTATGTTGGGGAGGATGTGGAAAACATCATCCTGCGCTTGTTGCAAAGTGCGGAGTTTGATGTCAAGAGTGCTGAAATGGGAATTATTTATGTTGATGAAATCGACAAAATAGCCAGAAAAACAGAAAATGTTTCCATCACCCGTGATGTTTCAGGCGAGGGGGTGCAGCAGGCTCTTTTGAAAATTATGGAAGGAACGACCTGCAATGTTCCACCACAGGGTGGGCGCAAGCATCCTCAACAAGAATATATTCAGGTCAATACAAAGAATGTCCTCTTTATTTGCGGAGGGGCTTTTGTTGGGTTGGATAAAATTGTAGAACGCCGTGTAGGCAGCGGCAAAATGGGTTTTCACCGTGAGCCCAATCAGGATGCAACCAAGGATGGTGCAAAGAAAAATGCAATATTTCATGCCATGGAGCCGGAAGATCTGGTTTCCTACGGTTTTATTCCTGAATTCATTGGACGTGTTCCCATGAACACGGTCCTTGAAGAGCTGTCCGAGGATCAGTTGGTGGCCATTCTCACAAAAACACGCAACGCCTTGACCAAACAGTATGCCAAGTTACTTGCTCTCGAGAATGTGAATCTAGACTTCACCCCAGATGCCTTGAAAGCACTTGCTCGCCAGGCTATCAAGAAGGGAACAGGCGCACGTGCCTTGCGTGGCATGCTGGAGAAATTAATGCTGGATATCATGTATGAAGCCCCTAGCCGTGATGACATTGAGGGAGTGAAAATTACTCGTGCGGCGGTAGAGGGCAAAAGCAAACCCAGGTTCCGGCTTAAGCCAAAGAGCGCCGAAGCCGCTTGATTAGCACGTAATTACATTTCGCGACACCCTGTCCTTTAAAACGCTTTGGGAAGTTTATCCTTGGTATGGATGATCAATCAAAAAAAACTTCACCCGTGGCCCGGCAGGTCGAGAATATTCCTCGCTCAGGGATCCGCGATTTCTTTGAATTAGTGCAGGGTGTGCCCGATATCATTTCTCTGGGAGTTGGTGAACCTGATTTTGTGACTCCCTGGAAAATCAGAGAAGCGGCTATTTATTCGTTGGAGAGAGGGCATACCTCCTATACTTCCAATTCTGGATTGATCAAGCTCAGGCAATCCATTGCACGTTACGTCAATGAACATTTTCAAGTATCCTATGATCCGAATGATGAAATTCTGGTCACTGTAGGAGTCAGTGAAGGGTTGGACATTGCTTTGCGTGCATTGATTGATCCAGGTGATGAGATCATTTATCATGAACCCTGTTATGTGAGTTATGCTCCTTCCATTGTCATGGCCCATGGGGTGGCTGTTCCTGTAAAATGCGAGTCTTCGAATGCCTTTGCCCTTGATCCCGAAGCATTGAGAAAAGTCATTACTCCCAAAACCAAGGCAGTGATTCTTAATTTTCCAACAAACCCGACCGGAGGAACTCTGTCTGCCGACCAGGTAAAGCGTATTGCTGAAATTGCAGTTGATCATGACTTGGTCGTAATCAGCGACGAAATTTATTCCGAATTGACGTATGAAGGCAGCCATGTCTCGATTGCTTCGATGCCAGGAATGCGAGAGCGCACCATTTTCCTGCACGGGTTCTCCAAGGCTTTTGCAATGACTGGGTTTAGGGTTGGATATGCCTGTGCCCCCAAATACCTTTTGGATGCCATGTTGAGGATTCATCAATATTGCATGCTTTGTGCTGGGATCACCAGTCAGGAAGCAGCTATCGAGGCACTTGATCACGGTTTTGATGAGGCAATGGCGATGCGGGAGCATTATTTGGCAAGGCGCAATTTTATCGTGCATGCCTTGAATGACATGGGTTTGACTTGCCATTTGCCGCGCGGGAGTTTCTATGCATTTCCATCGATTCAAAACACAGGAATGTCTTCCTCAGAATTTGCAGTTGAGTTGTTGAAAGAAACCAAAGTGGCTTGCGTTCCCGGTACAGCGTTTGGGGAAAGTGGGGAGGGGTTTCTGAGGTGCTGTTTTGCAACATCCATGGCTCAGATCGAGATGGCTATGGATCGCTTAGCGAAATTCCTTCAAAAGGTTTAACTTATATTATACAGAATTACTTTCTGCATAGATTTTGCGGATGATTTCCTCGATGGGAACTTCTTCGATATTCAAATCGGCAACAGGAAGCATGTCCAACAAATCTTTGGAAGCTTGAACAACAGCCTTTCTATTGACTCTGATCTGTAATTTCCCATCGGCAAAGCTTTCGATTGATCCAATCGACTTACATTTTTCCGGGAGCGGCATGGATGGATCTTCAAAGAGAACATTGATGCGTTTTTCATCAGCAAACTGATCGAGGATTCCTTGCAGTTCTCCGTCGTAGAACAATTTTCCATGATCTATGATGAGGACGCGTTTGCACAATTCCTGAATATCAGCCATGTAATGGCTTGTCAGTATGATCGTTGTTTTCTTTGTTCTATTGAGATCTTTAAGGAAATCTCGGACAGTTTTTTGTGAGACGATATCAAGCCCGATGGTAGGTTCATCTAAAAACAAAATTTTGGGCTGGTGAATCAGCGATGCAATCAATTCCATTTTCATCCGCTCGCCCAGGGATAATTCACGAACCATGATATCCAACTTATCGGCGACTTGCAGCATTTCAGACATTTCGTTGACTGTTTTTTGCGCGAGTGAATCTGCAATTCCGTAAATTTTTGCATTTAAAGCAAAGGACTCCCTTGCTGGGAGGTCCCACCAAAGTTGATTTTTCTGACCTAACAAAAGTGCGAACTGTCTCCGATAAGCGTCTTCTCTCTCGCAAGGCTTGTAGCCCAGGACATTGATTGACCCAGAGGATGGATAGAGAAGCCCCGAAAGCATCTTGAGGGTAGTCGTTTTTCCTGCACCATTCGGGCCCATGAAGCCGACTAATTCTCCCTCTTCAATGTCAAAAGAAATTTTACGAACCGCTTCTGTCGTTTCATATTTGCGGTGGATGAGTCCTTTTATCGAACCCCAGAATCCTGATTCTTTTTTATAAGTTTGATATGCTTTGGAGAGCTCACGTACTTCAATCATGGCTACCTAATCAGTTTACTCAAATTTGGGAGGCAGGCTCATAAGAGTCGCCTGAGCTGCATGTGGGGCCGAGTAATTCCTGATAGAGAAGGTGAGAGGTTAGCGCAGGTGGCGTTCTAAGTATGTTACTGCCTTCCTTACACTTGCATCCATCTCTACCCGATCCTTAACTAGCCGGCAGGCATGCATAACGGTGCCATGATCGCGACCTCCAAATGCCGTTCCAATGACATTAAGAGAGCTTTCGGTCAATTGGCGGGACAAATACATGGCAATCTGTCTTGGGAAAGCAATGTATTCTGGTCTCCGACGACTGGTCATGTCTGCTAAACGGATATCGTAATGTTCCGCTACTTTCTTTTGAATATCGTCAATACTGACTGTTGCTCGTCCTTCCTCTTGTAAGGCATCTCGCAACAATTGCTCAGCTAGCTCAACGGTCAATTCCTGTTTCGTCAAGGAAGCAAAGGCTGCAACACGGAGTAAAGCCCCTTCAAGTCGGCGGATATTTGCCCTGATATTATTGGCAATAAATTCAACCACATCACGAGGAAGATCGACATCCAAGGATTTTTTCTTCTTAAGAAGAATCGCAAGTCGGGTTTCAACGTCAGGTGCTTGAAGGTCCGCTGATAGCCCCCATTCGAACCTGGAACTCAGGCGTTGTTCAAGCCCATCGATTTCACAGGCCGGTCGATCACAGCTCAAAACGATTTGTTTGTGAGCTTCGTGTAACGCATTGAACGTATGAAAAAACTCCTCCTGAATCCTCTCTTTGCCTGAAAGAAACTGGATGTCATCGATTAAGAGAACATCGGTTAGCCGGTAACGCTTACGAAATTTCACCAACTGATTGTTTTGAATACCATCGATGAATTCATTTGTGAATTTTTCGCATGAAAGGTAAGCCACGCGTGCGCTGGGTTTTTTTGATAGGACATGGTGACCAATGGCGTGTAAAAGGTGTGTTTTACCAAGTCCAACGCCGCCATAGAGAAACAATGGATTGTAAGATTTCCCAGGTGATTGTGCAACCGCAAGGGAAGCACTGTGCGCCATTCTGTTGTTTCCCCCGATGACAAAGGAATCGAATGTGTACAATGGGTTGAATCCATTCTTAGCCGGAACACCTTTGGTTTCCAGTTTCAAGGACTCGTTTAAAGATTGTGATTTTTCAGATATCGAGGCGTTCGGTGCGGAAGGCTTGGTGCCGGCCTTCACTGAAGAGGCTTTTGCGGATCCAACTTTGTAAGCAATCCCTAGCCTTTCATCAGAGGAACCGCTGACTACTTCTTCCAAAAGCTGGTGGTAGTTATCCTTAAGCCAAACCTCGCAGAAATCATTCGCAACCTGCAGTATTAACACGTTGTTTTCAATGTTTAGAGGAACGATAGGGGCAAACCAAAGTTTGTAAACCTCATCGTTCAGCATGGATTTGAGCTTTTTAACTGCCCTGTTCCATATGATTTCTGCAGCGTTACGCATCATAGCTTGTTGTTTCGAAAATACGTCGTTTTTTAAATTTATTCACTGTGTGGTTATAGTCAGTTTAAGCGCTTTGAAATCGTTATCAAACCGTGGTTTAGCGACAAGTGACTTCATTCTACCGTATTTTTTTGCTTTATGAATGATATATTAAAAAAAACTGTAAACAATTAATAATCAGTAGTTAGCTTACTGTTACAAACATGTGTCACGTGCCTTGGTTTGCTTACTGGCTTAAACGTAGGATCAGACTAGCGACATTTGGCCTTTTTCATCGAGAATAAGATATTCACACTTATTAACGAGTTATTCACAATGTTAAAAAAGCCGGAAAAGATCCGTTTAAGCGGTCAATACCTAACCACTTCTAAACCAAACATTCATCTCGCTTCCAAAACCCTGCGTAACATCACTGAAAGGAATAAAATGATTGGCTAGTGGCAATTTTAATCCCATCTCTGGAAAGCTTGCAATGGCCAATCTGAAGAATTTTTCAAACTCTAAGGTGCTTTAATCATTGATTTCTTCCACAACAGCGTCCGAGGTGGAAAATCCAATGACTCGGACTTTTACTCCGGGTGCAACCATGGTTCCATTTGTAACGACGTCGAGAATTCTGTCTCCGAAACGCGCTTTGCCCCCTGGCCTGAGTGGCGATAAAGTGACTCCTGTTAAACCTAGTAAGCCCTTTTCGCTCTTTTCTCTGCTCAAGATACCTTGATCGCCACTCGTTGTCTCTGAAATCAGCTGATCGAAAAGTTGAGTTTTGGGGAGGACTGAACTTAATATAATCATTAGTAGCGTCGATCCGGATACAGCGGTCAATAGGACCTGCAAAGGATATTTGAACTGACCATAGGATGGCAATTGCCATACAGGTAAGCTTGGGTCCATATCCACCAACCCCATCAAAACAGACCAAAACATGAGCAGGATACCCGAAAGGCCGATAAAAAAAAGGCCAGGAAGGAAAAATAACTCCACTATCAGGAGAATAAGCCCAATAATAAAAAATGCAGCCCATTCGAGACCTGATAAACCTGCAATGTAACCACCAAGAAAGTAAATAGCGAATGCAGCTAGCCCTAAAATCCCGGGAAGTCCGAAGCCTGGAGTTTTGAATTCGAGGTAAACGCCAAGGATTCCTGCGATGAGCAGGATCGCACTGATTTTATTTATCCATGTCCCTGCTTTTTCAGCTCCAGTGGGTGTGATTCGGATTACTTCAGGGTTTGCATAACCCAAAACCTCGATAAGTTCGACTTGAGAGTTCACCGTCCCATGGCTCATTAACTTTTGTGGAGGGTTGCCATAGTTGATTTCCGCTTCCTTATTTGTCAGGGTCAAAATTTGTCCTTTTTCTGACAAGACCTTGTTTCCCTTCTTAAGTTCTTTGGATTTGTCGATCATAGCTTCCACCACAGCAGGGTCGTGTCCGTTCTCTTCCGCGGTTGCACGGATAAGCGCTGAAATCCCAGAAGTCATTTTGACTTCCATGGTGTTGGGCATTTCACTGGCTCCACCTCCAGGGCTGACCATGATGGGGGCAGCTGCACCTATCACGCTGACAGGCGACATATAGATTTCATTTGTAGCGACTGATATAAAAGCTCCCGCTGAAAAAGCCTTGGAGTTAATATAAGTTACCTTACGACCTTTGAATTTGGTGATGATTTGGATGATTTCCTGCGTTACATCGACTCGACCTCCATTGGTATCCATGTCCAGTATGAGGCAGTCTGCTTCTGAAGCAATGGCCTCCTTTACACCCCGGCGAACAAGATAGGTGAGGGGCGGCATGATGTCCTCCCTGATCGGGATAATGTAGATTTTCTTCTCTAGGATGGATTGAACTTTTGTGTCCGCTCCATGCACGACCTGTGAAAGTCCTGACAAGAGAGAAAAATAAACAAAAAGCCATTTGCTGAAGGTCATTTGTTTAAGATACATCCAGGTATCGGCTACTTCAACTTCGCTTTGGAGTATATATGTTATTTACCGCATGCGGCTGCAATCGCCAAACTTTCCTACTGAAGCAAAGGTTTTCAGGCCAAACCCGCGCTTATAAGCATATTTTTGATTTCCGCAGTAGTAGATTCTAATTTGTGGGCATGCTCAAATAATGGGGCTGTTTCTGCTCGGAAATATGGGGTTTTTGTTTTAGTGGATACCCCAATCACATTGAACTCAGATATTGCCGCATCAACACAAGACCGAAGATCGCTCCATCTTTCCTCCGCTGTCTTCTCACTTTGATGGATGCGCTTGATGTTTTCGAATGTGGAAAGAATGTGCACTGACAGGGTTGGATCTTCACTGAAAAGAAATCCAGGAGCCAATTTTTTCTTGCCGAGCCTGAGGGCTGCTTCAGTGAAACTGACAGCTGCGAAATAGATCAGAGAGGTGGCTGCAAAATGACGGAAATCACCCATGGTGGCATATAAAGTTCCGATCAACTGGTCAACCATTCTGAGGTCAGCTTTCGACGACCTAGCCAGGGAACTCAAGGCTGCGAGAGGACCAGGTTGCCTCAGTGATTGAGGTGAGAGGCAAAAAGCTAATCTTTGAATGGTTTGAAGTGTCAGGGGGAATCCTGTCGAAAGAAGCGGATCAATGAATCCAGCAGAAGAGGGAAGCATGATCCATCGGTTCCCGTATGTTCGCTCCATTTCGAAACCTACACGTTTTATTTTGCGCAAAGGGTATAGAGGAACTGCCTTTTGGAATAATCGCTTAAGTTCATCATGCTTATTAACAACGCTCGACCAGATGGATTCGGGTGATTGATCTTGGATCGATCGATAATTTTTTTCTCTTAAGACAGCCCCCGCACTTACCTGACCATGATCAAATCTCAAAGACCAAACCCACCCGCCGTCAATGATATGGTGAATAGCTGAGTCTTCTGGGTGGTATGGCAACGGTCCAGTCCCCAATTGACTATTTGAAGGGGGTATTGTTGCTACCCCACTGAAGTGCCCATGAACGGCAAACGTCTCAGGCGTGGAATTGAGAGTTTTTTTTCTTATACTGAGAAGCTGGCCAATGCCGGCTCGCCCTCCACAGGCATCGATGAGCAACCCAGCCTTGACTCGTCGCTGGCTTCGCTCAGTTTTGATCCAAAGTAAAACGCCATCGTCTTCTTCCCTCAAGTCAGAGATATCTGTGAGATCCGAATATTCCACGCCCATTTTTTTACATTGACCAACAAGAAAAAGGTCCCAATCGGCACGCCACCATTGTGTGTCTGCGACAATGTTATTGGGGCTCGCTGCAACTAACAGTTCATCATCCCATTTCGTGAGTTCAGACGATTTCTCTTTTGATTGACGGTTGTAAAAACTGAATCCCCGCTTTAATCCCACCTTTAAGTCAGGATGAGCCTTTTTCCATTTACCATATTGCGTGAAATCCAGAAGAAATGCCAAGTCATGAGCTTTTGCTATTTCCTCAAGCAAAAGATTGGTCAGTGGGGTAGTGGATTCCCCGATAGCCATTCTTGGGTGCTGACTTTTTTCAACAAGCAACACACTGCAACCGTGCTTGCGGGCGATCATCGCTGTAAGCGTACCGGCAAAACCAGAACCAAGAACGACGACATCAAAGTGTTGCTTTCGTATCATCGATGGCACATGTGACATTGGATTTCCGGTAATATTTTTTGAAATTGATTCATCTGTTGCAATCTTGCGCGCCTGGGCTCAAAACATACCCTACATTCGCTGAACATTTCCAGGTCCCAGAGATCAACAAAGACTCGGCCCAGATTCATTTGCAGGGCATGTGAAAAACAGGATTCCAAGGTATGGATTGTTGGTTGGACAAAGTTCCCCTGATTTTTTAATGCATGCATCGCTCCGGTGGTGGCCCTTGAGGGGATCAGTGATACGCATGAGGCTTCCTGCTCAAAGGCAAAACGAACAGACCGTTGACACAGGCTCAAAGCTTCTGCCTGGCCTGTAAATGGTGGCTGAACCATTATAAATGCGCGATGTGCAATGCGTTGTGCGTTGAGAAACTCACAGGCTGTCATGTAATCCTCAAGGGAAAACCGCTTATTTAATTTATCCAGGAGAGGATCATCAGCAACTTCCAATCCCATGGCGATTTCCAACTGCGGGTCCAGTAGTTCTTTGAAAAGCGAGATATGCTTCCCTGAAAGTTTAGGATGATTCTCAACTATGACTCGTTCATAGCCAGAGAGAGAATCTGCAATCCGCATGTAATCGGCAGTATGGATGGCTTTTGTGTCAAAAAAGCTACCGCTGTTGTATATCTTGATCTGCTTTAGTCTTTGCTTGGAAGCCGTTTCCAATTGTCGGAGTGCAGAACTGAGTTGGGCTGGAGCATGCCCGGGCGACATAGGTTTTAAAGACGTATGTTTCCATAAATCGCACATGACACATGTCCAGGGACACTCGCGATTGATCAAGAAAATGGTTGCTGTTTCCAATAAACAACCCTTGGGCCCCATTTCTTGTTCCACAAGTGTGTCTGGAGTGGATTGCGCCCCAGGTCGGCTCGAGGGCTCACGTAACGCCCTGATCCACTTGGTGCGTGTTGAGGCTGTTTCGGGGTATGGGGTTGATTGAAGCATGTGCCTGTAAGTCCTCTGAACTAAGAATTTCTGATGGCCTCAAGCTCCATGCGGCAGACTTGCCATTCATCCTATATTTTTGCGCCTGTTTTTCGATAACACGCAACATTATTATTATTCCAAACAAGAACCATCCATTCAAGTCGCGCACAGTGGTGATCAAGTGCAAGTTGTGCCAGGAATTTCAGTATGACATTTCCATGCATCGGGCGATCCTTAAAATATCTAATGGACACTTTGGCTGCTGGTTTATTTCTGAAGAAACATGGTGGCTATAAGTTCTCGGTTGCTGTGATCCTATCAGCCATTCCTTCGTAACTGGCCATGGCTTTAATGAATTCAACGATTAAAGAACCATCGTCAATAGTGGCATTACGCTTTGTAAACAGTGAAAGTCCGAAGAAGATGGTATTCATTTTTTAGACGCTTCGTCAGAATTGATATTTTCCCTGATGTTGACCAAAGCTTCGGCAGCCGCATGAAATTCCGCTTCTTTTTTGCTCTTACCACAACCACGTCCAAGCTCCTTCTCACCATGCAGAACGGCACATTCAAAAGAGCGGTCATGGTCAGGCCCACTGACATTCAATAATTCATAATGTGGAGGCTGGTTGGATTGTATCTGAAGGTATTCCTGCAATTCACCCTTAGGGTTTTCTAAGTTGGGGAGTATCTGAAGTTCACCTAAATGGTCGTTGAAAAATCTCAGGATAAATTCCTTTGTCCCTTCGTATCCAGCATCAATAAAAACAGCTCCTACAATGGCTTCAAATGCATCCGCAAGGGCACTGGACCTTTCCCTGCCGCCGCTGAGCTCCTCTCCTCGACTCATCAGCAGACAAGAGCCAAGATCAATGATTTTCGCTAAATTAGCCAATGTGCGTCGATTTACAAGTTGGGCTCGAGCTTTGGTCAGAGGTCCTTCATCGTGTTCAGAGTAACGTTGATAAAGTTCAAGAGTGATAATCAGTTGAAGCACCGCATCCCCCAGGAATTCCAAACGCTGGTTATTATCAAGAGATCGGGCATCTAATCCGGAAAAGGATCGGTGAGTAAGGGCCAGCTGAATTTGTTTTTTGTCCCTGAAGGTATACTGAATTCTGGATTCCAGTCGGAGGATTAATGTTTCGAAATCAGGCTTCTGCATGGATGCCCTCCTTTTCCTGATTGATTTCTCCGCTGATTACTTGCGCATTGGAGGCGTTTGTTCCCTGTTTCAGCCTTGCTGGATCTCCATTTTCAGATTCGAGTTCAGGTGGAAGCCCATTCTCCATTAGTTCAGCTACATCATGCTGAATGCGTTCTAGCTTCTCTACGCTTAAATCAGGTTCTGCAATGGTAAAGACATCGCCTGTCTTTGCTTGCTCGTATATGAAAATTCGCTGCCCTTTCTCACGGACTTGTCCCCTTACTTTCAGAACCCTCTTTCGTTCCAGCATGACGGCCAGGATATAAAGCGCTCCGGCATAATGCGGTAGTTTTTTCTCATTCAATTTTCTGAGAAGAGATTCCGCTGTATCCTTCCGGATTGCTTCAGGTGGAGGCGGGGGGGGGGATTGATAGCGACCCTGCCAATGGGAAATAAATCCTTTCGCAGCACCCGAAGTGTCCGAAAATTGACCTTTCCAGCAGGTATTGCATACATCCTGCCTTTCATAAGTTCCCTTTTGGGAAAATAGAAGGCTATGGTAGATTTGTTGGTCCTCAAAAGCATTGTCACAACCGTGACATAGTCGGGACCTGGATTGAATATTCCAGTCGTTCATCTCAGCTTACAATTCGGTTGTCATATTTGGACAACATGCGCGTAAGCCTTTGCAGGGAAACGTCAAAACGAGGGTCCTTGTGATATGAACGGATGGACACTCGTTTTGCTGCATCTGGCCTCCAAAGACAGCGGCACTCGGAATCATGTAACATACTTATCATAGGGCAACTCTGTGTTCAATCGGGAATCTGCATATTATGCATTCTGTTCTTTTGGATAAAAGGAGGAAGCAGTGCTACCAAAAGCCCTCTAAAACCTCGCGTTCATTATCGCCCTTTCAAGAGCCTTATCTTAACAGTTATCATTACCAATCAGAGAGGGTTTTCAGCTCCTTTGGCAACTTTGGGTTCATTGAGATGTTTTTGGTTTTTGCACATCAAGAAGCTTTTACATTCACTGGAGTAGATTAATTTTGTCATTTGTTCTACCTGAAGAATTCACATGGTGTAATCTGCCTTCTATCCCTCATCGCGACAAGTTGCAAACCGACGTTATTCTTTTGTTGCATATGGACAAGGATCAGTTTTCGTAGCAATCCCATGATCCCGGAAAGTGGCTTATAGAAGAGATGTATATCCACTTAATTGGAAATGCATGCTTATTTGCAATGGATCAGTGCAATTGCGATTTGCAAAGAATATTCGCGCTGGGATTATCACCATAGTAATTCTGTCTCAAACGAGCTTCCAAGATGCTCAATCAGTGCGTAAAATATTGAACGGGGCCGGTGTAGTTCTCCTGTCCGTGGTAAGAGAAAGGTCTGCGACTGGGTGAAATATGGAGCTTCTAGCTGGCTTTTGCTTAATG